>Ga0137360_10000137_pt1 | contig 41034 bp, 37 predicted proteins | sample Mad1_60_16metaG_FD_104924 | JGI IMG/M metagenome (GOLD analysis project Ga0137360, IMG submission 104924) | Vadose zone soil microbial communities from Angelo Coast Range Reserve, California, USA - Mad1_60_16 metaG | ecosystem: Environmental > Terrestrial > Soil > Vadose zone | place: USA... | reverse complement strand
GGTCCCTAAAAGCCCAACCAAGATGTTGCATCGGTCGAGCGCAAGGTACTCAGTAGTTACGGATGGTGCTCACACTTCGTCGGTGAGCCAGTAACATATGCGATTTTCAAAGAACGGCGGGGTAAAGACCCCTTTGGATGAGGTGGAACAGGTCAGCTTGAGTGCTTCCGACCCGCTGCCGTCTCTCAACACCTATCCACAAGGCGTTGCCACCTATGAGGATAGGCAAGGTGTAATAATACGGATGTCCCTACGAACTGTCAACAAATCTTTCTAAGTTTGCGGCGACGGGATGATCAGGCGCTTAAATTGCCGCCGACCGACCTGCACGAGATGCTCGCCGGGATCGAGTTCATGATCCGTGCTGGTCACTTTTACCCGATCGACGGCGATCGCCCCCTGCTGGATCAAGCGCCGCGCCTCCGAAGTCGATTTGGCCAGCCCGGCATCCTTAAGTACCGACCAGAGAAGGCGCCGACCTGGTGTGGTGAGGATTTCATCAATATTTTCAGGCTCTTCTCTGTCCTGATGAACCCGGGTGAAATGGGTTTCCCCCTCCGTGGCACCGGTCTCGCCGTGGTACATGGCGGTCACTGTCCGAGCTAGCCGCTTCTTGGCCTCCATCGGATGGAGTTTTCGCAACTCCTGGATCTCCCCTTCCGATACCCGGGTGACCAACTCGAAGTACCTGAACATCAGCTCGTCCGAGAGCCTCATCAGTTTCCCGTACATGTCGACGGGCGGCTCCGTAATGCCGACGTAGTTGCCGAGGCTCTTCGACATCTTTTGCACGCCGTCCAGGCCTTCGAGAATCGGCACGGTCAGCGCTACCTGCGGCTCCTGCCCGTGCGCGCGCTGGAGATCGCGGCCCACGAGCAAATTGAATGTCTGGTCCGTTCCGCCCAACTCCACGTCCGCACCAAGCGCGACCGAGTCGTAACCCTGGGCGAGCGGATACAGAAACTCGTGCAGGCTGATGGGGCGGCCCGACGCGTAGCGCGCGGCAAAATCCTCGCGCTGGAGCATGCGGGCGACGGTCAGATGCGCGGTCTCGCGAATGATCTGCTCGAAAGTGAGACGTCCCAGCCACTCCGAGTTGAATCGGACCTCGGTCCGCGGCATGTCGAGCACGCGGCCGAGCTGAGCCTTGTACGTCTCGGCGTTCGCGCGAATGTCATCCCAGGTGAGGGGCTTGCGCGTCTCCGAGCGCCCCGTAGGATCGCCGATCATCCCGGTGAAATCGCCGATGATGATGATGACCTGATGTCCGAGCTCCTGGAAATCACGCAGCTTCTGGAGTACCACGGTGTGACCGAGGTGCAGATCAGGAGCCGTCGGGTCGAGCCCGAGCTTCACCTTGAGCGGGTTCCCTGTGCGAAGCGAGCCTTCGAGCTTGGCCCGTAGCTCAGCCTCCACCTCGATGGCGGCAGCCCCGCGGCGGATGCGCGCAAGCTGGGTATCGATGGAGAGGCTGGTCGGGTTCACACGCGTATAATAGCAATCCATGGCTCGCGAGCGGCGAGGGAAACAGGCCCCCCGATCCTCCAAGCGTCCCCGCCGCTGGCTTCGCTGGATCGTAGTGCCCGTCGTGGTGGTGCTGGCGGTGGGCGTGCTCGCCGCTGGGGTCTCCGCCTTCTGGGTGCTGACCATTCTCCCGCGCTCCTTGCCTTCCGTCACGCAGCTGGAGAGCTTCGAGCCCAGCGTAGGCTCCAAGGTCTACGACGAGAACGACGAGCAGATCACCGAGTTCCACGTCGAGCGCCGTATATTCGTACCCCTCGCCCAGATGCCGGCGGCGCTCAAGCAGGCCGTGATCGCCACCGAGGACGCACGCTTCTACTCTCATTTCGGTGTCGATCCCATGGGCATCGCGCGCGCGGTATACCAGAACTTCCGTCGCGGCCGCATCGTGGAAGGTGGCAGCACCATCACCCAGCAGCTGGCCAAGGTGCTCTTCCTCACGCCTGACCGGAGTCTCGACCGCAAGCTCAAGGAGGCGGTGCTCGCTGTCGAGCTGGAGCGCCGCTATTCAAAGGACCGGATCCTGGAGATGTACCTGAACCAGATCTATTTCGGCCACGGAGCTTTCGGCGTGGAGGCCGCTGCGCGAACTTTCTTCGGCAAGGGCGTGAGCGAGCTCGCGCCCGCCGAGTGTGCGCTGCTCGCGGGGCTGCCCAAGGCGCCCGCGACTTACTCGCCCTTCGAGCACCCCAGCGCGGCCACCCGTCGGCGCGCCACCGTCATCCTGCGGATGGTCGACACGGGCGCCCTCAAGCCCGAGCAGGCCAATCGAATGGCCGCGGCGACCCTTGATCTGGTGCCGCCCGAGCGGCGACGCACGACGGGGCAGTACTACCTCGAGTACGTGCAGCAGTACCTCGAGGCGCAGTACGGCGCCGACCTGGTCTTCAAAGGCGGGCTCCACGTGTACACCACGCTCGCTCCCTCCATGCAGCTCAAGGCGGAGGCCTCGCTTCGCGAGGGCCTGCGCGCGCTCGAGACACGCCGCGCCACAGCGGCGGCGGCCAAGGACGCGGCGGCGCCAGACCGGCCCGAGGGCGCCCTCCTCGCCCTCGAGCCGGAGACCGGCTACATCCGCGCCATGGTCGGCGGCTACGATTTCTTCAAGAGCGAGTTCAACCGCGCCGTGCAGGCGCACCGTCAGCCCGGATCAGCCTTCAAGCCGTTCGTCTATATGGCCGCGCTCGAGTCGGGGCAGACGCCGGCGAGCATCGTGGACGATTCGCCCATCCAGTATCCGATGGGCGGCAACGGCAAAATCTGGAAGCCTGACAACTACGACCGCAAATTCCGCGGGCCCATCACCTACCAGCAGGCCCTCGAGGAATCCATCAACGTCGCGGCCATCAAAGTCCAGGAGCGGACGGGCATACGCCGCACAGTGGAGATCGCGCGCCGCTTGGGCGTGGAGAGCCCGCTGCAGGAAAATCTCTCGATCGCCCTCGGCACTTCCGATCTGACGCTGCTCGAGCTGACCTCGGCCTATGGCGCTCTCGCCAATGGCGGGGCGTGGGTCAAGCCCACGGCGATCCGTTACGTGCTCGATGCGCAGCACAAGCTCCTCGAGGAGAACGTGCCGCAGGCGCGCCAAGCCCTTCCTCCGGACCTCGCCTACGTCATCACCCACATGATGAAGGGTACGGTGGAGCGCGGCACAGGGCAGGCCGCCAAAGCGCTCGGCAGGCCCGTGGCCGCCAAGACAGGCACCACCAATGACTACTCCAACGCGTGGTTCATCGGCTTCACGCCGCACTTGGCCACCGGCGTCTGGGTCGGCTATGACAAACCGCGAAGCCTCGGTAAGGACGAGACGGGCTCGCGGGTGGCGGTGCCGATCTGGACCGCTTTCATGAAGGAGGCGCTCGCCGGGAAACCCGTGGAGGACTTTTCGATCCCGGAGGGCGTGGTGGTCGTGCCCGTGGATCTCTCAGCGTCGGGTACCTGCGCCAAGCCCGTGACCATGGCCTTCCTGGCCGGTACCGAGCCCAAGAATACCTGCGGGCCGGCGAGGGCCAGCGGTCCAAAGCCCGAAAGCGCTCCCGCGGTCACCGCCACCCCCGTCATCCCCACACCCGATCAGAGCGCGGAGCCCGTACCCCTACCTCAGACCGCGCCCCTACCTCAGAGCGTGCCCCTAACTCAGAGCGTGCCCCTACCTCAGGCGGTCAAGCCGCGGAGCGAAAGCCCTTAGCGGAAGCGGGACGCCACGGCGGACCACTTCCCGCCGCTCAAGAGGTCCAGGAACACCGCGGGCAGCGTATCGATGGGAACCCGGGCCTGCTCCATCGAGTCGCGATCGCGAATTGTCACCTTGCCGTCGGCCGACTCGCCCTTGTCGCTATCACCCACCGTCTGCACATCCACGGTGACGCAGTAGGGCGTGCCAACTTCGTCCTGCCTGCGGTAAAGGCGGCCGATGGCCGCCGTGTCGTCATAGGCAACGGTCCAGTGCTTGGCCAGGGTGTCGCGGATGGCGTGAGCCGTCCTGACCACGTCGTCCCGCTTCTTGAGCAGCGGCAGCACCGCCACCTTGACCGGCGCAAGCTCGGGATGGAAGCGCAGTACGACGCGCTTCTCGCCCCGCACCTCCTCCTCCTGATAGGCGTCGGCGAGGAAGGCGAGGAGGGCGCGGTCTACACCCGCCGAGGGCTCGATCACGTAGGGCACGACGTGCTCCTTGCGCTCCTCGTCGAAGTACGCCAGCGCCTTGCCGCTGAACTGCGCGTGCTGCTTGAGGTCGAAGTCCGTGCGGTTGGCGATGCCCATCAGCTCGCTCCAGCCGATGGGAAAACGGTACTCGATGTCGGCGGTGCGCTTGGCGTAGTGCGCCAACTCGTCCTTCTCGTGCTCGCGCAGGCGCAGGTTCTCCTCGCGCAGGCCGTAGCGCTGGAACCACGCGAGGCTGTCCGCGATCCACCGCTCATGCCAGTACTCGTCGGCCGGCTTGCCCTCGACGGTGTCGCGCGGATTGACGAAGTACTCGATCTCCATCTGCTCGAACTCGCGGCTCCGGAAGATGAAGTTGCCCGGCGTGATCTCGTTGCGAAAGGCCTTGCCGATCTGGCCGATGCCGAAGGGCAGCTTGCGCCGCATGGACTGGGCGACGTTATCGAAGTTGACGAAGATGCCCTGCGCCGTCTCCGGTCGCAGATACGTGAGGGACGCGTCCTCTTCGACCGGGCCCATGAAGGTCTTGAACATGAGGTTGAAGTGACGCGGGGCGGTCAGCGAGCCCTTGCCGCAGTCGGGGCACAACGTGCGTCGCTCGCCACAGTGCGAGCACGGCTCACCGGCCGGAATCGTGAACTTGTTACCCTTGGTGGTGGCGCAGTAGTGCACCCACGGCGTCTCGTCCACCTTGTCCGCGCGGAAGCGGCGCCGGCACTCGAGGCAATCCACCATGGGGTCGGTGAAATTGTCCACGTGACCGCTCGCCTTCCACACCGTCGGATGCATGAGAATGGAGGCGTCGAGGCCGACCATGTCCGGTCGCTGCTGGATATAGTCGCGCCACCAGATCCGCTTGATGTTCTGCTTGAGCTCGACCCCCAGCGGGCCGTAGTCCCAGCACGATCCCGTGCCCCCGTAGATCTCGCTCGACTGGAAGATGAAGCCGCGCCGCTTGCTCAGAGAGACGAGGGTGTCCATGGTCACTGACATGAAATCGAGGATAGCACGCCACCGCGCCCCCTTCCCCACTCCGCCATCCCCAAGGAACGAGCACGGGAAACGAATGGTGAGACGGGCAAGGCGTGGCTATTGCACGAGAGAGCGCCGGGTCTGCGCGATAAATCGCGAAGAACGCGGAAGGGAGCCGATGAGCCGGCCCATTAACCCCTCGACGGTCGCGATCAGCTCCGCGTCGAGATCCGCGGCGAGCGGGAGCCGGATACCCTCTTCCCAGCCGAGGGTCCGGAGCCGCTTCAGGAGGCCTACCCCGGCACCTGACAGGTCGAGTGCATCGGAGCCTGGCCCGCAGCGGAGGCAGAGGAGTCCCCCCGCCCCCACATCCAGCGACGCTCCCGGGAACGGATAGGAGCGGCCGCAGTCGACGCAGCGATCGATGCGGGGGCGATGTCCGAGGAGGTCCACGGCGCGGAGAGCGAAGCAGGTCGCCACGCGCTGCGGCCGGGCACCCGCATCGAGGGCGCGGAGGCTCCGCAGGGCGAGGCCGAAGAGGGCGGGCTGCGGATCGCGGTCGGCAGTGAGCCGCGTGAGGCACTCGACGACCCACGCGCCCTGACCCAGGCGCTCCAGGTGCTCGCGCACCCGAACGAAGGGATGGACGATGTCGAAGTGGTCCACGCGGACCAGCTCGCTGCGCCCCGTGTCGAAGAAGACGAGCTCACCCAGCGTGAAGAGCTCGAGCGCGCTGCCGAAACGGGAGCGCGTCCGTCGCGCCGACTTTGCCACCCCCCGCACCCGGCCGTGGTCGCGCGTGTAGAAATCCACGAGCCTGTCGCTCTCGCCGAGCGCTCGCCGTCCGATCACGATTCCCTGTGTCTTGTGCAGTCCCATGGCTAGGAGGTGAGGAGAAACCCGAATTCGCGGAGGGCGCGCTCGTCCGTCCGCCAGTTGCGGCGCACCCCCACCGCCAGCTCCAGAAAGACCTTGACGCCGAAGAAGCGCTCGAGATCCTCGCGCGCGGCGGTACCGATCCGTTTGAGGGTCGCCCCGCCCTTGCCGATGAGGATGCCCTTCTGCGAATCGTGCTCCACGAAGATGCGGGCGCGAATGTAGAGGCACTCCGGCCGCTTCCGCTCGGTGAGCTCCTCCACGCGCACGGCGCAGGCGTAGGGCACCTCCTGGTGCGTCAGGCGGAAGATCTTCTCGCGGATGGCCTCGGCGACCCAGAAGGTCTCCGGCTGATCGGTCAGGGACTCACGGGGGAAGTGCGCCGGCCGCTCCGGCATGGCGGCGACGATGAGCTCCAGGAGCCGCTCGCAGTTTTCGCCTGTCTCCGCCGACACGGGCACGATCTCCTGGAATGGCAAGGCGGCGCGACACGCGGCCATGAGAGGCAGGAGCTTCGACTTGGGCGAGACGAGGTCGGTCTTGTTGACCACGGCATAGACGGGACAGCGACAGCCACGCAGGCGCTCGAAGATCGCCCGGTCGAGCCGCTCGGGCTTTTCCGTCGCTTCGAGCACGAGGCAGACCACATCCACGTCCTCGACCGCCCGCTCCGCAGTCTTGACCATGAGCTCGCCGAGGCGGCCCGTTCCCGTGTGCAGTCCCGGAGTGTCCACGAAAACGATCTGCGCGTCCGGCAGGTGCTTGATGCCCGTAATGCGCGTGCGCGTGGTCTGGGGCCGACGCGACACGATGGCCATCTTCTCGCCGACGAGCCGGTTGAGAAGTGTGGACTTCCCCACGTTGGGTCGGCCCACGAGGGCGACGAAACCTGCGCGGTGGGCGACGGTCATCAGGCCTCGAGAAGCCCGGCCCACAGACGGGCGGGCGCGTGCCGCCGCGCGCGCGCGAGAATCTGGCGCGCCCGCTCGTGCATGAGACGGGCTTCCTCTGGCTCGTGGTCGTCCCAGCCGGTCAGATGCAACACGCCGTGAACGACGAGCAGGTCGAGCTCGAGGGCCACGGACACCCCGACCATTTTCGCCTGGCGACGCGCGGTGTCGGCGCAGACGATCACCTCGCCGAGCAGGCGGGTCGGTCCCGGCGCATCGAGGCCGAAGGCCAGCACGTCGGTCGTCGCCCTCCTGCGGAGATAGCGTGCGTTCAGGCGGCGAATCTCGCGGTCACCGACCACGCTCACGTGGAGCTCACGGTCGTCGCGTCCAAGCGACTCGAGGGCGGCCTCGGCGGTGCGGCGAAGGCGGCGGGGAGAAACGCGAACCCGGCCCTGGAGGTTGCTGACTGCAACGGGCATCAACTACCCGGGGAGGGAGATTTCTCCTCCCCCCCACCGGGGGAGAGGGCAGGGTGAGGGGGCGAAGGGCGCGGAGGCGAAGGGTGAGGCAGCGAAGGATGTGCGGGCTGGCCCGGCTTGGCGCGATCGTAGGCCCGGACGATGGCCGAGACGAGATCGTGGCGGACCACGTCGCGATGGTCGAAGTAGACGAACCGAATGCCCTCGATGCCGTGGAGGACATGCTGGATCTCGATGAGCCCCGATGGCCGGCTCGCCGGCAGGTCGACCTGGGTCACGTCTCCCGTGATCACCATCTTGGAGTTGAAGCCAAGGCGAGTGAGGAACATCTTCATCTGCTCGGACGTGGTGTTCTGCGCCTCGTCCAGGATGATGAAGGCGTCGTTGAGGGTCCGGCCGCGCATGTAGGCGAGGGGGGCGATCTCGATCGCTCCCTTTTCGCTGAGGGTGGCGACCTTCTCCGCCTCGAGCATGTCGTACAGCGCGTCGTAGAGCGGCCGGAGATAGGGATGGAATTTCTCGATCAGATCGCCGGGCAGGAAGCCCAGCCGCTCACCCGCCTCCACGGCCGGCCGGGTCAGGATGATGCGCGAGACCTCGCGCTTCACGAGGGCCGCCACGGCCATGGCCACCGCGAGATACGACTTGCCCGTGCCCGCCGGGCCGATGGCGATGACGAGGTCGTGGCTCCGAACGGCGTCGAGGTAGCGCTTCTGATTGGCCGTCTTGGGACTGATGAGCTTCCGTCGCGAGGGCACCGAGATGGAGTCGGCGAGGAAACCCTTGAGATCGGTGTCGGGCTCGGCGCCCGCGATGCGGAGGGCCGAGCGGATGTCGGCCGCGCCCAAGGTCGGCCGCGCGCGAAGCATGTCGATGAGATCGCGCACGACTTTCTCCGCCTGCTGGAGTCGCCCCTCCTCGCCGCGCAGGGTCACGTCGTAGCCCCGCGACGTCGCCTTGACGTCGTACTGGGTCTCGAGCATCTTCAGATGCTCGTCGTTCCGCCCGAGCAGCGCGAGCAGATTCAGATCGGGCGGGATGATGACGCGGCGGGTGGCGCTGGCGACTTCGGTCACGCCGGACCAGGAGCTTCGACGACACGGATACCGAGGTCGCGTAGCTGGCGAGCATCCACGGGAGCCGGCGCATCGGTGAGCGGGCACATGCCTTTCTGGGTCTTGGGGAAAGCGATGACCTCGCGGATCGACTCCTGCCCCACCAGGCTCGCGGCGAGTCGATCGAGACCGAAGGCGATGCCGCCCATGGGCGGCGCGCCGAACTCGAGGGCTTCGAGCAGGAATCCGAATCGCGCGCGCGCCTCTTCCTTGGAGATGCCGAGGAGGCCGAAGAGACGTTCCTGCACCGAGGGCTGATGGATACGGATGGAGCCTCCGGCCGCCTCCTGGCCGTTCAGCACGAGGTCATAGGCCTTGGCGCGGGCGCGACCCGGGTCGGATTCCAGCAGGGCCAGGTCCTCGTCGCGCGGGGCCGTGAAGGGGTGGTGGACGGCATCCCAGCGCTTCTCGTCCGCATTCCACTCCACGAGAGGGAAATCGATGACCCAGGTGAAGACGTCGCGATCCTCGGGGATGAGCTTGAAGCGCTTGGCCAGGTCCACGCGCAGCCGACCGAGAACGGTGGCGGCGACCATGGACGTATCGCCCACGAGCAGGACGAGGTCAGCCGGTTCCGCGGCGGTCTGGGCGAGGAGCCGCTCCTGCACCGCGGCGAGGAACTTGGCCACAGGCGAGTTCAGCCCTTCCGCCGTCACCTTGACCCACACGAGGCCCTTGGCCCCTGCCTGTTTCGCATCGGCCGTGAGGTCGTCGAGCTCCCTCCGGCTCATCGCGCCCGCGCCGGGCACGCGGAGGGCCTTGACGGCGCCCCCACCCGCCACGACCTGGGCGAAGGCCTGGAACTCTCCTCCGGCGAAGAGCGGCGAGACATCGGTGAGCTCCATGGCGAAGCGCAGGTCCGGCTTGTCCGAGCCGAAGCGCGCCATGGCCTCGTCGTAGGCGAGGCGCGGAAATGGAACGCGCAGCTCCACTCCCTTCACCCGTCGCCAGATCGCGGCCACCAGGCCCTCGATCATGGGCAGAAAATCATCGCGATCGAGGAACGATGTCTCGATATCGATCTGGGTGAACTCGGGCTGTCGGTCCTTGCGCAGATCTTCGTCGCGAAAACAGCGGACGATCTGGAAATATCGCTCGAAGCCCGCCACCATCAGGAGCTGCTTGAAGAGCTGCGGCGACTGGGGCAACGCGTAGAAAGAGCCCGGCTGGAGCCGGCTCGGCACGAGAAAGTCTCGCGCACCCTCCGGGGTCGAGCGGGTGAGGAACGGCGTCTCCACCTCGAGGAATCCCTGCTCGTGCAGATAGTCGCGCACAGCACGGCAGGTGAGGTCACGCACCTGAAACGCCCGGAGCACTGAGGCGCGGCGCATGTCGAGGTAGCGGTACTTGAGGCGGAGCATTTCGTCCACCTCCGTATCGCCTTCGGAGTCGATCTGGAAAGGTAGGGGCCGACAATCGTTCAGGACCTTGAGCTCACTCGCGTGAATCTCCACGGCGCCCGTGGGGATCTTCGAGTTCTCCGTGCCGGCCGGGCGCGGAGCCACCGCGCCGCGCACCGCCACCACGAACTCGCCCCGGATGTCCTGAACCTTGGCGTGCGCGTCCGCCCCGTCGGCGGGATTGAAGACGCACTGGGTGATCCCCTCGCGGTCACGTATATCGACGAAGATGAGTCCCCCGTGATCGCGCCGTCTGTGCACCCAGCCCATGAGGGTCACCGCCTGCCCCGCGTCGGATGCGCGGAGGGCGCCGCAGGAGTGCGTGCGCTTCCAGCCGCCCATCGGCTCCACGCGCAGCGCGCTCATGCTGACGCTCCCTTGCTCCCCAGCGAGATCAGCTCTTCCGCCAGCCTGGCCATGGGCACCCGTCGCTGCTCTCCCGTTTTCATCTCGCGCAGCACGGCCTCCCCCGCCCCCAGCTCATTGTCTCCGGCGATGACGACGTAGGCGACGCCGAGCTTGTTGGCCCGCTCGAGCTCGCGGGGCAGCTTGCGCGCGCCGTAGCCGAGCTCGGCGATCACGCCGGCCCGACGCGCCGCCCGAGCCACGGGCATGAGCTGCTGCAGAGCCGTATCCCCCAGGGGAATGATCAGGATGGACGGGCGAGGGCCGGCCGCTTCGTTCCCCAGGAGCAGCACCACCCGCTCCAGGCCGATCGCGAAGCCAATGCCGGGATCGGCGGGCCCCCCCAGCCGCTCCACGAGCCCGTCGTAGCGCCCGCCACCCGACACCGCGTCCTGGGCCCCCAGCTCGGTGGTCTTCACCTCAAAGGTGGTGCGCACGTAGTAGTCGAGGCCGCGCACGAGGCGCGGCGTCACGATGTATTCCTGCCCCATCGCGTCGAGGTAGCTCCGCACCTGCTCGAAGTGCCGGGCCGCCTCGGCAGAGAGCGAGTCGAGAATGGACGGCGCCTTCTCGATCACCGGCTGGCATTCCGGCACCTTGCAGTCGAGAACGCGCAGAGGATTGCGCCCGAGGCGCGCCTGGCACTCCGCGCACAGGCTTGCTGCGTGAGGGGTCAAGTAGTCGACGAGGCGCGCCACGTAGGCCGGCCGGTCGCCCGCGTCCCCGATCGAGTTCACGTGGAGAGCGAGGCGGTGTTCCAGGCCGAGGGCGCGGAAGAAGTCCATGAGCATGCACACGACTTCGGCGTCCACGGCCGGGCTGGACTCGCCGAGCGCTTCGATATTGGCCTGGTGGAACTGGCGGTATCGACCCGCCTGCGGCCGCTCGTAGCGGAACATGGGGCCAACCGTGTAGAGGCGCACGGGCTTGGGCTCGACCTGAAATCCGTGCTCGATGTAGGCCCGCACGAGTCCGGCGGTGGCCTCCGGACGGAGGGTCAGCGAGTCGCCGCCCCGATCCTCGAAGGTGTACATCTCCTTCTTGACGATGTCGGTCTCGTCGCCGATGCCGCGGGCGAAGAGCTCGGTGCGCTCGAAGAGGGGCAGCCTGATCTCGCGGTAGCCGTAGGCCTCGAAGGTCGTCCGCCCCGCCGCCTCCACGCGCTGCCAGCGTCCGGTCTCCGAGGGCAGGATGTCGCGAACGCCCCGCACCGCCTTGATGGCCATAGTCAGGCGGGCCCGCAATTGACGGGCACGTGAATCATCGGTTTGCTCGCGAAGGAAGGGCGCGGACAGTGGGAGGAAAGACGTTCAAGCGCAACCGTCGGCAGAGCGCGCTACTCCTGCGGGACGGTCATGATGACCTGCGTCTCGGCCGCGGTCTTCAGGATGTTCTTGTAGCGCACTACGGTCGCGATGATCGTCGGCTGCGTCACATCGTCGGTCTTGAAGCCTCCCAGCGCGGTGATCGTGCCCTCGAACCCCGTGTCGATGGACTGCAGCCTGAACCCGGCCGGGCCCTTGAAGACGATGGCGATGAGCCCTTCCTTGACGATGTTCTGCGGCACGATGACCTCGTCCACGCCGTCGCCGTCGAGATCGATGGCCAACGGCGTCGGCTCGATCTTGTAGAAGGCCGACCGCATGACCCGGCTGGTCATCTGGCCCGTCTCCTGCTCGAGGATCATGGAGCCCCCGCCGACAGCCGTTCCTGAGCGCCAGATGTCCTCACCGTCGACGGCCATTTGGAGCCGGTTGAACTCGTCGATGAATGCCAAAGCCCGAGAGGAGTCCTTGCCATTCATATTGGAGAACACCGCGCCCATGGGCCTGAAGGCCGGGTGCACTCGAATGGCCTTGTCGGTGACGAGCTTGCCGTTCTTCCAGACCATCTGCTCGGCCTGGCCCTGGGTGAAGAATTTCTCCTTGCTGAAGCGCTGAGTCCACACCGTCTGCTTGTACCCGTCGCCCTTGATGTCCACCGGGAAGAGAAACTCCTCGATGCTGTCGGCCAGGTAGCGCGGCTTGCCATCCTTGACGCCCACGATGAAGGAGTTGAGCCCGCCTTTCGGGTCGTGCCGGTTGCCCACTACCTCGAAGATCCCGTCGCCGTCCAGGTCCACGAAGTACACGGAGAAGACCCGGCCGAGGGAGCGCACGGACATAGACCACTCGGGCTCGAACTTCAGCCCCACGATCTTGTATTGGTAGATCTTCTCGCCGTCACTCACCACCATGCGGGGGATCTTGTCCTTCGGCATCACGCCCACGTCGATGGCCACCACCGCGAAGGGGAACTTGGCCACCTCTTTGAGCGGGATGCTGTTCTCCCCGCTCGAGTAGGAGCCCGCCTCGAGCTCGCGCCCGAGCAGCCGCGCGAGGAGCGAGCGCTGCTTGGCCTGCGGAGGATTGGCGGGACCACCTTGAGAGAAGCGGCTACCCTGCGTCGTCGGCCGAATCGACGGAGGCACGAAGAAGGCGGTGGAGAACGCGGCATCGGCGCGCGGCAGCTCGAAGAGACGCACGTCCATGTAGGGCTTGCTCTCTACTCGTTTGAAGTGGACGACCAGCAGATTCTCCGTCTTGTAGCGCTCGGCTACCTTCTGGAGCCCCTTGCCTTCCAACGCCTCTTCAGGCTTGATGCCCTGCTGGGCCAGCGTGACTGCAAGGGAGTCACCCATCCCAACGCTGAAGCGCCCGGTCCTGGTGAGCAGATCCACCAGCTCCTGAATGGCGGCCTCGATCAGGTTGTCTCTCACACCGGTGGACAGCGGCACGACGGTAAGCCTGACCTTGCCCGCCGAGACACGGGCCCTGTCGCCGGGCTGCACGCCGCTGCCCTGGCTGATCTTGGCCGTCGAATATCCTTCGAACACGTCGGCGATGGTTACGCGCCCGATGGTCTTCTCGGTGCGCCCCAGCACCTCTCCGGTCTTTGGGTGCTTGAGTTCCTCGCCCTCTCTATAAACCATCAACTCTACTCCAGTCACCACCCCATCCCGCTGGCCGACGGAGAGCGTGACCTGGCTGCCGTCCACCTTGAGAACGTCGCCCTCTACCTTGGGGAAGAGCGCCACCACTTGGCCCACAAGGGTGGTGATCGGGGTGGGTGCCTGCCCGCCGGCTGGCGGTGACTGGGCCCAGCCCGGCTCGACGCCTAGAGCTGACAGAAAGAGGACGGCCAAAACCCAGCGAGACATGGCGCCATGATACCGACGCGCGGGGAGCAGGGCAAGCAATGTAGCAAAAGACTACGGGCCCGGGGGGATGCCCTCCCCCGGGCCCGCGTACTTCAGGAAACGCGCGTCTTAGAAGCTGAAGCGGACGCGAGACGTCACGAGCACGATGTCGTTGACGGCGATGTCCTTGACCACCGGCGAACCGCCAGCGGCACTGTACTGGGCACCAACGTACCGGTGGGCCAACGCGTTACCGGCCCACATGTAGCCCGCTGAAAAGTCAAACGCCAGGCCCGGAGCGAAGCGGTACGTCAAACCCACGTCGAACTCGGTGCCGAGGTAATTGCTCTCACCTTCCGGACGGCAATTCTGACCGGTCTTCCGGCAGGTAAAGTTCGGCTGGAGGCCGCCGGAGGTCACGAGGAAGGCGTCCGTGTCCACCTTGTGCCACGTCCAGTTCGGCGAGGCGAGGGCCTGCACGGTCAGCGCCGGCGTAATCGCGTAGCTGGCCTTTATGGAGGGCATGATGCGGCCGTACTTGTCCCAACCGATCTCATTACCGGGGTCACCGGCGGAGCCGGCGCTGCCGATGATCTGGTAGTAGTCCACGCCCAGCGCCATGATGTTCATGCCCCAGTCCGCCAGGTAGCTCGTGTCAGTATCGAGCGGCTGGAAGTACTTGATGCTCTTGTACGGGTTGCTCTTCGCGTCCTGACCCGTGGTCCACATGACCATACCGGACAGGAGCAGCGGACCTAGCTGGTAGCTGGTCCGGATGTCACCCAGCCACGCGCTGATGTCGGCGGACTGCCGCGTACCGGCCGTACCGTAGGCCGAGGCGACGCCACCCGGATTGACCTTTGCTTGCGTGCCGAACTGGTAGAGGATCGTCGGGTCCACCGACCACGGGCCCGAGCGCCAGCGCGCGTCCAGACCGACGGTGTGGCGTTGCTCATGAATGCCCGTGCCCGAGGCATCCGCGCCGGCGACGCCGGCCGAACCGTTGGCGTTGACTGCGTTAGTCGGAGCGAACGGACCACCCGAGGCGACGGACACGCCGCCGCGGCCAAAACGGGCGTTGGCGGAAGTGAGACCAGTGATCTGAACGGTCGACAACATCGGCTTGATGTCCAGCCCCTTCATGACCGTGATCTCGGGACTGCCGATGAGGGCCCAGTTGTCATTGCGCGTCTGCGCCTGGCAGTTCGCCGTCAAGCCCGGGGCCGTCGAGACTCCACCAATGACCGTGCCGGTCGACGTGATGCACTTGTTCTGCACCGTGCCGCTCTGGGCCACGACCGGGCCGAACGCGCCCTTGCCCAGCAGGTTCTCGTCGAGCGCGACGTAGGTGAACTGCGTCTTGAAGGTCGGGCTGATCGTCGCGTACAGGTTGATGCCCGCGAAGTCGCCGTTGGCATACGTGGCCAGCTTGTAGTTGGCCGCCGTCGCGAACGGCTGGGCGCCGAGCCGGGCAATGATCGGGATCGGCACCAGCGGCAGCGGGAACTCCGTGTAGAGCCACTTGACCTGGATCGATCCCTGCGTGTCCGTGTTCAGGTCGAACGAGGACTCGGCGCCGGCACCGCCAGTGCCGCACGTGATGGCGTTGCTGGTGCCGGTGGTGAAGCAGGGCTCGCCTTTGCCGATGCTGGTGGTGTCGCTGAAGCCAGTCTGGCCCCAATAGGCATCGATCTCGAATCCGAATACCGCCTTGGCCTGGCCGACTTCGCCCACGATGTCGAACCGGCCGCGGGTGCGACCATACATCTGCTGGTCACGGTTCCGGCCAAAGTTAAGGTCCGACGAACTGAGGTTCTGCGTGAACGTACCGACGTTGTCGATGAAGCCCGTGATGGTGGCTTTCGGTGTCGGGGCCGCGGCCTGAGCGAACACATCAGGGGGCGCCACGAAGCCGAGGAGTGCCATCAGGGCGAGAGATAGGACAAGCATCCTTCTCATTTACCGCCTCCTCAATTGAAGGTGAACGACTTGGAGCACACAGTGCGAGCTACCCGTGACCCCTCACGCGCGACAACGGTGCATCAAATGCAGACTTCTTACGACGCGACACTTTTACCTTGAAGTCCCTTGCCCGGTCAAGGAATTAAAGGATTCTGACACTCGTCACTTGTTTGGCGGATTCTCCTTGACGTCGGCGCCATCACCCAATTGCTTGAGAGCGTTCTTGGCGAGCTCCGAAAATGGAGAGGCGGGATCGATGTCTCGCGCCCGCCTGAAGGCGGCCTTGGCGTCATCGCGCTGGCCGGTCTGGGTAAGCGCCAATCCGAGCCCGTAATAGCTCGCAACCATGATGGGCTCGAGCTGTATGGCCGCCCTGAACGACTCCACAGCCTCCTGCGACTTGCGCAGTCTGATGTAGGCTTCGCCCATGTTGTAGTAGGCGACCTCTGGGGTGGTGTAGGTCGGAAAGCTCAGCGCCTTCTTGTAGGCGACGATCGCGTCGTCGAACTTGCCCTGCTGGGCGAAGGCGATCCCGAGATTGTGATGGTAGTCGGGGTTGTTTTTGTCGAGGTCGATGGCCGTCTGAATTTCCGCCTGGCCATCGATGGGGCGACCGAGGTTCAGGTAGACGAGTCCGAGGGTGTTGTGGAACTGCGCATTTTCGGGGTCGAGCTGTATCGCTTCCTTGAGGGAGGCCATGCCCAGGGCCAGACGATTGTCTGACAGGTTGCGCACGGCATTGTCGAAGCTGTTCCTGGCCTGAAGCTTACGCACCTCTTCGTCCTGCGCGCTCGTGCAGCCCGCCCCCAGCGCCAGCGCCACCACCGCGAAGAGAAGTACGCGGAGGGCGCCGCCGCGCCTTGACAGGGTCGCGATCTCCCTGTTACCGTTCATGTTTGTGCCAACCTACGAGTACGAATGCCTCAAGTGCCCCCGTGTTTTCGAAGTGCGACAACGCATCACTGAGTCCGCCCTCACCACGTGCGACCGCTGTGGCGGGCCCATTCATCGCCTGTTGTCTGCCGCCCCGTTCATCCTCAAGGGCGGCGGCTGGTATGTCACAGACTATCCTTCGGAGGCCCGCAAGCAGGCGTCGAAGACCGAATCCTCATCGAGCGAATCGCCTGCGCCTTCCTCCACCCCGGCCGCGGAGAAGTCTAGCACGTCAACCGCCGCGCCTTCAGAGAAGACCAAGCCGGCGAAGGCAGACAAGCCCCCGTCAAGCACGAAATCGGACAAGTCCACGAAATCGGACAGGTCGAAGCCGGCCAGCTCTGACTCCTAAGACCGCTTCACCACCACGGGCGCGCCGCGGCCGAGCCCGAGCGCCGCCTGGGCGCTGCCGTCGCGAACAAAGACCTCGAGGCGTCCCGTCGAGCCCACGACGGCGCCTATTTCCCCCGGCCGCGCATCGGAGTACGCGGATACGAGAACCCCCACTGGGACGCCGCCTGTCTCCACGATCAGAGCCTGCGGTCTCTCGAAGGCCGCCAGGTCCCTCTCCGTCACGGACGTCAGAAGATTGCCGAAGCGATCAGCACCAATGACCTCACCGAGGACGAGCCCATTGTCGTGTCGGGCCGAAGGGACGACCAGCCTCACGGGATCGGTCACCGCGGGGCCGAGTCGCTCCAGGGGCACCCGGGAGGCCAAGTGCGCGGCCGCGGGGGCGAAGATGTCCCGACCGTGAAAAGTCCGGCTCGTCGCGGACAGCCTATACTCTCGCCTGGTCAGCTCGACGGCCTCGATGTGCTGATCGTCGGCGTCAAGGACCAGGCTCAAGAGGCCGTTGTCAGGACCCACGTAGCACTGCCCGCCGGCCCGGAGCGCTAGAGGTCGTCTCGAGCTTCCGACGCCTGGGTCGACCACGGCAAGATGGATGGTGCCCATGGGAAAGAAGCCCGCGGCGGCTTCGAGGCAGAGCGCTCCTTCAAGCACGTCCTGAGGGGCGATGTCGTGACTTATATCCACGAGGCGCGCCTCGGGACAGATGCCGAGCATGACCCCCTTCATGATGCCCACCCAGGGATCTCGCGTCCCGAAATCCGTCGTGAGCGTGATGATTGGCGCGCTCATGACTTCACCTTTTGAAGCTATGTGTCGCGCTCCACCACGTAATCGGCGACGAGGAGGAGGGTATCCTTGTCGGGGCCGTCAGGGAAGGCGTCGAGGGCTTGCTTGGCGCTCCTCGCATAGTCCTGGGCACGGCCCAGCGCGTATTCGACCCCACCATAGCGCTCGACGAGAAGGCGGATCTCCTCGATCTCGCCCGGCTCCGCGGCGTGGCGCTTGAGCACGGACTGGACGTGATCCCACTCCGCCGGCGTCGCGCGCTCGAGGGCCGCGATGAGAGGCAGCGTGCGCTTTCCCTCCTTGAGGTCGGCGCCGACCGCCTTGCCGAGGCGACCCTGGTCGGCCACGAAATCGAGCGAGTCGTCGCTGATCTGGAAGGCGATGCCGATGGATTCGCCGTAGCGGGTCAGGGCGTCGACCTGCGCGTCGTTTGCCTCGGCGAGGAGAGCCCCGATGCGGCAGCATGCGGAGATGAACGACGCCGTCTTCTGCGTGATGATCCGCAGATAGTCGGCCTCGCTAGCCGTGCCGTCGCGTTTGCACTGGAGCTGCAGCACCTCGGCTTCCGTCATGGAGACGGTGGCGAGGGCCAGGGTGGCGAGCACGGCGGGATCGCCGTCGGCCACCATGAGAGCAAAGGACTTCGAGTAGAGATGATCGCCGACGAGAATGGACGCATCGTCGCCCCAGCGCGCATTCGCCGACGGGCGGCCGCGCCGGAGCGGCGCCTGATCCACCACGTCGTCGTGGATGAGGGTCGCCGTGTGCAGGAGCTCGACCACACAGCCCATGCGAACCGCGCGGGGGCCATGGTAGCCCGCCACTCGTCCCGCCATGAGAAGGAGGATGGGGCGGAGGCGCTTGCCGCCGGCGCCGGCGATGAACTCGCCCATCTCGTGAATCAGGTGCACGGGCGAGGCGATCTCGGCGGCAATCGCCTCTTCAATGGCTCGCATCTCGGGGCCTACGGCTTGAGCAACCCGCTCCTTGAGGAGCGCTTCCAGGGGGGTGGGCGCCTTCACGGGAGGGGGTGGATCAGCGGACGACCACCCGGTCCTTGATTTTGACCTGGTTGCCGTTGGTGACGCTGGAGAGCTCGACCACGGAGAATTTGTCTTTGACCTCGGTCACCCTCCCCGTTGCCACCTCCTCGTCCAACTCGCCCAGGAGCTCGCCGGTCACCGGGTGAACGATGGCGATCTTGTCGCGGCGCACGCTGACCTGAGCCCCCGGCTTGATACCGTCCTTGCTGTTGAGATCGATGACGACACGGCTCGTATCCACGAAAACGACGAAGCCGCGGTCGAGAGGCTGGCTCGGGGTGGTGGCGGCGGCCTGGGTCCCGGGCTTGCCGGGCGCGCCTGGCTTGGGGGGAGGAGGCGTCGGATCCACCGACACCGCCATCTTCTGTCGCGGACTGATGCGGCCGCCTCCGGGAGGCGAGCCGTACTTGGCCACGATTTCCGGCGGGGCGATGAGGCTGCTCTTGCCGAAGACGAGCGTGCCCATGGTGGTGGGGATCTTGTCCTCCTCGACCCAGATGTACTCCGGCTCACTCGCCACGTCGCCGAAACGGGGATTCTTGATGAGCAGCCACTTGGGCTCCGCCGCCCTGATCTCGACCGACGGGTCAGAATCCTTCGGCAATCCCGCCAGCTCCTTAAGGCTCGGCAGCTCCGCGCCGCAGGCTGAGAGTGAGAGGGAGACCAGAGCGAGGGAGACCAGTAAACGGAGCGCCGTACCGTTCATCGCGGCCCAAGCATAGCAGATTCGCCGGGTCAATCCTCAGGGCGCGGCTCCCATGGGAAGCGCTGATCGCCCGCACCCTCCGCGCGCGCCAGTGACTGCCGCCGCGAAAAGAGCGGCGCGCCGGTCACGGCCGAGATCCAGGTTACGTCGAGGTAGGTGACACCCCGGCGCTCGAGGATCACGGGAATGAGCCAGGCCATCACGTCGAGCGACTTGCCGAGGGACACCGCGCGGTCTGGCCGCACGAGTAGCTCCTCGCCTTTTGTCTTGCTATTGAGGAGAACCTCGTTCACCTGCCCGGGGTCCACACTCTGGAAGCGCTTGGTCTGGTCCATGGCGAGGGAGAGCATGAAGGGCACCCGCCGAAGATCGGCAGCGCCCTTGGTCAAGTCGGTCGGCGGCACGACCGCGACCCGAACGCGGCCGCGCGTGATCCTCACGCCATCCTCCGGTCGGGGCTGCGGCTTGCCTTCGATCGGCACGAAGGCGGCCTCGGAAAAGGTCGGCTCTACTCGCCGCACCTGGGCATAGCCGAGAGCTTCCTCGTAGCGGCCGAGGGGCTTGCCCGAGGTGGGATGCCGGAAGACTTCGCCCTTCCGAAAGATCGTGTACTCCTGGCCGAGCAGCACGCCGTCCTTCTTGGAGAGGTCCATGTAGACCCGATCGCCATCCACCTGCACCACCAGGCCTTCGATCGGCGGAAAGGCCGACACGACCTCATCGAGCATGAGGCCGAAGGTGGCCCCCACCTGGTCGGCCAAGCCGGCATACGCCGGCCCAGCGAGGGCCGCGGCCAAGGCGAGGCCGGCGGCGACGCTAGAAAACCACGGACGGCTGATGAACACCGAAGACCTTGCGCAGCGTATCGGAGATCTCACCGAGAGTCAGACGGGCACGGACCCCGTCGAGGATGAGCGGGATGAGGTTGTCGCGGCCACCCGCCGCCCGTTCGATAGCTTCGAGGGCCTGCGCCGCGGTCGCCGAGTGGCGCGACTGTCGGAGCCGGCCGAGACGATCGGCGAGGGCCCGGGCGACCGTGGGGTCGCCCTGGAAAAGGTTCGCGGGCGGCGGCTCGTCCATTACGAACTCGTTGACGCCCACGACAATGCGCGCCTTGGCCTCGATCTCCTGCTGATAGCGGTAGGCCGACTCCTGGATCTCGCTCTGCATGAAGGCGATGGCGCTCACGGAACCGCCCAGGCTGTCGATCTTGGCGATAGAGGATTCGGCCTCTTCCTCGATCCGCCGCGTGAGAGCCTCCACGGCATACGCGCCTCCGAGGGGGTCGGCGGTGTCGACGACGCCGGACTCGTAGGCGAGCACCTGCTGGGTCCGGAGCGCGATGCGCACGGCCGTCTCGGTGGGCAGGGCGAGGGCCTCGTCCATGGAGTTGGTGTGAAGAGACTGGCAGCCGCCGAGGATCGCGGCGAGAGCCTGCACGGCCACCCGCACGATGTTGTTCTCCGGCTGCTGGGCCGTGAGCATGCTCCCCGCGGTCTGGGCGTGGAAGCGCAGCATGCACGAGCGCGGGTCGCGCGCCCCGAAGCGCTCGCGCATGATCCGTCCCCACAGGCGCCGTGCCGCGCGGAACTTCGCCACCTCCTCGAGGAGATGGTTGTGGGCATTGAAGAAGAAGGACAGCTGCGGCGCGAAGTCGTCTACTTCGAGGCCGGCGGTACGGGCGGCCGTCACGTAGGCAATGGCGTTGGCGAGGGTGAAGCCCACCTCCTGCGCCGCCGTGCAACCCGCCTCGCGGACGTGATAGCCGGAAATGGAGATCGTGTTCCAGCGCGGCACGCGATCCCGGCAGAAGGCGAACAGATCCGTGATGAGCCGCATGGAAGGCGCGGGCGGGTAGATATAGGTGCCGCGCGCGATGTACTCCTTGAGGATGTCGTTCTGGGTGGTACCGGACAGCTTGTCCGCGGGGACGCCCTGCTTCTCCGCCACCGCGATGTAGAAGCAGAGGAGGATGGCCGCGGTGGCGTTGATGGTCATCGACGTGGACACCCGGTCGAGCGGTATGCCCCCGAAGAGCTCCTCCATATCGTCGATGCTCGAGATGGCTACTCCAACCTTGCCCACGTCGCTCGCCACCATCGGATTGTCGGCGTCATAGCCCATCTGGGTGGGGAGGTCGAAGGCGACGGAGAGTCCCGTCTGCCCCTGCGCGAGGAGATAGCGGTAGCGCTGGTTCGTCTCCGCGGCCGAGCCGAAGCCCGCGTACTGGCGCATGGTCCAGAACCGGCCGCGGTACATCGTGGGCTGCACGCCGCGCGTGTACGGGGGTTCGCCCGGGAATCCGGAATCACGAACGTAGTCGAGGGCCGCCGTATGCTCGGGCGTGTAGACGCGCTCGAGAGGAACGCCGTCCGAGGCGGCGAAGAGCCCCTGCCGGTCTGGCGCCTTATCGAGCGCGGGCTTGAGGGTCTGCGCTTCCCAGGCGCGGCGGGCCTCCTCCAGACGCTGCTTCTCGGCCGGGGTCATGATGGCGCCATCACAGGGGCATGTTCCCGTGCTTGCGCGGCGGGTTGGCGTCGCGCTTGGTGTGGAGCACCTCGAGGGCCTGGATGAGCCGGCGCCGGGTGTCGCGGGGCTCGATGACCTCGTCGATGTACCCGCGCTCGGCCGCCACGTAGGGGTTGGCGAACTTCTCGCGATACTCGCGCGTCTTCTCTTCCTTGAGCCCGGCCGGGTTCTCCGCGGCTTCCATCTCGCGCTTGTACAGGATGTTCACGGCTCCCTCGGGTCCCATGACCGCGATCTCCGCCGTGGGGTAGGCGAAGTTGGCGTCGCCGCGGATGTGCTTCGAGGACATGACGCAGTAGGCGCCTCCGTACGCCTTCCGCGTGATGACGGTCAGCTTGGGCACGGTGGCCTCGCAGTAGGCGTACAGAAGCTTGGCTCCATGCTTGATGATGCCGCCGAACTCCTGGGCCGTGCCGGGCAGGAAGCCGGGCACGTCTTCGAACGTGACGAGGGGGATATTGAAACAGTCACAGAAGCGGACGAAGCGCGCGGCCTTGACCGACGCGCTGATGTCGAGGCAGCCGGCGAGGTGCGCGGGCTGGTTCGCGACGATGCCGACGGGACGGCCCCCCAACCGCCCGAAGCCGATCACGATATTGGGCGCGTAGTCCGCCTGCACCTCGAAGAAGTACCGGTCGTCCAGCACGGGTCGCACGATGTCCTTGATGTCGTACGGCTTGTTCGGCTGGTCGGGGACGACCTTCTGCAGATCGGGGTCCGCGCGGTCGGCGGGGTCCGTGGTCGGGCGGACCGGCGGATCCTCCGCATTGTTCTGGGGCAGGAAGGTCATGAGCTCCCGGATGAGAGCGAGACACTCGTCCTCGCTGTCCGCGGCGAAATGAGCAACTCCGGAGGTCGTCCCATGGGTGGCGGCGCCTCCCAGCTCCTCGAAAGACACTTCCTCGTGGGTCACCGCCTTGATCACGTCGGGGCCCGTCACGAACATGTAGGAGGAGCCCTTGACCATGAACACGAAGTCGGTGATGGCGGGAGAGTACACGGCGCCCCCCGCGCACGGCCCCATCACCGCGGAGATCTGCGGCACCACGCCGGAGGCAAGCGTATTGCGCAGGAAGATGTCGGCGTAGCCCGCGAGGGAGACCACGCCTTCCTGGATGCGCGCGCCGCCCGAATCGTTGAGGCCGATGAGGGGCACGCCCGTCTTCATGGCGAGATCCATGATCTTGCAGATCTTGCGCGCGTACGATTCCGAGAGCGAGCCCCCGAACACCGTGAAGTCCTGGGCAAAGGCGAAGACGGGCCGACCGTGGATGCGCCCCGAGCCCGTCACCACGCCGTCCCCCGGGATGCGCTGGGCGTCCATGCCGAAGTCATTGCTCTGATGAAGCACGAACCGGTCGAGCTCGGCGAACGAGCCCTTGTCGAGGAGCACTTCGAGCCGCTCGCGCGCCGTCTTTTTTCCAGCTTTGTGCTGCCGCTCGATGCGCTCCGGCCCGCCTCCCGCCTCGGCGGCGTGGTTGCGGCGATGGAGTTCTTCGAAGCGGTCTTGGAGAGGCATGAGGACGGCTCCTTGGAGCGCCGGACGGTGCGCCTGCGTCTGGTGGAGTATAGAGGTCGCTCAACGGGAAAGTCAATGAATGCGGGACTTTTCCCCTCCCTCGATTGACTTCATCGTGTGGGGTCTGTCATACTTCCCGCCCATGACCCCGGTGACCCAGGTCGTGCTCGTCTTGTGCGCCGTCGTGTTCACGGTGGCGACGGTGGTCACTTTCGCATCGATCAGACGTGCCGCCACCCGAGCCGAGACGGTGCTGCAGCTCGTCGAGCGCGAGATCCGGCCGCTGGCCAGTCAGGTCGAAGGACTGGCCTCGGAAGTACGGACCCTCTCGCAGACGGCCAACCAGGAGCTCCAGCGGGTCAGCGGACTGGTGCGACGCGTGGAGGACATCTCGCTCAAGATCGCGCGGGTAGTCGGGGTGGCGAACAGCCTGGCGTCGTTCCGCGGCGTCACGAGCGTCGGCTCGGGCGTGAAAAGAGCGCTGGGCGTTTTCGTTTCCAGACTCAAGGCATCGTGAAAGAGGGAGGACGATATGACGGACGAGCATGGTGGAGATGCGGCGGGCTATCTGGGCTGGTTCTTTCTCGGGGCCATTGCCGGCGCGGCCGCCGCGCTGCTCCTGACGCCCAAGACGGGCTCGGAGACGCGCGATCTCCTGACGGAGCAGAGTCAGGAGCTGTTCAAGAAGGCCCAGGAAAAGGCGAGTGAAGCACAAAACATGGCCGGCGATCTCCTCGGGAAGGGCCGCGAGTATCTCGAGGAGCAGCGCAATCGGCTCGTCGGCGCCTTCGAGGCCGGCCGTTCGGCCATGAAGGACGAAATGACCAAGCTTCGCTCCGACGCCAGCTAGGGGCCTCGGTCCGATTTGGCGGACAGCGGGGCCAATCCGGTCCCGCCTGTCCCCCAGCGACCGCTGAGCTTGGACTTCTGCTCACCCTCCCCCCGCTCTCGTCCGATCCGGCAATTTTCCCTCCTGCCCCTCACGCGCAGGGAAATCCAGGCCAGAGCGGCAGATTCCCGGTGACCGGACGTCGAGCGAAATGAGGAAGAAGCCGCGGAGCCCCCGACCCCCTGCGTCGAAGGGCAAGGTGCCGGCATCACCGCGGAGCCGTATCCTCCAATGGATCGTGCCCGTCGTGCTAGTGCTCGCAACGGCCGGGGCGTTCCTTCCCACCCTCGACAACGGCTTCGTGAATTTCGACGACATCGAGAACTTCCTCAACAACAAGTCGTACCGGGGCCTCGGCCTCACCCAGCTTCGGTGGATGTTCACCACGGTGAATCTGGGCGGCCTCATCCCGCTGACGTGGATGACTCTTGGGTTCGACTACGTGATCTGGGGAATGGATCCGGCCGGCTACCACCTCACCAGTCTCGTTCTGCACGCGGTGGGCGCTCTCGTCTTCTACTTCGTCCTCCTCCGCCTCCTGAGAGAGGCCGGCGACTCGAACCATCCCGACCCGACCGCCTTGCGCCTGGGAGCCCTCTTCGGGGCCTTGATCTTCTCGGTGCATCCTCTCCGTGTCGAGTCCGTGGCCTGGGTCACCGAGCGGAGAGACGTCCTGTCGGGACTCTTTTGCCTCCTCACTGTGCTCGCCTACCTTCGCGTCTGGGATACGAGAGACGGCGAGAGGCTGGGAACGAAGTGGTATCTCGTGTCGCTTGGTGTCTTCGCCTGCGCCCTTCTCTCCAAGTCCATGGCCATCACCCTCCCCGTCGTGCTCGTGCTCCTCGACATCTATCCGTTGCGGCGGCTACGCCTGTCTTCCCCGGGCCGGCTGCGGGCGATCGCCCGCAATCTGCTCATCGAGAAAACTCCTTTCGCCGTCCTGAGTCTCGCCTGCGTCGGGCTCACGCTGGCCGCGGCGAGAGACAACGACGCTCTGTCCTCGCTCAGCGATGTGAGCCTGCTCGATCGCGTCTCGCTATCCGTCCACTCCGTCGCTTTCTATCTCTGGAAGACGGTGGCTCCGGTCAACCTCGCCGTCATGTACGAACTGCCGGAGCGGCTGGACGGGACCACGTGGCCTTTCGTGGCGGCGTGGGTGTTCGTGCTCGCGATCACCGCCGCCTGTCTCGTCTTCGGGCATCGCCTGATCGCCCTCGCCGTGGTGTGGCTCGCGTACCTCGTCATGCTCGCTCCCGTTTCAGGCCTGGTGCAGGCGGGCCGGCAGATGGCCGCCGATCGGTATACCTACCTGCCCTGTCTCAGTTGGGCTGTGCTCTGCGGCGCCGGCTTCTCTTGGGCCTGGCGGAAAACAGCGGGCCCCCATGGTGAGTCGACACGGGGCCGGTCGCTGCTCATGGGGGCGGGCGCGCTCATCGTGCTCGGGCTCGCCGCGCTCACCTGGAAACAGGCCGAGGTGTGGCATGACACGGAAACGCTGTGGACCCATGCCGCGGCCGCCTCGCCCTCGGGCCGGGCGCACGAGAACCTCGGCGAGGTGTTCCAGGATCGAGGGCAACTGGCCGAAGCCGGCGCGCATTTCGAGAGGCTGGTGCGAATCAGACCGCGATACGGCCCAGGCCATCTCTACCTGGGCGCCGTGCGCGCCCAGCAGGGGCGCCCGGACGAGGCAATGAGAGAGTACGAAGAGGCGGCGCGGCTCATGCCGATATCCGCGGTGCCTCACTACAATATGGGCCTGGCCCTCATCGCACAGCATCGGACCGCGGAGGCCATCGAGCGCTACCGGGAAGCGGTGAAGCTCGTCCCGGGCTACGCGAATGCCCACAACAACCTCGGCATGGCCCTCGCCGAGCTGGGTCGGTTGGACGAAGGGGTGCAGCACCTTCGGGAGGCCTTGACGCTGGACCCGGAGTCCCCGGGGATTCACAGCAACCTCGGCCTTCTTCTCGCCCGGCAGGGTCGGGCGGCGGAGGCGCTCCGGCAACTCGGCAAGGCCGTCGAGCTCGATCCCGGAAACGCGGGAATCCGCAACAACCTGGGGGTCATGCTCGTCCGGGTTGGAAGCTACGACGACGCCGTGGTTCAGTTCCGAGAGGCCCTGACCATAGACCCCAGGCTCCGGGAGGCCCAGGTGAATCTCGACGATGCGATCGCTCGATCCAGGCCGGGCACGCCCAAGCCGCGATAGCAAAACGCAGCCGAAGAAAACCTGCCGGCCGAACCGCCTTCGCGGTGCAGGGCACGAGGAGAATGGGCAGGTCGTACGTCAAGGGCCGCGGAGGCGGCTCGCCCCAAGGGCGAGCCGAGACGCAAACCGGGGGGAGTGCGGGGGCCATTTCGAGGCCCCCGCAGTTAAATATGTATGGCCTGCCCCAGCGCGGCGAGGGTAGCTTCGAGCGATGCCTCCGACAGAGTCGGATGCGCATGTATCGTGTGGATGATCTCTTCGAGCGTCGCCTCGAGCGTGCGCCCCACCGCGAATTCGTGAATCAGTTCCGTCGCCTCGGGGCCCACGATGTGGACGCCGAGGATCTCTCCCGTGCGCTTGTCGGCTACGACCTTGAGAAACCCTTCCGTCTCCCCCAACGCCACCGCCTTGCCATTGGCCGTGAAGGGGAATCGCCCGACGCTGACCTCTCGTCCGTCGGTCTTGGCCGCCGCTTCCGACAGCCCGATCGAGGCGACCTGGGGACGGCAGTAGGTGCACGAAGGAACATTGCCGTAGTCCACCGGATGCGGTGAGCGTCCCGCGATCGCCTCCGCCGCCACCACCCCCTCGGCCATGGCCTTGTGCGCGAGCATCTGCCGCCCCGCCATGTCGCCCACCGCGAAGACGCCCTTCACACTGGTCTCCATAGTCGGTCCCACCGTCACGAGCCCACGCTCCGTCGCGACACCGAGGGCTTCGAGGCCCAGGCCCTTGGTGCGCGCCGCCCGCCCCACGGCCATCAGGACCTGGGCGGCGACCAGCGTTTCGCGCTTGCCCTCGGCCTCGATCTCCACCGCGACCTGCCCCTTGCCCGGCGTGACCTTGACAACTTTCACGCCGGTGCGAATGGTCACGCCCCGTCTCGTGAAGAGCCGCGCGATCTGCGCAGAGGCTTCCTCGTCCTCCACCGGGAGGACGCGCGGTAGCGCCTCCACCACCGTCACCTCGACGCCGTAGGCGCGGTAGATGTCGGCGAATTCCATGCCCACGGCGCCCGCGCCGATAACGATGAGCGACGCCGGCCGCGACTCCGCCCTCACCGCGCCGTTCGAGGAGATCACCTGGGTCTCGTCGATGGTGGTGCCCGGCAACGACTTGGGCTCGGAGCCCGTGGCGAGGATCACGGCCCGATGCGCCTCGAGGGTCTGTGTGCCGTCTTTCCCCTTCACCTCGACCAGGCTCTTCGCCTTGAGGGTGCCCGAGCCGGCCACGAGGATGATCTTGTTCTTGCGAAAGAGAAATTCCACCCCCTTGGCCATGCGGTCGGCGACCCGGCGCGATCGCTGAATGGCCTGGGCGTAGTCGGCCTTCCACTCTCCCACCGTGATGCCGAACTCCTCGGCGCGGTGGAACAGCCCCACGACCTCGGCATTGCGCAGAAGCGCCTTGGTCGGGATGCAGCCCCAGTTGAGGCACACTCCGCCGGGCCGGTCGTCCTCGACCGCGGCCACGGAGAGGCCGAGCTGCGCGCACCGGATGGCCGCGACATAGCCGCCCGGTCCGGTGCCGACCACCACCACGTCGAAAGCCTGGTTCGCCACGGGACTAGACGAGCAGGCGCAGGGGTTCTTCCAGGAGACGCTTGACGTCCTGCAGGAAGCGGGCACCCATGGCGCCGTCCATCACGCGGTGGTCGCAGGAGATGGTCATCTTCATGCGGCGCCCCACGCGGATCTGGCCTCCCTCGGCCACGGGCTTCTCGAGCACGGAGCCCACGGCGAGAATGGCGCCCTCCGGCGGGTTGATGATGGCCGAGAACTCCTCGACGTCGTACATGCCGAGATTGGACACGGAGAAGGTGGCCCCGGAGAATTCCTGGACGCGGAGCTTGCCCCCCCGGGCGCGCTCGGCCAAGTCACGGGCCTCCACCGCGATCTGGGCGAGCGGCTTGATGTCGCAGTCGCGCAGAACGGGCGTGATCAATCCCTCGTCGAGCGCGACGGCGATGCCGATGTGCGCGCGATTGAAGACGCGGAGGTTCTGCCCCTGGAGCTGCGCGTTCACGCCTGGGTTCTTGAGAAGGGCGAGCGCACAGGCCTTGATGACCATGTCGGTCACTGAGACCTTGGGCTGCCCTTCGAGCCCGTTGAGCTCGGCGCGGAGCGCCCACGCTCGGTCCATGGACACTTCCGACGTGACGTAGAAGTGGGGCACGGGAGCCTTGGACAGGGGCATGCGCTTGGCGATGGCCGCGCGCATCGCGGAAAGCGGCTTGTCCTCGAACTCGGCTTCGCTTCTCTGAGGGACGACGAACTGTGGCTTGGACGCGGCGGGAGCGGGGGCGGCCGCGGGCACCGTCGCCGGACGCGGCGCCGCCGCCGCGGTCTCGACATCGCGCCTCACGATGCGCCCTCCGGGGCCGGTCCCCTGAAGCAACCGGAGGTCGACGCCGGACTGGGCGGCGACCTTGCGGGCGAGGGGCGAGGCCTTGACTCTGCCGTCCCGTCCCGGGGCCTGGGTGGGCGCCACGGGCATGGGGACGACCATGTTCGTCGCCGGTGCGGACTTGTACGATTCCATGGCCGGCAGCGGATCAGGCTTGGCAGCCTTTGACGGAGCCGCGCTCTGGGCCGGAGCAGGCGCCGCCGGGGCAGATCGAGGGGGAGCGGCCGTGGCCACGGAGCCGATGTCGTCGGCGGGATCGGCGATGACGCCGATCATGTCGCCCACCGGCACCTGCCCGCCTTCGCCGACCACGATCTTGCGCAAGACCCCTCCGCCGAAGGCCTCGATCTCCACATTGGCCTTGTCGGTCTCTATCTCCGCGATGACATCCCCGCCCTTGACGGCATCGCCTTCCTTCTTGAGCCACTTGATGACCTTCCCCGTCTCCATCGCATCACTGAGCTTGGGCATCAGGACCTTGGTGATCATGCGCAGACCTTTCGGATCGCCGCGGCGATCTTGGCCTTTGACGGGGTCTTGAGCAGCTCGAGATTGCGCGCATAGGGCATGGGGGCGTTTTCGCCGGTGATGCGGGCCACCGGCGCGTCGAGATCGTCGAAGGCCTCCTCCTGCACCTCCGCCGCGATCTCCGAGCCCATGCCGGCAAAGCCCGCGCCCGCCTCTATCACCACACAGCGGTGGGTCTTGCGCACCGAGCCCACGATCGTGTCCGTGTCCATGGGCCGGAGGGTCCGCGGGTCGACGATCTCCATGGAGATGCCCTCCTGGGCGAGCTCCTCGGCAATCTCGAGGGCACGATAGAGCATGCCCATGTACGCGATGACAGTAACGTCGGTGCCTTCCCGGCGGATGGCGGCCTGGCCGAGGGGAATCAGGTACTCGGGATCCTCCGGCACCTCGCCCTTGATCGCGTAGAGCGTCTCCGACTCGATGAAGATGACCGGGTTCTCGTCACGGATGGACGATTTGAGGAGTCCCTTGGCATCCGCGGGGGTGGACGGGCGCACGACCTTGAGGCCGGGGACGTGGTAGAAGTACGTCTCCATGCTCTGAGAATGCTGGGCGGCCAGCTGCGAGGCGGGCCCGCCCGGTCCCCTCACCACGAGGGGGATGTTGTACTGGCCGCCCGACATGTAGCAGAGCTTGGCCGCGGAGTTGACGATCTGGTCGAGGGCGAGGATGGAGAAGTTGAAGGTCATCATCTCGACCACGGGACGGAGCCCCAGCATGGCCGCGCCGACCCCGATGCCCGTGAAGCCCGACTCGCAGATGGGCGTGTCGATGATGCGCTTCTCTCCGAACTCCTTGAGGAGCCCCTGCGTCACCTTGTAGGCGCCCTCGTAGAGCCCGACCTCCTCGCCCATGACGAAGACGCGCGGATCGCGGTGCATCTCTTCCCGCAGGGCCAGATTGAGCGCTTCCCGATAGGTCATGACCGCCACGGCATCAGTCCTTGTACACGTCGGTGAACAGTTCCTCGGGCGCGGGCTCGGGCGAGGCCTCGGCGAAGGCCACCGCCTCGTCCACCTGGTCGTACACCGCCTTCTCGATCAGCTTGAGATCGGCTTCGGTGAGGGCACCGTCCTTCACGCAGCGCTCTCCGAACATGACGATGGGGTCGCGCAGCTTCTCGCGCTCGACCTCTTCTTTCGTCCGGTACACCGCGCCCGCCGGGTCGCGCATCGAGTGCCCGCGGAACCGGTAGGTGCGGGCCTCGATGAGGGCGGGCACCTTGTCACGACGCGCGCGCTCCACCGCCCGCCCCACGCACTCGCGTATGGCCAGCACGTCCATGCCGTCCACCGCCTCGCCGTGAATGCCGTAGGTCTCGGCGAAGCGCCAGATTTCAGTCTGGGCCAAGGCCCGGTGGATGGCCGTACCCATGGCGTAGCGGTTGTTCTCGCAGATGAAGATGACGGGCAGCTTCCACAGGGCGGCCAGGTTCAGCGACTCGTGGAACTCCCCCTCGGGCACGGCGCCGTCGCCGAAGTAGCACAGCACGACCTGGTCGCCACCCTGGTACTTGATCCCGAAGCCCGCTCCGGCCGCCAGGGGCAGGTGGGCGCCCACGATGCCGTGGCCGCCCAGGAAGTTGACGCTCTTGTCGAAGAGATGCATCGAGCCACCCTTCCCCTTCGAAAGCCCGTCGATGCGACCGAACAGCTCGGCCATGATCCGCTTGGGGTCCGAGCCCTTGGCGAGACAGTGGCCGTGCTCGCGGTAGGACGACACCGCATAGTCGTCGAGCCGGGTCACCGAGGTGGCGCCGACCGCCACCGCCTCCTGGCCGATATAGAGATGCAGGAAGCCGCCGATCTTGCCCATGGCATACATCTCGGCGGCCTTCTCTTCGAAGCGTCGGATCAACTGCATCTGGGTGAGAAGGCGACGGGCCAGCTCCGTGTCGAGCCGGGCGCTGGGAAGCGCGACTTTCGTTTGCGCCATGACGCTACCCCCGCATGAGAGACAGCTCGTCCACCGAGAGGCGGCGGCGGAGCCGGAATATAGCCACGATGATGGCGAGGCCGACGGCGACCTCGGCCGCCGCCACGCACAGGACGAAGAAGACGAGCGCCTGCCCGTCGATGGAGCCGTGGCGCTCGCCGAAAGCCACGAAGGCCAGGTTGGCGGCGTTGAGCATGATCTCGATGGACATGAAGATGACGAGCGGATTGCGCCGGACGAGCACCCCGAGGGCCCCGATCACGAACAGCACCGCCGACACCCCGACGTAGTACGAGGTGGGCACCATGTCAGGCCACCCGGCGCTTGGCGAGCGCGATCACGCCCACGAGGGCGACGAGGAGGAGGACCGACGTCACCTCGAAGGGGTAGAGGTAATCCGTGAAGAGGGCGCGCCCAATGGTGGCCACCCCGCCCGCCACGGAAGTCTTTGGCCCGGCGCCCGCGAACAGCGTCGAGCGCAGCATCACCGCGAGCAGGACGAGGAGGAGACCGGCCACGGGAACGGCGAGCAGGCGCTGCCCTCGCAGCGAGTCGGGGCCCGTCTCCTCCCGGCCCGGAATGAGCACCATGATGGCGAAGACGAAGAGAATGGCGATGGCCCCCGCATAGACGATGACCTGGGCGGTGGCGAGGAACTCCGCGCGCATCTTGAGAAAGAAGGCGGCGAGAGTGGCGAGGTGCACGACAAGGAAGAGGGCGCTGTGGATGGGGTTTCGCTTGAGGACCACGCCGGCGGCGGAGGCCACCGCCAGCGCCGGGAGAATCCAGAAGGGGACGAGCCCGGCCGTCACGACGGCGTGCTCCGGATCACCGGCATGGGCCGGTCGGCGGGGATGGGCACGGGCGAGGTAGGCACGCCGTTGGGCCCCGCCGGCTCGAGAGCGAGCAGGGTCTCCTTGGTGTAGATCATCCCCCCGCGGCTGAAGGACGAGAACTCCAGTATCCCCGTGTCCATGCGGATGGCGTCCTCGGGACAGGCCTCTACGCAGTAGCCGCAGAACACGCACTTCCCCAGGTCGATGTCGAAGCGCTCGGGCACCTTCTCGATCTCGGGATTCGGGTGCTCGGTGGCCACGATGTAGATGCAGTGGGCGGGGCAGACCGTCTCGCACATCATGCACGCGACACAGCGCGGAGAGCCGTCGTCCCGTCGCACGAGCCGGTGCAGGCTGCGGAGCCGTGGCGAATAGGGACGCCGCTCGTCTGGGTACTGAATGGTCACCGCGCCGTGGGCGCTCTTGACGCGGAACACGGTGTGGAGCGTGTGCCGCGCCATATTGGCGAAGAAGCGAAGGCCCGTGAGCTTGAGCCCGGACAACACCTCGAGGAGATAGAAGCGCTGGGCCAGGCCCAGCCGGCTCGAGTGCCGCGGATCCGCCGGAGTATTGCTGCTCTGGTAGGGGGAAGTCATGGTCAGGCCTTCCCGAGCAGGAGCAGTACGAGCCCGGTGATCACGATATTGAGGATGGAGAGGGGAAAGAGACCGAGCCAGCCCAGGCGCATGGCCTGATCGTAGCGAAAGCGCGGCAGGGTCCAGCGAATGAGCATGAGGAACCAGATCAGCACCACGACCTTGGTTAGGAAGGCGACCACCTGCATCCCCGTGACGAGCAGGTGCGGCAGCGGCACCTCCATCCCCCACGGGAAGGAGAATCCGGTGGAGGCGAGGTACGGTATCTGCCAGCCGCCGAGGAAGAGCGCGGTGGTCATGCCCGCGATCACCACCGTCTCGAGAAAGTCCGCCATGGCGAACATGCCGAACTTCATTCCGCTGTATTCCACGAAGTAGCCGATGATCTCCGACTCGCCTTCGGGCATGTCGAACGGAATGCGCTTGGTGGCCGCGATGCCCGCGGTCAGGAACAGAACGAAGGCCAGGGGCTGGGTGAGGATGCCCCAAGCGGGAATCCACGAGCCGAAGTACTGGGGGAGGAGGGGCAGCCCCTGGGCGCGCGCGATGTCCTGCATGTTGAGCGAGCCGTACACCATGACCACGCCCATGATCGAGGCGCCGATGGCCACCTCCGCCGAGATCATGAGGGCGGCCGCCCGCTGACCGCCGAGGAGCGCGTAGTTATTCGCGGAAGCCCAGCCCGCCATCATGAGGCCGTACACGCCGAGGGAGAGCATGGCGAGCACGTACAGGATGCCCACGTTGAGGGTCACCGCCTGGAGCTGGATCTCCCGTCCCGCGATCTTGAGGGTGTCGCCAAAGGGAATGGAGGCGAAGGCGGCGAGGGCGAAGAAGACGGAGACGAAGGGGGCGAGCTTGAACATGAGCCGGTCCGCCCGGGCCGGCATGAAGTCTTCCTTGGTCAGCATCTTGATGGCGTCGGCCAGGGGATGGAGGAGACCGAGGACGCGAATCCCGAAGATGCTCGCCCGGTTGGCCCCCAGCCGGTCCTGCATGATGGCGGACTGCTTGCGCTCGACCCAGGTCAAGAGCCCGCCGAAGTTCAGCACCACGAACATGGTGAAGGCCACGGGAATGGCCTGGAGCAGGAGATCGAGGGCCAAATTGCTCATGCCTTCACCATAGCGCCCGTATCGCCAATCGCGCGGTACGTCATGCCGGCGAACGGCGGCGCCGCGGCCGCGAGCGCGGCGAAGATCTGCTCGGAGCGCTCGGCGGTGAATACCGGATCGGGGAAGCCCAGTGCCTTGCCCACGAAGGACAAAATCATCCAGTCGGGCCAGGCGGAGCCGAGAGGCGGGACGGCGGTGCGGAAGCGCTGGACGCGCCCCTGGAAATTGGTGAAGGTGCCCTCGCGCTCGACGTAGGCGGCGCTGGGCAGGACGAGGTGGGCCCGCGTCGACGCGTCGTTGGCGTTGGTCCCCTGGAAGATCGCGGTTTCCACGCCCTCGAGGGCGGCCAGCACCTCGGATTCGGGCCACGCGGAGGCGGCCAGATCGTGATGGAAAATCCACAGGAGCTTGATTCGCTTCTCGCGCGCGGCGCGAAGCATGCCCGCCGCATCGAGACCACCCGGCCCCGGCGCGATGCCGCAGAGCACGGCCCCGCGGGTATTCGGATTCTTGTCGGCCCGGATGAGGAAGTCGTCTTCGTCGCCGGGGACGGCGGGGGCCACCTGGAAGTCCAGATTCTTCACGCCGAGCTGGTCGGCGAGCCGACCGAGCGTCCACAGGTCTTCGTTGGACATCTGCGGGGAGGCGAGGAACCCGATCTCCTCGGGCCGATAGCGTCCGAGCGACGCCACCACTTCCTGGAGAGCGCGATCCCATGAGACGTCGGTTCCCTGCGAGCCCACCCGATGGAGAGGCTGGAGGAGCCGGCTCTTGTCGTCGATCCATCGGAAGCCGTAGCGGCCGGCGTCACACACCCACCACTTGTTGACGTCCGCGTTGAAGCGGGGCTTGAGCCGCGCCACTCGCCGGCCCTCGTTGTGGTGGTGGCGATGCTTGTTGGTATGGACCTCGATGTTGCAGCCGCGGGCACAGCCGTTGCAGACGCTCTTGGCCGTGTCGAGATACCAGACGCGCACCTTGAAGCGGAAGTCTCGATCCGTGAGCGCGCCCACCGGGCAGATGTCGATCACGTTGCCCGAGTACTTGTTCTCGAGCGCCTTGCCCGGGAAGAGACCGATCTCGGAGTAGTCGCCGCGCTGGAAGATGCCAAGCTCTCCCGTATGCGTCACCTCGTCGCAGTAGCGGACACAGCGGGAACAGAGGATGCAGCGCTCGGCGTCCAGGATGACGTACGGGCCGAGGGGTACCGCCTTGGGCTTGTGGACCTTCTCGTCGGTCATGCGCGGGTCGTAGAGGCCGTGCTTCATGTAGTAGATCTGCAGGAAGCACTCGCCTGCCTGGTCACACACCGGGCAGTCCAGCGGATGGTTGATCAGGTGAAATTCCATCATGGAGCGCCGCGTGTCCTTCACGCGGTCCGTCTCCGTATTCACCACCATGCCCTCGGCCGCCTCCGTGTTGCAGGCGATCTGCGGGCGCGGCACCTTCTCGATGTCCACCATGCACAGACGGCACTGGCCGGCGATGGACAGTGACGGGTGATAGCAGTAGTGAGGCACTTCGACCCCGATGGCCTTGGCCGCCTCGATGAGGTTGGTCCCCTCGGGCACCTCGACCACCTGACCATTGATGGTGAGCTTAGGCATGGACCGTTCGCTCCTTTTTCAGGAGCCTGCTAGGCATGGGCTTCGCTCCGAATCAGGTCCTCGAACTCCGAGCGGAATTTCTCGATGTAGCTGATGTAAGGACCGACCGCGCCGTCGTAGAAGGCGCAAATGGTCGTCCCCGCTCCCCGCTTTGCCACGTCGAGAATGGTATCGAGATCTTCCTTGCGCCCTCTGCCCTCGACGAGGCGGTGGGTCATCTTGTAGATCCAGCCCGTCGACTCGCGGCACGGTGTGCACTGGCCACAGCTTTCGTGGGCGTAGAAGCGCGCCACCACCATGAGCGCCTCGGGGATGGACACCGTCTCGTCCATCACGATGACACCGGCGGAGCCGATCATGGAGCCTTTGCTCTTGGGCCCATCCGCGTCCATGGGGATATCGATCTCGTCGGGGGTGAGGATGGCCGCGGAGGAGCCGCCCGGCACCACCCCCTTGAGCCGGCGGCCGCCGCGAATCCCGCCGCTGTGATCGTAGATCAGTTGGCGGAGGGTGACCGTCACCGGCGCTTCGACGATACCGGGTTTCTCGACGTGGCCGGACACGGAGTAGAGGCGCGTGCCGCCCTGCCCCTTGGTGCCGAGGCCCGCGAACCACTCCGCGCTCCGGTTGATGATATGCGGCACCGCCATGATGGTCTCGACATTGTTGACGATGGTGGGGTTGCCGAAGGCGCCCTTGACCGCGGGGAAAGGCGGCTTGATCTTGGGCCACCCCTTCTTCCCCTCGAGAGAGGACAGGAGACCCGTCTCCTCACCGCAGATATAGGCGCCGGCGCCGCGGTGGAGCACCACGTCGAAGTCGTTTCCGGAGCCCTGGATGTTCTTCCCGAGGAGCCCCGCCGCGTAGGCCTCGCGGACGGCGCCGTCGAGCACCCGCCACGGCTGCACGTATTCGCCGCGGATGTAGACGAAGCCCAGCTGCGAGCCGATGGCGCGGGCCGCGATCACCATGCCCTCGATGAGAGCGTGGGGATCGCGCTCCATCAGATAGCGGTCCTTGAAGGTCCCCGGCTCGCCCTCGTCGGCATTGATGACGAGGTACCGGGGAGCCGTCGACGCCTTGGGAATGAAGCCCCACTTGACGCCCGTGGGGAAGGCCGCGCCACCGAGACCGCGGAGGTTGGCCTTCTTGACCTCTTCCGTGATGGCGGCCGGCTCCATGCCGAAGGCCTTGGCGAGCGCGGTGTAGCCGCCCGTCTCCTTGTAGCGCGCGAGCGTATGCGAATCCGCGAGGTGGAAGTTGCGGGTGAAGATCTTCTCGGCCATCAGGGGAGCCCGTCCAGGATGCGGTCGACCTTCTCGTTGGTCAGATTGCCCTCGTAGCGGTCGTCCACCTGCATCATGGGGGCCTGCTCGCAGGCGCACAGGCACTCCACGGTGAGGAACGTCACGCGCCCGTCCGGGGTGGTCTCCCCCGGCTCGATGCCCAGCCGCTCTTCCACATGCTGGATGATGCCCTTCGAGTTCATCAAGTAGCAGGAGATGTTGTGGCAGACGGAGACGACATGCCGGCCCTTGGGCTTCTGAAAGAAAAGCGTGTAGAACGTGACCACCTCGTGGACGTGGGCGGGGTAGAGCTCGAACAGTCCCGCCACGTACTCCTCGATCTCGAGCGAGATGTACCCGAAGGTGTCCTGGGCCAGATGGAGCACGGGAAGAAGTGCGCCACGCTTGTCCGGGTAGAGTCCCTGGAGCCGCCGCACCTCGGCCAGCTGCTCCGGCGTGAACTCCGGATTCCGCGCATCGCTCATGCGAAGCCCCTCTGCCCGGCACCGATGCGCGTCATCTATCGAGCTCTCCCCCGATCATGTTGACGGAGCCGAAGGTCGGAATGATGTCGGCGATCATCTGCCCCTCGATCATCCGCGGCAGCGCGGCCACGGGGGGCAGGCAGGGCGGACGGCAGCGCACGCGGTAGGGCCGGTCGCTCCCGTCCGAAACGACGTAGAAGCCGAGCTCACCATTGGCGCCCTCGGCCGAGAAATAGGCCTCGCCGGCGGGGGGCCGGATGCCGTACCCGTCCATGACGAGCATGAAGTGGTTCATCAAGCCTTCGATGGAGCCGTAGGCCGTTTCCTTCGGGGGAAGCACCACCGTCTTGTCGTGGACATTGACCCGCGACTGGGCGTCGCGCCCCTGACCCTGGAGGTTGGGGGAGAGCGCGATGGGCAGGAGGAGGAGCCCCTCGGTCTTGCCCTGCTTCCCCCGATCCACGTAGGCATCCACCGGGATCTCGCGCCCCTCGTAGTCCACGTTGATGGCACCGCCGGGCATGCCCTCGAGCGCCTGCTCGACCATGCGCATGGACTGCTCCATCTCGGCCATGCGAACCAGGTAGCGGTCGAAGTTGTCGCCATTCTTGCCGAGCGGCACCTCGAACTCGACGCGGTCGTACGCCCAGTAGGGCTGCACGCGGCGAAGATCGAAGGGGACTCCGGTGGCACGCAGCAGGGGGCCGGTGATCCCCCACGCGATGCTCTCCTGGGCGGAGAGGGCCCCCACCCCGACCATGCGATCCATGAAGATGCGGTTGCCGGTCACGAGGGTGTGTACCTCGTTCAAGACCTCCCGCGTCTCCGCGAAGGCCTTGCGCACCTTGATGCCGAAGGCGTCGGGAAGATCGGCCTTGACCCCGCCCACGCGGCCGTAGGAGATGGTCAGGCGCGCGCCCGTGACGTCTTCCACGAGCTCCCACAGGAATTCGCGCGCCTTGATCATGTAGAGGAACACGGTGAAGGCGCCCAGCTCCATGGCGGAGGCACCGACGCACGTGAGATGATCGCAGATCCGCGAGATCTCGCTCATGACCACGCGGATGTACTTGCAGCGGTCGGTGATCTCGATACCGAGGAGCTTCTCCACCGCCGAGGCGTAGGCGAAGTTGTTGATGAGGGGCGAGACGTAGTTCAGCCGGTCCGTATAGGGAATGGCATTGTTGTAGGGGCCGGCTTCGCAATCCTTCTCGAAGGCCCGGTGGAGATAGCCGATCTCCATGTCGGCCTTGACGACCATTTCGCCGTCCAGCTCGGCGAAGATGCGGATGATGCCGTGCATGGCCGGATGCGCCGGACCCATGTTGACGTAGAGATTCTGGCTGCCCGCCCCTGCCCCGGGTCCCTGTCCCAAAAACAGCTCGCGCGCAGTTCGCTCTGGCACGGCTAGACGTTCGGCCCAATGAGGGGCTGGCGACGCTCCATGGGGTAGTCCTTGCGCAGGGGATGGCCGACGAACTCTTCGTACAGGAGGAGACGTCGGAGGTCCGGGTGGCCGTCGAAGCGAATACCGTACATGTCCCACACTTCCCGCTCGAGCCAATTGGCGATGGGCCAGAGCCCGGTGGCCGTCGGCACGGAGGGCGCGTCTTGCTCGACGGGGACCTTGAGCCGCACCCGGTGATTGTAGGTCACGGAGTACAGATGATAGACGACGTCGAAGCGCGGCCCGTCCTCGCGCCCCGGATACTTGAGATAGTCCACCGCCGTGAGGTCCATGAGCATGTCGAAGCGCAGCTCCGCCTCGTCGCGGCAGAAGCGGAGGGCGTCGACGATGCCCTCGGAAGCGATCACGGCCGTGTGGTCCCCGTGACGCTCGTGCGTGTCGAGCACCCGCGCACCGAGGCGCCCGCGCAGCCGCGCGAGGATGGCCGGTCCGTCCATGGCTGGCCCTAGTAGCGCTGCGCGCCCGCGGCGATCTTGTCCTGGAGCTTCATCAGGCCGTCGATAACGCTCTCCGGACGAGGCGGGCAGCCGGGAATGTAGACGTCCACGGGGATGATGGTGTCGATCCCCTGAACGGTCGCATAGTTATCGTAAAAGCCGCCGGTGCAGGTGCAGACACCGAAGGCGACCACCCACTTGGGCTCGCACATCTGGTCGTAGATCCGCTTGAGCACGGGCGCCATCTTGTGGCTGATCGTGCCCACCACGAAGAGGACGTCGGCCTGGCGGGGGGAAAAGCGAGGCAGGCCGGCGCCGAACCGGTCGACATCGTAGTGGGAGCAGGCGGTGGCCATGTACTCCATGCCGCAGCACGCCGTCACGAACGGGTACTGGAAGATGGAGAATTTCCGCGCCCACCCGATGGCCTCGTCGAGCCTGGAGGTGAAGAAGCTTCCTACTCCCATTCGAGCCCCCGTTTCTGCCATATGTAGAGAAACCCGAGCATGAGCACGCCCAGGAAAACGAGCATGATCGAGTAGCCGAACCAGCCGAGGCTCTTGAATACCGTGGCCCACGGCCAGACGAAGAGCAGCTCGATGTCGAAGATGATGAAGAAGATGGCGACGGTCGAGAACTTGATGGCGAAACGTCCCTCGGGCAGGGCGACCGGATCCTTGCCGCACTCGAAAGGCTCCATCTTGATCCGCGAGTAATGCCGCGGGGCGATCAAGGCGGGGATGCCGAGGAGGGCGCCCGCCACGAGGGCGGACACCGCGAACACCATCAGGATGGGGATGTATTCCATTAGGTTCTGGGGGGGAGCGAGCGCCGCTCCTCCCCCAGACCCCCCCACCGACGCGCACCATCCACGAGTCGCTTCATGATCCGTTGCGGCCGGTCGGAGCGCCGCTCCTCCCCCAGACCCCCCCACCGACGCGCACCATCCACGAGTCGCTTCATGATCCGTTGGCTGCGGCGACGCCGTCGAGGTGGCGCTTGGCGTGATAGGAGGAGCGCACCAGTGGCCCCGACTCGACGTGGGCGAAGCCCATGGCGCGGCCGGCCGCCCCGAGCTCTACGAACTCCTCCGGCGTGTAGTAGCGTACGACCGGGAGGTGCTGAGGAGAGGGGCGGAGATACTGGCCGAGGGTCAGGATATTGACGTCGGCGGCCCGGAGATCGCGCATGGTCTCGAGCAGCTCCGTCCGCTCCTCACCCAGGCCAAGAATGATCCCGGACTTCGTGAGGAGGCGTGGCGCAGCCCGGTGCGCGCGCCGGAAGAGCTCGAGGGTGCGCTGGTAGCGCCCGCCGTGACGGGCCAGCTTGTAGAGGCGTGGCACCGTCTCGGTATTGTGGTTGAGGACATCGGGGGCCGCCTCGATCACCGTCTGGAGTGCCTCCGCCTTGCCCTGGAAATCCGGGATCAGCAGCTCGACGCGGCAACCCGTCGCGGAGCGCCGGATGGCGCGCACGGTCGCCGCGAACACGCCCGCACCGCCGTCGGCCAGATCGTCGCGATTGACGGAGGTGATGACCACGTGCTCGAGCCCGAGCTCCCCCACGGCGCGGCCCACACGCTCCGGCTCCTCGCGATCCTCCCACACGGGCTTGCCGTGCGACACGGCGCAATAACCGCAGTTCCTCGTGCACGTATCACCGAGGATCATGAAGGTGGCCGTCGAGTCTTCCCAGCATTCGCCGATATTCGGGCAGTGCGCTTCTTCGCACACGGAGTGCAGGTTCCACTCCCGCATGAGGCCCTTGAGCCGCATGTAGTTAGGGCCGCCGGGCGCGCGTACTTTGAGCCATGCCGGCTTCGGCGCGGTCGCGGGCCTCGTCGACTCGAGGAGGGGAAGCGGAAATCCCATGGAGACTTGTCCTTTTTCCCGTTGG
>Ga0137360_10000128_pt1 | contig 42417 bp, 30 predicted proteins | sample Mad1_60_16metaG_FD_104924 | JGI IMG/M metagenome (GOLD analysis project Ga0137360, IMG submission 104924) | Vadose zone soil microbial communities from Angelo Coast Range Reserve, California, USA - Mad1_60_16 metaG | ecosystem: Environmental > Terrestrial > Soil > Vadose zone | place: USA... | reverse complement strand
GCTATAGAAACCATGACGCCACAGGCGAGAACTAAGAACGTCATCTTGCGAGCAGAGATAGAGCGGTTCGAAGATGCGGTCATCGGCGACCCGGTTTGGCTACAACAAGTGTTTACGAATCTCCTCTCTAATGCGATCAAGTTCACATCATCAGGCGGTCGTGTCGAGCTTCGTTGCACGAAGAAAGAGAGTGATGCGGAAGTCACCATTACCGATACGGGTCACGGTATTAGCGAGGAGTTTCGCGGACCTTTTCAATGAAGAACGGATCGGGAGAGAGCTTGAAATGGCGTTGCCGCTGGAGCCCGAACGCATGCCAAATCCGATGCGCCGTCGGGGCTAGGGCCGCTGCGTGAGATCGAACTCAGGCTACGCAAACGCTCTGGTAGCTTGAGTCTTCATGATTTGGGCAAGGAGCGTAAGTTCATCAAGGCTCTTCCACATCGGCGACTCTATCTCCCAATGGGCCTGGGCTACGTCGAGGGCGTGAGTCATGATTATGTGCGTCACGGCACTACCACGCTGTTTGCTGCCTTGGACGTCACCAGCGGGCGCGTGCTGACCAGGTGCAAACGACGACATCGCCATCAGGAGTATTTGGCCTTCCTCGAGTAGGTGAACGAGAGTGTGCCGCGAAAACTTGATATCCACCTGGTGGTCGATAATTACGCCACGCATAAACACCCACGCGTCCAGCGCTGGCTCGCTGCCCATCCGCGCTATCATGTGCACTACACTCCTACTTATGCCTCGTGGCTCAATCAAGTCGAGATCTGGTTCCACCTCATTACCCAGCGCGCCATTCGACGCGGAACCTTTAGAAGTGTCAAAGATCTGATCACTAAAATCGATAATTACGTTCAGCAATACAATCCGAAGGCCAAGCCCTTCGGACTGCTACTGCTGACTCAATCCTCAAAAAGATTGAGAGACTTTGTCAAAGAATTTCAGAAACGCAACACTAGCTGGTCGCCGATTGCTTCTTCCCAAACGGCGAATCTTGTCTTCATCACTTCTCGATAACCATTAGCTCTGTACAGGTGTCTCCCCACTCGAAAGAATGACGTGATGATCCCGAAGACCGAGAGAAAGCGTTGGGCGTGGCCCGCCGACTTGAACCTCCTCATCACCTTCTCTCGCAATCTCGTCTGCTGATGTGAATTCTCCGCTCGGTTGTTCTGATACTTGTTCTGGCGATGCTCGACACTGGGCATGATCTCTTGCTTGGCTGCGTGGTAACTCTTCAGCTTGTCGGTGATGATTACACGCGGCACATACCGCAACCCCTTTAACAGCTTGCGAAAGAATTTCTTAGCTGCCTTCTTATCTCTGCGGCTCTGGATCAGGATATCTAATACATCGCCATCCTGATCCACTGCACGCCAGAGATAATGGAGGCGGCCGTTATTTTTAAGGAACACCTCATCAAGGTGCCATCGGTCGCCAGGGCGCAGAGACCTGCGGCGCAAGCCATTGGCATAAGTCTGGCCGAACTTGAGGCACCAGTCTCGGACAGTCTCATAGCTCAGGGACACACCGCGCATCGCTGACATTTCTTCGACATCGCGGAAGCTGAGAGGAAAGCGGAAGTAGAGCCAGACGCAATGACTAATGATTTCGGCGGGGAAGCGATGACGATGGTAGAGAGAGACGGAGCTGCGCATTCGGGGGATTATGCCCTAAGAACATTCCGATTACATCTTCGGCCGTTTAACTTGACAATACCGCAGCAGCCTCAACTTGGAGAAAACTCCTGCGAGTTTTCTTTTGGCTCATTTTCGGCTGGCCTGAGCATCAGTTGGAAATTAAACTTCCACTCCCAGCGGTTGCTTGATCTGGCAACTGAATCGAAAATCGATTTGTTCAGGGACGACTACTTAACTCAGCGGGGCTAATGTGCGATCGTTAGAGCACAGGCCCAGCTACCTGAGTCCACACGTTGATAGCCTCATCTGAGAGTTAATATTCGATGTAACCTGACTACTACAACTGAATTTGTTTAAATACTTCCTTGAGGCGCTCAGCAACAATCTGCTCGTCTCCACGCTCTAATGTTTCCGGTGAGAGAAAGATAAAGGACGTGTTAAGAGGATGCTCAATGGCAATGGACGGCTCTCCCTCTAAGAGAAGTTGGCGCAACTCGGTCGCGCTAAATCCAGTCAAAGTCGGATCAATTTCAATTTTGACCCTGGGAATGCGTTCTCGCATCCCGTTAACTGAAGGAGACTTGATATTGACCCCCTTCAGTCCTTTGAAAGAACTTGCCCAATATTTTGTAATAGCCTCAAAATTAGCACGGCGTGCGTTATGATCCGTCTTGATGTAGGCTTCGACGGCTGCCAAGAGACCTATGATCTCTTCTTTGCCCACTTTCATTGTCCGGGCAAGGCGTGTATGGGGCGGCCCATTCAAGAAACATGCTTCGATTAAATTGGTGCGTCCAACAATCAAGCCACTGGATTGCGGGCCGGAAAGGTCCTTGCCGCCACAGAAAACCGCCAGATCAGCGCCAAGGTCGCCTGTGAAATGCCACAGATTCTCGACTGGTGGCAGTTCGCCGGCGGCGTCCACGATAACCGGGACGTTATGAGAATGAGCAATCCGAATGGTATTGGCAAGAGTCAAAACGCCAATTGAAAAGAACTCACCCGGCATGTAAACTACTGCCGCCGTGCGTTCGTTGATAGCACCTTCCAACTCTTCGGCTGTTGTCTGCAAAACGTTGCCAATCTCGATCAGTCTTGCGCCACTTAAGCCTATCGCCAAGTCAAGAGGAACACGGTGTGTGCGATGAATAATGACTTCGTTCTTAAGTCCAACTAGACTGGGTAACCTGGCAATAGCTTGGGAGTCTGTGCCCGTCATACAGGCTAAGGTGGTTAAGAACAGACCCGCAGTCGCGCCGTTACATACGTAGGCAGCTTCATTCCTGGTCGCTTCAGCGAGACGCCGACCGACTTGCCGCTGTAATTCATATATGTCGATATAACTGCGAGCGGCTTCCGCCATCGCGTTAATTACGTCCTGAGACAGAAGAGATCCACCAAGAATTGTGTAGCGTCCTTGAGCATTAATGATTCGACGAACTCCAAGCGACTCGTAAATGCCCATAAATTATGTGCTCCAATGTGTCTATCAAATAGCGTGTACAGAGTCCCTCATAGTTTTGGTCAGTCGTGCGAAAACAATTACCCGCCTATGGTAATTCCAGAACTCTTTCTAAGCCCCTAACTAACCCAACGCAGGATCCTACCTTGCGAACGGCGAGTAACGTTCCCGAGACATAGGCACGGGGGTCGTTGCAGGTGTGCCTTAAAACTAACTGTTCATCCCCTGTGCCGAAGATGGCTTCGATGCAAGAGACGTGTCCTGGAAGACGCACGGAGTGAATTGGCGTTCCCTCGACAACTTGACCCCGGCTTGATCCGCTGACGTTCGCCCATTTGCTCTGCGAGACATGCTCTGACAATCGATGAGCTAGTTCCTTTGTGGTTCCCAAAGGAGCCATCACTACGTCAGGAGCAGCGTAGTCAATGATCTCCCAGTGAGGTATATAAGGCGCGATTCGGCTTGCGCAAAACTGTAAGAGGGCAAGCGTCAGCGCAAAATTACTCGCAGTTATCACACCAACTCTATTCTCGCGCGCAAGCGCATCGAAAGAGACGTAGTCATCGTTGTCCAATCCTGATGTGCCGACTACGACGTTGACGCCCTGAAGAATCGCCTCGCGGACATTAACTCTCGCTGCGTCAGGATGCGTATAGTCAACCAGCACATTCGCTGGTATCTGCAAAGCCTCACTGACGCTACCGCTAATTGTCAGTTCAGCGCTTGCCCTCGGGCAGTCCGATAAGACTTCACCCAGTTTCTGATTTTGGTGTGTGCGCGATACAGCACCGACCAGTTCTAGGTCCAGCGATTCACCGATCGAGCGTACAAGCTTCCGCCCAATCTTACCGGTTGCACTCGCCACGCAGATTTTGATCTTGGAACGCAATTCAGTCTCCAGACCTCTTCTGCTTCTCCTGGGCAACATCTATTCATCTCCGCCAATACGTCGGGTCTGAAACAATCCGAATCAGTGCACATTTAAACAAGAGCAGCGCCGTCTTCGCCTTTTCTTCATTCTGCCAATAGTTCCAATTTGAATTAGGCCAGTTAATATGGGCAGAGGTCAGAATCCGGGAACAAGGTATATTTGTTAATACCATAGTTCGAGAGCTCAAAAATTAGCTCGTTCCGGTATGAACGATCAATAATGATTTTTTCCGGATTATCCGTCTCGCCAATCACGTTTTCCATCGAAAGCGTCGGCTCGCCGTGAATAGTGAAAACCCCGCTCTGTCTGATTATCCTCGGTGATACTCCCATAGGCTTGACATACTGACTTCTTGGAAATTGAATCTCCGAACGTCCCTCGGCTGACCTTAGGCACGAGCCGCCATTGAGGATTGCTATGCCCCCTGAACATCCACCGGTCACTTTTCCGGTAGCGGCTCAGCGTCGCTTGTAGCTCATTGAAATCTCTTACGCGATATTCTTTCACATGGTGATCGCTATTTCAGGTCTGCATGGGCCGCTCCATCAAAGAGGCAAGAGTAACCACAGGGTAGTTGTATCTACGTCACTCTCACTGAATACACGCTGACGGTCCTGAGTTGACCGCCTTAATGGCACAAGACGAATTTAATCATCTGAGAAGGGAGAGCCGCCTCACCAACGCGCCTCCGGATTGGGTGCGCTGTTACCTCTAAGTAGCTTCACCTCTCCTCGGAGGGTGCTGCACCGCTGCTGAAAGCACCAACCAGATTCTCCTCAGTTCCCACGGAATGTGCGTGTTTCTGCTCAAGCGTCTTTTCGACCTCATTACTGCTCATGTTGAACCTAGAGGGCGAACCATAAAAGTTGACCACCTCAAAAAATGCGGAGTACAGCGCGATAATTGCGGATAAGGCGCCAACGCCTGTCCAGAAGGCACCGGGCTCATCAGTCGTGCGAAGGTTTTGAGGCGTGAAGTCAAAAACGCCAAAATCCAAGCCGCTGTAAACACCCGAGAAATATCCCAATCCCCGTTCCCTCGCGATCTTCACAATAGCGTCCTCCAGATCTCGGCCGGGGGCGCCATTGAAAACGATACCCTCAAGAAGCGCCGCATGCTGAATGGGATCGAAGGGACCGTGAGGCTCAACCGCCACATCGGGTCTGAAGCGCCTAACTATCGCAGCCATTGCTTCGGAATGTGGTTGTCCAACCTGGTTGGGCTCATACGGGAGCTTAGCAAGATCCGTATCCTTGACGTCACCGTCGCCAAAGAGAATCAATCTTCTGACTCCCGACATGGCAGCAAAGAATGCCAACCATCCACCAAAACCACCTGTGCCAATCACGCTAATGGTTTCAGGAACATTAAAACCAACCAAGGACTGCTGTCTTTCATAATTCACACTAACCATGGCATCTCCCTTGTTGCTGGGCCTAGACATGAGCGATCTGGAAGTCCGACGGGAGAACAAAATCAGAACGGAACTGATAGGTGCCCAAGATAACACGGAGGCTTATTATGAATCAATTTCCCAGGTCCCACCTTCCCAAGTACCGCCTGGCATTCTAAAATAATTGATCGAGCGTTGATTTCTCATGACTATTGATATGCCAAGGTTGACTTTTGGGGATGGAAATGAAATCTACCTCTCGGGTGGTTCTCGTTCGCATGCCAACACTTCACATTCGCTTTTACAGAATCAGCCTGTCGATTATGTCTTATTAGAATCTCCACGCCGAATTTAAGATCAATAGTTTCGACTAGGGTTAAAGATTTGCACGGAGGCGAGCGGGGAATCGGACAGAGACATTCGCTACTCGTGAACAAGCGATCGACGAGGATCTGATCATGTTTCGTACTTAGTACAATACGGTTTCGCCAAAGGATTTGCGGCCAATGATCGTCAGCTGATCTTTCGCCTTAAAGGCCGTTGACTCTTGCCCCGCGAATTGCCTAATGTCGGATTGTACGATATCAGCCAAGTTGAGGTAACTCAGGTGAAGATTCGCGGTGAGTGTATGAGTTGTATTTGGCCATGGAGAATATCGACCACATTAAGGCGAAAGCCAAGGCACCGCGGACTCACCGCGAGTAGGGTTGTGGGTACGGCGGCAGCACAGAGTTTGTTTTTTCCATAGCCCGGATTTTCAGTTACGCCGCCACGATGTACCTTCTTTAGTATCTTCAAGAATAATACCTCGCTGAGTTAGTGTGTCTCTTATCTCATCAGCGCGATCGAACTTGCGCATGCGCCGCGCTTGCGAACGTTCATTAATCAGCGAAGTGATCTCATCATCAAGCGTCTCGGGACGTTCTTCGCCGATAATCCCGAGCACGGAATCAAAATCATCGAGTAGGTCTAACAGTTCAATTCGGTTCCTGTTTCTAGCCAAGCCCATATCCAGCGCCGTATTAAACTCCCGCATCAGATCGAACATTGCGGCGAGCGCAACTGACGTGTTGAGATTCTCATCTAGCGCTACTTCAAATTTTTCCCCCGCTGCCGTACTCATTAACCCGACTTTTTCGTTGTAGCCATCTTCCAGGCGACTCTCTTTCAGTCGACGTTTGAAGTTCTTTATCCGTTTAAGAGATGTTTCGGCGCTCTTTAAACCTTCAAAAGTAAAGTTCAACTGTTGCTTGAAAGGCACAGAGAGCAAAAGGTAGCGAATGGCGGAAGGATCATATCCCCTAGCAGTGATGTCACGAAGAGTGTAGTAATTGCCAAGCGACTTGGACATTTTCTCTCCCTCAACGATCAGGTGCTCAAAATGCAGCCAGTTTCGCGCAAACGACTTGCCCGTTGCTGCTTCGCTTTGGGCAATCTCATTCTCGTGATGTGGGAAGACGAGGTCGATTCCCCCACAGTGGATGTCGAATGTCTCGCCGAGATATTCATTGACATTGCGGAGCATTCAATATGCCAGCCAGGACGGCCAACACCTAACTCAGTTGACCAAGCGGGCTCATCACCTTTACGAGCTTTCCACAAGACAAAATCACGTGCGTCCGCCTTGTCGTATGAATCTGAATCCAAACGTGCAGCAGTCTTTTTACCTTCGACGTTCATCTTTGAGAGACTGCCATACTTCGGGAAAACCGCGATTCTGTAATAAATCGAGTCGCGGCTAGTATACGCAAAGCCCTTAGCTTGGAGCTTTTTTACTAGCTCAACCATTTCCGGAATATGTTCGTGGCACGTGGTGTAATTTCGGGACGCTGGATGTTGAGCGTTTTGAAATCCCTGAATAGTTCCTCGACGTAGCGCTCTGTGTATTCTGTCAGCCCAATGCCTTCTGCCTGCGAACGCTGAATCGTCTTATCATCTACGTCTGTAATATTCATGACGTGGATCAGATCGTAATGCTTAAACCGCAAATAGCGTCTCAAGAGGTCGACCAAAACGAAGGTGCGTAGATTGCCGATATGCGCGTAGTCATAAACAGTTGGCCCGCAAACATACATGCCAACGACATTATCTTTCAGCGGCGTAAACTGCTCCAACTTACCACTGAGCGTGTTGAAGAGTCTGATCATAGTTCTCACGCTTTCCCAATGGGTGAAGGGCACTGCTTTTCTTAAACGGAGAGAGATGACCGAGCAAAGGTGGTGGATCGCGGCGGCAGGCAATAAACTCCGTTAAAGAATACCTGACACAGATTCGATTTGCTTGCCCCCTGGCATCATGCGGAAGGCCTTCCATGGCAAGCCCCTCTATGTACTAACGACAGGTTGCTTGCATTCGCGTCATCAGTAACGTTGGCAACCGCTCCTTAACATAACTTAGCTACTTCTGAACTTGGCGACGGATTATACCTGTGAGACAGCCCAGCCCGCCAGCAGCCTTGCAGTACTCACTTATATCAATCTCGTGGACCAACACACCGGAGTCTGCAAATTGTTGACGCAGGCAGGGACAGCGACTCGGCATAACGATTCGTCTTGGCCCCAGCGCTACGAAGTTCATGCCGAGGCGCTCGACCACCTCATCGCTGGGGTCACAGAATATTACTTCAATGCGGGCGTTGCGAAGAATGCCGAGAAGTTCATCCGTGGCTTTGTCGCGGCGAACGGCGGCGAGATTACGGTCAGCAAGATTGACGATTCCAAGCAGGTGCTGGATGCCGGATGGCAAGTCGACGGTTATGGCGGCAACGCCCATCTCGCGGAGCAGTTGAGAGACGAAGCTCGCTCCGGCCTTATTCGTTCGGACCCCGACGCCGATCATGACGCAGTTTTCATCGAGCCACAGCGCGTCTGCTCCCTCGAACAGTTCCTTGCGACGGGGCGTAGCAAGAATTGGAACTCCCAGCTCAGATAGTGCCTTTCCAGAGAAGCGCACCTCGCCCGCCCGCTGCTCTGAAGCTGGCCTGGCAAGCACAGCACCTTCCGGCGTCATAAAGAATAGATCGCGCTGAAACAGAAAGTTGGGCAGCAGAGCCGGGTTCGACTTGACCCATCGGATGGTGACCCCATGAGCCTGATATAGGTCCGCGATTGCCATGGCCTGTTCGTACAGTATTTCGAAGTTGGGCCAATCGAGGAAAAGAAAATCGTTCGGCTCGCCCTCTGAAAACATCTCCCGAGTAGGCTGAACCAACATTACTTCCAGCAGGGTGCTTACTTCCGAGCGAGTCCCGCAGCGATGCCACACAATTCCCGATTCGACATCTTCGCGGTGGGAGCGCTCGCGCTGATGCCAGCCGCTTCCACCATAGCTAGCGGGATCAACCTTCATCTGTGTCCTGCACTTCCATTCGTTACAGGACCGGCCCGATTAGAGCCATCGTCGGACTTCCTTGCGGAGAAAATACACCAGCGCCACTGATCTGTTATTCTGCCGTCAGACGATACTTCAAAAGGATGTACTTCGCGGAGATCTTTGGGAGCATTGTAATAAAGCTCCCGAATCTCCTGGCGGTGGAGCGCGCTGGTCTCGTGAGTGTCAATCCAAAGGTCAATCGGCTCCCATTGAAGATACTCATTGATTTCAATCCTGTGAAAGCCGCATTCCGTCAGCACCTGTTGCAGGTCCTCTACGAGAAAGTTGTTGCAAAAAAGCGGCTGCTTCTTCTTGAAGATGCGGAACATCCAGGCGGCATCAACTTCGCTGTAAGGCACCGTCTGGCCGAAGATTAATTGACCGCCCGGGCGCAACACTCGCAGAACCTCTAAGAGAGCTCTGCGCGGCTCGGGCAGCAGATGTAAAACCTCGCGTGTCACGACGAGTTCAAAAGAGTTATCGTCGAAGTCCATCTTATAGATCGAGCCTGCACGGACCTCATCCAGCCGCGTGCGGGCCAAGTTGCGCATCTCGGGTGTAATATCGAGACCAACCTTGTAGCCTACACGGCCAACGAACGAGCCCCCCACGATGCCGCTGCCACAGCACACGTCCAGCATCCGCGCTTTTGGACTGACGGCGCACATCTCCACGTGCGCACGCAAGAGTCCGTCGTCCGTGAGCCAGCGACACGAATCGTGCCAGGTCTTAGACCGGATACCGAACTGCTCGCGGTAAATATCCAGCGAATAGCCCCTTTTTTGGGGGAAATAGGGAGCTGGCATGCTCGATCGGGCAACGGCGAGCCGTGCACGCTGCACTTCGAGTGCCTTGGCGAAAATCTGACGTGCCGCGTCATTCGATTCGGCAAAGAAACTCCAAAGTGCCTCAAACAGCGAGTGCTCGATAGCTTTTGCCAGTTCGCTGTTAACCAGCCGCGACTTGGCTTGGCTGTCGAACTGCGGGTGAGCCACTCTGACAGACAACACTGCTCCCAAGCCTTCGAGGACATCTAAGGTTGTTATCTCTATTTCGGTGAGGTCTTGCTGGCTGGATGCGGAAGCATACTGATTGATTGCCCTCGCCAGCGCCAACTTGAGACCTTCGACATGAGAGCCGCCTCTGGGTGTCCGGACGCTATTGGCGAAGCTGTAAATCTCCTCGCCATACGAAGTGGTCCACTGCAGAGCAGCTTCGACTTCGACCTCGGCACAAACGTTGCGGCAGTAAAGCGGCTTTTGATTAATCGGGGACCGGTTTCGATTAATCTCATGTACCAAACCAACAATTCCGCTCGTGGAACAATATTCTACGCAGAGATGTTCGCGTTGATCCTCGATAATCAAGGTCACTCCGCTGTTAAGAAAGGCCAGCTCACGCAGTCGCGCAGAGACTCGGTCGAAGGAGAATTTCCGCCCGTCACCGAAAATTTCGCGGTCAGGCAGAAAGCGTATACATGTGCCACGCTGGGAGGTCTCTCCAATTGCGCACAACTCGCCCTCCGGCATCCCCAGGCGAAACTCTTGAAAATAACATTGGCGGTCACGTCTAATCTCAAGCCTCACCCACTCAGAAAGGGCATTCACGCACGTGAGCCCCAATCCGTGAACGCCGCCGGTCAGATCGTAAGCTTTCCCGTGAAACTTCCCGCCCGAATGTAAGAGCGTCAGTAGGACTTCGGCGGATGAACGGTTTACGCTCGGGTGACGAGCAACAGGAATACCTCTGCCATCGTCGGCGACCGAGCATGAGCCGTCCTCGTGTAATACGATGTGCACTTTTTGGCACTGCCCGGCTAGAAACTCGTCTATCGCGTTTTCAACCAGTTCGTACACGAGTTGGTGCAGCCCATCCGGACCTGTCGAGCCGATGTACATCGCCGGACATTTGCGAACTGCTTCTACGCCGGATAAGACGACGACACTGGTCTCATCATAGTTATGGTCTCTCGTCTCAGTGAGGTGCGGCTGCTCTGAAAACTCCATCCTATGGCTCCCTTGTCTCAGAACTTTCCCTGATGGCGGCCGAGATACGCTCGCAATGCACTTTTTTTGACGCCGCCGTGGATCGAAGCCAACTGGCGATATCAACGAACCCTTCTCTTTCAGCCGTACCAGCCGCCAATGGATAAAGCCTACGCAAGGCATCTTCACTGGCGAGCGCCGCATTCAGATTATCACTTGTTTGTCCTAACGGAAGCCCGCTCAGAGGGTCGTTGACTGTGCGCAGGAAATCTAAATGTCCGTCCACTAATACCGTCTGGTTCTGCGCGAGCCGCTCAAACAGCTCTGCAATTTTAGGGAACGCCTCGTACTTGGCAGTACTTGCGAACCGCCGATAACGCATTAGCGTCTGCGCTTCTTTAGCGAAGAGTTCGACTAAATTCTTCAGCGTGGTCGAGTCCTTTAACTCAAGCGATATTTTTTCAGAAAGCATTGTTTACAAGTCCTAAAGCCATTGCGATTTATCTTTGTAACCGAGGGTTGTGGCTAGACTTCGGATAGCTGCGTCGTTTATGACGCGCCCTAAGATTTTGGCATTGTCCCGCCAGCGCCCAGGGCGCGGATCTTTCGTTGCCATCACAAGCGGCAACGGCAGAGAGAGAGTCTTCAGCAAATTATGCTCAGAGATCCCAAGCCAGGCGGACAATTCTCGAAAAACTTTCAACCGACTTGCCGCTCCATTGCAGAATTCCTCAAATCGAACTCGCCGATAATCCACATCGTTCCGCTGCACGAACTCCAGAATTGCCCTGTGAGCCTCACTCCATTGAAACGCACAAATCTGCTCAATCGGAACTTGGCGATAATTCTCCCAACCGGGCGGCAGATCGAACTTCCACCACCCACGATCCGCACTGATCTCCTCGCTGTAACCAGGAATCTCCAGATCCGCACCGATGTAGTGCGAATGAAATCCCCAGTGATGCCAGCCATCGTACATACCATTGATCGAGGCGGCTGGGTTTCGCGTCAAGTGCAGAATCCTAAATCGGGCCGCAGGAAACAGTGAGCGCAGAAATCCAAGACGATAGGCGTTGCTTGGCGCCTTGATGAGGATGGGGCGTGAACCCAGGTTTGCCGCCTGCCAGAGCACCCGAGGGCGCACGAGGATGAAGGGCGGCTCTTCGACGATAACCCGCGACGGCGGGCCCGTGGGGATGCCTAAATCGGGATACAGCGTTCTGACGAGCGTGCGATCAAGGTCGTAGTAATAAGGGTTGACTGCCGGTCTGTTCAGCCGAATTCTTCTCAGAAAGAGCGCGTGAAAAAGGTGAAGGTCGGTCGACCAATCGCACGGACGATTGCAGATGCGCTGACCCTCGCTCAATGCGATCGCGCGCGCCGCCGACACTTCTTCGAAGGTGAACTCTTCAAGTGGCCACTGCAAGCTCAGCCTTCTATAAAGGTCTGCATCAAACTCGGTTACCGCCAGATGGCCCTCGTTCGCGCCGGTAGGTCTCCCACCCTCGAGCGCCAAATGATCAAGCAAGGCATGCATTGCCTCCCCTGTACAGATCTCTGGAACAAGGCGATCAGAGGTTCCGCTGTCGGGCCAAGCGAGTCCCGTTAGACGCAGGAAGGGATTGATTTCGCCGGGAAAGTGCCAGAACGCCGACGAGCGGCCCAACAATTCGGCTAACATGCTTGAACCGCCACGTGAACTGCTCGCTACCAGCACCACCTCGCGCACGGAATCAACGAAACTTGGGAGATGTCTTTCCAGATGCCAGCGGGTCGCTTCAAGACGACATGCGACGCCCTTGAGGGCCGATAGTCGCAGGGCCTCGCCACGCTCGAGAGGAGAGTTGGAGTCAGTTGCGGCAGCATACTTTCTCAGGTTCATCGTAAGGATTTTGTCTCGATGCGATCTCACTGCTCTGTGACTGTATCGCTACGGTGTGCCGACTTGCCGAACTCGCCGCGGAAGAGATACAGGTGGCGGCTAGTCAGTGGCACTCCTAGCAGTTTCACGTAGAAGAATAGCTCATGTTTGTGGTTCGCCAGATGCTCAAGGTTTCCCAAGAGCAGTGTCAGCACTGATTCGCCTTCCGGGACGAAAACTGTCGGGATAATACGCGCGAGATCGCTGTCATCGAGCAGCAGAAACCCCGCACGGATACTTCTTCTATACTCTTCTATGCGATGCAGCGCTTCATCCGGCTCACATGTGTGATTGACGGGCCGCTCCTTCAACTTAAGGAAGTGGTCCAGATGCTCCGGGTGTGCAGCATAGAGCACGGCGACAAATCCAGCGAGACATTGAAGCAAGTGGCCCAATACCGCACCGAGAGATCTCCGCTCGGGGAACGAAGCGAGCGGCAATTCCGGTGTCCAGGAGGATCGTCCGGCAGGAACCTGCTTAACGATAGCTGTGAGAATCTTAATCTGCTCATCGAGCTTAGCCAAGATCAACTCGGTCAGTTTGTCAATCCTTCTAGAAGACAGCTCGTTGCTCCGACAAGGTTCTGCTGAGCCGAACATATAGGTCGCATCTCCCCTTTGCCTTACCCGCTTGGCGGGGGCGTCAGAGACAGGTGGGCTCGAATCGAGAGTGGCGGTGAACTCGGCGATCCGACGGAACAGTATCGGATCACATGTGGGTGGCGACTCTCTCTGCAATTGGCGCGGGCAACCCGTTGCTCAATCGGGGCAGTTGCGCGTTGAACGAAGCCTGTTTCGAGCCAATGTTGGCCAGAGTAAATTGCTCGGAGCCTGGAAACAGAGGAGCTGCGGCAGAACTGTGATGGCTGCGCCATGTCGGGCCGCCTCCGCCACGATAGTCACGATACGTCGCATTTTTGGAGTCGCCTTCGGCGCCATTCGGATAAAAGTACAGGAAGTTTTCGGGCCAATGCTTGAATTCCATCACTGGTCCAGGCTGATAGCTGTCGTAGATCCGCTTATAGGCTTCGCGCAAAGTGCGTTCAGGTAGGCCGTTGTAATTGAGAAACTCATCTTGAACCAGCGCCTGCTCAATCGAGAGCCAACGCGCATGGTCAACTTCGCTTCGGATAATGTCCGCCTGCACCGCCTGGTGATAGACGCTCGTCCCAGGCATGGCCGAAAGATACTTCACGCGTGTAATGTGTTTGTGGGTCTCAGCCCACTCACATGCACGATTCAGAGATTCTTCGGTTTCACCCGGAAGCCCGACGATGAGCAAGCCACCAAACCGGACGTCGGCATCCTTCGTTACATTCATGGCACGGTGGGTTCCGTTTTCCGAGTTGCCCTTCCTGGCTGTCTTCAAGATGTCTGTACCAAGAGACTCGACGCCGTAGAGCACTATGTCGGCTCCGGATTCCTTCATTCTGTTCAGCACTTCTGCATCCACGTCAGCGCATCGTGTCAGACAGGTCCAAGTCAGATTGTACTGCTTGATCACGTCAAGATATTCAAGGGTCTGTTTTTTGTGGGCGGTGAATGTCAGGTCCACGAAGAAAATGAATTCCGTGTTGTAGTTCTCTCGCAAGTGATGCAGGTCGCGATCGAGCGTCGCCGGCGATTTCACACGCTCCTGCGGCGTTGTCCGATAGCAGAACGAACAATCCATTTTACAACCGCGACTATAAGAGGCGATGATCTGTGGTTGCAGGCCGAGCGGACCTTTCGATTGCGGCCAGAGATCCAGCCGCATCCTTGGGAGGCTATCCAAATTTGGCATTTGACCACGTGGCGGCGTTGCTCTTGCGATGCCTTCAGCATCTCGGTACCAGATACCATTGATTTCCGGTAGTTTTTCGGCCCACAAACCCTCGCCATAAGCTTTCAACAACTCCAGAATAGTCAGTTCGCCCTCGCTGATGACGGCTACATCGGCGGGCGTGAATTCCATAAAGACGTGGGGAATGGATGTAACCATTGAACCACCTAGAATCACCGGCATCCCCGGTAGCGCAGACTTTACTTCCTTGGCCAGACGCTCGATGAACGGGAAATTGTCTTCGAAGGTCGCCAAACCAAGCACGTCGGTCCCTTCAAGAATTTGATCGTACGCCGAGCGAAGCGGGTTGAGGTCGTAGCGTACGTCAATAATGCGCACGGGATACCCAGCGTTGTGCAAGACTGTAGCCACGTAGGTCACCCCTTCGTACGGCGAGGTAAGGAAAAACTCCCAGCCACGCGGCATGCTAAAAGGCGACGGACCAACCACGAGTGAGACCCGCGGCAGCGATGAGTCTGTCGGCACCGGCGTTATATCTTGCTCTCTCATGAGATCCATCAGAGCCTGATCGTTCCAAGTCTCTGAGGTAACGTAAAGGTAATTGGCTAAGGAGTGCGGCTTTGTCATGTTGGACCTCCTGGATTTGAAGTTCGAGGGAGAGGGTTATGCCTCGCCTGCCAGCAACACATTGGAGACTTCTCATTCACTACAGTGCCGATATACACAAGAACCTTAATACTGTCAATATGAATCCGTCAACAGGATGGGTGAATATGTGCATATCACGAATTTTCACTCAGAAAGGTAATCGAGATGAGTGTCGTCGCCTCAAATGAAAAAGTACTCGGAAGAGCAGAGACTTACTTCTTGGATTTCCCGGTCGAAAAGCGGGTTAAGGATAAGGCTAACGATGGGACCAACGAGGCCGGACGGCCAAAATGGCAGCGCGGATATAAGCGGGGCAAGTAAGAAAGAGATGGGGGCGGTTTTTGGACGAGTTCGTCAAGCTCACCAAGCTCACACAGTACACTAGTGCTTATGAGCGAGGGTACTGAGCAATCACACTAAGCCGTCTCCAGGTGGACCAGCAGACAGTCCTGGTCGGCGATGCGCGGAAACTAGATTGAAGAGCCGCGGCGATCCACAAGCAGCCAGGCGGAGTTCGTCAACGAGACCATGGGTTTTCGCTTTATGGAATACCGGACCGGCAACCACAAGAAGGGCAGAACAACCTAGCCCGGCCCGTTCATATACTCACTCACAGAGCTCGTGTTGTCTCAATCAAATCTCGTTTCAAATTTGGCAGCCGTTCCGGCCAGGCTCGATTCTCCGATCAATTGGATCCACCCATTTCTTCAGCCTGTATTCTCAAGCGACAATCAGGCATAAGCGAGCAGCACTCAACGTAGTCCCAACTTCAGTCGAGCGGTTAAGATCTGAATGCGAACTCTCCTTCGCCAGCGTCGCCACTGGTTACGATCTTCTCGCAATGAGCGGTATTCGACCCGTAACCTCAGCAACTCGTTTTCAACCTCATAACTAAAGTGGCGCAGCAATCTCGGGATCCGGCGCGCTCCACAGGCAGACACCGTTTCATAGCCAAGCTCTTGCATGGTCGCTCCCGCTACAGACTCAACGGCTGCGACATCCTTCGCAGCCATACGCTCGCGAAATCTGTTCGTGTTGCTGGAGAGGATTGGCAGGGCCGTCTTGTGCCAATCACGCGCCTCCCTAGCGCATATGCGCGCGTCTTCGGTCTCGAAGAACCGCAACATTGCGCCGTCGAACGGGACGTCGAGGAAGTCACAGATCTTGGCCATGGTTGGATGCGTATCGCCGACTAGCGCTTCGTAATGGACGCGTAGCAGATTAATTGGGTTGTGTTGAGCTTCCAATCGCAACCCGAGTTCCTGCTGCCGCGTCCAAAGCCGCGCAGTATAGTATGGATGGTAAGGATTGAATACCGATTCGCGCGACGAAAGGGCGACATCTCGAGGATCTCGCACTAACCAGAGCAACTGTGCATCCGGATAGCGAGCGAAAATGCGCTCCGTATAGTGAATCATGAAGGTGCTCTTACATCCCCAGCGACGCTTGCCCACAGCAGCGAGATGCTGGTCGTAGATTGCCGCGAAAAGTCCGAACACATCACGCGGCGAGGCATCTTTAATAAGTGATTCTCTGTCTACCGCGGTGGCCCAGGGATGAATGTGGCGCTCAAGATGAACCAGGACGTCATCAGTCAGCTTCCGAAAGTTCTTTTCCCTTGACAAATCCCCGTAATAGGTTTCGAGCGGTGCGAAAAACGCAACGATGTGCGGCGGATGGGGCATTGTTATTTCAGGATGCGAATTGAGTAACAAGCGTAAGAGGTTAGAGCCCGATCTCTCAGTCCCGATGATGAAGATCGGCGCAGAGGTCATACCGAGGTCTGTAATAACGCAGCTCGCGACGGAATCCCGACCAGAATCGAAAACAACATATGGTCGACGATGCGACCGCCATCGAGGTATTGCACGCCGTGGAGTTTCTTAAAGGCGGGTGAGGCGTTTCGGTAAAGCGCCAAGATTTCCTCGCACTGCTCTTCAGTAATAGCCCGATTCTCGGACCACAAGGCCACATCTTCCTTGCTGACGTGATAATGGATCTGGACGTCACGGCAGCCGGCCTCATGCAGCAAGAGGCGTAGATCATCCGGCACAAAGAAGCCGCGCCGCGCGGGATTTCGCAGATGAAGAATCTCGAAGTATTCCTGTTTGTCCTCGTCGCCGTAAGCGCACAGGTTGGCGAGCACAACGCGCCCGCCGGCACGTGTCACGCGCACCATCTCACGAGCAACTAGGACGGCATCCATGAATTGTATTCCTTGCCGGCAGATCGTCAGATCGAACGCCTCATCGCGAAAAGGCAAAGCTTCGGCGGAGCCGAGCAGCAACATATCAAGCCAGCGTAGGGATCGCATCGCCATCGCAGGGGTCAAGTCAATGCCGATCACAGTGTTAGCAGCATCACGGAAGGCCTTGCTGACGAGTCCCGTTCCGCAGGCAACATCTAGCATTCGATCAACGGTGTACGGCGCGGCTAGCTGTCTCAGGCGACCCATCATGCCTAGATCCGTGCACCAACGACTCGAGCTATCGTAGTGCGCGGCGCGCTCTGTAAAGTGCTCGACGACATCACTTGAATCTGGCACGATCGGATCCATTGCGGACATGCTCAGGCCTGAGTTTAAATCAACGGAGTCTTGGTGGAATGATTCGGTGCTACAGCGAATATTCTGAAGCTCAGCTTACAGTTTGATAGTATAGCAGGTCACCCAACGCCATTGCCAGGCTCTTTGACGGCAGCATTGAAATAAAGCCACTTGTGTGGAACTTGTGATAGCTCCGGAAGTCAAGGGTAGAGAACTGGTTGTTCCGGCGTTGCTCTGAAATTGTACGCCTTCAGTCGAGGCCGGAATAACCGCGCACGGTTGGGAAATGCGGGGTCTGCTGACCGTGTAAATGAGAAAGGCCGCATAGACCCTTTCGTTCTGTTCCAAACCATGCCTTGCAGGACACACCAACAACGGCACCTCGTATAATCCCTTCACACGCAATTAAGACAGAGCCTTCGTCGGCGGCAACTGCCATTCTCCACTGAGGTCTGATAGAATCGCGCGGGTTCGCACCCGGTCACATTAGCGACTGAGTCTTGGGCGCTTCGACGTGAATGTCGCGCACGGTTCAGCAAAATATTAGTTGAGGAACTCTTGAGATGGCCGACAGATCATCCCTTAAACCATCCACAGTAATTCTCATTTCGCTTGACACTCTTCGTGCCGATGTAGCCTACAGTAATAAGTTTCCTTCTATTAACCGGTTGATGTCTGAGGGTACTCATTTTCGCAATTGTGTTTCGTCTTCCCCCATCACGCCCATTAGTCATGCAACTGTTCTCACCGGGTTGCAACCATACAATCACGGCATCAGGCACTTGTTTCGTGAGTCTCTTCGGCCTGAGGTCTCAACTCTGGCCGGCATTTTTAAGCAGATGGGTTATAGAACGGGGGCTGTTGTTGCCGGTCCAGGGCTCCATTCATGGTATGGTTTGAACCAAGGATTTGAGCATTATGATGACGAGCTTCCGCTTCTGCCGGACGGGTCCGATCCCTTGGCTACGGTAGATGTTAAGACCCGTGGCGCTGCAAAGCGACGGGCGGAGACGGTAGTTGAGAGCGCCTTAGCTTGGCTGGACAGCATTGGTCAGGATCCGTGCTTCCAATTTGTACATTTCTTCGATGCGCATTGGCCTTACGAAGCCCCCAGGCAGTTTATTAGTACAACTGACAATTCTTATGAAGGGGAAGTGGCTTATATGGATCACTACCTGGGTGGCTACTTAGACGAGCTTGCTCGTCGCGGCAGACTCAAGGATAGCCTGCTGGTCTGTTTTTCCGATCATGGAGAGGATCTTGAGGGCTTATATTCCAACGATCACGCCGGAGCAGCTCTCGGACATCCCGAGGAGTCTGGACACGGGTGTTTATTGTTTGATGCTACGCTGATGGTGCCGCTCATCTTCAGAATGCCTTCAGTAGTACCAAGCGGATTAAGTATAAAGTCGCAGGTGCGTTTGGTCGACATCGCGTCAACAATTTGTGACCTTGTTAGCATTGGCGGCCTCACAAGTCTCGATGGATGTTCCCTGTCCCCGGCATTCTCCGGACAGGTTTTGGAAAGCTGTTTTGCATATTCAGAGACTTTGTATCCCCGTGAGCAATACGAGGTCAATGGTCTATTTCCAAATGCCAAGAACCTCAAGGCCGTAAGAATTGATAATCGCTACAAAGTTATTTGGGATCTTGATGGCGATGGGGTGACTTTCTATGATTTGCTGGAAAACCCCGGAGAACACGAGAGTCAAAAGATCCTAGACCGATTGAGCATTCCATGATTGGCGACACCGCTCCGGGCAGTAGGCCTTCGGTCGGCGGCAGTCCAAGACTTCACGCGATGGCGATCATTCCTTCTACAGCGCGTGCGGCATCCAAGCGCCCGCATCGACGATAAACGAAACTGTCACACTAATTCATGCACTCTGACGATGAAAATGCGCGGAACTTTCTTAGGTATCGATATCAGGCTGAATGCGAACCTATTACGACTACAGATTCTAAATCGTAGCCGATGGTTTCCCGAGCCGGCGTCTTTGCTGAACATCGCAACTAACCCTGAAGAAATCTCCTCGTGCTTTGAGCAAGTCAAAGATGTGCTCAAAACCTTCGGCGCAATGAGGATTAACCTAGAGCGGACTCTTACTAACCAAGAGTTCATTCGTTTCGGAACTCTTCTTGGTGACTTGATCCCAGAGCGGGCCCAGGCTGTGCGGCAATACGTCGAAGACGAATTCGTCCTGAATACAAAACAGGAACTGGCCGAAACTGAGGATATCGATCTACAACCGTTCGCTGAGAATTACATCACACTGCATACTGAGATGAGTTTGTCACCGATACTCGAACAACCTCGCTTTATCGTGCTCATGTGTGAGCAAGCTCCGGCGCCAAATACCGGCGGGCAGACGATCTTAGCTTCCATGGGAGACGTTTATGAACGACTGCTTCCCGTTGATAAGAATATTTTAAGGCACACCCACTATCAGCAGGGAAGAGGGCAAGACTCAAGTCCCTACGAGACGAGGTTGCCAGCCTTCCTCTTTTCCCGAAACAACCGGCCCGTGTTTTCTTTCAGAGACTTCAATAATCAGCCGCTTGAATGGTACTATGACGGTGAAGAGCAAGACAGCGGAACGTCGCAAAGGGTCAATGAAAGTCTCTATCGTCTCCTCATGGCTATGTATGACCGACGGAAGGTGCAAGGAATTCATTGGAAGTATGGAACACTCTTCGTCATTGATAACACGTTCTTCTTTCATGGCAAGTCATATTGCAGGATCAGGCCGGGCACGCCGCCGCGATGGTTGAAGAGATTAAGGATTCGTGCCTGAAAAGCTTGACGTTCGAATCGATCTTTGGCCACGGATGTGATTCTGTGTCGGAAGTGCTTAATGGGAGCCTTTGACGAACGGTCTCTGCAGCAGTTTCGCGAAGATGGATTCGTGATCTTTCCAGGTGTACTCAACCAGGACCAGCTTGTTACTCTCGATCAGTGGGTCACCCAGTTATCGCGCTACCAGGGACCGGCGCTCGTTCAAACCGTTGCCGGAGAGATCCTGTCAATACTCGGGATACACCTGATCAACCCCGCTTTTTGCAAGATCGTTACCGAACCCGCGCTGCTGCATTTCGTGGAACGCATCATAGGCAGTCAGGTTTACATTTATCAGTCCTCGCTTCAGTTAAAACCGCTTTCCAGCCCACCTCTGCGCTGGCATCAAGATTTCAATGCCTTCAATCGGTTTGACGGTCTTCCTGAGCCCAAGGGCCTAAGCCTCGGATTTTTCCTGGACGAAGTCACAGAGCTCAATGCGCCGGTGCATGGGATTCGATCATCGCAGCGCGCGGGCCAGCTGCCAGCGAGGTTAACACCGCCAAATGATTGGTACGAGATACCTCAGTCGATAATAGAGGAGATGGTGGAGAGCCACGAGGTCGTTTCACTTGCGGGCGCGGCCGGATCATTGTTGTTGATGGATCTCAATTTCGTCCACGCATCGGGGAATCCGCTCCTTGCCCGCCGGCGTGCGATCGCATATTTTAACCTGGTCTCGGTCTCTGTGAAAGCCGCCAATTCGACCCGCCCGAACTTCATAGCGTCCCGTGAAGTCGTGCCGCTCGATCACCGGCCCGCCATTGTGAGTCTCCGGTAATAACGGCGAAAAAGTGAGTCGTTAAGAATACTCAGCGCTGACTCGGACAGGACTAAGTCCGAGTTAGAAGGCGAGCGTTTTGAATCCTTCAGAAGGGATTCTCCCTTGCATCGGTGGCGCCGGGAATTCAAAGCACAACCTACGAAAGCGTTTTCCGGTCCGGGGCGACGGGTATTGGCTGAGAGTCGTGAGGCTGAGTTGGAGCGAAAGATCGGCCAGATGACTATGGAGAACGATTTTTTAAAAAAACTGTTGTGGAGTTTCGAGGAGCAACAGGCGGCTGCCAATCGCGGCGGACCGTCTACGAGAAGATCCGCAACGAAGAAAAAACTATAACCAGACTGTTGTCGCGCGCATTATTTTGAGTTTGAGGAAGCTGTATCAAGCTTCGGAGAGTGCATTCTCTTACGGTCTGCATGATTCTCTGTATACGCTTCAACCGCTCTGTTCTCTCTTGCGGGTGCAACACTCGGTTCGAGTGGTTGGCTTAACCTTACTCAACTGGGACTTTCACCCAGTCAGAAACACCAAGCTTTGCTCAAAAGGGTAGTGTCCTAATCTGAACAGATTAGGACACTACCGCTCAAAAGCGAGTGCTGGACTCGGTTAATCAGCATAAAGTATGATCCGATCGCAAGTAACGTAGATATCACCGCGGAATTCTCATCCGTCATCGGTCATTAGAAATCGCAAAGGAGAGAACCTTAAGTAGTGGATTATCGACGAAGCGCAAAAGAATTTGAACCGAAATGGCAAAAGTGTTGGGCGGAAGAGGATACGTACCGAATGCCCAACCCGGGAGATCCGGATTTCGATGAGTCGCGCGAGAAGTTCGTTATTATGGATTTCTTCCCTTATCCGAGCGGTATTGGGCTGCACCTTGGACATCCGCTGGGTTACATAGCAACGGATGTAATAGCACGGTTCAGGCGCATGCGCGGCTTTAATGTGCTTTACTCAATGGGCTTCGATTCCTTTGGATTGCCAGCGGAGCAATACGCTATCCAAACTGGTCAACACCCGCGAATCACCACCGAAAACAATATCAAAAATATGTTGGGGCAATTAAGTCTAATTGGCCTCGCCCACGATCCGCACAGGCGTTTTTCCACTTCCGAGCCTGAATATTATCGCTGGACACAGTGGATCTTCCTCAAGCTGTTCAATTCCTATTATGACCCCGAGGTCGAATGGATCGGTCCAGATGGCTATAAAAATGTCGGGCGAGCGCGTCCTATCTCGATGCTGGCCCAGCAGTTACGTAGCGGCGAATGGCTGTTGGATGAACATGGCGTGCCGGTGCCGAAAAAACAGCTAACTGAAGGCCGAATCGCGTCCGAAGGAGAATTGCATGCCGCTCTGGACTGTGCGCGCCTTGCTTACATCGATCAAGTGGCCGTGAACTGGTGCCCAATGCTGGGCACGGTGCTCTCTAACGAGGAAGTCACAAATGAAGGTAAGAGTGAACGAGGTGATTATCCAGTTTTCAGACGTCCTTTAAGACAATGGATGCTACGCATCACTAAGTACGCCAGCCGGTTGCTCGATGATTTGATGCACCTGGATTGGCCCCGGGGGGTCATCCAGATGCAAAGAGATTGGGTGGGTCGAAGCGAAGGCGCGGAGATCGAGTTTCCGGCTTTGGCTCAGGACGGACAGCAAGTAATTATTAAAGTTTTTACCACGCGTCCTGACACTATCTTCGGTGCCACTTTCTTAGTTCTTACGCCGGATCATCCATTGGTTGAACCGCTAACCGCTCAGGCACATGCGGCTGCGGTCAAAGCGTACCGAGAGCAGGCCAAACAAATCAACGTTGCGCGCGGCCGTGCGCAGGGTGTTGAAAAGACTGGCGTTTTCATAGGCAATTACGCGACTAACCCAGCGTCTGGTGAGAAGCTTCCGATTTGGATTGCTGATTATGTGTACACAGGCTACGGAACCGGGGCCATTATGTCCGTTCCCGCTCATGATGCGCGCGACTTTGAGTTTGCCAAAGCTCTCTTGTTGCCGATTAAAGTGGTCGTGAATCCTTCCGGTGATTGGCTAAAGGAAAACGCGCCATGCGAAACACGTCTGGTAAGTACGGCTGAACTCAAGTCTCTCTATATGAGTCGTCCTGAGATTTTTGCGGCGGCCTTTTCTGGCGAAGGCAACGCCGTGAATTCAGCGAGCGACCAGTTAAGTATTGATCGACTTGCCACACAGGAAGCAAAGACCAGGATTATCAATTGGCTCGAATCGGAAGGAATCGGAAAAGCGCACGTTCAATACAAGCTTCGCGATTGGCTGTTCAGTCGACAGCGTTATTGGGGCGAACCTTTTCCTGTCGTCTTTGATAATGGGACCGGCCGCGTTTATCCCCTGGCTGAAAGCGAGTTGCCGGTGTGCCTGCCAGAATTGACTGACTTTGAACCAGTGACCGGTCAAGCTCCGGATTCACTGCCTGCCCCACCGCTAGCGCGCGCCACCGAGTGGGTGAACGCCAGCGGCATCGTGTTGGAAGATGGCTCGGTCCGGTTGATCGCCGATGAAAGTTCACATCAAGGTCAAGTTGAAATCGAGGGTCGACGCTATGAAGTGCGTAGGTTTCGGCGCGATGCTAATACGATGCCAAATTGGGCCGGTTCTTCCTGGTACTATCTGCGCTACTTCGATCCCAACAACTCGGAAGCCTTTGTAGGTCGGAGCGCGGAGCAATATTGGTCTCTTCGCAGGCTACCAAGCGGCCAGTGTGCTGCCGGGGCAGTTGATTTGTATGTCGGAGGCGCGGAACATGCTGTTCTTCATCTTCTTTACTCTCGTTTCTGGCACAAAGTTCTGTACGATCTCGGGGAGGTTTCGACCCGCGAGCCATTCAACAGACTCTTCAACCAGGGAATGATTACGGCTGATGCATATCACGATGCACGAGGCGTCTATGTTGATGTGCATGAAGTAGAACTGCGCGAAGAGGGCGGTAGACGCGTACCCTACGACAGGAACACAGGTGCAAGACTTATTGTCAATCCCGGGAAAATGGGTAAACGCTACAGGAATGGAATTCCTCCTGAGGAAGTCATAGCTCAATTCACGATTGATGTGTTTCGACTCTATGAGATGTTCATGGGGCCACTCGATGCGAGCAAGCCGTGGCAGCAAGAAGCTATTATTGGTCTGCAGCGCTTTCTGCAAAACGTGTGGCGACTGGCCCAAAGTCAGCTGCGGCAAAAGAGCAGGCCGGTTTTGGACTCGAACGTCGATCGTTTGGTCCACAAAACGATTAAGAAGGTGACCAACGATATTGCCAGTTTGAAACATAATACTGCAATCGCAGCATTGATGGAGTTGACTAACGAGTTTTCCAGACACGATGCAGTCTATTCGGACCACTTCCGGGCGCTGGTGCTGCTCCTTGCTCCGTTCGCCCCACATCTGGCCGAAGAATTAATGAGCCTTCTGAGACCGGAGGAGCACAGCCGACTTAAGTCGGTCGTGAATTTTGCCTGGCCCACATATGATCAGGAGAAAAGTCAGGACGCTGAGATCGAGATTCCTATCCAGATCAACGGGAGAAGGCGGTCGGCCATCGTTGTCCCGGTCGGTATCACAAAAGAGGAATTGGAAGCGCGGGTTCTCGCCGATGAGACCTTGCAACGCTTCACGGCCGGAAAAACCGTGCGGCGGATTATATCCGTCATGAAGCCCAACCGACAGATCGTCAACGTTGTCGTGCAATGAGCCGGAATCCAGGCGGCTGTTAGAAGAGAGCCGCCCGCTCTTGTTGCCGGCGAGGTTGTAACCCGCCCCAGAGTAGGTGTTGTCTCACCCTGTGAGGCGTATCCTCTCTCAGCATTTCTAAGTTTGGACCACATCAAGTTGAGATGTCTGTGAAGAGATCCGTTATGCGCCTCTGCGGATCATTGACAACACTTCCCAGCAAGCTTTTGAAGTTAGCCAAAAACAGCTGCATCGCCTGCTCATCATATTTTTCATCCTCGTATAGAATGTCTATGCTCAACCCCTCCCGATGTTCTATTGCGCTGATGGAAAGGCTGGTCACGGCAGGGTCATGCGGAATTCGAACCGGCGTAAGCTTAAGCCCTGGCAATTGTATTGTCCCACTTTTCGCGTCGATCATTTCAAAGTAAACATAATTTGCGCCGAAGGTGCCGCTCGGCATCAGCGCGATTCTTTCATGCTCGGCAGGTTGCAGGATTTTGAGGAGGTGATAGAGAGGCAAGTCTTGGTGCTGAAAGGCATCCAGGGTTACTTGTCGAACTCGTTCGAGCAGTTCATGGAAAGAGGGATCGCCGGAAAGGTCCGTGCTGAGATTCAAGCAGTTAGCAAACCAGCCAATCATTTTTTCGCTGTGGGGGTGCTCACGGTTAAGAAAAGGACTGATGACGCCGATCCTGTCTTGGCTTGTGTAATGACGCAATAAAAGCTTTAGCGTGGAGAGCAGCGAGACAAACATAGTCACCCCTCGCTTCCTGCTCATCTGCTGAAGTGCCTCAAACAAAGCAGGCGGCAATGACAAAGCTTGTCTCGCGCCATTCGAGGAACGTATTCTGGAAACTGGCCGCGCGATATTTAATGTGAGTTCGGGAAATACGTTCTGGCCGTCAAAGTGTTTTTCCCAATAGGTTAGTCGATCCGAGATGACCTGGTCCTGAAGTCTCTTGCGTTGCCAGCTAGCGTATTCTGTGTACTGTGTTATGAGTTCGGGAAGCGACGAAGTGCGCTCTTCGGAGAAATCCCTATACAAAGAGGCCATCTCTGTATTAAACACTCCCATCGAATGTCCGTCGAACGCCAAGTGTTCAAAGGCCGCCACACCCACATGCTCTTCATCACTCAGTTCTATCACCGTCATCCTCACGAGTGGCCCGCGGGTAACGTCAAAAGGGCGTTCAACCACCTGCATCGCAAGTTTCAACGCTTCGCCTTCCCGCTGATGTAGAGGAAGAGAGCGCAGATCAAGTAGGGGTAATCTGGAGTATCTAGCGGGAGCCAGAGTTTGAACGTGACGACCGTAAACCATCTTGAAAGAGGCTCGCAGCACATGATGGCGGCGCAGCACCTCATTAAAACCGCGTTCCAGGGCTATCAAATTGAGTCTTCCTGTGATCCGAAAAGCGAAGCCTATGTTTTCAGCCCGGATGAACACATTGTGCCGACGTAATTGCTCGCGATGCAGTAGTCGTGCTTCTTGAATTAACGAAACAGGCCATTCATTATCGCCCGAATCTTGTTTGGTCATGGCGGTATGCTCGATTCGAGCCGTAACTTGACCGTTTCCACGCTTCCATCTCTCAAGTAATCCACGTTTGTTAGGTGAAAGTTTCGCGCGTTTCGCTATCAACTTCTCTTGGATCATTCGAATCTTCAACCTCAGCGTAATCTAGTTATGAATCGTAGCATCACTGAATCTTGGGCAGTTTCGAGTGCAAGCGTAGTACCGTGGAGCCACACTTACGGATGTCCTGAACTTAAGGGATCAAAAACCAAGCCTGTGCGCTCAGCTAGGGTCTAAATATCCAGTATGCAGGCCGACCTTCATCGATCGTTACATCGGCACGTGAAAAAGTCCCGCAGGTCTCTTGTTGGTAACCACATTTGATGACCTGTCGTACGACTCTCATTCCTGTGATATTCTTAGCGCTCTTTTTCACTTCGATAAATCGCGTCACCTTTTCGCATGCAAGCGCAGTTCTGCTCCAGGCCATCCTCTTGATGTCGACCTTCTTGATGTTTACGGGCATGACCGGGGCATCTTTCATGCCGTGGATGGGCTCGTTCGCAAAGCACACTAGAAGTCCAGCAAACCCGAAGCGTTGTGGCAACAGACTTAGCAAAAGGCTGGCGTTGGTCTCTAATTCCGGGCCGAATGTCTTCAGGCAATAAGAATTGCATTGGTTGGGGGGCTGGAAGTAGAATGCTTTCGCCTTTCACACTCTCGGCCATGTCACTGAGGCATCTCGCGGAATCAGCGAAAGGATCGGTGTCCAGGTGAAGAATAATTGTTGGATCGTCGTCGGTCTCGATGGCGCCTCATACAACATGATTTTTCCGAGGATTGCGCGAGGACTGCTCCCTAACCTCGCTCGTTTACTGGATCAGGGGAGCCATGCCCGCCTAACCTCGGTTGTTCCGTGGCAGACTCCAGTTGCATGGACATCGTTCGCAACCGGCCTCAATCCGGGCGGCCACGGAATCTATGGCTGGTGGAGACCGAATATTGATGCCGGTCAGTTGCAACCGTCGAGCGGCAAAGACGTGACGGCAGCCCGCTTTTGGGAAATCTTGTCCGCCAACGGTATCCGAGTCGGGATAATCAATGTCCCCATGAGCTACCCGGCACGTCCAGTTAAAGGCTTCCTCATCTCAGGCTTCGACTCACCCTGGGCTTTTCCGGAGATGGATCCCACTTTCGCTTATCCGCGCGGCCTCATTGAACGGCTGAGGGATCAAGGTATCGATTATAGAGTTATCCCCTGGCCGCTAATCCAAGATGATCCACTCAGCGCCGTTCAAAGTTGGCAACAAGTAGAGGGCGTCCGTGTGAACGCGGCGATTTCGCTTCTTAAAGAATTCCAACCGGATTACCTACAAGTGAATTTGTTTTTAACCGATTATATCGCCCATCGAACGAAGTTGGGGGATGAAGCACTCGATATCGCTTATGAGGTAGCCGACGAATTGACGGGGAAACTTCTAGAGGCCGCCACGCCGGCGACAACTTTTCTCGTCGTTTCAGATCACGGATCTTGTCCCATCGACAAGTTTGTAATGATCCACAACCTCCTACAGAATTTGGGACTGCTTCAGTTCAAGCCCTGGTTGGCGGATGAGCAGGTGCCTGGGTTCCTCGGGCCAGGGGCCTCGACCGCAGATGTGGAGAGCCTCACTGCGCGACTGCAACGCGAAGGGGCGTCTCTTCGAGAACGACTGTACCGTAAAGTTCAAGTGGAGCAGCCGGGTCTGAACATCGGCTTTACAACGATTGATTGGGATCAAACTAAAGCTTATTGCGTCTCAGACTACGGTCAGGTGCGAATCAATAGCCAGCGAGGTCGTGCCGCCGTGCATTCGGAAAATGAAGAGACCTTGATCCTAAATCAAATCCGAGATGCTTTCCTTGCCCTCAAGGACCCGGGCACCCAAGAGCGGTTGATTCACTCCGTGCTTGATCGGGACATGCTGTACAAAGGTCGCTTTGCTCATGCCGGACCTGACCTGACTCCAATTCTGGCTGATCACTCCTATTATTTCTGCCAAGTGTACAGCTTTTATGGTACCGGCGAAAAGAAAGTCGTAGTGCCCGTCGCGACTGTAGTCGACCCCAGCAGCAACGGATGCGCCGGTGACCATCATCCGCATGGCATTTTGATGGCGGTCGGCCCATCTATTCCGGCTGGCGTGGAGATGGCCGACGCTTCTATCCTCGACTTAGCGCCAACAATCCTTAACGGCTTTGGACTCGATCCTCTACCGGAACATGAGGGCTCCATTCTTGGAGACCTGTTTGGTCGAGAGCGAGTTGCAACAACCAAAGGAGTTCCGCTCAATAGTGATCTCGCGACAGCACTCCGCGATCGTCTACAGGCACTGGGGTATAAGATCTGAGAAACGCCCGAACGATGGCTCATTAAGCAAGGCGAAACATGGTCGAAAGCTGGGCTGGGCTTGCCATGCGGGATCCTTGCAGTTCACAGACTTGGATCGGAAACCAAAAGACCCTGAATCGCTAGGACACCGAAAGATGAAAGGCTACGACAAAAGATCTTCACCAGAACCCCTCGTCGAGCAAATCGATAAATTGCAGGATCGCATACTTATATTATCGAAGGAGATCGGGCAAGGGCTCGCTCACTTGAACGTCGACTTCAGAGGCGACCAGTGGATTAAACGCAGTTATCAACATCTCCTCGCGCTTTTGCATGACCTGACAATCGCCTTAAACGGAAACGATTGGCTTCTTAGCGGAGACCGTTTGCCGCATCCGATGACTTTTGAGGAGATGAGCCTTTACCCATCGGAGTTCGCCTCTGCAGTATCATTCGACGCAGCAAGCTGGCGTGCCAGTCTGAGAGAGGGCGCGGCAAAGGCTTTGACTGCTGAGGATCTGAAGGATGTCTTCGACATCTACTTCCGTTACGATCTCTATGGCCGCTTTCGCCGACCAGACACGATCTTCCTCAATCGCGGCATTTCCGATCCGTGGTACTTCGCACCTCCGGCCGGAGTTTCATTGGCGCTCGACGTCGCGAATGAGCGGAACTGGTTCGGGTATTCAGACCCTCTGGGTCACATAGCAACGCGCGAGTCGGTTGCGGCTCTCGAACGGCATCGCCGGCGCCAACCTGGAATCACATTCGAAAACATTGCCATCACACAAGGCGCCACTCATACTCTGACGTCGCTTCTCAATCTTCTTGCATGGCGAGGGTTAAGAGGTAAAATTGTTGTTCCAGTCCCCAATTATCCCCCTCTGGTAGATCAGATTAGTCACCACTTCGGCATCGAGAGGCTGGCTTTGTCTAAGGACTACGGATGCGAACCAGCAGAGATTCGCCACAGGGTGCTACGCCCCGACGTCGTAGCTGTGCTATTGGCTTATCCGCACAACCCGACGACGAATGGAAGTCTATACCAGGAGGTGGTGGAATTAGCGAGGCTGTGCTCCGAAACCAATCGTTACCTAATAATCATCGAGAACGCTTTTAGTGATTTGGTCTCCGGCAACTTGGATCCAATTCGCTTCCCTAACACAATTATTATCTCAAGTTGGTCTAAAACCTACGGCACGGCGGGCCTCAGTGTCGGTCACATTGTTGCGGACCGGAAGATGATAGATCTCTTCTATCGTTATGCCAGCAGTGCCTATGGGTCTCCGCCTTCTTTTCTCTATCTCACATGCACCACACTGGCAATGCTAGAACTGGGACATCGTTTAGGTACTACTAATCGTTTCGAAAGAGAACTGGATGAGACCTTATCTTCTCCCTTGTTGCTGTTTCGTGAATTTGGCCATTGGTGTGAAGCGCAGGGGCTGCGTTCCGAGTTCAGCGATATGATCCTTAAGCTCGTCATGAATATTCGATGCTTTGATAGTCTAAAATCTGTTCAGTCAGATCCCATAGTATCCTCCGTCAATCGAGTCCTGCAGACTCGGCTTGAAGGCAGCAATTACAGTACCTTTCTTTCAGTACTTGCGGGCAAGAATGTTTCCGTGCTTCCTGTGGACTGCCTAACGCCGCCGGACGACCGACATGATTTGCGCGTCACAATTGCACTTGCGCCGAGCGAACTGATACATGGCGTTACGGCTACCTGCGAGGAGTTGGATAATCTCTACGCCAAACAGCAACAGGTCCACTGGCTTCATCCCGATGATAAGATCTGGCTTGAGCGCGCAGGTCTGTTTAGCTTGGACGCAAGACTGAATTTCTGGGGCCATCTCCGCCGCGTGCGACTACGTTTCCAAGAAATCGCTGGTGGCGCAGGATTCGCACCTCCCGTTTATCTGTCACGAGCTGCGGCCCTACATGATCTGGGCAAGGTTTGGTCATTGCTAGATCCCGAAAGAGCAAGGAAAGAATGGTCGAAAATCTCTGAAGATCATGAAGATTCATGTCCTCTCCCGTTAGCCCTGGGAGAAATTGCTATAGCTAGATCTTTGCTAGGCATGGCGGCTGAATTGTCGTTACCGCCGTTGCCTTCAGAGCTGATCGCTTTGCTAAATGCTTTTTTTGGAGACCCCGACGTTGCTGTCAACTTGTTCCCTTGGCCAAGTGTACTGGACTTGGCAGACAAGACATCCGATTTTAGAATGACCGAGCCAATTGGACGGAACGCACTGGCGCGTTGTCTACGACTCAAGTCAATGCAGTTGAGATTGCGCTATCCTGAGAAAGAGGACGAAATCGAAAGAGAATTCACCCGCTCGCGAAAAAACCTGGCCGAAATATTTCCAGCAGCGCAGACCTTCGCATAAACGCAAGGCCGCACAGAAACTCTTTTTTCGTCGGGTTAGGAGCAGGAGAATACACCATAGACAAACGAGCCGGCGACTTCTCCGCCGGTGAAGAAGCGCTCAGCGATTTCCTCGCTGGCGAAATCTGGTTGAATCCATTCCAAATCAACGCTCACTTGCCGACCACTGGGGACGGCGAAGAGCGCATATCCTTTCGAGTGAGAGACATTGAATCGGAGTGGATCAACTCCAGGGAGACCAGTCAAGTAGAGCTTGCCGTATTTCGTATAGCGAAAGCGCAGCTTCTCCGGACCCGTACTCAGCTGAGAATATTTCTCAGCATCCCACGTGTGAGAATAAAGTCAGCTTGATCTTTGGGGAGACCTAGCCGTTCTGCGCGAACTGGCTCGTCTGCCGCCAGAATACCGAGCCATGTTTTCCAGGTCCCAAGCTCGCCGGTCGAGTTTTGCTCCACATGTTTACCTCGTCCTCATCCAAAACCAGGCGGGGGCTGGCGGTCGCTGCCAACGTGAGGGAGGGCTATTCCCACAGACGACACTTTCCATTGAAAGGAGAGAGGTCTTCAAAGAGTTGGTGACGGGTTTATCTCAGGCAGATCCTCCAGTCGTTCTAATGCAGTAACACCAGCCGCATTTATTTTAGCTTGCGCAAGAAGCGAGTCCCGCGCCAGATTCGTACGAAGCCTGACTTAGACGCGCTCATAATGATCCTGAGAAAGACGCTCAGCCTCGGTCTCGGAGAGATCTTCCAATTCTGCGATCATCATTTCTTCGACGATGAGAGCTTGCCGGGCCACAGTCGGTTCATCGAAAATAGTGCGCATGCCGAGCTTGATACCGAGTTTATGGTGCACTAAGTGGACTAATCGGGCGGCCATCAGCGAGTAGCCACCCATCTCGAAGAAATCATCATGTACGCCGATTCTTCCGACCACTAAGACCTCGGCCCACTGAGCCGCCAGCAATTCTTCGATCTTGTTGCGGGGAGCCACATACTCGCGCGCAGCATTTTCTCGCGCGCCATCCGGCATCGGTAAAGCGCGCCGATCCAGCTTGCCGCTCGGCGTCAGGGGTAGCGCGTCGAGCATGACGAATTGCGTAGGCACCATGTAGTCGGGCAACTTCGCTCGCGCCCAAAGGCGCAAATCGCCGCTGCTCAGTTTCGCGCCAGAACGGGAGACCACGTAAGCGAATAGGCGCTTTACTGCCTCGCCGTCCTGGAGCGCGACAACCGACGCCTCAAAGACGTCCTCGTGCTGACACAGTACTGCTTCGATCTCTCCGAGCTCGATCCGGTAACCACGAACCTTCACCTGCTCGTCATTCCGGCCCAGAAATTCCAGTAGGCCATCAGTCAGATAGCGCACCCTATCGCCGGTCCGGTAGAGCCTCTGCCCCGCCTGCGTGCCGAACGGATCTGGAACGAATTTTTCCGCAGTCATCCGTGGCAGGTTGAAATAACCGCGGGCCACGCCCATGCCGCCTACATACAATTCACCGGGCATACCGATGGGCACGGGGTTCATTTGCCCGTCCAAGACGTAGAGCGCCGTGTTCGCGATGGGGCGACCAATCGGCACGCCGCCCCCGAGTTCTCTCCCGTATTGTACTTCGTAAGTGCAGCACCCAACTACAGTCTCGGTAGGCCCATACTCGTTGATGAGCTTAATCTGTGATCCATTATCCAGCCAGAAACGGACGTTCTCTCCGAGCAGCGCCTCGCCTCCGATGACCAGTACCCTAGCGCATTCGCGTGCCGCTTCCGCCGACAGACTTTGCTCTAACAACTTGAGATGCGAAGGCGTTAGTTTGACCAGGCTGAAGTTCTGGCCGCCTTCCAACGCCGAAGAAAGGGCTTCGACGCCCGGCTCTTCGGCCAGCAAGACAACGGCTTGCCCGGCCAGCAGTGGAGTGAAGAGGCTGGTGATAGTCAAATCAAAGCTCAGCGAAGAATGTACAGGCGCGCCCTGTCCCAACCGTACCTGGTAAGTTTCGGTTGCCCACAATAAATAGTTTACGAGCCCGCGGTGATGGACCATGACACCCTTCGGCTGGCCTGTAGAGCCGGAGGTATAAATGATGTAGGCAAGGCTCTCTGGGTGAACTAGGTTGACCGGGTTCTTTTTGCTTTGCGCGGCGATGTCCTCTTGCTGAGCCTCACCGAAGAACAGAATCTGTCCTTTGACCTCCGGCAAAAAGTTTAAGAGTTCTTGCTCCGTAACTAGGAGATGGATATCAGCATTGTCCATCATGAACGCCAGTCGCTCCCGCGGATAGGTTGGGTCTAAAGGGACGTAAGTGCCGCCGGCCTTGAGAATGCCAAGCAGCACGATAACCATCTCGAGTGACCGCCCCATGCAGATTCCGACCCGGACTTCCGGATGAACACCCAAACCGTGCAGGTACTGGGCCACTTGGTTAGCGCGCTGATTCAATTCTTCATATGTGAGTTGCCCTGTTTCAGAGATGACCGCCACGGCGTCGGGCGTGCGCAAGGTCTGCTCCTCGAAGAGCCGGTGGGCCGTTTTGACTCCAGCGTATTCAGCTCCGGTCTGGTTCCACTCCACCACCAACTGATGACGTTCTTCAGCAGTGAGGAGGGATAATTCGGAAAGCCGCCGGTCAGCCTGCCCAACCGCCTCTTCCAGCAAAGTTTCGTAGTGAGAGAGCATACGCAATATGGATGAAGAGTCGAAAAGGTCCGTGCTGAATTCGACAACCGCCCGTAACTCTTCTGCCTCCTCTATTACGAAGAGGGTTAAGTCGAACTTCGAGGTCTCACCGCTTAGCGCTAACTGATTCATCTTCAAACCATGCGGCTTAGATCTTGTCTGTGTAGCTTTATGCAGCGCGAACATTATCTGGAAGAGAGGATTGCGGCTGGGGTCCCGCTCGGGGTGGAGTTCCTCAACCAGTTTCTCGAACGGTAAGTCTTGGTGCTCGTACGCTCCCAGTGTCGTTTCGCGGACTCTCCCAAGTAACTCCCGGAAAGTGGGATTCCCAGAGAGATCGGATCTCAAGACTAGTGTGTTCACGAACAACCCGATCAGCCCTTCGATCTCGGTACGGTTGCGGCCTGCGATGGGTGTGCCTATAACGATGTCCTCCCGGGCGACATAGCGAGAGAGCAACGAGGTAAAGACGGCCAACAGCGTCATGAACAGGGTCACTCCCTCATGCTCGCTTAGCGCCTTAAGCGACTTCAACAGATCCTTTCGCAACACCCGAGAGCAACTCGCCCCGCGGAATGACTGGCCAGGCGGACGGGGTCTGTCCGTGGGAAGTTCTAGCACCGCAGGCGCCCCCATCAGCTGATCTCTCCAGTAAGAGAGTTGCTTTTCCAGCACCTCTTCCCGCAGCCACTTCCGCTGCCAGATCGCGTAGTCCGCGTACTGGATCGGCAACTCCGATAAGCAGGATGCCTCACCACGCGAAAACGCATCGTAGAGCATCGTAAACTCTCGCATGAGGACGCCCAGTGACCACCCGTCGCTGACAATGTGGTGCATTGTCAAGAGCAAAACATGATCACTATCGCCCAGCCGGAGCAGGCTGGCCCGGAAGAGCGGGCCGCAAGCCAGATCGAAAGGGCGCCGGACCTCTTCGCTCGACAATCGCTGGGCTTCCGCCTCCCGCTCGGCTCGCGACAGTCCGGTCAGGTTCGTGACTTGCAGCGGGCCACCCGCCGCCGCAAAGACCTGCATAGGAACCCCCTCTACCGTAGCAACAGTGGCGCGCAAGCCTTCATGGCGGCGCATGATCTCATTCAGGCTTTGTTTCAGCGCTGGCACGTTAAGACGATCCATGAGGCGCACGACGACGGGAATGTTATATAGGTGACCGCCCGGCTCAAACTTGTCGAGTAACCACAGGCGTTGTTGAGCGAAGGAGGGCTGGCAGGGGCTGGCCGACATCCTTCGACTAAACGCTTGCGACTGTGGAGTGTCTATATTCTTCTCTTTAAGCAAGTGGGCGAAGAGTTCCCATTTCTGCGACGAGAGCGTGCAATCTCGCTCAGCCAAAACACTCATTCTAATTCACCTCACTATGGATTTCGGTCAACTCAAAGCGCCCGTGGTGTCAAAGATCGGAAATATTTACGTCACAATGGCAAAGTGTGATCTGATATTTGAGAGCGTGTTGCGCGGTGGTGGTTCGGAGAGAACTGAACCGCATCTGAGATTCTCATGAGAAACGAAAGACTACAGACCTATCGGTAACCTTGGAATATCTCTACGTGATATTTGTCCAGACAGCATGCCTCTCACTTCGTGTTCAGAGAGGTTTTGCAGGTCTCTAAATATGCCAGCGACCTCTTCCACAATCTCTCTCCCACCCCAAAGCCGGCTAATTTCATCGACCAGCCCGGCAACAGTCGGTTTCTCAAAAAGCGCCCGCAGCGGCAGCTCGACGCGGAACGCCGCCCTCACTCGCGAGATGACTTGCGTCGCCAGTAGCGAGTGGCCGCCAAGCTCGAAAAAATTGTCGTGGATGCCGACACGCTCGAGATCGAGCATCTCCGACCAGATTGCACATACCACATCCTCGGGCGCCGTCCGCGGTGCTAAATACTCCACCGCCAGACTGGGCCGCGCTTGATCCGGCCCAGGCAGCGCCTGTCGGTCGATCTTCCCGCTCGGCGTCAACGGCAGGTTGTCTAGCACGACGAACGTCGACGGCACCATGTATTCGGGCAGCTGCTCTTTCAAGAGCCTGTGCAACTCACTCACGGCTGGTGCCGGCTGTTGGGCCGGTACAATGTATGCAACGAGCCGCTTGTCACCCAGTGCGTGCTCGTGGGCTACGACGGCCACCTGCTTAATGGCAGGGTGCTGCGAGATGACGGACTCTATTTCGCCAAGCTCGATGCGGAAACCGCGAATCTTCACCTGGTGATCTGTCCGCCCTAAGTACTCGATGTCGCCGCAGGGTAAGTAGCGCGCGAGGTCGCCGGTCTTGTAGAGACGGGCATCCAGTTGAGCGGAGAACGGATCTGGAATGAAGCGTTCCTGGGTCAACTCTGGGTGGTTTCCATAACCGTGCGCCAGGCCGGTCCCGCCAATGTAAAGTTCGCCCGGTACGCCGATCGGCACCGGATTGAAATGCTTGTCCAGCAAATAGATCTGCGTGTTCGCTATTGGGCGACCGATAGGGGGCAGCGCAGACCAGTCACTGATCGAACCAGGCAGGTCGAAAGCAGTCACGACATGACTCTCAGAGGGGCCATATTGATTCTGTAGCCTGCAGGTTTTCAGCTTTCGGAACAGCCTCGCAATTTGGGGTGTTATCCGCAACTGCTCGCCAGCGGTGATGACCTGGCGGAGGCTCATGGGAGGTGCTCCCTCGTCTTCAGCTGCCTGTGCCAATTGCTGGAGGGCAACGAAGGGCAGGAACAGTCTTTCTATTGCATTATCTGAGAGAAATTTCAACAGACCTACGGCATCTCGCTGCAACTCTCGCGGGATTAAGACCAGCGTCCCGCCCGAACACCATGTGGAGAACATCTCTTGAAATGAGACATCGAAGCTCAGAGAAGCGAACTGCAGGGTTCTTGCCGCTCCGGTAAAGCTGGCGTTACGCAGTTGCCACGACAGCAGATTGGTGAGCGCGCGATGCGGCATTGCCACTCCTTTGGGCCTGCCCGTCGATCCCGAAGTGTAGATCATGTAGGCCAGATCCTCCGCCGTCGCAATGGGATCCAGATTCTCATCGCTCTCCTGCCCGGTCTTTGCCCAATCCTTGTCCAGATAGACCACTTCGGAGTTCGAATGGGGCAAGCTCTCCAGCAAGCTCGCTTGCGTTAACAACACCGGCGCCTGGCTTTCCTCGATCATGAACTGCAGACGGTTGCGTGGGTAGCTCGGGTCCAGGGGCACGTATGCCCCGCCTGCCTTGAGCACGCCCAAAACCGCCACCATCATCTCCGCCGAGCGCTCCATCATGACGCCGACCAAAATCCCAGGACCCACGCCGCGCTGGCGCAAGTAATGTGCCAGCTGGTTGGCCCGGCGGTTCAGCTCGTGGTAGCTCAATCGTTTCCCCTGGTAGATCACTGCGATCGCGCCGGGGGTGCGCTCAACCTGAGCTTCAAGCAGCTGGTGAACGCAGGCATCCGACGGATACTCCACCGCCGTACGATTCCAGTCAATTAGGATTTGCTGCTTTTCTGCCGGAGAGAGTAGGCACTGAAACTGATGATGGGCCAGAGGCTCACGGGCCATCGAACTCAACCCGGCGAGATAGTATTCGGAAATCGCCTTCATCTGTTCGTCGCATAACTCGTCAGAATCATAGTTGAGCTCAAGTCCCAGTTCCGCTTTAAATAGGTTTTGACTGAATCCGGCGAGGAGTTTGAAATTTGTCTCTTCTATCTTTCTAAACTTCCCCGCTTCTACGTTGCCGGACTCCAGCAGACCGCTGACGACATGGAAGCGCACAAAGTTAAAATAGGTCTCGAACAGGGGTTGGCCCGGCCGATCCTTTTGCATTTGGGCAAACGGATAACGACGATAGGGAATCATCTCTCGCTCGGCATCAAAAGTCGCTCGCACTAGATCTAGCCAGGTCCCCTCCGGCAAGTTCATACGAAACGGCAACGCATTGAGGAAAAGGCCGCGGACCTGCTCACCGTCTGTTTGTTCCGGTCGACCGTGTGCCGTGAACCCAGTGACTAGATCCGTCCGGCCGCTAAGCATACTCATGACCTTCGTGTGCGCCGCCAAAAGCACACTCTTGAGCGGAACTTCGGCGACTTTTGCCAGTTCGTTCAGTCTTTCAGAAACCTCTTGAGGAATAGATACTTCAAGGACCCGAATTCGCCGGCCTTCCGTCCTGTGACTGGCTGAGGGCCAACGAGGCAATTCCATCAGCGTGTAGTCTTTCAACTTCTCGGTCCAGTAACGCTGGCACTCTTCGGATTGCAGCGCCTCGCGTTCTAACAGTACAAAGTCCCGGAACGAGGTGAACAGTGGTGGGGGTTCGGGCGCCGTTTCGTTGTTAAGCAACGCAAAATAGAGATTGAAAATCTCGTTCAGCGTTGCGTGCAAGCTCCAGCCGTCATTGATGGCATGAGATTCCGTGATCGTGAAGTAAAACGCCTCGTCATCACAGAGATGGAAGTGGAAACGGATCTGTGGCACCTGGGCCAAATCAAAGGGCTTCTTGGACTCTGCGGCAACAAAGTTGTCAATCATCTTTGCCTGCTCACAGGCTGGCAGATGACGCATGTCGGCTAGCCCAATGGAAAGCAACGCAGTTTTATGCACCAGTTGCAATGGCTCACTGTACGTGGTGAGATCGAAAGAGGTGCGCAGGTTCGGATGGCGAGCGACAACTCGCTGCGCGGCCTTCCGAAATGTCTTCAAATCAAACTTCGCTCGGAGATGGATACTGTTGACATTATGGTATGCGGCGATGTCTGGCGTTAGCTCCAGGTGGAAGAGCATCCCAGCTTGCAGCATCGTCAGGGGATAAGCGTCCTCCACGTCGTTCGGCAGCTCTTGGCGGTCCTGTTCCGAGATCAGGCTAAACGGTTCACTGTGAACTACAGTTCGAGAGTGAACAATGTCCGTCTTAAGTTCTCTTGCCAATCCGCCGATGGTCGGATACTGGAAGAGTTGCTGAAGTGGAAAGTTCAACCCTCTTTCTTTCGCCAAAGCCACAACCTGAATGCTGCGGATGGAATCTCCGCCAACAGCAAAAAAGTTGTCGTGCACGCCGATCCGGTCGATCTCCAGCACCTCTGACCAAATCGCCGCGAGTACCTGCTCGGTGTGGCTCTTCGGCGCCACATATTCCTCTTTCAAAACCGGTCGCTCGTGACCCAGCGCTGGCAATGCGCGCTTGTTTACTTTTCCGCTGGGCAACAACGGGAGAGCCTCCAGCATCGGGAACGCGGCAGGGATCATATTGTTAGGCAGCTTCCGCTTCAAGAAGGCAGCAAGTTCGTTGACTGTGGGCATCGCCTCTTGTTTCGGAATGATGTAGGCCAACAGTCGCCTGCCAGAAGCGTTCTCATGTACCACAACTGCGCTTTCCAGTACCGCATCATGCTCGCCCAAAGCCGCTTCTATTTCACCGAGTTCGATTCTGTAGCCGTGCACCTTGACCTGGTCGTCATTGCGGCCCAGAAATTCCAGTGGGCCGTTTGGCAGGTACCTCGCCAAATCCCCAGTCTTGTACAGTCGCTGTCCAGGCTCTTGAGCTTGTGGCTTGGGGACGAATCTTTCCGCAGTCAAGTCGGGCCGCTTCCAATAACCACGGGCTAGTTGAACTCCGCCGATGTGCAACTCGCCGCCAATGCCGACCGGCAGTGGACGCCGCTCCTGATCCAATACATATATCTGAGTATTGGCAATGGGCCGTCCGATCGGTACTGTTCGTAGCTGGGGCTCTTGACGACATCGCCATGAGGTGACGTCAACGGCGGCTTCGGTGGGACCATATAAGTTGTGCAACTCGGCATCCAAGCTGCTCAGGCAGTGTTGTTGCACGTCAACAGGTAGCGCCTCTCCGCTGCAAATCACTCGTCGTAACGAGCGGCAGCGCTCAAGGTCAGGCTCGTTGAGAAATATCCGCAGCATGGTCGGAACAAAGTGCAGCGTCGTAATCCGCTGTTCGGCGATCACCTTCACCAGATAAGAGCTGTCCTGGTGCCCTCCAGGTCGAGCCATGACCAGACAAGCCCCGTTCAACAACGGCCAAAAGAATTCCCAGACTGAGACATCGAAGCTCATCGGTGTTTTCTGCAATACGCGATCCGAGCCGTCGAGCTGGTATTGGTCCTGCATCCACAACAGACGGTTGCTAATCGCCCGATGAGTATTCATCGCGCCCTTGGGTGTGCCGGTCGAACCGGAAGTATAGATGACATAGGCCAGGTTATCAGGAGTCAAAGCATTGATTGGAGTAGCGGCGCTCAACTCGGCGATCTCTTCCCAGTCCGAATCAAGACAGACAATGCGTCCGTGATATTCTGGAAGATCACCGACCAATCGCTCCTGCGTCAAGAGCACCGGCGTTTGGGCATCCTTGAGCATGAACGTCAGACGCTGCTTCGGATACTCAGGATCAAGAGGTACATAAGCTCCTCCGGCCTTGAGAATCCCCAGCAGCCCGACCATCATCTCGATTGACCGCTCCGCGCAGATGCCGACCAGTACTTCCGGCCCGACACCCAAACCTTGCAGGTAACGAGCCACCTGGTTAGCCCGCCGGTTCAATTCCGAATACGTAACGTGATCTGATTCACAGACCACTGCGCAAGCTTCCGGCCTCTGTTCTACCTGGGCTTCGAATAATTGGTCCAGGGTCTTATCATGTGGATATTCCCGGTAGGTGTCATTCCATTGCCGCAGTAGTTGTTCTTCGGTTGGTGTTGACAGCCCCAAATCTAAGAGACGCTGACTCGGATCTGAAATTATGGACTCCAGCAGCCTTTGGAAATGGCCCAACATACGTTCAATCGTCGTTGCCTCGAAGAGATCTGTGTTGTATTCCAGCAAGCAGTTCAGGCCGTCGCTTCTCTCTTCCACCACTAGTGTGAGATCGAACTTGGCTACTGGGTTGTCAGTCTCGATCGGGATCAACTTCGGCGCGGTCTCCCCATTCTTTTCTATCTTGGTTGTTGCATTTTGCAGCACGAAACAAACCTGGAAGAGCGGCGTCCGCATGAGGTCACGCTCTAACTGGAGCGCATCCACCAACTTCTCGAACGGCAAGTCCTGGTGTTCGTAAGCTGCCAAGGCCGCTTTGCGAACTCGGCCAAGCAATTCTCGGAAAGTAGGATTCCCGGAAAGATCAGACCGCATGACCAGAGTGTTGACGAAGAATCCAATAAGTGCTTCAACTTCCTTCCGGTTACGATTGGCGATCGGGGTTCCAACGATGACGTCATCTTGTCCGCTATAGCGGAAGAGCAAAACATTCAAAGCCGCCAGCAGGGTCATGAACAGCGTGGCGTCTTCCTGCTGGCATAAACGGTTGAGTGACCGGAGGTAGCTGGCAGGCAGCCTGAAAGATTGTGCCGCTCCCCTGTAGGTTTGCACGGCTGGCCGTGGGTGATCCGTCGCCAGTTCCAGCGAATCAGGTCTGCCATCAAGTCGCTCTCTCCAATAAGTCAACTCTCGTTCCAGCGTCTCCCCCTGCAGCCAATCCCGCTGCCACGCTGCGAAATCACCATATTGAATGGGCAATTCTGCTAGACGCGAAGGTGAACCTGCGCTGAAACTTTCGTACAACGAGGACAATTCGCGGGACAGCACCCCTGTCGACCAACCGTCCCCAGCAATATGATGCATGCAGATCAGCAAGACATGATCCTGCTCATCAAGCCGCAATAACCTGGTGCGCATTAACGGTTCGCGTTCAAGATCGAAGGGCTTCTGTCCATCCTCGCTAAGCAGTCGATGAATCTCTACCTCACGACCGGCCGGCGGCAACGTGCTCAAGTCTTGCAAAGGCAATCTCCAGGATGCTGCTGCCGTGATGACTTGTACCGGTTGCCCCTTGGTCAAGTTAATCCTAGTGCGCAAGATTTCATGACGCCGCACAATCTCGTTCAAGCTCTGCTCAAACGTCAGCACATTGAGCGGATCCTTGCAGCGCACAACCATCGAAAGATTATAAGCGGGGCTTTGGCGGTCTAACTGGTGAAGAAACCAGAGCCTTTGCTGAGAGAAAGAAAGGGGGGCTTGGCTGGAGATTTCCCGCGGGGTGATTGCCTCCGACCGGGCGACCTCAAATCCCTCTTCGGCCAGCATTAATTCCAACAGCTCACGTCTTTGCACTCGGTCATTAGCATTCATTAGTTCTTCCTTTATCGCTGTTCTTGAGCGATGAGGCCACTTCCCCGGCAGACATACTCTCGATTCTCTTGAGAATCCGGGCAACTTTTTCCGTCTGCCCGGCTTTCCTTTCATGGGCAATCATGGTGTCGGAAAACTTGGCGATGGTGGGCGATTCGAAGAGCCAGTTTAATTGAACATCACACTGGAACGCGTCACGTATTCGGGAAATGAGCTGGGTTGCCAGCAGAGAATGGCCGCCTAATTCAAAGAAGTTTTCATGCGTGCTGATTTCATCCAGGTCCAGTAAGTCGCTCCACATTTCGGCTAGCCTTTTTTCCGTGGCAGTCTGG
>Ga0137360_10000126_pt1 | contig 42737 bp, 36 predicted proteins | sample Mad1_60_16metaG_FD_104924 | JGI IMG/M metagenome (GOLD analysis project Ga0137360, IMG submission 104924) | Vadose zone soil microbial communities from Angelo Coast Range Reserve, California, USA - Mad1_60_16 metaG | ecosystem: Environmental > Terrestrial > Soil > Vadose zone | place: USA... | reverse complement strand
GCTTCGCACAACGTGGCCAGCGCGCAGAATGTTGCTGCCGAGCCGGATGAGGTGACCAGTGCCGCTTCGGCTTCTTCAAGTTCAGCAATTTTTCTTTCCGCCTCAGCAACGGTGGGATTAGCGTAGCGTGAATAGAAGTAGGCGTCGGTTAACTCGCCGCGCGCATAGCGGCGCATCTGTTCAAAATTTTCGAAAGCAAAAGTGGCAGTATGAAAAACTGGAGAAACTACTGCGCCGTGGGGTTGTTCCGCAGTGCGTTCGCCACCGTGGACCGCCAACGTAGCTTGAGAGAACTTGTTTTCCGGCGTGGACTTGTTCGCAGTCATGCAGTGCAAGCTCTGAGCAAAGCTGGATTAGCGCGGCAAGCTTAACAAATCTGCGGGATGGAAAACAGAATAAAGGCGCAGGCGCGCAACATCGTCACAGCGAGATGGAATAACTAAAGCCGCGCGATCGCTTTCTGCGCGAGCGTTTTGGATTTGTTTATTTTGCTGGCCTGATCTCCAGAGCCGCCAACACTGATGCGAATATAAGCATTTCCTTTTAGAACGTAGATTGCGCCACCGACTCGGCTGCCCACCCAGAAAGCGTCATCGCCAACGCCTGATACCTTTTGCGGCGGAGTTGATTCCTCCTCTTCTTCACCTCGTCCGCCCGCCTTTTTATCTTTGTCGCGATCCTTCTTGTTGCGCTCTCGTTCCCGTGCACGCTCGCGATCTTTTTCTTCGGTCACGCCTTTCTGGAACGTTTCGCGCCAAAAATCCTTCGGGTCTTTCGCGTCGGCGCCATCGCCTTTCTGGGCCACGAGCAGGCTAATCGAATTCGAAAAAGTCGGCAGCGTAAAGAAGCACTGCGAAATTTGCAGACCGCCACCCGCTTGCCCGCTCAACTTCGTTTCCTTCAAAGCTTCTCCCTGCACTGCCTCGATCTCTTTGCTGTTAAGCAGGGCGCAGGCGTCGACTCTTGGCTTTGCCGCAGTCGCGACCTGGGTTGCGGACGCCGAACCCGGTTGGACCGGGCTTGATGACGCGGTGCTGGTTTCGGAAGTGCCCGGCGAATTATTTCCGGGTGATTGGGTTGTATTCGAATTCTTGCACGCCCCAATCGCAACGAACAAAAGACAAAAAGAGAGCACAGGTATACGGCGCATAAGCACGCTCCTTCAAAAGAAAGTATGTGTTAGGGCAGGCGAATTCTTGCATGGCGGCATGCTCATCGCAAGCCGCAATGGCCCAAGCCCGTATGGTCTATTATTTAAGATCTGCCCATTGAGAAAAACTTGAGTTGTGGCCCCAAAATAGGATTGCCGCACTTCTGCAAATTCAAAAGGCCACACAGGGTGGCCTTTGATCGAGCAGGTTTTGTCAAAACAAGCTACAGCGCCGTAACACCGTTGACATGATTGAAGTCTTTGTAGAGCTCGTTGAATTCGCGCAGCCGGTGTTCGATCAGCCGCGGCAATTCATCTGCCTCATTGAGATTAATTATTGCGTTGACGTTGTTCAGGAAGGCGGCGTGCGGGTCCATGGTGCGCAGTGACGGCGAAAGTAAGACAAAGAAGACTCGGCGGCGTTGGGCCGGCCTGAGAATGCTGATCTCACGCGTCACAAAAACAGTTCCCTGCTCGACGGGATCGAATCGCGAATCCAGGATTACGACGTCCAATTGGTTTTCCCGCATTCTTTCGATTGCCTGACGCGTATCGTGCGCTACGAAGACCTTGTAACCATTTTCGGCAAGCGCACGCGCTGCGTTTTCGCGGTTCTCTTCGGGCGCGCAAACTAGTGCTTTGCGCGGGTTCCACGAGGGCCGGACACCTTCAGGATCATGACCATGTGGAAGCGACTGGCCAGCCAGCTTGGAAAGCAACTCTGCCAGCATGTCGGCGGCCGAGGCGTCTGGTTTCACTTCCTTACCGCTGCCGTCGATTTCAAAAAGGGGCGCCGGATTTGGCTGCTCAAAACGGGGATTGCCGGTTGCGGGCGAATCTCCAAGGGCGATGGCGCTGTGTTCAAAAGCCGGACTCGGCGCCGCAAATTCAACGCTGCTATTACATTTCGGGCAACGAATGCTGAAGGCGCCGGTCGGCACTTTCGTTTCGTCAACCTGCAATCGGGAAGAGCATTTCTGGCAAGCGATAATCATAAGGTGAAAGTAGTGTACTTGAGTTTCAGTTCAGAGCTGGTCTATTCGATCATGTTGAGCATAGATCCACTCTCAGAGACGGCGTTCATGGGCATTGCTCCACCGCCGCGTTGCATGAATTCCTCAGCGGCCGTAACGCCTTTGAGCGAGAGCAGCAGATTGTTTTGATTCGTCGCGAAGGCCAGTCCATCTTCCAGGCTGACACGGCCGGTTTCAATCATGTATTTGATGACGGTGTCAAAATCCTGCATGCCGTCAAGTTTTCCGTCGCGCATTGCATCGAGCAAAGACTTGCCGTCAGCCTCGCCGGTTTCAATGTATTCACGCGTCCGTGGACTCGAGCGCAGTATCTCAACCGCCGCAATGCGGCCGCGCCGATCTGCGCGAGGGATGAGACGCTGAGAAATGATGTAGCGGAATGTTTGGGCCAAACGTGTGCGAATAACCGCCTCTTCATTCTTGGGATAAAGACCAATGATGCGATCAACTGTTTTCGAAGCATCAATAGTATGCAGCGTGGAAAGCACGAGGTGACCCGTTTCCGCAGCTTCCAACGCAATCTCGGTTGTTTCAAAGTCGCGCATTTCACCGATCAGAATTACTTTGGGCGCCTGGCGCAGCGTTGCGCGTAACGCCGAAGGAAAATCGCGCGTATCGTGTCCAACTTCCCGCTGATTAATAGTGGAACTCTTGTGCGAATGGAGATACTCGATTGGATCCTCGATCGTCACCACATGGTAGTGTTTCTTTTCGTTGATGAGGTCGATGATCGCAGCCTGGGTGGAACTCTTTCCGGAACCGGTTGGCCCGGTCATCAATACTAAACCATTTCTTAACTCAGCAATCGCGGCCAGTTGATCGGGAAGACCCAAAGACTTGATCGTCGGAATGTCCGTGGGAATTACGCGCATAACGATTGAATAGACACCGCGCTGTTGAAAGATATTGACGCGAAAGCGCGCGCGTGAAGGAAGCGAGTAACTCAGATCGGCGGTGCCCGTGCGCGCCAGTCGTTCGGCCGCGTCAGGGTTGCCATGCATCAGCGACATCGCGATGACCTCAGTCTGGTAAGGCGTCAGTTTCTGCATCCCCAGGGGCTGCACGGGAGTGAGCTTACCGTTAACCTCCACTTGGGGAAGTTGACCAACGGAAAAATTCAAATCGCTGATCTTGTCTGAAACGAGCAGCATGCGCTCGATGATGGGCGGCAGATCGAAGAAACTCATTTAAGTGTGACCCCGGAAGAAACGTGATGAAACGTGACGGGCAGGAGGGCAGCCAAATAACGGCGCCCGGTTGGTTTAGCAATTCTTGCGCACAACACAGTCAAACACAAGCAAAATTTGTTGTTATAGCTGTTTTCGGCCTTTTTTAAAGGGCTCTTGGATGTTGGGCGGCCCAAAGGTCACGGATAACTGCGACTGCGTCCGCGCCGGCAGCGATTACTTCGGTGCGATTGAGGGAGTTAATGCCCCCAATGGCGACCAACGGTATTCCCGGAGCGGTCCTACGAACTGCGGCGAGTCCTTGAAGCGTGACCGGAGGATTTGAGCTTTCTTTGGTGGCGGTCAGAAAGATTGGACCAATGGCCAGATAATCAATTGGCATCCGTGCGGCTTGTTGTGCTTGCGCAACGTTGTGGGTGGAAAGGCCGATGATTACATCATTGCCTAGTATGCGGCGCGCCGCCTCAACCTTAAGATCGTGCTGACCGAGGTGCACGCCATCCGCTTTTAAAGCAAGGGCGATGTCTACCCAATCATTGATTATGATCTTTACGCCGTAATGACGCGCGACCACCATCGCTTGCTCAGCGTCCTGATAGAACTCGGCTGGCGAGAGGTTCTTCTCGCGTAACTGGATAACGGACATTCCTCGGTTCGCCAATTCCGCTACCTGCTCGGCGTGGGAAAGTCCAGACAACAACCTGTCTGTAATTGGGTAGGTTCGGGTGGTACCGAAATAATCAAGGAAAACTGAAGTCACGGTCGCGTCAACTCGTCCTAAGTCTCTTTGCGCTTTGGTCGCTCGTTGAAACGCAGTACGCGTTTGCGCAGGCGAATGTTCTTTGGCGTCACTTCCACGAGTTCATCTTCCCCAATGAATTCGATGGCCTGTTCCAGCGACAGTTCTTTGGGTGGCACCAAACGCATCGCTTCATCCGCGGATGCCGCCCGCATATTCGTCAGCTTCTTTTCCTTAATCGCATTTACATCGAGATCCACCGCGCGCGCATTCTCGCCAATTATCATTCCCTCGTAGACTTTTGTACCTGGTCGCACAAAAAGAGTCCCGCGCTCCTGAAGATTGAAAAGCGCATACGTCGTTGTCTCACCAGTGCGGTCGGCAACCAGGGAACCCGTGGCCCGGCCGCGTAGAGCTCCCTGCCAGTCACCCCACCTTAAGAACAGAGTATTGAGTAGACCCGTGCCTTTGGTTTCAGTCAGGAATTCATTACGAAAACCGATCAGTCCGCGCGAAGGTGTTTCAAATTCGAGTCTCACGCGCCCGGTGCCGTGATTCACCATCTTCGTCATTTGTCCCTTGCGCCGGCCGACGGCTTCGGTAACGACGCCGATGAATTCTTCGGGACAGTCGATTACAACCAACTCGATCGGCTCGAGCGTAACGCTATTGCTTTTGCGTGTAATAGCTTCAGGCTTTGAAACCTGAAGTTCATAACCTTCGCGACGCATCATTTCAATGAGAATTGACAACTGCAGTTCGCCGCGGCCTGACACCTTGAACAGCTCGGGCGCGTCTGTGTCTTCAACGCGAATAGCTACGTTTCCCAGAGTCTCGCGATCGAGTCGCTCTTTTACCTGGCGAGAAGTCACGAAGCGGCCGTCCTTGCCGGCAAAAGGAGAGTTGTTCACGCCAAAAATCATTGCGATGGTTGGCTCGTCGACCGCTATGGCAGGGAGCGCCTGGGGATTGTCAGCGGCGGTGATCGTGTCGCCTATTTCAATATCTTCGATTCCGGCGAGGGCCACTATCTCGCCAAACTCGGCTCGTTCAATAGACTCGCGCTTCAGTCCTTCAAAAGCATATAACTGAGTAACGCGTACCTTCCGTAACGAACCGTCAGGCTTGGCAACAGCCACCTGATCGCCGATGGCAATCGCTCCCGAAAAAATTCGTCCAATCGCCAGACGTCCCACGTACTCGCTGTAGTCAAGGTTTGCAACCAACAACTGCAAAGAGTCGTTTCTTAGTTGGCGCGGAGCGGGAATCGTCGTCACGATTTGCTCAAAGAGTGGTTGCAAGTTTTGGCTTTCATCCGCAAGGCTCTTCTTTGCCACACCTTCGCGCGAGATCGAATAAAGAATTGGAAACTCGATTTGCGCGTCAGTGGCATCCAGATCCAGGAATAACTCATAGATTTCATTCACAACCTCTTCGGGACGCGCATCCTGCCGATCGATCTTGTTCACGACCGCGATGGCTGGAAGGCGCGCCTCGAGAGCCTTGCGCAGCACAAACCGAGTTTGCGGCAAGCAGCCCTCGGCGGCATCAACCAGCAACATCACCCCGTCCACCATCTTTAAGACGCGCTCAACCTCGCCGCCGAAATCCGCGTGGCCTGGCGTATCGACGATATTAATCTTTACATCGCGGTAGTGTACGGCAGTGTTTTTTGCCATGATCGTGATGCCACGCTCGCGCTCGAGATCCATCGAATCCATTACCCGGTCGCGCACCTGCTCGTTCTCACGAAACGTTCCCGACTGCCGCAACATTGCATCAACCAGCGTGGTCTTGCCGTGATCGACGTGAGCGATGATCGCGATATTTCGAACGTCTTTTCTTTCGTTACTCATTAAGCTACCCGCAACTAAATACACCAGCGCCAAATTTGCCCTTAGGGCGAAACCATGAATGTTACCACCTGGCGGGGAATAACTCCCGTTGCGGGAAACCAAATCAATAGCTAATAAGGATCGAAGAGAGCGCGGCGCCGAGTTTTGAAGACCTAACGTGACAACAGTCCACCTGTCTGACGTAAGGCCTCGTAGAGAACTATCCCGACCGCAGTTGCCAGGTTCAAACTGCGCACTTTCGCGTTTGGCATCGGAATGGTAAGGCAGCGCTCCCAGTTTGAGGCGAGTACCGATTCAGGCAAGCCACGCGTCTCGCGTCCAAAAACCAGGCAGTCGTCCGGCAGGAAAGAGCAATCCGCGTAACTCCTGGTTGCTTTGGTAGTGAGATAAAGAAAGCGAGCGGTGGGAAGTGACTGCTGCAGGTCGGAAAGAGTCGGGTGCCGGCTGAGGGTCACGTGTTGCCAGTAGTCGAGACCTGCCCGGCGTACCGCCCGATCATCCAAGCGAAAGCCGGTTGCCCCGACGATATGAAGCGGAACGTTGGTCGCGGCGCAGAGCCGCGCGATGTTCCCCGTGTTGGGTGGAATCTCAGGCTCAACAAGTGCGACGCGAATCATGGTCGGCAGATGTAACAGTTAGGGGAGAATGTTTCGTGTGAAGATCTCGTGAGATGAAATACAAAAGGAACGACGAGATTCGCTTGAAGTGCTCGTCGTTCCTTTTGAAAGGCCCCTGCTGGCCTGTTGAAGTTTGTGTGCGCCAGTTGAGGGTTGCAGTTTTACCTTCCAGATCCGAACTATCTCTTCTTGGCTGCCTTCTTGCCGCCCTTCTTGCCGCCCTTCTTGCCACCTTTTTTCGCTGACTTCTTTCCACCTTTTTTAGTTGCCATTCTGTTTTGCTCCTTCGTTGCTAAAATTTGGGTTTCAGTCTTAACCACAAGATACTGTGCTTACTTCTGTCTTGTGGGCTAGAGTAAACGGCGCACAACATCTTGCTATATAAACGCAAATGCCCACGATGTCAACAACTTATTACACCTTTTGGTGAAAAATAATTTCCACCTGCAGGCGGTTGCGAAGGTGAACGACGCTGTGAAATCAGATTGGTCGTCGTCGAGTCGAGGCGGAACTAAAACAAACTTACCTCGCAACTCGTGTTTGCGATCGCGCAACTTCGATGTTGACGCAAGAGTGTTGGAGCTGGTTTGAAAATGTAATCTTAGGATTGCAGTCGCCGCTGCTATCGGAATAGAGGAGTGAAGATCCATCCATCGGGATGATCGATTCCATAGTAGTAAAGCACTGAGTTAGTTTTGTTTTTACTGTTCACGCCGATGAATGGTCCCTGAATATCATCTGCGCTGCTGGAGAGAGTACCAGAGGGCATCCCGCCTCCTATTGGTAACACAGGTGGAGCCATAACTAGTTCTACTAGTTTAAGTTGTGGGTCGTTAGTGGGAGGCCGCATATTTTGCGCAAACAGCATTACTGCGCGTTGGAAGTCTGCTAATTCGTTCGAGCGAGGTCTCACCAGATGCCACTCGCTAAACTCTGACAAAGGATCGCGCGCGGCCGAGCCGCGGAGAAGTTGAACCTTCCTGGTGCCGACTGAAACTCCTTCAAGCAATTCATCGATCGATGCGGGCAATGCGGCATCTCCCGTCCTACCTTTCGTTACCTGGAAAGAGTAGTAAAGACGAATAGCTTCTGCCACTTCTTCACCGCGGAAGATCGTTTCCTTCTCTCGTTCACGACGTTCTTGTTGTTTCAGACTTGGCGCCGCAGCGGCTGCGAACAGCGCCAGGATCGTCATTAGCGCCAGCAAGGCAACTAGGGTGTAACCAGCCTCGTTGTGCCGGCAGAGGCTCTGACGCACAGAGGATCTCACCCCAGGAGTACTCGATCGCTCTGTCCATATATTGTGGTATGGTCCAACGCTATGGTTGATCATCGTCACTTTCTACTCGAGGCGTAGGCCGCTGCAACGGGTTCCCTTTTTCGCCTGAAACTGAGAACGGCAAAATATGTTTGATTTTCAGATTGGCATCGACGAGCACCAATTCTTTTTCCGAGATACTGGTGACTCGAAATCTTCCGCCGAGAAGATCACCACGCTGGACATTCAACATCTCCTTTGATCCTTTGTCCTGAAGAATGGCCGTATCGATATACCGCCGCGTGCCGATAATTCCGATGTAGGTGTAATTCGGTGTCGGCGGTGCATTTACCGCCAGCGTCATGACGTTCGAATACAGCTTACCGTCGGCGGAGCGCGCCAGCACCTGACGGCTGCCGGCATTGGCGATTAGGCCAGCGGGCACTGTCGCCGATAACTGCTGCGGACTGACATAGCGCGTGGGCAGTTCTGCGTTGTCAATCACGATATGTAATTGAGAAGTAAACTTATCGCCGGAAAGGTCCAGCGTAAATTCACCAGTGCGGGCGTAGACATTGGCCGGAGACAGACTTGCGAGTAAAACCGGAGGCGGCGGTGTTGGCGTAGGTGTTGGGACCGATTGACCCGCTACTGGTTTTGGCGGTGGCTCGTAATAGGCAAATATATTGCGCTTTGCTTCCGCCCCAGCCGACGTCGAGGTTTCAAAGTTAACCGGCCTGAGACGTTCGAGAAGGTCCTCCTTCACCTCTGTTAAAGGCGAGGGCTGAGGTTTTGCCGAAACCGCTCTATTGTCGCCAGGCGAAGAAATGCTGACCGGAGGTCGTTGCACCACTTTGTTAGTGCTACTGCCAAATCCGAAGAAGGTCCACCAAAGCAGTACCACCGCAACCAATCCGAGTGCGCCTGCCCAAATTAATTTCTTGCGTTCAGCTGGATTTTGAATGTCACCAATTTGCATTTTGTCACAACGAACCGGTCAGTCGCCGGAAATATTTTCAGTGCCACCTCGTTGAAAGTAAGTAGTCATCTCTAAGCGCAGACTTACCAAAGCGGAATGAGATCCGGTGGCTCCGGTATCTGACGCGGTTGCGCTATTGGATTCGGTAGCACGTTCCAGCTCAACCGTATTGATGATAACGAACTGTTTACTTGTCTCTATATCACGCACAAAATGGCGCAGATTCTGATAGGGCCCCTCAACGGTAACGCTAATTGAGATGCCGGGATAAATACTCTGCCACTTCGTGTTCGCTGCCCTTGAACCGGGCGTCGCCTTTGATCCTATCGGCTCAAGCGGCGTGTATGCCGGCCCCGACGTATTCCGCAAACCGTTCTTGCGGATAAGAGTATTGAGGCTGTCGTACAAACCCATACGTCCGCGATTCGCCTCAACCAGTCCGGTAGTCTCAAATGCGTCTAGGCTTTGCGTGATGGTGTGAACAGTTGCATCCGTACTTTGCCCTCGTATCAGCACGTCCTGCGAATTTCTTAACTGGCTTTGCAGACGCGCGCGTTCCAGTTCAAGCGTTGCACGACGAGAGCGAGCGGGGACGAGAAAATAGAGATAGGCAACTACCACCAGCACCAGGATCAGCAAACCGCCAGCCAGGCCGATAATCTCAGCCACGCCAAAGACGGGAGACTGGCGCGAGATACGCAAGCTGTTAAAGCGCGCACGAAACTCGCTCTTCTGAACCGGCGGCGCTTGTTGGCTCATTTGGCGCCTCCATTTACTGCGCCTGCGTTGGAAGCAAGTGCGCTGGGTTCAGTAGCCGCTCCGGCGCGTGGCCTATAGATCACCGACAACTCATATTCGGCGCCGCTTTCGCCGCGACCACGTTGCAGATTCTGCGCACGCAACTCCGAATGAAACACTCCGGCGCGGTCCATCTCGGCAATCATCTCGGTTACAATCGCCGGTGTTTTTGCCACCACCGTCATATCCAATTCTGCTAATGTTTCGTCTCCCCGAGTAACCACGCGGCGTACGGCAATACTCTTGACGCGAACTGCTCCTGGCAATGCCGATTCTAAATCTGCAAACAGAAGCGACCATGAGAAATGCTTTCGATCCACCAGCGCATGAGCGGCATCGAGTGTTTGCAGTTGCTCAGAAGTTAAAGAGTTCTTTATGGTCTCTGCCTGCTGCCGCAGGGCCTGTTCCTGACGACCGAGATTGTTAATGTCATTTTGGACTGCGTTCGCTTGCGCATTTGCCAGCCGGGTCGAACGCACGATGAAAACCAGGCTCACCAGTGACACAAGAATCACCGCTGCCGTTATCATCCAGGGCAGCGCGCGATTATTGAACGGCCTGCTTGCAAGGTTTAATTTCGTAGGCACGAAAAGCCTTTCCAGTCCTTCTGAGGAGTGTGATGCGGACTTTGCTGCTGAAGGATACACGCCTCACTTGAGACCTTGCAACTGAGCGAGAAAAAGCCCCGACCGCACAATTACACGCCCGCGGGCGTCCGGTGTTTCATAAAACATGACCGCTGAGTGTGTCAGGACTGGCGGCGAGCGGGTAGTGGGCCCTCAGTCATCGCCAGGGAAGGACGATAAGCACAAATGCGATTTCGGCCGTCGCGTTTTGCGCGATAAAGGGCCGAATCGGCAAGTTCCACCAGTTGAATGGGATCCGTGGCGTCATCGGGAAATGCCGCGACGCCGATGCTAATCGTGATGCTGTGGGTTGCGGTGGTCGCAGGCGAGTCGTGTCGCGTTGCGGGAAACGCGTATTTGGCTACCGCACTACGCACGCGTTCGGCAGCCACCAGACCCTGCGCATAGTTCGCGTCAAGCAGGAAGGCCGCAAACTCTTCGCCGCCAAAGCGGGCTGCGACATCGCCGGCGCGCAATGCCTGCTTTATGACGTGGCCCATTTCTTCGAGCGTCTTACTGCCGACCAAATGACCATAAGTGTCATTAACTTCTTTAAAGTGATCCAGGTCCATCATCAAGACACAGAACGGGCGTGATTCGGATTGCGCGCGCGCCGCTTCACGGCGCAGTTCGGAAAAGAAGGATTTGCTGGTGAGCAGGCCGGTCAGCTCGTCATGCGCGAGCAGGCGATGAATCTGGTGCTGAAACTCACGATCAATTTCATCCAGCATGTCAAACCTGAAAAGATGATCGCCGATGACGATTTTATCGCCGTCGTTAAGCGGCGCTTCGGTAATCAACTCGCCATTGAGCAGCGTTCCATTTGTCGAGCTCAGATCTGTTATCGAGTACAGGGTTTCACCGGTCTGCGCATCGTGATCGCTGTTAATACGCGCGTGCAGCCGTGATGCGCGTAGATCGTTAATGCGCACGTCAGCCTCTAACGCGCGTCCAATGATCACCTGGCTGCGCTCCAGCGGAATGGGAACGGCCATTAACTCGCCACGCAGCGAGACGAGGGCCGGGCGGCGCTCATTTTGAATTGCCTTAGCACTTGCTTCCGGCCGGCGGGTCTCGGTTTGGCCGGAGAGATTTTCATTAATGTCGTGACTGGGCATTGAGTCTGGGCGTTAATCCAGCACGAGGTCACTCTTCGCTGGGTTAACGCAAACGGCCGCTGCATTTTATCCCGCGGGTGATAATGGGGCAATCAAATACCACTACCACAATATCCTTCGCATAGCTTAGCGTTGGCATGAAGGCCTTCTTGTGACCTCTGCAGGTTTACTCCTATAATCAATGAACCAATAAACTTCAGGAACGGATCCTCTCCATCGCTGATCGAGATCTGAAAAAGGAGTTCTGAGTGAAGGAACAGCTAATTACCGCCTGCGACGAGGCTGAACGGCCGCTTTCGGTAGAACGTGTGGCGGTGGCCCAATTGCCGACTGAATGGGGCGATTTCAAGATTGCCGGTTATCGTTCGCTGACAAGTAGTGAAGAGTTTGTCGCCTTGTTCAAAGGAGAAATGCGCCGGGAAGTACCGACGCTGGTGCGCATCCATTCGCAGTGCCTGACAGGTGATGTTTTTGGATCGAACAAATGCGATTGTGGCCAACAATTGCACCAAACGATGCAGATGATCGAACGCGAAGGGCGGGGCGCGATTGTATATCAGCAACAGGAAGGTCGCGGTATTGGAATCCTGAACAAAATTCGCGCTTATGCGCTTCAGGACGAGGGCGCTGACACAGTCGAAGCAAACGAGCAACTGGGCCTCGCCGTCGACTTACGCGAATACAAGCAATGCGCGGAGATCCTTTTTGATCTGGGCCTCTGCCAGGTCAAAGTAATTTCAAACAACCCGCTCAAGCTGCGCGCGCTCGAGGAAGCGGGCTTGCGTATTGTCGAGCGCGTTTCAATTCAAGTTGAACCTGCCGAAAACGCCGCAGGCTACTTGAGAACTAAGAAAGAGAAGTTAGGCCACCTGCTGAAGTTCTGAAAGAATTTGGATTAGTTGGCCCAAGGAAAGTCTTAGCGAGAAGCCATGATAGAGAAATCAAGAAGATTTGAGCCCTCCCTTTGAGCCTTTAAACCTGGAGTCGATCATCTCCTGTAACTTCTTCCACAGGTTTTTATCCAAAGCCTTGAGCGCGTCGCCTTGTTCCTCGGCTTCCTTTTGTTGACCTAAAGCGACGAAGATCACCCCTAGGTCAAAGTGAGAAACTGCTGATTTAGGTTTAATCTCGATGGCTTTCTGAAAAGCTTGAATGGCCTCTTTGGCTTTCTCTTGAGCGGCGTAGACTGTGCCCAGCCCAAGATACGGCCGTTCATCTTTGGCGTTTATCTTAGCGGCCTGCAAATAATACTTCTCGGCGTCAGCATAACGAGCCGGCTTGGCCTCAAAGGCTTCTTTCGCATCTTTGAGAGCGCCCTCGAGCAGGGAAGGAGTCCCAGTAATCGTAGTTCGAAGTTCGTATTGGTTCCGGTCCGGCCTGGTGGCGTCGCGATCAAGTGGATCTTCCGGGCGATTAATTATTATCCGATCACTATGCTGTGCTCGAACAGCAGGTGCCGCAGAAAATATGGTTAATGCTCCCAGGGCAACAGCCAGGTCTACTCTTCGCATATTAAGATCCTTCCTTGAATTTCCGAACCGTTACATCTATCGGTCAAACAAAAACGAAATGGCGTGGCTGAAACGCGAGCTCCCAGACAGTATTCCTTCACGCTTATCGCTCACTGCTTGGCAGTCTTGTTAAGTTTTCTGACGTTACTTTTGATTGCATCGCTAAAGTGAATAATACTCTTCAGGTCGCGTTCAGCGGCTCCCGCGCTGTCAGGATTGATCACGTTTGGTGAATTGAAAAGAGGATTTGTGATAAAGCGCATGAGTAAACTATCAAATGACAAAAGAGATGCTTTTAATTGCTGGCTATCGGATGCCTCCTGATATTTAAAATTCTTCCCTGTGTCGAATTGGGGAAGTAGCAGATTTTTTTCGAGCCGGCGCGCTCGCTTATTGATCTCTTCCGTCGAGGTAAAGATCAGTTTGTAGTCAACGATCTTCTTCACAAAGACCAATTTCATTAAATCGTTGTTTACAATTTGAATCAGTTTAAAATCTTCCTTGATTTGAGGGAATAGCGAGATCGATTCTTTCTTGATTTGCGCGCCTTCGCCTATATGGCTGAGATTCCACTCGCGGGACATTAAGGCTGCTTCCGCCGCCCGCCTCATCTCAATTGCAGGCGTACTCCGTCTTTGAGCATGAACATAAAGATTCAGTGTTGAGACACACGCAGCCGCGACGGTGAAAGAGAGGGCATTGACCCATAGCCTTGAAGAGACCTTCAAAACAAAACCTCGCCCCTTTTGACATTAAGCTCGTCCAAAGGAAGCCAAATTATACCGCAGAATCTGGCCACTAGGATGATAGTAATCTGGCCTTGTGTCAATTTATTCCTGGCAAGGCCTGCCCGAAAAAAAGGAGGTAACGGAAAATCCGTTACCTCCTGTAGTTAAGCGCGCTCTTTCAAGAACGCCAACGGTTAAAAGTTGAACCGGAGCCCCAACTGAATGACGCGCGGGTGGCTGCTATAGTCCAGGTCCGGGCGGTTCAAGAAAGCGCCGCCGCCCTGAATGTTGTTGATGATGGATCCGTTCCCCGACGTGATACTGGTCGACTCACCGCCGTTGACGGACCCCGGGGTCCATTGCGGGTGGTTTAAGGCGTTGAACAGGTCGGCACGGAGCTGGAAGTACTTGCCTTCCGTGACGTGGAAGTTCTTAAAGATCGAGAAGTCCACATTCCGGATGCCCGGCAGTTGCAGCGTGTTGCGGCCCGCGTTGGTGTGCGCGACGAGACCCGCCTGAATGTATTGCGCGTTCGGATTGAGCGCGAGATACCCAAACGTGGCCGAGCGGGCCGATGTGGTCGCCGGAGCGTTGGTAATGACACCGCCGACCAGAACAAGTTGGCCGGTATCAGGGTCAACGTGGATGCACTGACCATCCGAGCCAATCGCGCAAACTTTGCTGAAGGTGTTCCTCGCACCGCTCGGATTGATGATCGTGCGGTCGCCCGCCGCATCGCCATTCTGGTTAGAGTCAATGCCGCTGCGGACGACGGCCTTCTCGCCGCTCTCGAACGTAAACGTGCCAGCGAAGTTGAAGCCACCCAGCAGCGTTCGCACGAAGCGGTTGTCGGCCTTGTTGAAGTATGGCAGCGTGTAGAGGCTCGACAGCACGAAGCGGTGCCGGCGATCCAGTGCTGAATCCGCGCGATCGCGTCTCAGGTTCTGGAAGTCTTCAACACGACGCGGGCTGAGGATGGTGCTGAACACTTCTGCCGTTGTGTCGTCAATCAAGTGACTCCAGGTATAGGAGGCCGACATCTGGAAGCCCCGTGTTAGGCGGTGCGTCAACTGCGCCGAAGCGCCATGGTAGGTCGAGTTCCCGTTGGGCAGGAATCCCACCAGGCTGGCCGTGTCGAAGCCCGCCGCTGAGTATTTGGGCACGAAGCTGGGATTACGCGCACGAATAGTTTGCCACGAGGGTAAGCCGGCGAGCGTGGCCGCCGTTGGCGCGCTCAGGAACGTCGGCACAAAATCGGTGTCCGTGATGCGGTTTTGCCGGTTGATGCGGTTCTGCGTCAGTAAGTGAACGCCGCGCGTGCCCAGATAGCGCAACTCAATCGACCAGTCTCTCAGGAACTGACGCTGAATGCTCCCGGTGTAGGTGATCGAGTACGGCACCTTCTGGTCGGGGATGAACGAGGTCGTCGCTCGACGAGCTGCGGCTGGATCGCCGGCAGTCGATCGAACAATGTTCGCGATGCCGCCGCCGCCCAGGAAGTTCCCGTCGGGAGCGCACCGGGTGTCTGTGCCGGGGCAGTCGATAGTCTGTTGGAACTGGGGCGGAGACGAAAGGATGTAGATGTTATCGAAGATCACATCATATGCCATCGAGAAGCCGGCCCGGACTGAAGTCTGCCCCTCGCTGCCAAACAACCGGCCCAGGAAACCCGACTTGTAGTCTGGTGACCAGGCAAAGCCCACTCGAGGAGCGAAATTCCTCTTCTGCGCTTTGGGGCTGTTGAAAGAAATTAACCCCGGCACAGATGAAATCGAATTTAAACTCTGCTGGCGGGCGCCAAATGGGACCTGCTGGTAGGCGTAGTTCATTCCCAAATTGAGGGTCAAATTCGGGCGGAAGCGCCAGTCGTCCTGTGCGAAGGCGAAAAGCAGGCGCTGGTCGCCGTAGTAGGTATTAGCGCCAACGTTGCGCTCGGCGAGGTTGTCTGGGCTTTTATCGAACAGCAACGTCTCCAAGTTTTGGTAGTCGTAGTCGCCGCGCTGCCGTTGGACGAAGCTCTGCGGCGAGATGATCTTGCGGAAGTCGCCGCCGAATTTGAACGAGTGTTTACCCTTCACCCAAGTCAGGTTGTTGATGACTTGGTAGTTGTTCTCGATCGCGAACTGCGGCGCATTCCCGTCGGGTCCAATGCTGACGCCGAGTTCCTCGACCGTCACGTTGGGGAACTCGTTGAAGCCCGGCAACGGGAAGGGAATGTTCGGTACCGGGATGGTCTGCGCGGACCGGCGGAACGCCAAGCGGGTTTCATCAGTCACGGAGGACGAGAAGTTGTGGATAAGAGTGTACGAGAACAGGTACTGCTTGGTCGGGATCAGGATGAAGAACGACGGCAGCGTTGCCCCCGTATCAATTACGCCCTCTGTGTTCTTGATGAAACGCCCGCGGTGCTGTGTCTTGGTGGACTGCGTATAGTCTATGTTCAGGACAATGTTCTTCCGTTCAAAGAAATTCGGCGCCGGCAAGCTGATGTTGCCGATATCGACGCTCTGTCCACCTACAGAGACAACGTCATTTTTGCTGCTAGCGGCAGGGACGAACTGCCTAACCATGTTAAGAATTGGCAGTCTGACACCGGGGATGGTCGCTAATTTCGCATAGCCGGCGGCGGTGGGGGCGGAGAATGACGTGCCGGCAGCGTCGCCGCGCCCGATGCGCTCATATGAAGTGAAGAAGAACAACTTGTCCTTGCCGTGGTACACGGAGGGCCCGCCTTCGCCGAAGCGTGGGAGATTCAGAGGGCCGCCGAGGTTAAACCCGGTGCGAAAGTAATCGGAGCGCGGCTGCCGAGTGATGCCGGCGGCCTCATTAACCTTGCTCTGTTCTCGCACGAAAACGTTCCCAGCCTGCTTGTTGAGCGTGTCAATCGCATTCAGCTTGCGGTTGCGCCCACCAAAGTAGGCCGTGCCGTGAAAGTCGTTCGTACCGCTCTTGGTGGCGAGGATGAACTGCCCTCCCGTTGAGCGCGCGAACTCCGCCGAATACTGGTTCGACAGCAGTGTAAACTCACTAATCGTTTCCGGCGAGATGTAGACTTGCGGGCCGGTGACGCCCTTGTCGTTGTTGTCGATACCGTCGACGACGAAGTTATTGTTGCGCGGGCGCTGCCCACCGACGGAACCACCGGAACCGACGCCGACGCCGCCCGAGCTCGACACGTTGGGAGCGATGAGCGCTAAGTTGTAAACGCCGAGGCCCGTGCTTGTCTGGGCAAGTTCCGATACCTGCCGCTCGCTAAAGCTCTTCGATAGATTTTGGGTACTGGTGTCAACCAGTTCAGCGCCGCCGGCGGTGATGGTGACCGTTTCACCCACGCCGCCAAGGGTCAGCTGCGCTGGCACCGTGGTGGTTTGGTTCAACTGAATCTTCACGTCGCTTAAGGTCAGGGCCTTGAAGTTCGGCGCTTCGACCGTAATGCTGTAATCGTCGGCCGGCAACAAGTTGTTGAAGTCGTATTCGCCAGAACTATTTGTTTGGGTAGTCTTTGACTCAGTGGTTGATTTCTTCGTGATTGTCACTTTTGCGTTTGGCACAACTGCGCCATTCGGGTCGGTGACGACGCCGCGCACGTTGCCGCTCGTAACCTGGGCGTGCGCAGAAAATACACAAGCGAACGCGAATAAAAGCGCGCCTAGAACTTGCGTCAGTTTGCGAGAACTTTGCATAAGTAGATCTCCTATTTTTGTAGTTATCAGAACCTTCGTGGGTTTGGATTGGGTCATGATTCAAAGTGCGCATTTCGAACAGCAACTTGTATTCCCTGCGCCCAGGGCCCACTTGGACCTTCAGAGTCACCTTACCTAACCCGCGTAAATAAACAACTTAGGCGGAGTTCGGCCCTTTGTGTGGGTTGGTCGTTTAATCCAACTTCGGCAATAGAATTCAGAAAATTGGATTCCAAAAATCCACTTGCAGAAAGGCCGTCTTACCGACGCTTCGGGGCCATCTTTCGAACCCACTCACTTCACGGCGGCGACACGGGTTCTCACCAAGGCGAACGCGGCCCTGATTCCGTTGACAGCGAAGGAAGCAGTGGTAGACAATCCGCACGATCCATCAGACAAACAACCAAAAAAGGAGAGGAGACAATTATGCCTTCCATACAAGGATCTTTTTCTGGAAAGATCACGAAACAGTCTGCAATGACACCTACCGACCAACCCAACCACGAGATGAGCATAGCTGAGGTTAGCGGCACGCAGACCTCTGCCGATCCGCTGTGGAACAACTCAAGGATTGCCTACTGGGGCGTCACTGACTTGCTCAACGGCCAGGGCTCGCAACACGGATACTTCAACAACGTCCACGGTGATAAGGGCCGCGACTGGGGAACGTTCGAGGGCAAGGCCACCTCGGCGGGCGGCGCCGTGACCGTTGAGGGCACCTATAAGTTCTCCGGCGGCGATGGCGAGTTACGCGGCCTGACTGGCGGCGGTAATTTCAAGACGGTGCTGAAATCGGAGACCGAGCTCGAGTGCAGCTGGGAGGGCAACTACGAACTGGCCAAGGCGCAGACGCGGTGAGCAACAACACAGAGCGCCCGGAGTCGCCCTTATGGGCTTCATGTCTGTTTAGCCTTTGATAATCCTTTGAAGGGGAGAAAGGTGGATGTATGAAGAGAATGCTTGCCGTCGCCGCACTGACAATGGCGGCGTCATCTCTTGCGCTTGGTCAAATGACTGGCAAGAAAGCGAACTACGCTAATCAAAAGGTCGATAGTGTCGAACAAGCGGTGATGCAGTTGGAGGAGGAGCTGCGTGTTGCCATCACGAAAGGCGATATGAAAGCGTATGGACGTCTTGTAGGCGACGACTACGTCTACACCAATCAAGACGCAGTAGTCAGAACCAAAGCCCAGATGGTGTCAGCCTATGACTCTGGAAGCTTGAAGTACGAATCTGCCAAGTTCGATGAAATCAAGGTTCACGCTTATGGGGACACGGCAGTGGTAACTGGCCGGAATACGGCGAAAGGCAAAGACAATGGCAAAGACATCGGCGGCCAGTTCAGGTACACAAGAGTTTACGTGAAGCGGCAGGGGACGTGGCAGTTAGTCGCCACACAAGCTACCCGCATCCCAGAGCCGTGAGCAGCATGCCACGGGCATGGACATTTCGAAAACAATGCTCAATTTGGCTGCAGTGAAGGTATCTGAACACGGGGTCCACGCTTCTCTCGTACAAGGCGACGTTCGCAGGTGCTCTGTTTTCTTGAAAAATGTGGTCGAAGGTTTGTTCTTTTCCTGCTCAGCCTTGATGCAAATTCGGCGAGCGTGGACGCGCGACCATGCTCCTGATCCGTACGATCCTTGCGTGGTTGCTTGAAGGACCATCACTCTCAAAAAGTTCGTTCTCCTCCGAAGGCGTAAACGCGAGTGTCTCGTTATCAAGAAAAGCGTCTGCTGAGCAGCCAAAGAAAATCCACAGCCAGGGAAAATGCGAGTCCATTAAGAGTCCAATAAGCGTTCCTGTGAGTCCTTCAAATGCGGTAAAGTGCTATCCATGCCGCTAAGTTCCGTTGAATTACAATAGGCTGCTTTTCTTTCAATACGAAACGGGCGTTGGGCGGTCCTACCAACGGTAATTCAACGCACTTACGACTGCGATGTTTTGAGCGGCAAAGCCGCGACCTTCCCACGCTCTGCTCATAACTCAAGAGTCACCGCTCAGTTAGTTCGCGGTTCGCCGTGGTAAACTCTCGAGCAAACTCCACGTGCCTGAAGGAACCCGCTTGTCAGAACGAATCTACCGCGATCCAGTTCACAACATCATTCGGCTTCGTACCGACAACGACGAAGGCGCATTGATCATGCATTTGATCGACACGCCTGAGTTTCAACGGCTGCGACGGATCAAACAGCTAGGCCTCGGGCTCTACACTTACCAGGGCGCCGAACACTCGCGCTTTACTCATTCGCTCGGTGCCTTCCACTTAATGAGCCGCGTGCTGAATCGCCTCAGCGAAAAACATCAAATAGATAAACAGGATCACGCGGCAGCACGGGCAGCAGCGTTGCTTCACGACGTGGGTCATGGGTCATTTTCGCACGTGATGGAAAAGGTCCTGGGCTTTCATCACGAGAAATGGACCGTAGAGGTTGTGCTTAGTGAGGAAACTGAAGTAGGTCAGCGCCTGTGTGCGCATTCTGCTGACTTGCCGGCGAAGGTTGCAGCAATCATCGAAGGCAGGTTTCAGCCGGCCGCGCTGGCCCAACTTGTTTCTTCGCAGCTCGATGTCGATCGCATGGATTACCTGCTGCGCGATTCGTTAATGACAGGCGCAAAGTATGGAATCTATGACCTGGAATGGATCATTAACGCACTAGCGATAGATGAAGAACATGATCGAATTTATGTGGCGGCCCGTGGTCTCTACGCAGTTGAAGAGTATTTGCAGGCGCGCTATTACATGTTTCGGCAGGTCTACTTTCATCGCGCATTGCGATCGGCGGAGGCAGTGCTTCGTTCGATTTTGCGGCGCGCGGTCGCGTTACTGGAAAACGACAAGCCCGTTTGGCATGCGTCCGGTACAGCCTTTGAAAAAGTGCTGCGAAGAAAGTTGCTGACAATCACCGAACATCTCGAAGTCGACGATTCAGACGTTCTGTTTCACGTAAAGCAGTGGCAACGCTCTGATGACGAGGTGCTTGCGGATCTCAGCCGTCGTTTCGTCACGCGACGTCTTTTCAAAGCCGTCGATCTGGACATGCCCGTTGCCGAACGTCCCGATTTTTTGACTGCCGCGCGCGCTTGCGTAGCCAAAGCCGGCTACGATCCCGAGTATTACTTCATCGAAGATCGCGCCAGTGATGTTCCGTATTACAACTATTACACGCCGCAGGACGAGGAACCGAAAAGCCGTATTTACGTCGAAGATGGTTACGCGCGGCCGCGCATCCGCGAGATTAGCGAAGTGAGCGACGTCGTACGCGGACTGCAACGCGGCTATGAGCTGCATCGCGTTTGTTTTCCTGCCGAAGTGAAAGATGAAGTCTACCGGCTTTATCACGACGTGACGCCGCGGGAACGCTCGGTTGCTGTGAATCAAGCGAACGCAAACGGAGATTAACCGCAATGGCCAGAATAGCGGATGCGAATCTCGAGCAGACTGATGGTTATGTGAAAGATGTGCTCGCTGCGCAGAAAAAGACCTGGGGCGCACCGCTGCTTAACCATCTGTTCTATGCCAGGCGCCTTTCGATTTTCCGCGGCGCCCGCGCAATGTGGTCCGGCATTGAATCCTCCGGATTGATTGATGCGCGCTTGCGCGGGTTGATCAACCGGCGTGTGGCGTCACTTAACGGCTGCGAGTTTTGACAGGACATTAATGTTGCCGTGAGCAGCAAGCTGGGCGTTTCGGATGAAAAGATTAAAGCATTGGCAAACTAGGCGACTAGCGAACTTTATGATACAGCCGAACGCGTTGCGCTCGAGTACGCGGACAGCATGACAATCACGGGACGCGATGTCAGCGATGATCTTTTTGCGCGCCTGGGGAGTCACTACGGCGACGATGCGATAATTGAACTGACAGCAACCATTGCCTGGGAAAACTCATCGAGCAAATTCAACCGTGCCCTGCAGGTGCCGTCGCAGCATTTCTGGAAGATGGATTGACAAGCTTAAGTTTGTCGAACTCTTGCTAATCTCCCCAGCTCTAACTAAATGCCTTTCATCCCAAACGATCATTCACGTCTGGTCACCGGCCGCAGTGTGGCGCTGAGTCTGGTTATCGGTGCGCTATTTGTTTTGGCGAATGTTTCGCGCGTGCAGGTGCAAACGTCGGATCGCCGTCTAACGATGGCCTCGCTCGACTTTGGTGAAACTGCATTTGCAAGGGAAGTCGTCGAGAAATTTTTGAGCAATCTCAAACTTGAAAACGCTCTCGAGATTTTCGATCGAGATCAAGCGCGCGCGGCGGCTCGCGGGTCAGGTTATGCCGGTTCGTTAAACCTATCGCTCAACGAAGCGCGGAATCTTGGCGCGGTGCTTGGTTCTGATTTCTTCGTACTGGGCGACGCACAAACCCTGCGTCGTTCGCCATCTGCTGGTCCGGTCTATTTCGAAGCGTACGCGTCGATTTTTCTGGTGAGCGCGCGCACTGGCAGGCTAATAAGCTGGGAACGACCGAACTTTCGATCCGCAACAGCCGTGGCTGCCGAACATTCTCTGCTGAACGAGTTATCAGGAGAAGCGTTGCGAAATCGCCTTGTCCGTGCGTTGCGCCGCGCCGAAGAAGTTGAACGCGCTGAGCGCGCAATCATAATTGACAGCGAGATACCGATCATTGAAGCGGCGCCGGATGATGACAAAGTCGCGGAAGCTGAAGGACTGAGACTGCCGAAACCATACCGCCGCTTTTTGCCTCCCTATCCCGAGACCGCCGCCGCTGCCGAAGCCGAAGCAGTTGTCGACGTGCTGGTGGATCTGGATAGCCGCGGGGAGATTACCCGCGCTGAAGTCGTACGCTGGGCTGGCTTTGGCTTGGACCAGGCGACGCTTGAGACTGTTCACAAGTTGCATTTCTTTCCGGCAATGCGCGAAGGAGTTGCGGTCCCCATCCGCGTTCTGTTGCGTTATAACTTTCGTAAACCGCCGCCTCAGTAGGACAGGCATTCCTGCCTGTCCGTCGTTGAATCCTAACAATTCATGAACAAAGCTAGTTTTGAAACAACTCGACAGACGCGCATCACGTGCGCAACCAAACATCGTGCCCAGGCGCTTGAGCGCTTCGTTCGTTCTCACGACGCTCGTCATGTTTTCAACGCCACGCCCTTTATCCAGCCAGATCGGACGGTGGTGGTCCATAGCGAAGATCTATACGCGAAACGCGACGCTGCGCTCGCAGAAGCCCTCAGTCAGTTGTCACTGCTCCAGGGACAACCCCGCAGATAAGTTCACTGCAGATCTCGTTACCTCGAACAATCGCAAACGCTTCTGCCCGCGACGATCCCTCATGTTATGATGCCCGCGCGCTGCGGCATCCGCGGGAAAATCAAAAATGCTTTATCTATCGCAAGTGTTAGGTCGCCCCATACGCGATCTGGAAGGCGAACGTGTAGCCACTGTCAAGGACGTGATTGTGCGTTTGGGCGAAGAAGATCATCCACCAGTGATCGGGCTGGTGGCTCGCTATCGCCGGCGCGATTTTTTTGTGCCACGTTGGCGCATTACAAACTTTGACGAGCAAAGCGTAGGGCTGAATTCAGACATTCTGGATCTCCGCCCATTCGTGCGCCGCGATAGTGAAGTCTTGCTCGCGCGTGACGTGCTCGATAAGCAATTGATCGATGTGGACGGCAAGCGCGTCGTTCGCGTTAACGACGTACAAATTATTGAAGCGGCCGGTGATTGGAGAGTGACGGGCGCAGATGTCAGCCTGCAGGGCCTGTGGCGCCGGCTGGCGCCTGCGAATTTTCTGGGCACAAGAAACGCGGTTGAAGTTATCGATTGGTCCGACGTTGGCTATCTCGCCACCGATGCGGCAACGGTCCAGCTAAAATCTGCGAGCGGAAAACTTGCGCGCTTGCATCCGGTCGAAATTGCGCGTCTTGCTGAAGCGCTTTCCTATCACCACGGCTCAGAAGTTGTGGAATCGTTGGATGACGAGACTGCGGCGGAGACTTTGGAAGAGATGCCGTCGGAACGGCAAGCGCGCATTCTCGGCGACATGGACGAGGAGCGCGCTGCAGACATTCTTGAGTGGATGTCGCCTGACGAAGCTGCCGACGTGCTTGGCGATCTGCCTGAGGAGAAAGCGGAAGAATTACTCGGCTTGATGGAAAGCGAGGAGCAAGCCGAAGTCGCCGAGCTGTTGCCTTATGCTGACGACACGGCGGGTGGTTTGATGACGACGGAATTCGTCACCCTGCCGCGCGAGTTGACGGTCGGTGAAGCGCTGGCGCGTTTGCGCGAGATGGCGGAAACGCCAAACATGATCTATTACCTCTACGTGGTCACCGGCGAAGGTTCGTGGCAACTCGAGGGCGTGATTGCGTTGCGAAGTTTGATTCTTGCTGATCCCTCGGTGCCGCTGGCCGACGTAATGCGCACGGAATTTCAAAAGGCGGATGTGGATGAATCCGCTGAAGAAGTGGCGCAGCGAATCGCTGAGTATAATTTGCTGGCGCTGCCGGTTGTTGATGAAGCCGGCGACATCCTCGGAATCATAACTGTGGATGATGCGATGGAAATCTTGTTGCCGAAAGATTGGCGACAGCGCTTGCCAAGGTTGCTGGGATAGATATCAAGTTGGCCGCGGATTAACGCGGATTATTCGAATCTGAATTTCAAGAAGGCCGATCCTTTTGTTTCCTGGTTTGGATCCGCGTTTATCCGCGTAAATCCGCGGCTAATTAAGATTTGAGATCTCAAATTATCTCAAATTTGAAATTTCAGATCTCATTAAGATTGATGACTGACGGAGAACCTCCAAGTGGCAGAATCACGGGCAGCGGTGAGGGCCGCCGGACGACGCTTGCTGCGTCGTGGCGCTCGTGGTGTGGGCCAAACGGTCGCGCGGCGCAGGAGAGTTTTTGCGTTCCTGGCGTTGCTTGGACCAGGCATGATTGCAGCCAGCGCCGGCAATGATGCCGGTGGCATCGCCACGTTTGCTTCGGTCGGGGCCGAAAACGGCTATCAACTTCTCTGGATCCTCATTCCCATAACAGTAAGCCTGGGCATCGTTCAGGAGATGTGCGCGCGTATGGGCGCTGTCACCGGCAAAGGACTTGCCGACCTGGTGCGCGAGCGGTTCGGCGTGCGCTGGACCGCTTTCATCATGCTCGCTCTGCTGATCGCGAATGGCGGCGTGACTGTTTCCGAGTTCGTTGGCATCGCCGCCGCGACCGAACTATTTGGCGTGCCGCGCTTCATCTCAGTTCCCTTGTCAGCCGTCAGCATTTGGTGGCTGGTGGTAAAGGGTTCCTACCAACGAGTTGAGCGAGCGTTCCTATTAATGTCGCTGGTGTTTCTCGGCTACATCGTTTCAGCTTTTATGGCACATCCGGATTGGAGCGCGGTTGCGATTGGCTTCGTCAAACCCACTTTCAGTTTGGGTGCGGCTTATCTTTTCACTTGCGTTGCTGTTATCGGAACAACAATCTCGCCGTACATGCAGGTCTACGTTCAATCTTCAGTAGTCGAAAAAGGTGTAACTCTCGAGGAGTATCGAAAAACAAAAGCGGATGTATGGGTTGGCACCATTTTTGCGATGCTGGTCGTCTTCTTTATCGTGGTATCGACCGGGGCGACGCTTCACAAGTTTGGGGTGCGCATCGAAACTGCCGCCGACGCGGCGCGGGCATTGAAGCCACTAGCAGGACCTTACGCCGAGAAATTGTTTGCGGTTGGTTTGTTTGGCGCTTCGATGCTGGCCGCGGGCGTGTTGCCCCTCGCCACTGCGTATTCGATCAGTGAAGCGCTCGGTTTTGAAAAAGGAGTATCGCGTAGCTTTCGCGAGGCGCCAATCTTCATTGGCGTGTTTACATTTCTCGTCGCAGTCGGCGCCGCGATCGCAGTCATTCCACACCTGCCCTTGATTCGCGTGTTACTCGTCACCCAGGTTATCAATGGTCTGCTTTTGCCGATCATCCTTTTCGCGGTCATGCGACTTGTAAATGATCGCGAACTCATGGGCGCCTTTGTAAACGGCTGGATGTATAACCTCGGCGCCTGGTTGACGGTGATAATTGTCACTGCCCTGTCTTTGTTGTTAATTCTGGCAACCGTCCTTCCCGGTTTTTTCACGGTCTGACGAGCAAACTCTGCGCGTTGCGGCAACGCAAATCTTACTCGCCAAGCCGTGAGATCAGTGATAAAAGAATAGGCCACAAAACCCTGTTGCACTTGCTAACATCGTCGGCTAAAACGTGAAGCGTCCCCAGGCAAAAAATAAACCCATACTCTTTCTGGTCGCGACAGCGATCGTCGTGCTGGCGATCTATCTTCTCCTCAAATTCGATCAGCCGCTGCTGGATTTGTTGAGCTCACGAATGGCGGGACTGTCCTTCAATCCCAGGACCGTTATCGGAGTTTTACGCCTGGTATTGTTTGCGACGCTCGCCTACCTAATCGTTCGCGCACTCAACGCGGCGGTCTTTGGACTGGTTCGCTTGCGCCGTGCTTTCGAAGCCCCGACGCTTGTTCGAAATATTTTCTCGATCATCGCGTTCACGGCGCTGTTCTTCATTATCTTCACCCAGATTTTTCCTGACGTTAACCTCGGCGCACTTTTCACTACCTCGGCGATCTTCGGCGTGATCCTGGGACTTGCTTTGCAGGACACGCTGGGCAATTTTTTCGCCGGCATTTCCCTGCAAGCTGATCGGCCGTTCCAGGTTGGCGACGTGATCACGGTTGGCTCCCACCAACACACCGGAGTGGTCGAGGAGATCACCTGGCGGGCCGTCAAAATCAGAACCTTCCAGAATCATGTCGTGCTCATTAGCAACAGCACAGCAGCGAAAGAGCCGATCGAGGTGGGTCCCCGCAACAACTTGAATGCGCGCCTGGTTTTCTTTAATACCCTTTTCTCCGATTCCCCGGCGAAGACGATCCATGTTGTCCGAGAAGCCGTACGCGAAGCCGACAACGTATCGCAGAAAATCACGCCCATCGTGCGCATCCGCAACCTTGGTGAGAGCGCGGTAGAGTACGAAGTCAAGTATTGGCTTGAGGACTATGCCAAGTACAACGACACCGACGCTCTGGTGCGGCAACGGATCTGGTATGCCTTCCGTCGCAACGGCCTCACCTTCGCCTACCCGACGCGCACTTTGCTCGTGGAAAGAAAATCAAAGAGCGCTCCGGGAGAAAGCGATGCGGCGCCAATTGTCGAGCGCCTGGCCGCCGTTGATATCTTTGCGCCACTGTCTACTGAAGAAACGACCATGCTGGCCCAGGCAGCGAGTAGTCACGTGTTTGCGCCCGGGGAAACAGTTATCCGCGCCGGCGACCCTGGTTCATCAATGTTCGTGGTTCATAACGGCCGCGTCGCCGTTCAGTTGAATGAAAACGGCCGGCCGCGAACCGTTGCCACGCTCAGCGAAGGAGCTTTCTTCGGTGAGATGGCACTGTTCACCGGAGAACCGCGCACGGCAAATATCGTCGCGTTGGAAGAAACCGAAGTTTTGGAGATTGGTCACCAGGCAATGAAACTGGTTTTCGATGCCAACCCCGACCTCGTCGAGTCACTGAGCCATATCATCACCGAACGCCGTCAGGCCCTGGCGGCAAGCGAGGATCCGGGGGCGGCCGATATGGACGAATCGGCTGGCCTTCTTTCCGCGATCAAGCGATTCTTTGGCCTCTCCTGATCCCTTAATCCGGGCACTTTTCTCCCCTAATCCTGTTGCTTGCGGACCAGCTTTTGCGCAGGTTTTGTTCAGGTTTTTGCAGTCTTTGGGCAACTTGACAGAATCAGACTCAATCTTTATTATTACCTTGCGCTCACAAGGCGTTTCCAAAAATCCCAGCCGGCGAGCGTGAAGTAAAATAAGGAGGAGAACTGTTATGAGCATAGTTCGCTATGACCCTTTTCGTGACCTACGCACCCTGCAGGAAGAAGTGAATAGATTGTTTTCCACGAACCTGACTCGAGGCTTCGGCGAAGAAAGCATTGGACGCGGAGCCTGGAATCCCAGCGTCGACATTTATGAGAATAAGGATCACATCGTGTTGGAAGCCGAATTGCCCGGAATGAAACGGGAAGACTTTGAGTTGTCTGTCGAAAACAATGTGATCACCTTGCGTGGTGAGCGACAGTTCGAAAAGAAAGAGGACTCGGATAATTATCACCGAGTCGAACGCTCTTACGGCTCGTTCACGCGTTCCTTCACTCTGCCGCAAACGGTTTCGGCTGAAGGAGCGACTGCTGAATACAAAAACGGCGTGTTGCGCGTGACGTTGCCGAAGCGCGAAGAAACGAAGGCGCGCCGCATTGAGATCAGCGGCGAAGGTGCAGGCAGTACGGCGAAGACGATCGAAGCAAAAGCGGAGAAAGTGAATGACGCCGCGAAGTCGAGCCAGGCTGCCGGCGGTCGTTAGGCGTTCAGCCAGGTGACGAATACAAGCGGGGTCGTCAGGTGAATCTCCTGATGCCCCGCTTAAAGAATGAGAAGTGACAGCCATGCGTCTGGATAAATTTACGTTGCGAGCGCAGGAAGCGATTCAAGCGGCCATCGAGCTCGCGGAACGAAATCAACATCAGCAAGTTGAACCGGAGCACCTTCTGGCGGCCATGCTTGAGCAGCCGGAAGGAGTAGTGCGTCCAGTGCTCGGCAAGCTCGCGGTTAATGTTCCAGTTGTGCTCAACGACGTGCAGGCGGCCATCGGCCGGTTCCCGAAAGTTGAGGGTGGACAGCAGTATTTCAGTTCTCGCCTCAGTCAGATCTTTACGGCGACGCAAAAGCTGGCAGACAAGATGGGCGACGAGTTTAACTCCACCGAACATCTGTTGCTGGCAATTGCTGATGAAAAAGATGGTGAAGCGGGAAAAATTCTGCGGCAGCATGGCGTGAAGCGTGACGATTTGCTGAAGGTGATCGAGCAGATGCGTGGCGGTTCGAAAATTACTGACCAGAATGCAGAACAGAATTACCAGGCGCTTTCAAAATACGCGCGGGACCTGACGGAGCTCGCTCGCAAGGGCAAACTCGATCCGGTGATTGGCCGTGACGACGAGATACGAAGAACTATCCAGGTACTTTCTCGCCGCACCAAAAATAATCCTGTTTTGATCGGCGAGCCTGGGGTGGGTAAGACAGCCATCGTCGAAGGGCTTGCGCAAAGGATCGTCTCGGGCGATGTGCCTGAGACGCTTAGAAACAAGCGGCTCGTGGCGCTCGACCTCGGTTCAATGCTCGCCGGCGCAAAGTATCGGGGCGAGTTTGAAGATCGCTTGAAGGCGGTTCTAAAAGAGATCGAGAACGCGCAAGGGCAAATCATTCTCTTCATTGACGAGCTGCATACATTGGTCGGAGCGGGCGCGGCCGAAGGTGCGATCGATGCGTCGAATATGTTAAAGCCGGCGCTGGCGCGCGGCGACCTGCGCTGCGTCGGTGCGACTACACTGAACGAGTACAAGAAATACATTGAGAAAGATGCGGCGCTCGAACGTCGTTTCCAACAGATTTACGTCGGCGAGCCCAGCGTCGAAGACACCATCGCAATCCTGCGCGGCTTGAAAGAGCGTTATGAAGTACACCACGGCGTGCGTATCAAAGATTCGGCAATCGTGGCGGCCGCGACTCTTTCCAATCGTTACATCACTGACCGGTTTCTTCCGGACAAAGCCATCGACCTGATCGATGAAGCCGCTTCGCGTCTCAGAATTGAAATTGATTCGCTGCCGCAGGAAATCGATGAGCTGGAGCGCGAAATCCTGCAATTGGAAATTGAGCGCCAGGCTTTGCAGCGAGAAGAAGATGAAAAATCGAAAGCGCGGCTGAAGGAAATCGAGCAGCGTATCGCGGATCTGCGCGAGAAATCGTCGGGCATGAAAGCCAAATGGCAATCTGAAAAAGAAGCTATCGAGCGCATGCGTACCGCCAAGGCAGAGTTGGAACAACTTAAATTGCAACTCGAGCAGGCCCGCAATGCCGGCGATTTGGCGCGCGCTTCTGAGCTGCAATATGGCCAGATTCCCGAGCTTGAACATAAGTTTGCTGCCGAACAGGAAAAGCTTGCGGCCTTTCAGAAAGACGGCGTCATGCTCAAAGAAGAAGTTGATGAGGAAGACGTCGCTCAGGTCGTGGCCAAGTGGACCGGCATTCCAGTTTCCAAAATGTTGGAAGGCGAGATGCACAAGCTGGTGACGATGGAAGAGCGTCTCGGTAAGCGCGTAATCGGTCAGGAAGAAGCGCTGGCCGCGGTTGCGGATGCAGTCAGGCGCGCGCGCGCCGGTTTGCAGGATCCGAACCGGCCCATCGGCTCATTCATATTTCTTGGTCCCACCGGGGTGGGTAAAACCGAAACCGCGCGAGCGCTGGCTGAATTTCTTTTCGATGACGAGCGTGCGATGGTTCGTCTCGACATGTCTGAGTACATGGAGAAGCATGCAGTGGCGCGTATGATTGGCGCGCCGCCGGGATATGTGGGTTACGAGGAAGGCGGGCAATTAACGGAAGCAGTGCGCCGCCGGCCGTACGCGGTGATTCTTTTTGACGAGATCGAAAAAGCGCATCCGGATGTTTTCAATGTGCTGCTTCAGATTCTGGACGACGGTCGCTTGACCGACGCGAAGGGCCGCACGGTTGATTTCAAAAACACCGTGTTGATCATGACTTCAAATCTCGGTTCGCGTGAGATTCAGGCCGCTGAAGGCGATGAAACGCAGGTGCGCGAAGCCGTGTTGCAGGAACTCCGCGAACACTTCAAGCCGGAATTCCTCAATCGCATCGACGACATTGTGATTTTCGACCAACTTTCTCGCGAGCAGATCGTGAAGATCATTGACGTGCAGCTAGAGCGGCTACGTAAGATGCTGGGCGAAAGAGGTATTCAACTCGTCTTGGATGATTCGGCGCGTCAGCTTCTTGCTCGCGAAGGGTATGATCCAAATTACGGTGCGCGACCGCTCAAGCGGGCAATTCAAACGCTCATACAGAATCCGCTGGCGGTGAAAATCCTGAACGGAGATGTTTTGGCGGGGCAAACCGTAAGAGTGTCCGCCGAAGGCGATAAGATGGTTTTTAAGAACGAGGCGGCGGCAGCAGTCGCGTAATGTTCATCGGACACGTTTTCAGACAAGAGGAGAGAAAAGGCGAGATGTCTCAGTGGAATCCCTTGCACGACCTGGTAACTCTGCAGGATCGCATGAACCGTTTGTTTGCAGATGCAACCCAGCGGCGCGCGAGCGGACCCGACCAGAACGATGAAATGGAACGCGCGGACTGGTACCCGGCTGCGGACGTTTATGAAAGCGACGGCGCGTTTGTGGTGGCCGTCGATCTTCCCGGCATCGATCGCGCGAAACTGGATATTAGTATCGACGGCGATCACCGGCTAACGATCAAAGGCGCGCGCGTGCCGCGCAATTCAACCCAGCATCGCGGCGAGTGTCCGACTGGCAAATTTTTGCGGACCTTCAGTGTGCCTGCTTCGGTCGATCAAAACGATATTAAGGCTAACTACAAGGACGGCGTGCTCGAAGTTCATCTGCCAAAGCGGCCGGAGCGGGAACCGCAGCGCGTAGAAATCAAAGTTTCCTGATTACCAATAAACGCAGTAAGAATTTTTGGACAGCCGTGGGTATAACAATAGTATGAGCAGATTTGGCAGGGATCGCAGAGGATCATGGGATGAGGACGAGCCGCGGGACATCAGGGTAACTGATCGACGCCGCATTCATCTGGATGACAGCAGCGAAAGCACAGCGCCCGCTGCTGACGGGCCAAATCTCAAACCAAGCTACGTCGAGGAATTGGAAACACGCACGAAGGCCGCTGAACAGAAACTTCAGGAAGTGCAGGCGCGTTTTGAACAACTGCGCAAGCAACTACAAAACGAGACCGATGAGACACGCCAACGTTTGAACAAAGCTGCCGACGAGCGCGCACACCGCGAGAAAGCTAATTTCATTACCGCGCTGTTGCCGGTTTTGGACAATTTGCAACGCGCGACGGAAGCTGCTGAATCAGGGGCATCGGCCGAGGACGTAGCTGAAGGCGTTCGGCACACTGCAGTCAGTTTTGAAAATGCGCTAGCCGCAGCTGGAGTTGAGCCGATTGAATCCGTCGGTGAACAGTTTAATCCGGAACTGCATGAAGCGGTCGAGACGGCTGAAGTTGAACCGAAGGACGAAGGCAAAGTTCTCGAGGAATATGCTCCCGGTTACAGAATCGGCGAAAGGTTGTTGCGCCCGGCGCGGGTGAAGGTGGGGCGTGCTTCCAGCAAAGCTAAGGCAGTGGAGTAGTTTCGAACTGAAACCGAAGCTATTTAAGATTTAAGATTTCAGATCTCAGAAGCATCAGATCTAAGAAGAAAACGAGTCGAGATCTCAGAAGGAGAAACGAGAGTGGCCGCAAAAGAACTGAAGTTTCGTGAAGAGGCGCGCGGCGCCATGTTGAAGGGCGTAAACACGCTGGCCAACGCAGTACGCGTCACGCTTGGGCCAAAGGGCCGCAACGTTGTGTTGGGCAAAAAGTATGGTTCCCCCGTGATCACTAAGGACGGAGTGACTGTCGCCAAGGAAATCGAGTTGGCGGACAAGTACGAGAACATGGGGGCGCAGATGGTGCGCGAAGTCGCCGTCAAAACAAACGACACGGCGGGCGACGGCACTACGACGGCGACGGTGCTGGCGCAAGCAATCTTTCGCGAGGGTGTGAAAAACGTGACCGCGGGCGCCAATCCAATGTCTTTGCAGCGCGGTATTCAAATGGCCACCGACGCCGTAGTCGCAGAACTTCAGCGCATCTCCAAGCCGGTGAAGAACAAAGAAGATTTGATGAACGTGGCCAGCGTCTCGGCAAACAACGATCGCGAAATTGGAAAGCTCATCTCCGAAGCGATGGAGCAGGTGGGCAAGGACGGCGTGGTCACAGTTGAGGAAGCCAGAACGCTGCAAACCGAGCTGGAGATTGTCGAAGGAATGCAGTTTGACCGTGGATACTTATCTCCATATTTCGTTACCAACGCCGAGCGCATGGAAGCTGTGCTCGATGAGCCGCTAATTCTTTTGCATGAAAAGAAAATCTCTGCCATGCGCGACTTGCTTCCGATTCTGGAGCAGGCCGCGGGCAGTGGCCGGCCGCTCTTGATTGTTGCCGAGGATATCGACGGCGACGCGCTGGCGACCCTGGTCGTCAACAAATTACGCGGCACAATAAAAGTTTGCGCAGTTAAAGCGCCGGCGTTTGGCGATCGGCGCAAAGCGATTCTTGAGGACCTCGCAATCCTGACTGGCGCGCGCGTGATAACTGAAGACCTGGGCGTGAAACTCGAAAACGTGCAGTTGGCGGACCTCGGTTCCGCGAAGCGCGTGATCGTTGACAAAGACACCACCACCGTCGTTGAAGGCGGCGGCGAGCGGAAAGCAATTCAAGGCCGCGTGGCATTGATTCGCAAGCAGATCGAGGACACGACTTCCGACTACGATCGCGAGAAGTTGCAGGAACGTCTGGCCAAACTTGCGGGCGGCGTGGCGGTGGTAAAAGTTGGCGCGCACACCGAGACGGCAATGAAGGAAATCAAGATGCGCGTGGAAGATGCGCTCAATGCGACCAAGGCAGCGGCCCAGGAAGGGACGGTAGTAGGTGGTGGCATCGCATTACTGCGCGCAGCAAAAGCGCTCGACAATCTCTCGAGCAATGAGCTTGATGTGCAAACCGGAATTAGCCTCGTGCGCCGCGCGCTCGAGGAACCATTGCGGCGCATCGCCGAAAACGCCGGACTCGATGGCGCGGTCGTGGTGGGCAAAGTTGAAGAGTTGAAAGGCAACCGAGGATTCAACGCAGCCACCGGAGCGTATGAAGATCTGGTCGCCGCCGGCATTGTCGACCCCACCAAGGTGGTGCGCACCGCCTTACAGAACGCCGCATCGATCGCCGGGTTGTTACTGACCACTGACGCTGCCATTACCGACGCACCTGAACCGAAGAAAGGTGCGCCGCAAATGCCGGGTGGCGGCGAAGATTACGACTATTAGTGGGACGCGCCTAACAGGAATATTGACGCACTTTTGCGGAAGTTTCCTGAAAAGTTCTTCAGATGGCCGCAGATTTGCAGGAAGTATCAGGGGAAGAAATCTTATTGCATTGAAACGCAACGGCGAATATGCTCGGAACATCTAACCGCCGGGGAAGGGCGGTTTTTGCAGTTCTCGTTTTGAAAAAGGAAGACCTGCTGTCACGAAATAGTGCACGAGGTTTTCTTTTGGGAAGTACAGGTTAAGAAAATGGTTGATCTGGGTTCGTATAAAGACAAATTTGGAGACAGTGGCCAACGCATATTGGAATATGCGCTGAACGAGTCGCGACAGCGGGATCAGAATTTCGTGGCGGTCGAGCACATTCTTCATGCGCTAATGCATGAGGAGCCGGACATGTTCAATTCCACGATGCGTGAACTGTCGCTGGATCCGGTAAGCGTGAAGATCGCCCTCGATAAGCGGCTCGATACCCGCCGGCAGCAGCATGTTGGTAAAGGCTTCCGAATTTCTCCTGACACCACCGACCTTTTCAAGCGGGCGATGGAACGCGCACGCGCCCAGGGTCGCAAGACAATCGAAGCGACAGATATCTTTTCGGCGCTCACCAATCACGACAGTCTTTTCGTTGAAGTGCTGCTCAGCATGGGAGCGACGCCTGATGCAGTGGCTGAAAATGTTCAGGCGCAAGTGCAGAAGCGCGAGCACGAAGAAGAGCAGTATCGCAAGAAATTCGATCTGCCACCTTACCTAAAACATTTTGGAGTTTCGCTTAATCGCCTGGCGCGTGCGGACAAGATTGCGCCTACCATTGGCCGCGAAAAGGAAATCCAGCAGATCGTCGAAATTCTGTGCCATCGCGAACGCGCAAACTCGCCCATGCTGGTTGGCGAACCCGGCGTCGGCAAGACTGCCGTTGTCGAAGGGCTGGCGCGAATGATTGAACTCGAGCCCGAGAAAGTGCCCGCGCGTCTGCGTGGTTCGCATATAGTGCAACTGCAAATGGGCGGCCTGGTTGCCGGCACGATGTTGCGCGGCATGTTTGAAGAAAGAATCAAGGGCATCATTGACGAAGTTAAAGAGAAGGACAATCTGATCCTTTTCATCGACGAGGCGCACACCATCATTGGCGCGGGCGCGGCGCTGGGCACCTCTTCAGATGCGGCCAACATGTTCAAGTCGGCGCTGGCGCGCGGAGACATGCGCATCATTGGCGCTACTACGAGTTCGGAATACAAAGAATACATCGGCGAAGACGAAGCGCTGGCGCGCCGTTTCCGGCTGGTGAAGGTAGTGGAGCCTTCGATCAGCGAGACGCGCGAAATTCTTCTCGGGCTGCGGCCGCGCCTGGAGAAAAACTATTCGGTGAAGATTTCCGACGACGCTATCAACACAGCGTTGGAGATGGCGCCCAAGTACATACGCAACCTGCACCTGCCGGACAAAGCGATTGGCTGGCTCGATACGGCCGCGGTGAAAGTGGAAATTAATGAACCGCAAACGATGGTCGTCAAGCCCGAGCATGTGATCGAAGTGATTTCGCAGGAGTCGCGTATTCCGCGCGACATGATCTTCCGCGATACCAGCGAGCGCTTCTCAATGACGGAAGCGATGCTCTCGCAACGCGTCATCGGCCAGAAAGCTGCTATCAAAGCAGTGGCGCAGCGACTGCGATTGAATAAAGGACCACTGAAAGAGTCGCATTACAAACCTGACGGCGTGTTGCTGTTCCTTGGTCCAACAGGCGTTGGCAAGACGGAATTGGCCAAAGCGGTTGCTGAATTCATGTTTGGCGACGAAGAGAAGATGGTGCGCATCGATATGTCGGAATACAGCGACGGCACTGTCAGCATCGAGAAACTTATCGGCATGCCGCGCGGTATTGTTGGTTCCGAGCGCGGCGGCATTCTCACTGAACAACTGCGTGAGAATCCGTACACCGTGCTGTTACTCGATGAAGTGGAAAAGGCTTCTCCTTATTTGATGAACTTGTTCCTGCAAGCTTTCGACGAAGGCTGGTTGACGGACGGGCGCGGCAAGAAGGTTTATCTATCAGACGCGATCGTGATCATGACTTCCAATCTTGGTTCCGAAAGCTTCAAAAAGTTTGAGAAGCCATTGGGATTCGGCACGAAGACAGCGAGCGATTTTCGCATCGTCAAAAATGAAGTGATGAAGGCCGCGGAGCAACGCTTCTCGCCCGAGTTTCGCAATCGCATTGACGAAATTATTGTGTTTGCGCCATTGACCATGGACGAAGTGCGGCAGATCGCTGAGCTTTACGTGACCAGACTGCAGCGCCAGATGCAGCGACAGGGCAAAGATGTCAGCGTCACCGCTGAAGCGCTCAACTTTTTGACGGAAAAAGGCTTCAACACCAAGTATGGCGCGCGCTTCCTAAAGCGGCACATTGACGAAAAAGTGAAGCTGCCGCTGACCGCGATGTGGAAAACGGCGACCAACTTCGTAGTCGAGCTGGAAGATGGCGAGGCCGTGGTTAAGCCGGTCGCAGGCACAAACGCAAATCTCAATTGATCCTTAGTTTGCTTTTCGGGAACTAAACAAGGGCTTCAAGGTTATTGATTGGAGCCCTTTTTCTATGAACGATGTCTTAGATTTCGAACAATGATTTACACCTTGCCTCGTTACAGCATTGTTGCGCTGACTCTTTTACTCCTCCTTTGTGCGTCAGCTTCGTTCGCGCAACAGAGCGTCCCGCCGAAACCCTCTGATGACGCAAAGGCAGAGGCCATTATCAATCACGCCATCGAAGTGCTTGGCGGCAGCAGCTATCTCAACGTCAAGACCACAGTCGGCCGCGGCTTCTTTACACGTTTTCAGGACGGCATGTCGCAGCTTCCCGCCCGGTTTGTCGACTACATTTTCTATCCCGACCACGAGCGTACTGAGTTTGTCAGCCTCGGCATTCGCGTGATTCAAACAAACGCCGGCGAAACCGGCTGGTTGTTTGATGGCGCCACGAAAACTTTGAGTGATATGAAGGCGCCGCAGATCGCGGACTTCAAACGCGGCATGCGCACCAGCGTCGAAAATCTCTTGCGGGGCTGGTGGCGAAAAGAAGGCGCGACGGTGAGCTATGTAGGCCGGCGCGAAGCAGGAGTTGGCAAACGGAACGAGACTGTTCGGTTAACTTATCCTGACGGTTACTGGATTGAGTATGAGTTTGGCGCGAAGGATGGCCTGGCGGCGAAAGTCATTTACAAACGAACACGAAAGAAAGCCGATACAGACGAAACTGAAGAGCTCAGCGAAGAGGATCGCCTCGGCAAACCGATTACGGTCCAGGGAATAACTGCGCCGTGGGTCGTCGACCACTACATGAACGGCGTGCAGAGCAGTCGTATAAGTTATGAGTCACTTGATTACAACCAACCGCTCCCCGATTCGCTATTCGTAAAACCTGCAAACATCAAGGCCCTGAAGTAGATCTGAAGGGAACGCGAAGGCTGATTGGAAGTATCTAGCATCAGCGCTGCACAAATACGGAACCGGGAGCGGTAGCGACCGGGTGCGGGGGGCACTGCGGAACTCTTGAGAAAGTCTGGATCTTGTTCGACTGCGGCAAGAATTATAAGGGAGCGTCAGGCGCGTCGCGACCCGGTCGCTACCGCTCCCGGTTCCGTATTTGTCTGGCGCCAGTTAACGGCCAACTCCCCAAACACAGAACGGAGTTACTTACTTCGCGGCTTGCAATGACATCAATGAAACGCACACTCATAGTATTACAACTGATTTTGTTTTTACTGTGCGCTGCGTACGCGCAAACTCCCAATCAGGACGACGACGTCATTCGCGTAGAAACCGACGTCACCAATCTACCGTTCACTGCCAGTGACAAGAACACTCGCTTTGTCACGACGCTGCAACAGTCTGACATTCGCGTGCGCGAAGACGGCGTCGAGCAACAGCTCTTCACTTTTCAACGGGAAACCGCTCGGCCGCTGTCCATCGCATTTCTGATCGATATCAGTCAATCGGAAGAGCGCACGTTGCCGGAGGAGAAACGCGCCGCGCGCTCGTTCATCGAGAGTGTAATTCAGTCAAAGAAGGATCAGGCGGCGATCATTCCTTTCACCGGTTCGGCGTTTCTGGAACAGGGATTAACGCGCGATGTGTTTGCAATTTATCGCGCGCTCGAGCGGGTTGAGGTGGCGCAACCTTCTTATCTGGGTTCGGGTCGGCCGCTGACCGGAATAACTTCCGGGCCGGGAATGAAGCGGCCACCGCAAGAGGGCTCGACCGCAATATGGGAAGCGATCGCGCTGACAGCAAGCGAAGTATTGGGCAAAAGCCCGGGGCAAAGACGCCGCGCGATTATTTTATTGACCGATGGACGAGATACGACGAGCCGTCTGGAGGCGAGTGAAGCTATCGCGGGCGCGCTGGATGCGGAGACAGTCATTTACGCGATTGGCATTGGCGACAGCAAGTATCAAGGCGTCGATCATGACGTGCTGCGCAACGTCGCCGAACGCACCGGCGGTCGCGCGTTCTTTCCGAAAAAAGATGTTGACTTGAAGAGTGTCTTCACTGAGATCGAGCAGGAACTGCGCACGCAATACTTGATTGCCTATTCGTCGACGAACAAGAACCGCAACGGAGCCTACCGGCAAATACGGATCGAAGTCACCAATCCGCTGTTGCAAGCAGAGCAACTCAAACTCCGCTACCGGCCAGGTTATTTCGCGAAGCCACTGGCTAAATAGTTGTTGCCGCAGTCAGAAAATAGACTCGCGGCAAAGTGGCCCACGGGGATAAATGAGGGAAAAAGTGTTTTGATTCGACAAGTGTTTAGCAGTGAGCGGTAAACCGCGACCGGCGTCCTGCCCACAAGCGCGCCATCCACAGCTCACCGCCCACTGTTTCGTGGACAGACAGGAATGTCTGTCCTACTGGTTAATTCCGGTGCGCGCCAATCCTTCTTTCCACCAGGCGCTCGACCTCAAGCGGCACGCCCTCTGCTTTTGCTTTGCGAATAAACTCGCTGTCGATCTTGAAAATCTTCAGCTGCACCAGTTCCTCGACCGAAGGATTCGCAATCCCCTCGCTGCGGACTGCGGCGATAAATTCCGGAGTCACTTTGAAAATACGCATTTGCACGAGACTCTCAAACGACTGGTTAGCGAAGCCCATTTGCGCCACCTGGCTGGCGAAGTTCGCATCGATTTTGAAAATGCGCGCTTTGACCAGTTCTTCCATTCCGAGGTTGGGAAATCCGCTCGCCTTCATCTCACGCGCAAACTTTGAATCGATTTTGAAAATGGCGGCTTTGAAAAGATCGTCAAGGTCGATTTTGCCGAGACCCGCCGAAAGTAAATCATCGGCTAAGGCAGTAGTGATGCTTAGCACTGCAGCCGAAAACAATTTGTTTTCGGAATCGCGTTCGTCGTGCCAGGTTGCAGCGTTGTTTTCAAAGTCAAAGCCGCGGCTCTTCATCGCCGCTATGAAACTTTGGTTCCCCGTAAAACGAAAAGTGCCCGCACCTTTGCCGCTTTGAAAAGTCCCTTCGCAACTGATCGTGCCGGCTTCGCGCACCAGACTAAATTTGACCGGGCCGCCGCTTACCGCCTGTTCGCGTGTCAGACCCTGCAATTCAGTAAAGGGAAACGTTTGGCCCATTTGACTGCGATGGCCATTCGTCGTAGGCCGCTCGAAATCGAGATAAATCCGGTCGCCTTTTACCTGGGCGCCTGGGCCCTCATCATCTGCGGTTATTTCCGGTTCGTCAGACTTTTGCCGGTGGACGGACGCGGATTTTTCCCGACCCAGCGAGCCAGTCCAGTCGCCTGTCACCTCAGCTTGTGCGGCGGCGACGTTACAACCGACGATGACAATAAGAAAGGACAGACTAACAACCGAGCGCGTCAGGAAATTCATTTTTTTGACATGGTAGCCTCGCTTAGAAAGAGAATTTGTTCGGCAAAGCTTAGGTTTGCCGAAGTCCCGGAACATTTGTTGGCCTTACAAATTGAAAACACCGTGAGGCGAATGGTTGTGGCAAGAAAACATTCTGCGGCCGAATATTTCTGACGCAGCCAAATGGCGGAGATTGACTTTAACGCAGATGATCAACTAGAAGTCTTGCACTCTTCTTATTTTGTTCTTCCGGAGGTTTTGAATGCGCAACACAATAGTCGTCGCATTTCTTATTCTGATTAGCGCCCCGCTTGGATATGGGAGCCAGCCTTACCCTGATGCTCATGTAAATAGGGCTGACGCTTACGCGTTTCAAACTGAGACAGAGTGGATTAAGTTTACGTCGCCGGAAGGGCGGTTCTCCGTTCTACTGCAGCACGAGCCAAAGTTTGAACCCGTGAGCGCCACGGATTCCGGCGAGGTAACAAATTATCGTTATTCAGATCTTGAGAGCGGCTATGGATTCATCTGCGAATATTTTGACGTCGCCTCAACCGGCGCTGACTCGCAGAGTTTTCTCGACGTAACGCGCGATGGCATCATCCGCGGCGCCGGAGCGACGAAGGTAAGTGAAGAGAAAATTAGTCTGAATAGTTACCCGGGCCGCGAATTGGGTCTGGCATTTACGGTAAATAAGGGCACCGAGATAACTGCGCTAACCAGAATTTACCTGGTGGGTAACCGTGTATATAGTCTTACCTTCCTGCACTTAAAAAACATGGACGCGTCGCTTGCCGCTGACATCGGCAAAAAGTTTTTCTCGTCGTTTGAGTTAAGGCCGGCGCTGTAAATTTGGGCAGCAGCAAGCGCATGTATTACCCGGGGGAAATGAACTGCAATGGGGCTGATTGGAGCGAACGAATTAAAACGGAAACTGTTGATTGCAGTTGAAGGACAGCCTTATGTAGTGCTGGAAGTCTTTTTTGCTTCGCCCACCGCGCGCGGCGCGGCCACCATGGTACGCACAAAATTGCGCCACCTGTTGACGGGCGCGGTCATGGAGAAGAACTTTCGTTCGAGCGAAAAGTTTGAAGAGCCTGATGTTGAGTTTGCGCCCGCGTCCTATCTTTACAACGATGCGCACGGATACCACTTCATGGACGAGAAGAGTTATGAGCAGTTTGCTTTTTCAGTCGAAGACGTTGGCAGTGATCGCGATTACCTCAAGGAAGGCGTGTTGTTGCAGGTGCTGAAATATAACGGCGCGGCGGTGTCGCTGCGTTTGCCGCAATACGTCGAGCTGGCCGTCGTCTCGACGGAGCTGGGGATGCGCGGCGACACGGCGGCCGGCGGAGCAACCAAGCAGGCGACGCTGGAAACAGGTTTAGTCGGACGCGTGCCGCTCTTCATCAAGGAAGGCGAACTGGTGCGCGTGAATACACAAACAGGTGAGGTGGCGGGAAGAGCGTAATTGCGTAAAACCACGAGAAGCGGTCCGAGGAAAAAAAAAGGACAGACTGGAAAGTCTGTCCTACATGTTACCAGTCTTCTTTGGCGATGTAGTTGAGGACGGATTTAATCGAAGCGACGGTGTAGCTGCCGTCGCTTTTTCTTACGGGCAGATGCCGATAGCGGCCCACCGACATTCTGTTGAGCGCCTCGGCGACGGAGTCCTTTTCGTGAAGCGTCTCGGGATTGCGGCTCATCAATTCTGCGACGGGCACGTTGAAACCGGAATGGAATCGATCGCCGGCGGCCACATTAGTCTCTTCCATTTCGGCAAATTCCATTTCGTCGGCGCGCAACTCTTCGAGCGGAATCTCGGTTGCAGGGATTTGATTCGCGGGAAGTTCGTCGGGAAACGCTGTTCGCGCTTTGCGCTCATTGGCGCGCGGGACGCCCGCGGTCCCAGTACCGGAGGTTAGGCGCAGGAGCACGTCATGTTCAGTAAAGATACCGACGAGCTTGTTGCCTTCGAGCACCAGCGCGCAGCCGGTGTTGGCTTCTTTCATTTGCCGCGCGACATCGATGGTCGGCGTGCCGGGCGCGACGCAGACGGGGGGCTCGTAAGCAAGTCGGCCCAAATTATCTTCCATGACGGATTGCGCAAAACTCTCTGACGCCTCGACGCTGGGAATATCAAGTTGGCGAAACGGCGCCAGGCAATTCTCACAGCGGTCAATGCCGTCGATGTTCTCGTGACCACAGGAAGGACAGTTCATTTTCGATTTCCAATTGCCGATTGCCGATTTGAAAATTGCGGTTGCCCACTGCTCCTCTTTAGGCGAGCAAGCAACGCTACAAAAATGCAGGACCAATCGCCAATCGGCAATTGGAAATCGGCAATGCTATTGCACTACCCAGGTATCGCCGCTATTGATTAGTTTTTCCAGACTGCCTGGGCCAACCTTCGCAATTGCGGCGTCGATTTGATCGACCATCAACTTTTCATAGCTGGGCCGTTCGACCGCGCGGAAGATACCGACTGGTTGCGGAAAGTCAGGGTGCTCCATGCGGGCCAGCATGAAAGCCACGGAAGGATCTTTCAAGGTTATGTCATGGACCAGCAGATCGTTTTCAGTGATGTCGTTCTCGCCGATCGTTACCACTTCCGGATGCGCCCCCTTCATGCGAATGCCTTTGTTCCGGTCTTTGCCGTAAATCATTGGCTTGCCGTGCTCAAGGTAAAGCACACGATCTGTCCGCACGCTGCGCTCGGCAAATGAGTCGAATGCATGGTCGTTAAAGATGTTGCAGTTTTGATAGACCTCGATGAAAGAGATGCCTTTGTGTTTTGCCGCCGCTTCAACCACGGTGCCGAGATGTTTGACGTCAATATCAATTGAGCGCGCCACAAACGTCGATTCACTGGCGATGGCTAACGAAAGCGGATTGATCGGATAGTCTACGGCCCCCAGCGGACTGGACTTTGTCTTCTTGCCAAACTCCGAAGTCGGGCTGTACTGGCCTTTCGTCAAACCATAAATGCGGTTGTTGAAAAGTATGTAATTGATGTCGAGGTTGCGACGAATCGCGTGCATAAAGTGATTGCCGCCAATCGAAAGCGCGTCGCCGTCGCCGGTGATCACCCAGACGCTCAAGTCGGGATTCGCGCACTTGATGCCGGTAGCAATCGCGGGCGCGCGCCCATGAATCGAGTGAAATCCATAAGTGTTCATGTAGTAAGGAAAGCGCGACGAGCAGCCAATGCCGGAAACGAATACGATCTTCTCGCGCGGCACGCCCAGCTCGGGCATCACTTTCTGCACGTTGTTGAGAATCGCGTAGTCGCCGCAGCCGGGGCACCAGCGCACTTCCTGATCGGAAACGAAATCGGCTTTCTTCAGTTGGCCAGGCGGCGGCGCGATTTTGCCGGAGACTGCGGACCCAACTTCGCTGTCGGCGGATGTGCTCGCATCGACATGCGCGATGTTTCCGTTGCCACTATGACCATTTCCTTTTGTGCTCATGAATGCTCCTTGAAAATAACTACTCAGCAAAAATCTCGGTTATGGAAATCTTAAAACCTGGGACGACCTCTCCGCCGTCTAGCGTGTCAGTCTCGGTTAATATCAAGGCATCGGTTAGAGATCG
>Ga0137360_10000125_pt1 | contig 42764 bp, 42 predicted proteins | sample Mad1_60_16metaG_FD_104924 | JGI IMG/M metagenome (GOLD analysis project Ga0137360, IMG submission 104924) | Vadose zone soil microbial communities from Angelo Coast Range Reserve, California, USA - Mad1_60_16 metaG | ecosystem: Environmental > Terrestrial > Soil > Vadose zone | place: USA... | reverse complement strand
CGAGTGGAATGCGCACCCGACCCCCTTTGTGTGGACCAAAGAACCCGCCGACATCATCCGCAAAGCCCTCCGGCGTGCTCGTTAACATGACTTCGCGGACGCAACACTAGTCTGCGCCCGCCGGCGCGGGCAGCGCGCCCGGGTCGGAGACGCGACGGAACCGCCTGGCGAGCCGATCGAAATACAGGTAGACGACGGGCGTGGTGTAGAGCGTGAGGACCTGGGAGAGGATCAGCCCGCCCACGATGGTGATGCCGAGCGGCCGCCGCAGCTCCGAGCCGGTGCCCGTGCCGAGAGCGAGGGGCAAGCCCCCGAGGAGGGCGGCCATGGTTGTCATCATGATTGGCCGGAAGCGCAGGAGACAGGCCTGGTAGATCGCCTCCGCGGGAGGCTTGCCCGCTTCGCGCTCCGCCTCCAGCGCGAAGTCGATCATCATGATGGCGTTCTTCTTCACGATGCCGATGAGGAGGATGATGCCGATGAGCGCGATGATATCGAGATGCGTGCGGAAGAGCTGCAGGGCGAGAATGGCGCCCACCCCGGCCGAAGGCAGCGTGGAGAGAATGGTGACGGGATGGATGTAGCTCTCGTAGAGCACGCCGAGGACGATGTAGACGGTGATGAGGGCGGCCAGAATGAGGAGCGGCTGGGTGGCCAGGGAGGCCTGGAAGGCCTGGGCCGTGCCCTGGAAGCTGGGCCGGATGGAGACGGGCAGCTCGATCTGCCGCTCGGCGTTCTTGATGGCGGTGACGGCGTGGCCGAGGGCGACCCCGGGGGCGAGGTTGAAGGACAGCGTTACTGACGGAAACTGTCCCTGGTGATTGATGGCGAGGGGTGTCGTGCCCGGCACGAAGCGGGTGAAGGAGGACAGGGGCACCTGCGCGCCTGACGCCGACTTCACGTAGATGCTCTTGAGCGCGTCGGGATTTTCCTGGTAGGCGGGCAGGACCTCGAGCACGACATGGTATTGGTTCAGCTGGGTGTAGATGGTCGAAACCTGGCGCTGGCCGAAGGCGTCGTAGAGCGTGTCGTCGATGAGCTGCGGCACGATACCCAGCCGCGACGCGGTGTCGCGATCGATGTCGAGCATGGCCTGAAGGCCGCCGTTCTGCTGATCGCTCGCCACCTCGCGAAGCTCCGGCAATTCCTTGAGCTTGGCGATGAGTCGCGGCGTCCACTCCACCAGCTCGCGCGAGTCCGCGTCCTCGAGGGTGTACTGGTACTGGGTCCGGCTCACGCGGTTTTCCACTGTGAGGTCCTGCACCGGCTGCATGTAGAGGGTGATTCCCTCCACGCTATGGAGGGCGGTCTGAAGGCGACGGATGATCGCCGTGGCGTCGGCGTGGCGCTCCTCGCGGGGCTTGAGGTTGATCTGGATGCGCCCGCTGTTCGGCGTCATGTTGGTCCCGTCGATGCCGATGAACGAGGAGAGGCTCGCCACGTCGGGATCCTTGAGAATGACGCGAGTGAGGGCCCGCTGCCGCTCGGACAGGGCGTCGAAGGAGATGCTCTCGGGAGCTTCCGAGACGCCGAGGATCACCCCCGTGTCCTGCACGGGGAAGAATCCCTTGGGCACCACCACGTAGAGCACGATGGTGAGGATGAGGGTGCCAATGGTCACCACGAGGGTGCCCGGCTGGTGGCGGAGAACCCACCGCAGAGTCGTCGCGTAGCGATCGATCATCCACGTGAAGGCGCGCTCGGTGAGACGATAGAAGCGGGTCCGCGATGCCTCGTGTTCCCCGCGCAGGATCTTTGCGCACATCATGGGGGTGAGGGTGAGGGAGACCACGGCCGAGACGAGAATGGCCACGCTGAGGGTGACCGCGAATTCGCGAAAGAGCCGGCCCACGATGTCCCCCATGAAGAGGAGGGGGATGAGCACGGCGATCAGGGACACGGTGAGGGAGACGATGGTGAAGCCGATTTGCGCGGAGCCCTTGAGGGCGGCCTGGAGCGGCGAGTCCCCCGCTTCGATGTAGCGCGCGATGTTCTCGATCATCACGATGGCGTCGTCCACCACGAAGCCGGTCGAAATGGTGAGGGCCATCAGGGAGAGGTTGTCGAGGCTGTAGCCGAGCAGGTACATCACGCCGAAGGTCCCCACGATGGAAATGGGCACGGCCACGCTCGGGATGATGGTCGCGCTAAGGCTCCGCAGGAAGAGGAACATGACCATGACCACGAGGGCGATGGTGAGGATCAGGGTGAACTGCACGTCCTCCACGGAGGCGCGGATGGTCGTGGTCCGGTCGGTCAGGGTGGTGATCTCGATGGAGGAGGGCAGGGAGGCCTTGAGCTGGGGCAAGAGGCGCTTGATGCGGTCCACCACCGCGATGATGTTGGCCCCGGGCTGGCGCTGGATGTTCACGATGACGGCGGGCGTCTCGTTCATCCAGGCCGCGAGCTTGACGTTCTCGACGCCGTCGATGATGTTGGCCACGTCGGACAGCCGCACGGGGGCGCCGTTCTTGTAGGTGACGACGATCTGCTTGTACTCGTCACTCGACAGGAGCTGATCGTTCGCCCCGATGGTGAAGGCCTGCCGCGGCCCCTCGAGATTGCCCTTCGCCTGATCGACGTTGGCCTGCCCGAGGACGACGCGCAGGTCTTCGAGGCCGAGCCCGTAGGAGGCGAGCGCGGTGGGGTCGGCCTGCACGCGGACGGCGGGCCGCTGACCGCCGCTGATCGAGACGAGCCCCACCCCGGGGAGCTGGGAAATCTTCTGGGCGAGGTTCGTGTCGGCGAGATCCTCCACGCGGCTCAGGGGCAGCGTGTCCGAGGTGAGGGCGAGGGTGAGGATCGGCGTATCGGCGGGGTTGACCTTGCTGTAGATGGGCGGATTGGGCAGGTCCCGGGGCAGGTAGGTGGAGGCGACATTGATCGCCGCCTGGACCTCCTGCTCGGCCACGTCGATGGGATGCTCGAGGGTGAACTGGAGCGTGATGAGGGAGGCGCCGAAGGAGCTGGTGGACGTCATCTGATTGAGACCGGGGAGCTGGCCGAACTGGCGCTCGAGCGGCGAGGTCACCGATGAGGCCATGACGTCTGGACTCGCGCCCGGGTAGAAGGTGAGGACCTGGATGGTCGGGTAGTCGACCTGGGGGAGGGCGGAGATGGGCAGCTGCGTATACGCCACTCCCCCCGCCAGAAGCACGGCCACGGTCAGGAGCGTGGTGGCGATGGGCTGGAGGATGAAGAGCCGGGATGGATTCACGTCCGCACTCTGCCCATGGAAATATGGTAGCGCAGCCGGAGGTCGGGGACACGGCCGAATCGAGGTCGATCACGCGAGAAACGTGAAGAAATGTGAAGCGTCCACAAGGCCGATCTGGCAGGATCGGCGCCATGAGCTTCAACCCGTCTGCCGTGAAGCCCCGCTCTCTGGGCCTGCTCTGGAGCTTCCTCGTGGGATTCCTGGTGGTGGGCGTGCCCTACTGGCGCATCCCCTACAACAAGGCGACATCGTCGGCGGTGATGGGCGGCGCGGTACTGATCGGCGTGATTGCCCTCATCGCCCGCGTGCTGATCGAGGCGCGCTTCTCGCGCGTCGTCCTCGTCCTCGCGGCCGCGGTACCCGCGGCGGTGATGGCCCGGGTGGTGGTGGACACCATGCGTGACCCCACCTCCCACAATCTCTGGCCCTTCGAATTGGTCATCGCCTTCATGGTCGGGCTGGCTGGAACGGTCCCGGGCACGCTGCTCGGGAGCGTGTTGCGGCGCATGCTCGGCAAACGCTAGACGCCAACAGGACCCGGAGGATTCCCATGCCCGCGATCGAGCCCGGCCGTAAAGCCGCCGCATTTTCTCTTCAGGACCAGAGCGGCAAGACGCACAGACTCAAGGACTACGCGGGCCGGCCCGTGGTGCTCTATTTCTACCCGAAGGACGATACGCCCGGCTGCACGCGCGAGGCCTGCGCCTTCCGCGACGCCCAGCCGGATTTCAAGAAGGGCAAGGCGGCCGTGCTGGGGGTGAGCATCCTCGACACCGAGAGCAAGGCCAAGTTTGCCCGGAAGCACAAGGTGAACTTTCCCCTCCTCGCCGACCCGGATCACGAGGTGGCGGAGAGGTACGGCGCGTGGAAAAAGAAAAGCATGTACGGGAAGAGCTTCATGGGTCTCGCGCGCACGACCTACCTCATCGGACCCGACGGCATCGTCGCGCGCCGCTGGGACAACGTGAAGGTGGACGGCCACGCCGAAGCGGTGCTGGAGGCCGTGGAAGCGCTCTCGGCGTAGGCCTCGCGGCGTCGGGCGCCTGCGGATCCGGTGTATCTTGTGGGGGCTCGCCCATGTACTTCGACCGTCGGCTCTGGGCATTCACACGCGGCGTGCGGCTGCGCATCGCGGGCACCGTGCTGCTCGGGCTCCTCGCGGTGGGCGCGGGCATCGCGCGCCTCGCGCTTTTCGGTTGGCTGCTCGGCCGCGTGATCGCGGGCCATCCCTTCCGCGCGCTCCTGCCCCTCATGGCGCTGACCGCGGGCGCCGTCCTCCTCCGGAGCGCGCTGGACCACTGGCGCGCCATGGCCGCCCACCAGACGGCCGCCCTCGTCCAAAGCACACTGCGCCAGGCCATCTACGAGCGGGTGACCGCGCTCGGCCCCGCCCATTTCACCCGCTCCCGCACGGGCGACGTCATCCTCTCCATGGTGGAAGGCGTCCAGCAGCTCGAGGTCTATTTCGGCCAGTACTTGCCCCAGCTCGCGGTGGCCGCCCTCACCCCCGTGCTCATCTTCGCCTTCGTCGCCTTCGTCGATCTGCCCGTGGCCCTCGTCCTGCTCGCGGCGGCACTGGCCACGCTGCTCGCGCCGTCACTCTGGCATCGCAAGGATAGCCGCGAGAGCCTCTCCCGCCAGAAGGCCTATGCCGCCTTCGGCGCGGAGTTTCTCGACTCCATCCAGGGACTCACCACGCTCAAGGCTTTCGGCCAGAGCGGGGCGCGGGCACGCATGCTCGGAGAGAAGGGGCGCGAGCTCTTCCACAGCACCATGGGCGTGCTCGGGGCGAACACGTTCGCACGGGGCATCACCGATACCGGCATGGCGGTGGGGGCGGTGGCGGCGCTGGGCTTGGGTGCCTGGCGGGTGCGCGAAGGGGAGATGACGCTCAGCGCCCTCCTCGTCGTCCTCATGCTGGGCGTCGAGGTGTTTCGCCCGCTCCGCGAGCTGCGCGTGGTCCTGCATCAGGGCATGCTGGGTCTCTCCGCCGCCGGCGGTATCAGGCAGATCCTCGAAGCGCAGCCCCGAGTGAGCGATCGGGTCACCCCACTCCTCGACGCCGCCTCGCTCTCTCCCATCGTGGCCTTCGAGGACGTGAGGTTCTCCTACCCCGGCGGCCGTCGGGTGGCCCATGACGGCCTGTCCTTCGAGGTCAAGGCTGGCGAGCGTGTCGGCATCGTGGGACCGAGTGGCGCGGGCAAGTCCACCGTGGCCCGGCTGCTCCTCCGCTTCTACGATCCGGAGGCCGGCCGGGTGACGATTGGCGGCCGCGATATCCGCGACCTGACGCTCGATCAGCTCCGCGGCCTGATCGCGGTGGTGAGCCAGGACACCTACCTCTTCCACGGGACGGTCGAAGAGAACCTCCGCATGGGCAAGCCCGACGCGACGCCGGCGGAGCTCCAGGCCGCCGCGCGCGCGGCCAATGCGGAAGAGTTCATCACGCGGCTGCCTCAGGGCTACCAGACGATGGTGGGCGAGCGTGGGGTGCGGCTGTCCGGAGGGCAGCGCCAGCGCATTGCCATCGCGCGCGCCCTCCTGCGCGACGCGCCGATTCTCATCCTCGACGAGGCGCTCTCCTCGGTGGACGCGGAGAGCGAAGCGGTGATACAGGAGGCGCTGGACCGGCTCATGGAGGGCCGGACCACGCTGATCTTCGCCCACCGCCTGTCGAGCGTGATCGGGGCGGACCGCATCCTTGCCCTGGACTGCGGGCGCGTGGTGGAGAGCGGCACGCATGCCGACCTCATGGCGCGGGGCGGGGCCTATCACCGCCTGATGGCTGCTCAGGCGCAGGATGGCGCGGGGCCGGTCGAGCTTCTCGCCCGGCCGGAGCTCGCATCGGAGGCGGGCGTGGCCGACGGCGAGCCGGCGGCGTCCGCCACCCCCGAGCCTACCGACGCCATTGTCCGCGCGGAGGGAATGGGCTGGCCCCAGCTCGTTCGCGTTTTGCTCGGGATGGTCGGCGACTATCGCGGCCGGCTCGCCCTGACCTTCGTGCTCGGCGTGACCCGCGTGGTGGCCCTGATCGGTGTCGGCGTGCTGAGCGCTCTCGTCGTTCGTGCGGTGAAGAACGGGATGCCGTTCGACCGGCTCATGATCGCCCTCGCCATCGCGGCCCCCTTGGCCGGGCTGCTCCACTGGCTCGAGTCATGGCTGGCTCACGACATGGCCTACCGCCTGCTCCTCGACATGCGGCTCGACATGTTCCGGAAGCTCGACGCGCTGGCTCCCGCCTATCTCTCCCGCCGCCGCACCGGGGACCTCGTGGGGGTGGCCACGCGCGACGTGGAGCTGATCGAGTACTTCTTCGCCCACACCATCACGCCAGCCTTCGTGGCCGTGCTCGTGCCCGTGGGCGTTCTCGTCACGCTTGCCTACTTCGGATGGCCGATCGCCCTCGCCCTTCTCCCGTTTCTCGCCTGGGCCGCCCTCACGCCGATTCTCGGTCGCGCGCGAATCGACCAGCTCGGCTCGCAGGCGCGCGAGGTCTCGGGCGATCTCACGGCCCACGCGGTGGACTCCGTGCAGGGTCTGGGCGAGATCGTCGCCTTCCGCCAAGTGGGGGCGAGGGGCCGCGAGTTCGCGGCCAAGGCTCAGCGCTATTTTCTCGTGCGCACGCCGTTCCTCCACGATCTGAGCCTCCAGGCCTCGCTGCAGGAAATCGCCAACGGGCTGGGTGCGCTCGCGGTGGTCGGGGTGGGCGCCGTGCTCGGCGCGTCGGGCCGTCTCGACACCGCCATGCTCCCGCTCCTCACCCTCCTTGCCATCTCCGCCTTCGTCCCCGTATGGGAGATCGCGCAGGTGGGTCGCCAGCTCGCCGATACGCTGGGCGCCGCCCGCCGCGTGTATGGCGTGCATGCGGAGCCCGTGCCCGTGATGGATGGCGCGGGGGTGCGCGCGGGAGGCTCCACGTCGGGCGGGCCGGCCCTCGAGCTGTCGCAGGTGACCTTCACGTATCCCGGACGCCGCCGGCCCGCCCTCGAGGGCGTGTCCTTCGCGGTGCCGCGCGGAAGCACGGTGGCGCTCGTGGGGCCATCGGGCGCGGGCAAGACGACCATCGCCAGCCTCTGTCTCAGGTTCTGGGATCCCGACTCGGGCGCGATCAGGCTCGACGGCCACGATCTCCGTGAGTATGGCCTCGACGAGCTGCGTCGGCGCGTCGCTCTCGTCGCGCAGGACACCTACCTCTTCAACGACACGCTGCGGAACAATGTCCTGCTCGCGACGCCGGAAGCGAGCGCGGACGAGCTCGACGCGGCCATCGAGCAGGCGGCGCTCACGGACTTCGTGGCCGGGCTCCCCGAGGGGCTCGACACCATCGTGGGGGAGCGCGGCGCGCAGCTCTCGGGCGGCCAGCGGCAGCGCGTGGCTATTGCCCGCGCTTTCCTCAAGGATGCGCCGATCCTGATCCTCGACGAGGCGACCTCGCATCTCGACGCGGTGAGCGAGCAGGCGGTGCGCGGCGCCCTCGATGTCCTCGCGCGGAGCCGCACCACGCTCGTGATCGCCCACCGGCTCTCCACCGTGCGCGGAGCCGACCAGATCATCGTGATGGAAGAGGGCCACGTCGCCGAGATCGGCACGCACCACGATCTCCTCGCCACCGGCGGCCTCTACGCGCATCTCGTCTCACGCCAGCTCGCTTCCTCCTCCGGCGTTCTCTGAGTAGGCGGTGCATCCCCGGGGTGGGCGGGGCGGGGGGCGCCCTCCCCAGACCACGCCGAGTCGCATTCCGCTTGGCCACTCTGGCCCGCCACGAGATATTGCCTGGCGGCGTTGGGAAGCTCCCCAGAAGATACGGGTCTGGGGAGGGCGCCCCCCGCCCCACCCACCCCTGGGACTTCACCCCAACTGCGCCTCGATGCACTTCGTTGATGTTCTCGCTGATGCGACTATTCGAGGCCAACCGCGTCGAAGCGGGGTGCACCGTCATTTGAGTCGGCGGAGTCTAATCGAGGCGCGCTCCCGGAGGGGCTGGGGGGTTCCCTCCCCGGACCCGTATCTTCTGGGGAGCTTCTCAACGCCACCCAGCACCATCTCGTGGCGGGCCCGAGTGGCCAAGCGGAATGCGACGCAGCGTGGTCCGGGGAGGGAACCCCCAGCCCCTCAGGGAGCTTGCCGGCACGCTTCGAACGACCCGCGGGATTGCAAAGGCGACACCGCTCATTGACAATCCACGGCATGGATGCGCGGCCGACGAGCACGAGACAGAAGGCACTGGCCCTCAATCTCGACAAGAGCAAGTACGGTACGATCGCCGAGATCGGCGCGGGCCAGGAGGTCGCGCGTTGGTTCTTCGTGGTCGGCGGCGCGGCGGGCACCGTGGCCAAGACCATCTCGGCCTACGACATGGCCGTCAGCGACGCCATCTACGGCCAGGCCCCGAGATACGTCAGTCGCCAGCGTCTCCAGGCCATGCTCGAGTACGAGTTCAGCCAGCTCCTCGAGGGGCTGGGCGCGGCGCGCGGGGAGACCACCAGTTTCTTCGCCTTCGCCGACACCGTGGCTACCCGGAGCTACAAGCGTGCCGAGGATGGGCGCGGATGGATCGGCATCCGGTTCCAGCGCCATCCCGGCGAAGCGCCCTCCGACGTGATCGTCCACGTGAACCTCAAGGACACCACGGCCACTCTCCAGCAGGAGGCGCTCGGCGTCGTCGGGGTCAACCTGATCTACGGCGCCCATCACATGCACACCGAGCCCGAGTCGCTCATCGGCTCGCTCATGGACGAGCTGTCGCGCGACCGCCTCGAAGTGGACATGATCAAGCTTTCCGGCCCCGCCTTCGACGGCGTGGACAACCGGCTCATGAGCCTGCAGCTCGTCGAGCAGAACCTCACCGACGCCGCCATGTTCACCGCGGCCGGCGAGGTCGTCCAGCCGTCAGAAGTGTTCTACAAGAAGCCCATCCTCGTGGAGCGGGGGAGCTTCCGGCCGGTGACCAGGCTCACCCTCGATCTGCTGGAGGGAGCGCTCCAGCAGTTCCTCGAGGAGCCGACGGTCAAAGGACAGGAGCCGGTGGTGCTGATGGAGATGACGCTGCGAAACCTTACCGACGGCTTACGCGTGGATCACGCCGACTTTCTCGCCCGCGCGGACATCCTCGGCCTCCTCGGCCACGACGTCCTGATCTCCCGCTTCGAGCAGTTCTACCATCTCGCCGAATATCTCGGCTCCTACACCGACCGCCAGATCGGGATCGCGGTGGGGCTGCCCAGCATCAAGGAGATCGCCGAGGAGAACTTTTACAAGGGCCTGAGCGGGGGCATGCTCGAGTCCACGGGCCGACTCTTCCGGCGGTCGGTCAAGATGTACGCCTACCCGTTTCTCGATCCGGCCACCGGACGCGTGGTGACCGTCGAGACCATGCAGGTGGTGGAGGTGTGGCGGCACCTGCGCGATTTCCTGCTCGAGAGCGGCCACCTCGTGCCCATCAAGCGCTACGATGAGCGCCTTCTCTCCATCTTCACCAAGGACGTGCTCGCCCGCATCCAGTCCGGTGACGCCACGTGGGAAGAGATGGTTCCCCCCGTCGTCGCCTCCACCATCAAGACCAAGCGCCTCTTCGGTCTGCGCGCGCCCTGAGAGCGAGAGACGGCTCTCGGTCAGGCTACTTCTGGGTCTTCTCCCGCCCCGCCTCGTAGATTTCCTTCATCCTGCCCGCCATGACCTTGCTGCCGATGCCCCGCTTCATGGAGCCGCCGAATCCCGTGACCTGGTCGGTGAAGGCATGGCTGGTGGAGATCACCACGGTGCCTTCCGGAACGGGCAGGAATCCACCCACGGACTGCGAGCCGTTGTAGCCGGTGCTCGCGTAGTACTCGCGGCGCACCACGGCACGGGCGGGCCCGTCCGGAGCGATGAGGATGTGCACGAGGATATAGGTCGTCTTTTTCTCGATGAGAGACTTCAGCCAGAAGAAATTCTCCTGCATCCCGGCCAGCGTTGCTTGGGGATAGTCGAGGAGGACCTTCTGGAAGGCGGGCAGGTACTTCTCCAGTCCCTGGGCGGCCTGGCTGGCCTTGCGCAGATCGGCGGCGGGATCAGTGGTCCGTCCTCCTCCCCGATCGTAGGGCGCGATGCCGGCGAGACCGGAGGCACGGTAGGCCTGGTAACGGGCGAGGAGCATGCGCCGCAGCTGCTGCTGTACGGCCTGGGTCGTGCCGCCGGCGAGCGCCTTGAAGGCGGCGATCTCGCTCGCGCTGAGATTCACGTCCTCGCCCGCCTTCGCGCTCGTCAACGCCTGGGCCTCCGCGCTCGTGATCGAGAGCTTCGCGAAGTCGGCCGGGCTCCCCGCTCCCTTGATCTCTCCGTAGGCCTTTACCTGCGCGTCGGATGTGATCAAATCGCCGGCGATGACCTGTTTGCTGAGCGTCTCCGGCGGCGCCTTGACGAGGAAGGCGATGGCGAAGGACAGGTCCCGATCCGAGACCGCGCCCACGCTGACGTTGACGAACTGCCCGTTCAAGACGCTCTGCTTGTCGTCCGCGCCCAATCCCGCGTCCGTGAGAATCTGCCCGGCATTCGGCTGGGCCTGCGCGGCATTCGCGAGACAGAGCAGGCTCAATATGCCCACGGCGAGCCGTCCCGCCAGGATGCTTCCGTGTCGCATGCGCGTGCACTCCTTTTCGTGTCGGACGCTCATTTCGCCGCGAGGACCTTTCCCACCGTGGTGTCGACGTGGAAGACCCGGAACGCCGGCGGGACGCACCCTCCGATAGGCCCGAGCGTCGGCGGAAACCAGCGCGGTGTCAAATGGTTCTTGCCATCTCCCCCGCCCCTCGCCCTCGTGGTACCGTGCCGCCCATCCCATGGGTTCTTCCTTCGAGGCCTCGCGCCATCTCGTCCTGGTGGGCGGCGGTCATAGTCACGTCGAGGTGTTGAGGGCGTGGGCGCGCGAGCCCGCGCCCGGCGTGCGCCTCTCCGTGGTGACGGACAGCCCGCGCGCCGTCTATTCCGGCATGGTGCCGGGATTCGTGGCCGGCCAGTACCGGCTCGACGAGATCGAGATCGACGTTGAGCGCCTGGCTCGGAGGGCCGGCGCGGCCTGGCTCAACACGCAGGCCACGAGGCTCGACGCCCACTCACACCGGCTTCACGTACACGGTGCCTCGTCGCTTGCATACGACATGGTGTCCTTTGACGTGGGCTCGACGGTGTCAGGCCTCGATCGACCCGGCGTCAAGCAGCACAGTCTGCCCACCCGGCCCATCAATGACTTCGCCCACCGTATCGACGCGCTCTTCGAGCGCGGGCGAACCCGGTCCGCCCTTCGCGTGGTCGTCGCGGGAGCCGGGGCGGGCGGTGTCGAGCTGGCCTTCGCTTTTCGCGCGCGTTTCGGAGCCGAACCGTCAGTGCTTGTTCTCGAGAGAGGGCCGCGAGTTCTCCCCGGCTCCCCCGCCTCGGCGGCGCGGCGCATCGAGCGGAATGCCCGGGCGCGCGGCATAGCCATCCGCGTCGATGCGGCGGTGGCCGAGGCGCACGCCGATCAGCTCGTCCTCGAGAGTGGAGAGGCCGTGGCGTGCGACGCCCTTGTCTGGGTGGCCGGATCGGCGAGCCTGCCCCTCTTCGACGGCTCGGGCCTCGAGCGGGACGAAGGGGGATTCGTCAAGGTGCGCCCCACCCTCCAAGCGGTGGGCCATGACGAGATCTTCGCCACGGGCGACTGCGCGAGCCTCGTCACCGATCCGCGGCTTCCGAAGGCGGGCGTCTATGCGGTGCGCCAGGGCCCCGTGCTTGCTCACAACCTCAAGGCACGCGCGGCGGGACGGGCGCTGCGCACGTATCGTCCCCAGCGCGATTTTCTTTCCTTGCTGAACCTGGGCGACGGGCGGGCGATAGCGATGAAGTGGGGCCTCTCCGCCGAAGGCAGGTGGGCCTGGCGGCTCAAAGACGCGATAGATCGGCGCTTCGTGCGCCGCTATCGGTGAGCCTTCGCCGCCTCCTCCAGGCACGATTTGAGGAGATCGAGCGCGGCGCGCGTGAATACCCACATATTGGCCTCGCGGTCGGCGCTCCCCGTCTCGAGAGTGATGACGCGCTCGACGGATCCGGCCACGGCGATGCAGGCATGGCCGGCGGCATCGCCATAGCGATTGCCGGTGGGACCGCTCGCTCCCGTCTCCGCGAGGCCCCAGGTGGTGCCGAGCTTCTCTCGTACGGTGCGGGCGCCGAGGAGGGCATAGGCTTCGGTGCTCGACCGTATGCCCTTGACGCTTTCGTCGGCGATGCCGAGCAGCGCGCGCCGCGCGTTCTGGGTATAGATCACGCCGCCCCCCTGGAAGTACGCGGAGGCGCCCGGTATGGCGAGGAGGGCGGCCGAGATCAGTCCTCCGGCCGAGGATTCGGAGACGGCGACAGTCTGGCGTGACTGGACGAGCAGGGCGGCGGCCGCGGCGGCGATGGGAGCAAGATCGTTCATGGCCCAAGAGTGCCACGGACGGAAAACCTCGGCTGAGGTAAGATTGCCGCCTCAACGTTCTCCCACCCCCAAGCGCGGGCTGCCCAGCGCGGCCCCGGAGGATTCCAGCATGGGTCAGATGATCACGCTCACCGCCGAAGACGGTCACTCGTTCAGCGCCTACCGGGTCGCCCCTGCCGGCAAGCCCAAAGCCGGCATCGTCGTGATTCAGGAGATCTTCGGCGTCAACTCGCATATCAAGAAGGTCTCGGACGGGTTCGCGGCCGACGGCTACGTCGCGCTCGCACCCGCCATCTTCGATCGCGCCGAGCGCGGCTTCGAGACGGGCTATGCGCCCGACGACATCGATCGTGGTCGCGCCGTCCGCGGCAAGATCGACATCAACGACATGATCAAGGATATCCGCGCGGCGGTGGGCGCCCTCAAGGCCGAGGGTCTCAAGGTCGGCGTGGTCGGCTATTGCCTGGGCGGCACCCTCGCTTGGCTGGCCGCCACGCGGATCGACGGCGTGAGCTGCGCCGTGTCGTACTACGGCGGCGGCGTGGCGGAGACGGCGTCGGAGAAGCCGCGCGCCCCCGTCCTCTTCCACTTCGGCGAGACGGACCAGTCCATCCCGCCCGACCACCATGCGAAGATCCGCGCCGCGCACCCCTCGGTGCCGATGCACATCTATCCGGCCGGCCACGGTTTCAACTGCGAGGCGCGCGGGAGCTACCATGAGCCCAGCGCGACTCTCGCGCGCACCCGCACCATGGAGTTCCTGGCCAAGCACCTGTAGCCCATTGCCCGCAACTCCGCGGGCGCCGGCGCGGCGGCTCGTCATCGAACTGACGGCCGCCGCGCTCGCGCGTCTGGTTCTGAGCACGGGCCGCATGTTCGGGGCCTTGACCGGCGGCTATGTCTGGCTGTGGGGAGGGCTGGCCGCGACGGGCTGCGCGGCGGGGGTTCTGTCCGTGCTGGCCTTGGTTTCCCTCGTCTGGGGCTTGCGCGGCTGGCATCCGCGCCCCGTATGATGGAGGCCGCCATGCCCGAGGACGTCCCGACGCCGTTCGACGCCTATCGCGACCGCGTGCGCCCCGAGTGGATGGACCACAACGGCCACATGAACATGGGGTTCTATCTGGTCGTGTTCGACTTCGCCACGGACGCGTTCTTTCGGTGGATCGGCCTCGACGAGGGCCATCGCCGCGCCAGGAGCGTCACCACCTTCGCCCTCGAAGCCCACGTGACCTACCATCGCGAGGTCCGCGAGGGCGACCCCCTTCGCTTCACCACCTTGCTCCTCGCCCACGACGCGAAGCGCCTGCACTATTTCCATCAGATGTATCACGCAGGGGAGGGCTATCTCGCCGCCACCAATGAGCTCATGTCGCTTCACGTGAGCGAGGAGACTCGCCGCGGCGCCCCCATGGCGGCCGAGATCCTCGAGCGGCTGCGTCCCATCCAGGCGGCGCATGACCGCTCGGGCCGGCCGCCTCAGGTCGGGCGCCGTATGGGCTTCGCGGCCCCACCCACGACGCGCTGATCGGGAGCGACCTGTGGCGCATTTGGGTGCTGCTCTGGGCACCTCCCTGTATAATCGGGCGGTTGGCTCCGGAGGGCTTGCCAAGGATGGCATCGGGCACCGGCAGTACGTCGGCAGCGTGGGCCTGGGACGAGGCCCTGTGTGGAGTTGTACCGCCGCTAATCTCCCCGCTGAACGCCATGGGCGGGCCGGAGACGGACGCCGCAGCCGCGCTCTGACCGGGATGCCCAACCCCCTCGCCCTCCACACCTGGACGCTTGATACGACGCCCTTGCCGCGCGTGCTCGAGATCGCGCGCGAGACGGGCTGGGACGCCGTGGAGCTGCGCCGCATCGATTTCGCCCGCGCCAAGGAGCGGGGCGAGTCGCCCGAGGCCGTCCTGGACCTGGTGCGACGCTCCGGTCTGGCCACGGCGTGCGTCGGGGTCGAGCTCGGCTGGATGTTCGCCACGGGCGACGAGCGGGCCCGGCTCCTGCGTGCCTTCGACGAATCGTGCGGCTGGGCCAAGGCCTTGGGGTGCCGGACGGTGATGAGCCCGGTGGACCGGGGACGCGGCGAGGCCGCGCGCGCCGCCGCGAGCGTGGCCGAAGTCGGGGACATCGCGGCGCGCCACGGCGTCCGGCTCGCCCTGGAGTTCAATTCGCTCTGTGAGCAGTTCAACACCCTCGCGAGCGTTCGCGAGGCCGTGGCGGCGGCCCGGCACGAGCACGTCGGCCTCCTCGTGGACGCCTACCACATGGGCCGGAGCGGAGGGCGGCCGTCGGATCTCGACGCGGTTGCCGGCGCGGACATCGCCTATGTCCAGTTCAGCGACGTGCCCCGGAGCGGCCTGGTTCCCGGCCAGGCGCTGAACCGGCTGCCCCCCGGTCAGGGGAGTGTGCCGTTCCCCGCCTTCTTCACGGCGATCGCCCGCAGGGGCTACACCGGCTACTGCTCCTACGAAGCGCCGAATCCGGCGGCGTGGGCCCGCGACCCCGCCGACGTGGCCCGTGAAGCGATCGAGGCGACGAGGGCCGTGGCACGGTGACCAGCCTCAAGTGGGGCGAGGTCGGACAGTCGCTCAAGGCGAAGTTGTCCCTGCTCATCACCGCGGTCCTCGTCCTCGCCATCCTGCTCGTGGTGATCGTCCTCCTGCGCCAGCAGCAGGAGAGCCTGACCGTGGAGATGACGAAGCGCGGGCGCGCCATCGCCGAGAATCTCGCGGCGGGGGCCAAGACCTCGCTGCTCCAGCGCGACGACCTGACCCTGACCGTGCTCGTCAAGGACGCCATGAAGGACAGCGACGTGGCGTACATCATCATCACGGACGAGAAAGGCCAGATCCGCGCGCACTCGGACATCAGCCAGATCGGTGAGGATGTCCACCGCCCGGCGCCCCTCGCTCCCGCCAGCGACGAGATCACCGTGACCAGCTACCGCTTGCCGTCGCGGGCCGGCATCATCGATTTCGCGGTGCCCCTCACCTTCAGCAGGGTCCGTCTGGGCGCGCTCTACCTGGGCTTCAGCGAGGAGTCCATCGTGGCCGCGCTGGGGAAGGCGCGCCGCCAGGCGGGTCTCGTCACCCTCGGCATGGTGTCGCTCGGCATCGCGGCCGCGGTGGGACTGGCCACGCTCCTCTCCCGTCCCATCTTCCGCTTGGTGGAGGGCACGAGGGCGATCGCGGCCGGCGACCTCAAGGTCTCGCTGCCCATCACCTCTCACGACGAGCTGGGCACCCTGACCCAGGCCTTCAACCAGATGGTGAAGAGCCTGAGCGAGAAGGAGATGATCAAGCGCGCCTTCTCCCGCTACGTCGCGCGCGAAGTGGTGGAGGAAGTGCTGAAAGATCCCGAGCAGCTCCAGCTCAAGGGGGAGCGGCGCGAGGTCACCGTGCTCTTCTGCGACGTGCGCGGCTTCACCCCGATGTCGGAGCGGCTCACCCCCGAGCAGGTGGTATCGCTCCTCAACGACTACTACACCCTGATGATCGAGCTCACCTTCAAGCATGACGGCACCCTCGACAAATTCCTCGGCGACGGCGTCATGGCCGTCTACGGCGCGCCCATCTTTTATCCAGAGCACGCCCTCCACGCCTGTCGGGCGGCCCTCGCCATGCAGTCCGGGGTCGAGCGCCTGTCCGCCGAACGCGTGGCCGCGGGCAAGGAGCCCATCGTCATCGGCATCGGCGTCAACGCGGGCGAGGTGGTGGCGGGCACCGTGGGCACCGAGGAGCGCATGGAGTACACCGTCATCGGCGACAACGTCAATCTCGCCTCGCGGCTCACCTCGAATGCCAAGCCGGGCCAGATCCTCATCAGCCGGCGGACCCTTGACCTGGTTCGCGACGCCGTCGATGTGCGGGCGCTCGGCGGCATTCACGTCAAGGGCAAGGACGAAGAGATCGAAGCCTACGAGCTGGTGGGGCTCAGAGCCCTCGCCTCGGGAGGGAAGAAGTGACGAGACGAGCCCTGCTGCTGATCGTGGTCGCCCTCGTGGCCTGGGGTTGCGCTTCGGCGGCCACGCCGCCCGCGCCTCCTCCCGCGGCGCCCGTGGTGACTGGGCCCCCCGCGCCCGACGTCTTCGAGTCGCCGGACTTCATCGTCGTCATTCCGAAGACGCCGGAGACCTCGGCCACCCTCGCCGCCCGCTACCTGGGCGACGCCGCCAAGGCCTGGATGATCGAGGAGTTCACGGGGGCGGGAACGTTCGCGCCGGGGCAGCAGGCGGTGATCCCGCGCAAGGCCTGGAATCCCGCGGGGGTCACCGCCTCGGGCTACCGCCTCGTGCCCATCCTCGTCTACCACAACCTGGATGCCCAGCCGAAGGGACGGCTCGTGCAATCGGTGTCGAGCTTCGATCAGCAGATGCACTATCTGAAGACGGAGGGCTATCACACCCTCACTCTCACCGAGTTTCTCGAGTTCACGCGGCTCGAGCGCCAGCTCCCGAGAAAGTCCGTGGTGCTGACGTTCGACGACGGGTACAAGTCGTTCAAGCAGTACGCCTATCCGGTGCTGAAAGAGCTGGGCTTCACCGCCACCCTCTTCGTCTACACGGACTATGTGGGCGCCGGACGCAATGCGCTGTCGTGGGCGGACATCAAGGCGCTCCAGGGCGAAGGCTTCGACATCCAGGCGCACTCGAAGACGCACGGCGACCTGCGCCGGGCGCCGGGTGAGACGCCGGCGCAGTTCGCCCAGCGCATGCAGGCCGAGCTCGCCCAGCCGCGCGATCTCTTCAAGCGTCAGCTCGGTCAGACGCCCGAGACCATCGCCTATCCCTACGGCCGCTGGGACGCCGACGTGCTCAAGCAGGTCCAGGCCGCGGGCTATGTGGCGGCCTTCACGGTGCGCCGGCAGGGCAATCCCGCCTTCGTCTCGCCGCTCACCATCCATCGCAGCCAGATCTACGCCGACATGAGCCTCGACGAATTTGTGAAGAACCTGACCCTCTACCAGGAGGAAGATCTCCGGTGAGCGGCCTCCGCCTTCTCCTGCTGGGCGCGGTGGCCCTGATCGCCACCGCGTGCGCCACCGCCGAGCCGGAGCGGGCGGCCACCACGGCTCAGCCGGCGCCGAAGCCTCCGGGTGTTCCCCGACAGGCATTGGCCGCACCCTACAACGACCGGGCGCAGGCCCTCGAGAGCGACGGACGTCTGCGCGAGGCGCTCCAGGCGCGACAGATCGCCCTTACCATCAATCCTGACGACGCGGCAACGCGGGCGGCCGCGGCCGCCCTCCAGGCCAAGATCGACGAGCAGGTGGCGGTCCAGCTCAAGGAGGGGCGCGCGGCGACCCAGCGCGGGTCCCAGGTGGTGGCGCGGAGGTACTACCTGACCGCGCTTGCCCTCGATCCGGGCAATCGCGCCGCCTTCGATGCGTTGCGCGAACAGACCCAGGAGGTGGATGGCCTCCCGCATACGGTCAAGGCGAGAGAGACGCTGGCCGGGCTCGCCTCGGAATATTATGGCAACCGCGCGCTCGCCGAGGTCATCGCGGAGACGAACAAGCTCCAGCCCAATGCGCGCCTGACCCCGGGCATGGTGCTGAAAATCCCCGAAGTGCCCGGCGTCACCCTCAATCGTCCGGGGGCCCGCCCCCCCGCGCCGCGCGCCCCTTTGCCCACGGCGCCCGGCGCTCCCACGGCCGCCGCCCCGCCGCCCACCCCCTCGGCGCCTGCCCCCCCGAGAGAAGAGCCGGCCGAGGTCAATCCGCTCCTCGCCGAGGCGCGCGAGGCGGCCGACCGTCTGGACTACGGCCAGGCGCTGAGCGATATCGACCAGCTCCTGAATTCCTCACCGCGCAATGCCGACGCGCTCACCCTCAAGAAGCAGGTTCTCTACAGCCAGGGCAAGCAGCAGCTCGATCAGCGGAAGTACCGCGATTCGTATGCCACGCTCAACCAGCTCGCGAGGATCGCTCCGAACTACGAGGATTCGGCGACCCTCATGCGGCAGACGCGGACGCGCCTCATCGACGAGTACTACAATAGCGGCATCCGCTACTATCGCGAGGAGAAGCTCCCCGAGGCCATTGCCCAGTGGAAGGCGGTGCTCGAGATCGATCCGCAACACGTCAACGCGCGTAAGAACCTCGACCAGGCGGAACGGCTGTTGAAGCAGCTCGACGAGCGCCGCAAGTGATCCCGACGGCATGAACGGCTTTTCGAGCGACCGGCGGCGCCTCATCATCGGCGCGGCCGCGCTGGTCGTAGTGGCGGGCATCCTCTACGGCGGCTGGGCGTGGTGGCAGTCACGCTCGCAGGTGACCACCGACGACGCCTACGTGGAGGGAGCGGTGGCCGTGGTGAGCTCCAAGGTCATGGGCAATGTCGTGGAGCTTCTCGTCCAGGACAATCAGCAGGTCAAGACGGGACAGGTGCTCCTGCGCCTCGACCCGCGGGACTTCCGGGCCAAGCGCGATCAGGCGGCGGCGGCGGTGGCGGTGGCGGAGGCGGCGTTGCTGGCCGCCCGCTCCGAGCTGCCGATGACGCGCGGGGTGACCGAGGCCCAGACCGACGAAGCGAAGGGGGCGCTCGAGGGCGCGCGAGCGGGGGAGGCGGCGAGCCAGTCCGCCGTCCATGAGGCCCAGGCCGTGCTCGAGGCCAAGCGCGCGTCGGCCGCGGCGGCGGCGGCCGACGCCGCCGGGGCCAAGGCCAACGCCGTGCAGGCCATCCGCGAGATGGAGCGCCAGCGCAAGCTGGTCCAGTCGGGCCTCGTGGCGCTCCGGGACTTCGAGCAGGCGGAGACCGCAGAGGGCGCCGCCCGCGCGGTGCAGGAGGCCACGGAGCGCCGCAAGACACAGGCGGAGCGTGAGGTGCAGCAGGCGGAGGCGTCCCTCGTCTCCAAGACGCAGGGCGTGCAGCAGGCGAAGCAGCGCGTGATGGAGCTGCGCGGCACGCTGGCCAAGACGGAGAGCCAGCGCGGCCAGGTACCGATGAAGGAAGCGGACATCGTGCGCGCGGAGGCCGCCCTGGCCCAGGCGCGCGCCGATCTCAACTTTGCCGAGCTCCAGCTGCAGTACACGGAGGTCCGCGCCCTCGTGGACGGCGTCGTCTCCCGGCGCACGGTGGAGCTCGGCCAGGTCGCCCAGATGGGGCAGCCGCTCCTCGCCATCGTGCCGCTCCACGAGGTCTGGGTCCTCGCGAACTTCAAGGAGACGCAGCTCGCACGGATTCGGCCCGGCATGCTGGCCGACGTCTGGGTGGACACCTTCAGCGACCGTGTGTTCCGGGGCAAGGTGGACTCGCTCTCCGCGGGGACGGGCGCGCGCTTCTCCCTCCTGCCGCCGGAGAATGCCACGGGCAACTGGGTCAAGGTCGTCCAGCGCCTGCCCGTGAAGATCCGGCTCGACCCCGGCCAGTTCGGCAATCCCCACACGCTGCGCGCCGGCATGTCCGCCGTGGTGACGGTGCAGCTGCGTTAGCAGGAAGCTATCGGCCGTGTCGCTGTCGGCCGGTTGCCGTACCAATTGCCGCGTTCTGTTAGCCCGGCGACATTTTCGGTCTCCCTCAGCCTGGAGCTCCTTCTCCAAGTGATTGATTTTCTGTAGGGGTAGTGGGTGGAGCGTCTTTTGCTTCTCTGCCCTCCGGAGGTGCAAGCTCACATGCTCCAGCGCACGCAAGCTCGGTCCACCGGTGTCCATCTGCCGCTCCGAAACCTGGCCCTTTGCCTCGATTGCGACGAGTGTTTCGCCCTCGGCGGCGAGACGTGCCCCGCCTGCGGCAGCCACACGTGGACGCCCGCCGCGCGCTTTCTCGATCTCGTGGCGGCGCCGGGCCCCCATCGCGGGAACGGTAGTGCCCGGAACACGCAGCCGCGCCGAGACGCCGAGGAGGTCGCGATCGTCAAGCACCTGCTCGTGGTCGCGCGCCACCGCCGGCAGTTGTACGAGGAAATCAAGCGGGCCTTCGCGGGGCACGAGAGCGTGGATGTGATCCTGGACCGGCGCGTGCTCGAGCGGCGCCGCAGCAAGGAGGCGCCGGGGCTGGACCGGCGCCGCCGCAGCCGGCGCTCTCGCTCCGGCATCGACGAGCAGCTCCGCACCATCGGGTGGTCGCTCGTGCTGCTCGATCTCACCAAGCCCAAGCGCGGCTGAGGCGCCGCGGACCACTCACCTCGAAGCGCGGCGACTCTTTGCCCGCGAGTGGGCCGCGTCGAGGATCGCGATGAGGTAGGATGCGCGTCATGAGCCCTCTCCGCGAGCTGCCCGCGCTGTGCGCCGGCGTGCTGCTCTTGGTGGCGGGCGTGTCGGCTTGCGCGAGGGTGCCCGGCGTCGAGGTGCCTGATGTGCGGACGCCGCCCGAGGTGGTGGTCGAGATATTGCGACTGGCCCGCGTCGGACCGGACGATGTGGTCTACGATCTGGGCTCGGGCGACGGGCGCATCGTGATCGCGGCCGCGCGGGATTTCGGAGCGCGCGGGGTGGGAATCGAGCTCGACCCCGATCTCGTGGCCGAGTCCATCCGGAACGCCCGCCGCGCGCGCGTGGCCGATCGCACGCGCTTTCTCCAGCAGGACATCTTCGGGGCCGATTTCAGCGAGGCCACCGTGGTCACCCTCTATCTCTCGCCCGAGGTGAACCTGCGGCTGCGCCCCAAGCTCCTCGCCCTCGAGCCCGGCTCTCGCGTCGTCTCCCACGACTTTCCCATCGGAGACTGGAAGCCGGAGCGCGTGGTGAACTTCAAGGGCCCTGAGCGCACCCACGTGCTCTCCCTCTGGATCGTTCCGCCCCGCTAGCCGGCTCGTCGTCTTTTCCGCTCGCGCGGCGGCGCCTCCGGTGGATACAATCGAGCGCGGGGCCTGTGCTATACTCCGCGCGGTTTTCCACCTTCTCTGGAGGCGCACGTGACCGGGTACTTGCCTGTGGTGATCTTCCTCGGCCTCATCGTGGCCTTTGGCGTGGTGTCGCTCGGCATGGCCTTCGTGCTCCGACCCTCTCGCCCGTACGCCTCGAAGCTCGAGAATTACGAGTGCGGGGCGGAGCCCATCGGCCAGGCCTGGGTGCAATTCCCGGTGGGCTTCTATCTGGTCGCGCTCATCTTCATCGTCTTCGACGCCCTCGCCGTTTTTCTCTTCCCGTGGGCGCTCGTGCTCAAGCCCTTGGGCATGGGCGCGGTGGGGGTCATGGCGCTCTTCATGGGCATCCTCGGGCTCGGCTGGCTGTACGCGCTTCGCGAAGGGATCCTCGAGTGGAAATAAAGGCGCCCATCCCCCAGATTCCCCCCGCGGTGTGGACGGAGTTCAAGGATCTCCAGGAGTGGGAGAAGCTCCACAAGGAGCGGCCGGAGGGGGACAAGCACTCCGCGCTCTTCGAGACCCTCGAAGACGGCGTCTTCAATTTCCCCGGCGGCTTCATCGTCACCACCGTGGCCGACGCCTTCCTGAACTGGGCGCGCAAATCCTCCGTGTGGCCGGTCACCTTCGGCCTCGCCTGCTGCGCCATCGAGATGATGGCCACCTTCGCCTCGCGCTTCGACGTGGAGCGCCTCGGCATGGTACCCTTCGCCTCTCCGCGCCACTCGGATCTCATGATCGTCTCCGGCACCGTCACCATCAAGATGGCGCCCATGCTCGAGCGGATCTACGATCAGATGCCCGATCCCAAGTGGGCGGTGTCCATGGGCTCCTGCGCCAATTCGGGCGGGCCGTTCCGCCACGGCTATCACGTGGTCAAGGGCGTGGACCGTGTCATTCCCGTGGACGTCTACGTGCCGGGCTGCCCACCGCCCCCGGAGTCGCTCCTGTACGGCCTCCTCAAGCTCCAGGAGCAGATCGCCCACTTCCGCACGACGGGCCAGCGCGCCGCGCCCAGCGAGAAGACCGACTAGGGTGCTGACGCACGCGCAGGCGCGCTCCCTCGTCCAGGAACGGTTCGGTATCGCCGCCACGGGAGAGGGCCCGCTGCTCCTCGTGGAGATCTCGCCCGAGCGGTGGCAGGAATTTGGCCGCTTCGCCCGCGCCACCCTCGGCTGCGTGTACTTCGCCTTCCTGTCCGCGGTGGACTGGAAGGAGCAGGGGCTGGAGGTCATCGCGCGCGTGGAAAACCTCGACGCCAACTTCGCCGTCTTCATGAGGACGAAGCTGGGGGCGGGCGTGACCCGCTGTGCTTCGCTCCAGCCCGTGTGGCGCGGCGCCGACTGGATGGAGCGTGAATGCTACGACATGTTCGGCATCCGCTTCGACGGGCATCCGGACCTGCGGAGGATCCTCCTCCCCCAGGACTGGGAGGGGCATCCGCTGCTCAAGTCCTACGCTGTGGACACGCCGCACCCGCCGTACCGCTAACCGGCAAGGGGGACTGGCCATGATCTACGAGCTTCGGACGTACACGCTGCAGCCGGGCACGCAGGGAACGTACTTGAAGAACTCCGCGGAGATCGGGCGAAAGATCCGGGGGGACAAGTACGGCAAGCTCGAAGGATTCTGGTTCACGGAATTCGGGACGCTGAATCAGGTCGTCCACCTGTGGGCCTTCGACAGCCTGAACGATCGGGAGCGCCTGCGGGGAGAGCTCGCGAAGAACGAGGAGTGGACCAAGGGCTACCTGCCGCATACGCGCGGCACCCTCCTCGCCCAGGAGATAAAGACCCTCGCGCCCGTCCTGCCCCTCAAGCCGCCGCCGGACGCGGGCCATGTCTATGAGCTGCGCTGGTACCGCGCGCATGTGGGCCGGCTCGGCGAGTGGCTCGGCCACTTCAAGGACATCATGCCCACGCGCGAGAAGTACTCGAAGAACATCGGAGTGTTCCAGACGGAAGCGGGCCAGCTCAACGAGGCCGTCCACCTCTGGGCCTACAAGGATCTCAACGATCGCGGCGCGGTCAGAGGCAAGGTGCTCCAGGACCCAGAGTGGCAGTCCTTCCTCGGCAAGTCCGCCCCGTGCCTGGCCGAGATGAAGTCGATCATCCTCAACCCCGCCGCCCACTCGCCGATGCAATGAATTTCGAGCTGAGACGGACAAGGCTGAGCGGCACAACGAAAGCGTGATCTAGCGTGGACCTCGAATCGCGGCAAGTTCTCGAGATGGGCTACGGCGGGGCTGAGCGCATCACCATGAACATGGGGCCTCAGCACCCGTCGTCCCACGGGGTGTTCCGCGCCATCCTCACCCTCGAGGGGGAAACTGTGGTGGCGGTGGACGCGGTCATCGGCTATCTGCACCGCTGCCACGAGAAGCTGGCCGAGACCCTGACCTACACACAATACCCCTCCATCGCCTCCAAGACCGACTACGTGGCCGCCATGACGAGCGAGCTCGCCTATGTCCGGGCCGCGGAGATGATCGGCAAGATCGACGTGCCCAAGCGCGCCCAGTACCTCCGGGTCATCGCGGCCGAGCTGCAGCGCATCGCCTCCCACTGCCTGTGGCTCGGCACGTGGTGTCTCGACATGGGCGGGGCGCTGGGGGGCGGGGCCACGGTGTTTCTCTACTGCATCCGCGAGCGCGAGGACGTGCTCGACCTCTTCGAGGCGCTGACGGGGGCGCGACTCTTGTACGGTCTGCACCAGGTGGGCGGTGTCCGCTACGACATCCCCGCGGACTGGGCGGGGAAGTGCCGCGCCACCGTGGACAAGATCGAAGGGCGCATCTCTGAGTTCGAGGAGATGCTGGAGTCGAATGCCTTCTTCCTCGCCCGCACTCAGGGAGTGGGAACGGTCTCGCGCGAGCTCGCCCAGGAGGTCGGCATCTCCGGTCCCCTCGTGCGCGGCTCCGGCGTCAGCTACGACATACGCCGCGCCGAGCCCTACTCCTCGTACGAAGACTTCGATTTCAAGGTGCCCGTGGAGAGGGAGGGGGACTGCTTCGCGCGCTATCGCGTGCGGATGGTGGAGTTCCGCCAGTCGATCAAGATCGTCCGCCAGGCCCTGGACGGCCTGCCCGTGGGGCCGATCTCCTCGCGCCCCGGCGTCAAGTCCGTGGGGCAGGTGCGCATTCCCAAGGGCGAGGCCTATGCCCGCGTGGAAGGGGCGCGCGGGGAAGTGGGCTGCTATCTCATCGCGGACGGCTCGGCCAAGCCGTATCGGATGAAGTGGCGCGGTGCCTCCTTCTCCAACCTGTCCATCCTTCCCCACATCATCCCGGGCCATAAGGTCGCCGACGTCGTCGCCATCATGGGCTCCGTCGACCCCGTGTTCGGCGAGGTCGACCGCTAGCCCGTGCTTTCCGCGATCTCCTCTTTCGTCGTGGGCTTCATCGTGCTCAACGCCATCATCGGCATGGTGACCTACGTGACGCTGCTCGAGCGCAAATTCGCCGCGCGGATGCAGTCGCGCATCGGCCCCTACCGTGTGGGACCGCACGGCCTGCTCCAGCCCATCGCCGACGCGCTGAAGCTCATGATGAAGGAAGACGTCGTCCCGCGGCTCGCCGACAAGACCGTGTACAACCTCGCCCCCATCGTCTTCCTCGTCCCGTGCATGCTGATCTTCGCCACTCTGCCCTTCGCGCCCGGGCTCGGGGTCGCCGACCTCAACATCGGCATCCTCTTCTTTCTCGCCGTGTCGGCCATGGAGATCGTGGGGCTCTTCATGGGCGGTTGGGGCTCGAACAACAAGTACGCGCTGCTCTCCGTGATGCGCGCGGTCAACCAGATCATCTCCTACGACCTGCCCTTCGTCTTCGCGGCCATGGTGCCCGTGCTCCTCACGGGCTCCCTCAAGCTCTCCGACATCGCGGCCGCCCAGCCGGATCTCCTCCACTGGTTCGTCTTCTATCCGGTGATCGGCCAGCTCGCCTTCATCGCCTACATCGTGGCCACTCTTGCCGCCGAGAACCGCGTGCCCTTCGACATCCTCGAGGCGGAGTCCGAGCTGATCGCGGGCTTCCGCGTGGAGTACTCGGGCATGAAGTTCGCCCTCATCCAGCTCGGGGAGTACGCGCACGTCATCGCCACCTCTTTCCTGGGGGCCCTGCTCTTCCTGGGCGCGTGGGGCGGGCCGGGGCCGGCGTGGCTCGGGCCACTGTGGTTCCTCCTCAAGGCCATGGCCGTCTTCCTGCTCCTGACGTGGATACGCTGGAGCTTCGTCCGGATCCGCGTGGACCAGATCCTCGCCGTCTCGTGGAAGCTCCTGCTGCCCGCCACCCTCATCCTGCTCATGGTCACGGCGGTGGTGGTGGCCTGGCCGAGGGGAGGGGCGGTTGTCTAGACAGCTTGGCGAGAGCTTCTGGAAGGACTTGGGCGACCTCGTTGGCGCCGTTCGCCGCGCCATGTGGATCACCTTCCTCAACTTCTTCCGCAAGCCCGTCACCGTGCACTATCCCGAGGTGAAGCGCGTCTATCCCGACCGTTTTCGGGGCGTGCTCGCTTTGACCTACGACAAGGAGACGGGCGAGGAGAACTGCATCGGCTGCCGGCTCTGCGAGTACATCTGCCCGCCCCAGGTGATCAAGGTCGAGATGCTGAAGGCGGAGAAGCGCAACTACGCCAAGGTCTTCACCCTGGAGCTCTACGCCTGCGAGTTCTGCGAGCTCTGCGTGCAGGTATGCCCGACCGACGCCATCATCATGATGAAGTCCTTCGATCTGGCCACGAGCGACCGGCGCGAGCTCCTCCTCGACAAGGATCGGCTCCACACGATCGGGCTCCAGTTCGAGCCGTCGTGGGCGACGGGCAACGGTCTCCGCGACATGCAGACCCCTCCCAAGGCCGCGCCGGCCGAGCACGCCAGGGCCGAAGCGCCCGCGGCCAAGGCACCCGCGGCCAAGGCACCCGCCACCAATACGGAGGCCCCGGCGGAGTGACCCTCGAGATCGCGGCTTTCTGGGGCCTTGCCGTCCTGCTCATCGGCTCGGCCCTGGCCGTGGTGCTCGGCAAGAACCTCTTCCACTCGGTGCTCTGGCTCGCCCTGTCCTTGACGGCGACGGCGGGCATCTTCCTCGCCCTCGACGCCGAGTTTCTCGCCGCGGTGCAGCTCCTGCTCTACGCGGGCGGCGTCGTCACCATCGTGGTCTTCGCCATCGTGACCACCGAGCGTCTCATCGGCGACCGGATGAGCCAGGTCAGCCGGCACCTCGTGACGGGCGCGATCCTCTCCGGCGCGCTGCTCTTTGCCGTGCTGCGCTTCCTTCGCGGCGCCCACCTGCCTGGAGAGCGTCCGGTCATCGGGGTGGACGTGACACGGGCCCTCGGCCAGGTGCTGATGACGGAGTTCGTCCTGCCCTTCGAGCTCCTGGCTGTCCTCCTCCTCGTGGGGCTTCTCGGCGCCCTCTACTTCGCTCGGCCGGAGGAATGAGCATGCCCTCAGCCGGTCGACCTGACCATTTTGCCGAGGACAGATAGCATGGGCCTCAATGCCTATCTCACCCTGGCCGCCGTCCTCTTCGCCATCGGCTTCTTCGGCGTGGTCACGCGGCGGAACACCGTGGGCATCCTCCTCGGCATCGAGCTCATGCTGAACGCCGTCAACATCAACCTCGTCGCCTTCGCGCGCTTCAATGCCGACATCGTGGGCATGATCTTCACCACCTTCACCATTCCCATCACGGTGGCGGAGGTGGCGCTCGGCCTCGCCATCGTCATCCTCATCTTCCGGATGAAGCGCACGGTGGTGGCCGATCACCTGGACATCCTCAAAGGCTGACGGGAGCCCATGACCGATCCGGCTCTGCCCGCCCTCCTCGCCCTCCTGCTGCCCGCGTGCGCCTTCGTCATCCTGGCCGTGGTGGCGCCGCTCCGCCGACACGGCCGCGCCGCCGCCGGTCTGTCCGTGCTCTTCGCCGCGGGCGCCCTCGCCGCCGCCATCGGAGCGCTCCGGCTGGCCACGCGCAGCGGCGGGTTTTCCGAGTGGCTCTGGGCGTGGATTCCCGCCGAGGCGGGTCCGCTCGCGACGGTGGGCGTCCTCGCCGACGGCGACTCGGCCCTCATGCTCGTGCTGGTCGCTCTCATTTCCTTCCTCGTCCAGGTGTATTCGCTGGGCTATCTCTCCGACGAGACCATGCCCTCCCTCGGCCGCTATTACGCCTACCAGTCGCTCTTCGCCTTCTCGATGATGGGGCTCGTGCTCGCCCCGAACTTCGCCCAGCTCTTCATCTGCTGGGAGCTGGTGGGCCTCTGCTCCTATCTCCTCATCGGCTATTGGTACACGCGGCCGGAGGCGGCGCGCGCCGCGGTCAAGGCTTTCTGGATCACCAAGGCCGCGGACGTGGGCCTTCTCATCGGGATCGTGCTCCTGTGGCGGCAGACGGGGACCTTCGACTTTTTGGAGCTTCTGCAGATGGCCGACACCGGCGCCATCCCCCTGGCCGGGCTCGGCGTGATCACCTTCTGCATCTATCTCGGCGCCTCGGGCAAGTCCGCCCAGTTCCCGTTCCATATCTGGCTGCCCGATGCCATGGAAGGCCCCACCCCCGTCTCCGCGCTGATCCACGCCGCGACCATGGTCACGGCCGGCGTCTACCTCCTCACGCGAACGGTGTGGCTCTTCAGGCTCACTCCCGACGTGATGCAGCTCATCGCCTGGAACGGCGCCTTCACCGCCTTGCTCGCCGCGGTGCTCGCGTGCGTGCAGACCGACATCAAGCGCGTGCTCGCCTACTCGACGGTGTCCCAGCTCGGCTACATGATGGCGGCCATCGGCGCGGGCTTCGCGTCCGCGGGATTTCTCCACCTGCTCACCCACGGCATCTTCAAGGCGCTCCTCTTCCTGGGGGCGGGGGCCGTCATCCACGCCGTGGGCACCAACGACATCTTCCGGATGGGCGGGCTCGCGCGGACGATGCCGCAAACGGCCATCGCCTTCATCGTGGGCACGGTGTCGCTGGCCGGCGTACCGTTCTTCGCGGGCTTCTTCTCCAAGGAAGAGATCCTGGGCGCCGTGCTCGCGGGCGGATTCCCCGGGCCCTTCGGCATGCTGCTCTTCGTCGCCTTCCTCACGGCGTTTTACATGTTCCGGGTGGTCTTCGTTGCATTCTTCGGGGCGGCCGCGGCCGGGCACGGCACGGGCGACCATCACGTGCACGACGCGCCACCTTCCATGGCCCTGCCTTTGGGGATCCTTGCCCTCCTCTCCGTGGGCATCGGGGTACTTTTTGCGTTCTGGCACCCGCGGGCGGAGTTCGAAGAGCTGGGCTGGCTCACGCCCACCGCCGTGGTCGTGGCGTTCGCGGGTATCCTATTCGCTTACCTCGTCTACCAGCGGCGGGCCGTGAGCGCCGACACGCTCGCCACCATTTTCGGGCCCATCCGGGCGGCCGCGCTCCGGCGCTTCTGGATCGACGATATCTTCGCCTTCGTCTACCGCGGCCCGATGCTGGGGCTGGCGAAGCTCGTAGGCTGGGTGGACCGCTACCTCGTGGACGGGATCCTCAACGTGCTCTCGGCCTGGACCCTCACGGCCGGGGACAGGATGCGCCGGATCCAGTCGGGTCGAGCGCAGGACTACGTCTACGGTATCGCCCTCGGTGTCCTCCTCCTCCTCGTGTGGGTCCGGTGGCCGCGATGAACGGCGGGCTCGCGCAAATCCATCCGTTGTCGATCATCACGTGGTCGCCCTTCGTGGGCGCCGTCCTGATCATGTTTCTCGCGCGCCATCGGCCGTTGCTCGTCCGCGTGCTCGCCCTCGTCACCACCGCCATTCCGCTCGTCCTGTCCATCGCCATCTTCGTGGGCTACGAGCGCGAGGCGGCGGGCTTCCAGTTCTACGAGGAGCTGGCTCTCGTGCCCCCCCTCGGCATCAACTACCAGGTGGCCGTGGACGGGATGAGCCTGCTCATGGTGCTGCTTACCAGCATCATCATCTTCGCGGGGGTGTTCGCCTCCTGGACGGTGAAGGAGCGGAGCCAGGAGTTCTACGCGCTCCTCCTTCTCCTCGTGACGGGTGTCTACGGCGTGTTCGTGTCCCTCGATCTCTTCGTGCTCTTCCTCTTCTACGAGATCGCCGTGTTGCCCATGTACCTCCTCATCGGCATCTGGGGCTCCTCGGGCGAGGTTCGCCCGCAGGGCATCTTCGCCTGGGCCTTGCGTCGCACGGGCGTGGGCACCAAGGAATACGCGGCCATGAAGCTGACCCTCTATCTCCTCTTCGGGTCGGCGTTCATCCTGGTCGGTATCCTCGCTCTCTACGTCGCCTCGGGCTCGACGTCCTTTTCCTTCCTCGAGATGGAGAACATGCAGTTCGATCCCGCGCTCCAGTCGTGGGTCTTCCTCGCCTTCTACGTGGGCTTCGGCATCCTCGCGGGGATCTGGCCGCTGCATACCTGGTCCCCCGACGGTCACGCCTCCGCGCCCACCGCGGTGTCCATGCTCCACGCGGGCGTGCTCATGAAGCTCGGCGCCTACGGGGTGGTGCGCCTGGGCTTGGGGCTGCTGCCCGACGGAACGAACCAGTGGGTGTGGCTGGTCGGGGCCATCGCCTGCGTCAATATCGTGTACGGCGCTCTGAGCGCCATGGCGCAGACCGACCTCAAGTACGTGATCGCCTACTCCTCCGTCTCTCACATGGGCGTGGTCATGCTGGGCATGGCCACCCTCACGGAGAGCGGGCTCAACGGCTCCATCTTCCAGATGTTCGCCCACGGCATCATGACGGGCCTCTTCTTCGCCCTCGTGGGGCTCGTCTACGAGAAGGCGCACTCGCGAGCCATCTTCTCCATGGGTGGCTTCGGTCAGATGATGCCGGGCATCGCCACCGCCTTCACCATCGCGGGCCTGTCTTCGCTGGGTCTTCCCGCCACGGCGGGCTTCGTCGCGGAGTTCCTCACCTTCCTCGGGGCCTGGCAGTCGCCCTTTTCGTGGTGGCTCTTCCCCGGCGTTATCGGCGCCTTCCTGACCTCCGTGTATGTGCTCCGGGTCGCCAAACAGATCTTCTGGGGCCCCCGGAGTGCCGACCCGCACTTCCAGCACCTGCCCGATGCGAAGGGGCCGGAGTGGGCCGCCCTCATCATCCTGGTTTTCACCCTCGTGCTCTTCGGCGTGGCGCCGGGCATCGCCATCGGCCCCGTCGACACCGCGACGGTGCCCCTGCTCATCCGTCTCGGAGTGCTCCAATGATGAGCGGCATGGCGCTGGAGATCGGGCTGGCCATCCTGATCCTCCTCGTCTTCTTCACGGGACTCTTCACCCGCGGCGAGGACAAACGCCGGGTGGGCGTCCTCGCCGCCATAGGTCTCGTCGTCCTCCTCGGCATGTCCTGGCGCGCCGAGCCGGGCGCCGTGCTGTTCAGGGGCACCTTCGTGCAGGACGAGCTGGCCATCTTCTCCAAGCGCCTCTTCCTCCTCGCCACGCTCCTCGGCGTGCTGGGCTCCCTCGGGCTTCGCGCGCAGACCTTCGCGCGGCGGGCCACCGAGTACTACGTGGCCATGCTGGGCTCGCTCCTCGGCATGCTCGTGCTCGCCTCCGCGCGCGAGCTCATCCTGCTCTTCGTCGCCTTCGAGCTCATGTCCATCCCGCTCTACGTGATGTCGGGCTTCCGTAAAGGGGAAGAAGAGTCGGTCGAGGCCGCCCTCAAGTTCTTCCTCATCGGCACGGTGTCCTCGGCGTTCATCGCCTACGGCCTGTCCTTCGTGTACGGCATCTCGAAGACGACCGATCTGCCGGGGGTGGCGGCGGCGCTCCAGGACGGGCATCCGCTCCTGCTCCTCGGCATGACCCTGACCCTCGGCGGCCTCGGGTTCAAGATCGCCGCCTTCCCCTTTCACATGTGGGTGCCCGACACCTACGAAGCCGCGAGCACCCCTTTCGTGGCATGGCTGTCCGTGGCCCCCAAGGCCGCCGGCTTCGTGGTGATGTTCAGGCTCTACCTCGAAGGGGTGGGCGATCCCGTGCTCATCTGGGTGCCCGCGGCGGCAGGGCTGGCCGCCATCACCATCATCGCGGGCAACTTGATGGCCATCCCGCAGCAGAATCTGAAGCGGCTCCTCGCCTATTCGGGCATCGCGCATATCGGCTACATGCTGGTGGGCTTCGCCGCCGTCTCCGCGGACGGCGTGGCGATGATGCTCTTCTATCTGGTTGCCTACCTGTTCGGCAATATGGGCGCCTTCTTCGTCGTGGAGGCGGTGGCGCAGTCCGACGGCTCGGAGGCGATCTCGGCCTACAAGGGCCTCGCCCAGCGCTCGCCCGTGCTCGCACTCTGCATGCTTCTCTTTCTCTTGTCGCTCGGCGGCATTCCCTTCGTGGCCGGCTTCTGGGCCAAGCTCTACGTGTTCTGGGCCGCCGCGGAACGCGGAATGTATTGGCTGGTGCTGGTTGGTGCTATCCTGACCGTCGTGGCGCTCTTCTACTACCTGCTCGTGGCCAAGCGTATGTACATCGACGCGCCCGAGCGCCGTCAGCCCGTGCCCGTCTCACCGTTTCTCGCGTTCTCGATCCTTGTCTGTGCCGCCGGCGTGGTCGGCGTCGGGGTCTATCCGAAGCCCCTCGTGATGGCAGCTTTGCGCGCGGCCTCGGGACTCTTCTAATCTTGCGATCCTCGCCTCTCGGCGTCGCCGGCGCGCTGCTCCTGATGGTCTGCAGCTCCGCCGCGGCCCAGATGTCGGTACCGAGTCCTGAGGTGACGGAAAGCCGGGGCCTGCGCATCGTGTGGACGGTCGAGCCGCAGACGCGCGACTTCACCGCGGTGTGCGGCCACATCTTCAATGACCAGCGGGTGAGTGCGCGGAACGTGAGCCTTCTCGTCCAGGGCGTGGACGGTGCCCGCGTCGTATCGCGGAACATCCCCAATATCGCCCGGGAGATCGTCGGCCAGTCCGGCTGGCAATTCTGTGGGACGGTGCTGAGGGCTCCGGTCTATCGCGTCATCGTCACCGAAGTGGACTGGGACTCGAACGTCGGGCAGTAGCACTCCCGGGCGGTTGCGCCGGCTCGGAGCTCCGCGGGCCTACCGCTCCGCCGGCCTAAAGTTCAGGATGATCTCCCAAGTCGTGCCGCGACAATCCTGTGATTCCCGACGCTCCCGACTCCCAAGCACTCGTGCGCCAACTGTCCACTTCGTCCGCCGACGAGCGCCACGGGGGCAGGGTGAGCCGGAGCCGGACGGCCATGCCCGCGACATAAGGCTCGTACAGGCCCCGCAGGGTGGCCAGGGTGGTCTCCGTCATGGCGCCGTCTTTCAGCACGACGCCGTGTTCAACGAGGTGAGATCGAAGGGAGCGGAAGTCATCCGGCGGCAGCCTGTCCGGACTGGGAGCGCGCGGCGCGACGCCGCTGGCCTGCGCGAGGTCCACCACGGCGTGACGGGCCATGGCGAAGGTGAGCTGGGCCTGGCGTGTGGGGCCGCCGTGGACGCCCACCATGACGAGGGCGCTCGCATCGAGAATGGCCGTGAGCGCCCCGAGCCAGGATTGATGCTCGTGCTGCGAGCGGAAGTAGAGGAGAACGGGGTACGAGAGGTGGCTCTCCATGAGCTCGGCGGCCCAGCGTTCCCAGTCGCGCAGGAGCATGTCGAGCCCGGCCATGTCCTCCGCGTGACGGAGCAGGAGCTCACCCGCGCTGGGCGGCGAGCCCGCCCGCGCATCGAGCAAAGAGATATTCACTTCGCGACGTGAGAAGCCCTGATAGAGCACGGGCAGGTAACCAATGACCAGGGCGAGAAAGCCGAAGCCCACCCCCGCCTCGACCACGGTGAGGGCCCGGGCCACTGCGCCGTTCGGGGTCACGTCTCCGATGCCGAGGGTGAAGAGAGTGGTGCCGCTCATATAGAGATCGGTCCAGAAGCCGCTCGTACCCTTGGGGACATTCAAATGCGAGCCGAGTCCCCACTGCGCCATGGCGAAGCCAACCATGAGGGCCACCGCCCAGCAGGCCATCAGGAGCAGAAACGAGAGCGGGCCGAAGATGGCGAAGAAGTTCTCCCGCTGCCGTCCTCGGCCGAGTAGACGCCCCATGGCGGTCCACGCGGGCCAGGTGGCTCTGTAGAAGAGCCGGGCAGGTCGGAAGCGCCGGCTCGCGGTGCGGGGAAGGACGAGCGCTTCGAAGGCGTCCCAGACTATCGCGAGGATCACTATGATCCCCGCGATAGCTACCAGCTTTGGTAGCACCGCGGGAAAGGGGCCCGGATCAGGCAGCGCGCTGAAGCGCGCCGTGGGCGGAAACAGGGCTCGGCCTGAACACGAGCACGTAGCCCGCCGGGATGTGCGACAGCATCACCGGCCACACTTCCTCGAGCATGCTCTCCCAGCCTGACGGCACGAAGACCTCTACCGTCCCCGTGTCGCTCTGGGCGCCCGGCCGCACACGCACCGCGACCAGCGACTCGCCACCGAGCGCGTGATTGACCGCCGCCTGGATATCGGCCTGAAGTGAGAGCGCGCGCTCCTCGAGACGGTCTCGCCACGTGCGCCAGACGAGCGGGCCGACGAACAGCAGCGCCACCAGCCCCATGGCTATCCACGTCGTCATGATGATTTCCTCCCGTCCTTGGGACGCGCTCGAGGGGGGAGGGGATTCAGGACGCTCCAGGTTCAGGGGGTGCGTCCTATATACTACGTGGGCCATGCCGCCGCTGCCCGTGGGCAAGCTGCCCGCCCAACTCCTCCAGCGACTCTTCGCCAAGTACGTGGCCGCCGATCCGCGCGTCGTGGTCGGCCCGCAGGTGGGTGAGGATGCCGCCGTTCTGGACATGGGCGATCGCTATCTCGTCGCCACCACCGACCCCATCACGTTCGCCACGGACGAGATGGGCTGGTACGCGCTGCACGTCAATGCCAACGATCTGGCCGTGCGGGGCGCCACTCCGCGATGGTTCATGGCCACCGTGCTCCTGCCCGAGGGCAAGAGCCAGGAAGCGCAGGTAGAGCAGCTCTTCGCCGAATTGGTCGACGCGTGCGCCACCGTCGGTGTTTCTCTGGTAGGCGGCCATACCGAAGTGACGGGCGGCCTGCCGCGCCCCATCGTGGTCGGCGCGATGCTGGGTGAGGTGGACAAGGACAAGCTCGTGACCACGGGGGGCGCGCAGGTCGGCGACGTTGTGCTCCTGACCAAGGGCGTGCCCCTCGAAGGCGCGGCCATCATGGCCCGGGAGCGCGGAGAGGAGGCCCTCCGTCGCGGCGTGGCCGCCGACGTCGTGGAGCGCGCGCGCGGCTTTCTCCGCCGGCCCGGCATCAGCGTGGTGACCGAGGCACGCGCGGCCTGCGGCGCGGCGCGAGTCCACGCCATGCACGATCCCACCGAGGGCGGTCTCGCCACCGCGTGCTGGGAGCTGGCCCAGGCCGCCGGCGTGGGACTTCGCGTCGATCGAGAGCGCGTGCCCGTCCTCCCCGAAGGACGGCGGCTCTGCGAGGCCTTCGGGCTCGATCCGCTCGGCACCATCGCGTCGGGCTCGCTTCTCATGACCGTGGACCCCGGCGACGCGGAGACGGTCACGAGGGCGTGCCGCGCTGCCGGCGTCGACTGTGCCGCCATCGGCCGTGTCACCGCGGCCTCTGACGGAGTGGCCCTCGTCTCCGGCGGCCTCGCACGTCCCATGCCCGCTTTTCCGCAGGACGAGATCGCTCGAATCTTTGGAGGATCCTAGTGCCCCAGGTCGGCTACGCGCATCGGCAGGCGCCCATGGGACGGGACGGCATGGTCGCCACCTGTCACCCGCTCGCCTCGCTGACGGGCGTGGAGACGCTCAAATCCGGCGGTAACGTGATCGATGCGGCCGTGGCTGCGAATGCCGTGCTTGGAGTGACTCAGCCCAACTACTGCGGCTTCGGGGGTGATTTCTTCTGCCTTTACTACGAAGCGGAAACCCGGCGCGTCCACTTCCTGAACGGCGCGGGACGCTCGGGGGCGCGCGCGACCCTCGACGAGCTGGGGAGGCGCGGCCTGGCCGCCGTCCCCCCGGTGGGTCCGGGGTCGGTGTCGGTGCCCGGGGTCACCCGCGCCTGGTCCATGCTGCTCGAGCGCTTCGGCACGCGACCGCTGGCCGAGCTCCTCGCTCCCGCCGTCCACTACGCCGTGGACGGCTTTCCCATTTCCGATATCGTCTGCCAGGCCATCCGCGAGCGCTTCGAGCTCTTTGACGATCCCGAATGGCGGCGCATCTTCGTTCCCGACGGCGTGTTTCCCGAGCTGGGCGACATGCTTCGTCAGCCCGACCTCGCGTGCTCGATCAGGGAGCTGGGCACGGAGCCGGACCTCTTCTACAAGGGACGAGTGGGTCGCGCCATTGCCGCCCGGCTCGAGCGCGAGGGCTTTCTCACCGTAGACGATCTCGCCTCGCATGAGGGCGAATGGGGCGAGCCCGTGTCCACGATCTATCGCGGCTATACCGTCTATGAAACGCCGCCACCGACCCAGGGGTTGGCCACTCTCCTCACCCTGAACCTGCTCGAAGGCTTCGACCTGACAAAGCACGCGCCGGACTCCATCGAGCGACTCCACCTCCTCCTCGAGACGACCAAGCTCGCCTACGCCGACCGCGATCGATGGATAGCGGATCCCGCGCAGTCGCGCCAGCCGATCGAGCAGCTTCTCGCCAAGCCGTATGCCGCCCGGCGGCGCGCGGCCTTCGATCCCCAGAAGGCCCAGTATCACGAATGGGGTGACATCGACGGCGACACCACCGGCTTCGTGGTCGCGGACGGACGGGGCAATGTGCTGTCCGTCATCCAGAGCTTGTTCCGGGCCTTCGGCTCCGGCGTAGTGGCGCCGGGCACGGGCGTCGTCCTCCAGAACCGTGGCTCGTATTTCAATACCGATCCCGCGCACCCGAACTGCTTCGCTCCGCACAAGCGGCCGTTCCACACCCTGCTCGCCTGCATGGTGACCCGCGATGGGCGGCCGGTGCTGGGCCTGTCCAGCATGGGCGGCGACGGGCAGGCCATGTTCCACTCGCAGATCCTGAGCAATGCGCTCGACTACGGCATGGAGATACAGGAAGCCATCGAGCGGCCGCGCTTCATGTACGGGCGTATCCACCCAACCGATCCCACCGACCTCGTGCGCCTCGAAGGCCGTGTTCCGCGCGCGGCGCGCGAGGCTCTGGCTCGGCGTGGGCACAACATCGAGCCCGTGTCGGACTGGTTCGCGCAGGTCGGGCAGGCCCATGGCGTCGCCATCCTGAAGGACGGCGTGCTCCGCGGCGGTGCCGATCCGCGCGGAGACGGCGCGGCTGTGGGATATTAAGGACATGCGAGTCATTGGAGCCCTGACGGTGGCGATCGGGCTGGCCATGGCCGCGCCTGGATCCACATGGGCTTCGAACTGGGGTGGGCTGGAGCCCGGCGTGACCACCCAGGAACAGGTGCGCGAGCGCTACGGGGCGCCGTCCAAGGAGACCAAGCAGAAGGTCGAGGGCTACGACACCACCACGTGGATCTACGAGGGCAGCAAGGCGCCGGTCGGGATGACCCGCGTGATCATCGACCTGGGTCTTCTCAAGCCCGACGGCTTCAAGCCTGACCTGGTCCGCGTTTTCGTTCTCGAGCCGAAGCCGAACATGTTTCCTCTCCAGGCCGTTATCGACGGCTGGGGAATGCCGACGGCGGCCGGCGATCAGGGCGGATTTCCCACCATGCTTTTCGAGGACGGCCTGATCGTGGTGTTCGAGAAGCAGGGCCAGTGGGCGGATTCCATGACCTTTACCGTGCCCCAGCCCTTCCAGGCCCCTACCGCCGGTGCTGCCCCCGCCGCTCCGGGCGCCGCGACCCAGGCACCCACGCCGCGTGGAGCTACGCCCGGGGTCACGCCTCCCAAGTCGCCAGTGTCCCCGGCTGCGCCGCGCCCGTAAGCGATGGTCGATTCGCTCCTCGGCTTCGACCCCGGCGGCCGGGGCATCGCCAGATTTTTCGTAGCGGGCGCCGCCGCGCAGGCGGCCCGCGCCCTCCGACGCGCCAAGCGCGTGGTTCTCACTACCGGCTTCTCGGTTGGCCCCGGCATGCCCGAAACCGACGGCCCGCCGGGCACGGCCTCGCTGGGCCGGACGCTCCGCTCGCTCGGAGCGGCGGTGACCTACATCACCGACGCCGCGGCCTTGCCACCGCTCCAGGCCGCGCTCGCGGCGCTGGGAGAGCCTACGCAGATCGTGACGTTCCACGCGGCCGATGACCCCGCGCTCACCGCGCGCCGCCTTCTCGCCGAGCACGCGCCGACGCACCTCATCAGCGTCGAGCGACCGGGACGCACGGGAGCAGGCGACTACCTGAGCATGCGCGGCGAGTCGGTGCGAGAGTGGAACGCGGCGCTCGACGCGCTCTTCCTCGAGGCCTCTCGACGCGTGATCACTGTCGGGGTGGGAGACGGCGGGAACGAAATCGGCATGGGCGCTCTGCGTGCGCGCCTGGTTCGCGCGGGTCCCCGCATCAGGCGGGTCGCCTCCGTGGTGTCCGCGCGGCACGTGGTGGTGGCCGGCGTATCCAACTGGGGCGCTTACGGGATTGTCGTCGAGCTGGCACGTCTCGCCCGGCGCCCGCTCCTGCACACGGGAGAGGAAGAGCGGCGCATGATCGAGGCCTGCGTCAAGGCGGGGGCGGTGGACGGTATCACGCGGAAGCACGAGGCCACGGTGGACGCCCTGCCTGTGGAGGCCCATGTGGGCATGGTAGAGTTACTGCGTTTGATGGAGAATCCGTCACCTCACGGAGGACATCCCTGATGGCTCAGTCTTCGAGCATTCTCGACACCTATCGCGCGCTCCATCCGAAGTCGGCCGCCCTCTACGAACGGGCGCGCGCCGTCATTCCCGGTGGCATCACCCACGACAGCCGTCACCTCAAGCCTTTTCCCATCTACGTCGATCGCGCGCAGGGCTCACACAAGTGGGACGTGGACGGCCACGAATACGTGGATTACTGGATGGGTCACGGCGCGCTCTTCCTCGGTCACTGTCACCCGGCCGTGGTCAAGGCCATTCAGGAGCAGGCGCCGCGGGGCACGCACTTCGGTGCCTGCCACGAGCTGGAAGTCCGCTGGGCCGAGCTCGTCTGCAAGCTCGTGCCTTCCGCGGAGATGGTGCGCTTCACCATGTCGGGCACCGAGGCGACGCACCTCGCCCTCCGCATTGCGCGCGCGTATACCGGGCATCCGAAGGTGGTGAAGCTCCACGGCCATTTCCACGGCTGGCATGACGGCGTGGTGGCGGCGGTGAACCCGCCCTTCGACGTGCCCATGTCGGCCGGGGTGCCCGCGCAGATCCTCGATCAGCTCCTGCTTGCCCCGCCCAACGACATCAAGGCGGTCGAGGGACTGCTCGAGCGAGGCGACGTCGCGGCGGTGATCCTCGAGCCCGCGGGCGGACAGTCGGGTACCACGCCGACCATCCCCGGCTACCTGCAAGAGCTGCGCGCGCTCACCGAGCGCAACAACGTCGTCCTGATCTTCGACGAGGTCATCACCGGCTTCCGCTATGCGCCAGGGGGGGCCCAGCAGTACTTCGGCGTGACTCCGGACCTCACCACGCTGGCCAAGATCGTGGCGGGCGGGCTGCCGGGCGCCGCCGTGTGCGGCAAGAAGACGCTCATGTCCTCCATGGCTCATCGCGGCGATTCCGTCTGGGACCGCGCCGAGCGCGTGGCGCAGAACGGCACCTTCAACTCGAATCCCGTGTGTGCCGCCGCGGCCATCGCCACCCTGGAGCAGGTGGCCGACGGCGGTCTGCACGCGCGCGCCAACAAGACCGCCGACGAGCTGCGCACGGGCATCGGCGATGTGATGAAGCGCGTGGGCGTTCCCGGGACGTGCTTCGGCGAGTCTTCGATCATTCACGTGTCGTTCGAGGGGCGGCCCGGCCTCGCCGGGTTCGACCGGCCGCGGCGCGGCGATCTCTACCAGCTCCTGCGCTGCGCCCTTCTCAACAACGGCGTGGACTGCTCGTCCTACCATGGCTGGCTGTCCGCGGTGCACTCGGAGGAGGATGTGACGCGCACCCTCGCCGCGTACGAGAAGGCGCTCGGGGCCATGGCCGCCGAGGGCGTCTTCAAAGGCATGTAGGTGCCGCTCAACGAAGCCGACCGCAACGCCAAGCTCCAGGAGCTTTTCGACTTGGCCCAAGGCTCGCCGGAGTTCGACGGCGGAGTGACCTTCCAGGACGACATGGAGGCTCTGGTCGTCGGCGACTGGGCCTTCTTCGCCATCGACGAGATCGGGGACCTCGCGCTGTCCTTCCATCTCGAATCGCATCCCGTGGCGGTGGCGCGCCTCACACGCTTTCTCGCCCAGCACGAGGTGCCTTTCGTCCTCACCGAGTCCTTCACCATCGACGAGGACGACGAAATCGTCTTCGAGTCCGATACCGGCGCCGACCTCCCCGAGAAGTAGCCCTTCTCCCTCTCCCCCATTGGGGGGAGAGGGCAGGGTGAGGGGCTTCTAAGGGCGTGTTCCGTGGACAGATTCCACCCCGTCTGGTATCCTCGCTACTTCGTGGTGGGCAGGTAGCTCAGTTGGTAGAGCACAGGACTGAAAATCCTGGTGTCGGCGGTTCAATCCCGCCCCTGCCCACCATGTTTTTCGCAGACTTCCGCTCGGAGATGATGGGGTCATCATCGGCCACTGGCCGTGTGACTGGCCGCGTTGGTGTGGCCCCGTCCGTCGCTCCGGTTACCCGTCGGGAGCGGGATGACCATCGCAGCGGGCTGCTGGGTGTGGTGGAAGCCGGCTAGCTTCTCGGCCCCCTCGCGGAGCATCGCCTCGTCGACGATCGCGTAGCGACGGTAGATCGCCTCCGTCTTGTGGCCGACCATGGCCATCGCCGTCGAGCGCGGCACGCCGGCCCGCTCGAGGTTGCGGACCGCCGTCCGCCGGAAGTCATGCGGGATCCGATCGGCCAGGCCGGCCTTCGTCCGTGCCGTGACCCAGCTCCGGCGGAACGACCGGATGGGTTGCCCCTCCCGATGGAAGAGCCACGGCACCACCGAGCCCGTGCGCTGCTCGAACGCGCGGGTCGCGGCGAGCTGCTGCTCGAGCACGAGGCGGAGCTCCGGGACCAGCGGGAACATGCGTCCCTTGCGATTCTTCGTCTCGCCGGGCTCCAAGCGGAGCCACCCCGCGTCGAGATCGAGATGGTACCGGGCGCGCGTGAGGAGCTCCGACTTGATCCGCCAGCCGGTGAGGTAGGCCGTGCGGATCGCCGGGTGCAGCTCCTCGGGAAGGTGGGTGAGCAGCGCCTCCAACTGGGGCCGCTCAAAAAAACCGCGGCGGATGTTGTCCTCCTGGAGCATGCGGATGGTGGGGTGATAGCCGCCGAGCCTCTCCTCGGCCAGGCGGTACATGCGCTTGAGCGCGGCCAGCTCGCGGTTGATGGTCGCGTTCGCCGCCGTCTCCGCCTGCCGCTCGACGATATACTTCGTGACGAGCCCCCCGTCGATCGCGCGGGCGCGGTACCCACTGAACATGGCCCGGAGATGTCCGATGGCATCTTCGACGCGCTCGAGCGAGCGGCGGCCTTGCGCCCGGTAGTCATTGACGAGATTGGCCGCGAGCCGATCGAACGTCAACCGGTCGCCGGTGGGCTCCACACGGCGTCCTTCGGCGATCTGGCCCTGCCGGCTCTTGAGTTGCCGCACCGCCTCGGTGTAACTGGTCGTGCCCGTGGCCTCCCGTCGCATCTTGCCGTCGACGTAGTACTCGAGCGTAAACGTTGCGGCCCCCTTGACCTCCCGGGTCCGCTTGTCGCGGTATGTCCGCTGGAACACCCGTCCTTGTCCGCGCATCATTGGCCCTCCCTTTTGAAAGTGGCCCGGCATCGTATGCTGAACCAGGTATGGACGTCAACCGACCGTGGTCCGTCGCCTCGCCATGTGACGGCGCAGGTCAGACAAGCGAAACTTGATTCGCCCATCGATGTCTCGGTATCCACCGACGAGCCGCCACTTGGGTTCTCGCTCGAGCGTGCGCCGCTTGATGCCGAGCATCGCAGCCGCGTCCGTGAGGCCAACGGCCCGGTCTGGCTCCTCTGGCTCCTCCGCCTCGCGGACCGCAGTCCCGCGGTCGAGGCTGGCTGCGATGTGCGCTTCAAGGTCCACGTCCAGACGCTTGATCGTTCGGCGATATTCGATCGCCACACGACGTGGCAGTCGCTCTACGAGCGTGGGGTCCGCCAGGACGGTGGCCAGTGAGGGGACAACCCCACGAGTTCCCAGTGCCTCGCTGCGCTGGCGCTCGAGGTCATCAGGCATCTGGCGGCTCCGCTCGCTTCGGCGCCGGCACATCGGTTTTCGGTGTCACGGGGCGGCGATCGCGCCGTCGGCGAGTATGGGGAAATGTCCGATGCGTCTGATCGAGTGAGCGGAATCTCCGCCCTTCCCATGAGCGATGGGGCAAGGTACGCTTCGGTGTGGGATGCTGAGGAGCCGACTGACTTCACCGATCGTGAACCATCCTCTTCGAGGGACCTCGTGCTCATACACTCCCCGGTCCCCGATACGCCGGACACGAATTGCGCGCGCCATACTAGAAAATCATAGTGATGATTTCTGGGAAGAAAATGCGTAGCGGAACTACGTGAATATGGATGATTCTCTTGACCCGATGATAGGACGTACACCCGAACCGGACCCGCGGGACGGCGACCCCGCTGTCTCTCACACCGCGGGGAGGGCGATCACGCCCCGCGATCTCCGCGCTCGACTCCACCACCTGGAGCAATGCACGTCACTCAGCGCCGAGGCGGCGCTCCTCGCCGTGCTGGTGGCTCGGATCGGGGAGCGCGAGTGCATCGTGATTCATCCTGGAGAGCTGGTGCACGATCTCAGCCGCCACCTTCACTGGCGAGACACGCCGAAGGTCCTCCACCCACGACTCATTGGTACTTGGCTGCGCCATCTAGGCTTCTCGCCAGTTGGCCGGGATCGCCTGGGCATGAAGTACGAGATTCGATGGGAGCAACTCTGGGAGCTGGACCCCCGCGAACTCAGCGCCCAGGGCGAGGGTCTGGACCTGTTTGCGTTGGAAGGTGCAGAGCTCCTGCGGCTGCTCGCGCAAGAACAAGGCCTCTTCTTTGCGCCCAGGCTGTGGTGCGCGACGTGTCACCGCGTCGTCGCGACCCTGTGGGGAGATCCGACAGCCCGTCGAGGCGACCCGCGGCCTTGCCCAGGCTGTGGCGCCGGCACGTGCATTCTCGAGAAGACGTGGTTGACGTGGGCGTCAGATCGGATTCGCCGTGCGATTCGGCAGGACCGGAACCTCCTCCCCACGGTCAAAGCGGAGTGGGAAGAGATGCATGAGGCGGTGCCTTTCCCCCCTCTTCCAAATTCCTTTGG
>Ga0137360_10000123_pt1 | contig 43406 bp, 40 predicted proteins | sample Mad1_60_16metaG_FD_104924 | JGI IMG/M metagenome (GOLD analysis project Ga0137360, IMG submission 104924) | Vadose zone soil microbial communities from Angelo Coast Range Reserve, California, USA - Mad1_60_16 metaG | ecosystem: Environmental > Terrestrial > Soil > Vadose zone | place: USA... | reverse complement strand
CCCTTCACCGTGACGCAGACGCGCTGGCCGCGGCCCAGTGCGATGCCATCGGTTCGATTGCTCCAGCCCAGGAGCAGCCGGAATACGCGCATCCACAGACCGAGCCGAGAGCGGCTGGAGATCGCGAAGACATCGAAGAGCCCGTCGATGGGCGTGGCGGTGGGGGTCAGGCTGAGGTAGCCGCGATACGTCTCGACATTGGCCACGGTGACGAGGCCCGCCTCCTCGGCCAGGACTACGCCATCGACTTCGACGCGGATGGACGCGACAGGAGCGCTGAAGAGAAACCGCCTGGCTTCCGCGTAGTAGGCAAGGTGGCGCCAGAGCCGCGACTTGGGCTGCGCGCGTCCCCGCTCCACGGCTTCCTGGATTTCATTCAGCAGGCCGAAGCTTCGGTGGGAGAGGAAAAGCCGGCCGTCGGGAAACCGACCTACGTCGACGCGGCGGACCTGCCCGCGCTCGAAGAGCTCGATCACCCGGTGCGTCTGGTCCCCGAACCCGAAGGCCAGCGCGAACATGTTCCCAAACCCGTTGGGAACCGGTACGAATGGGATCGAAAGTCTCACCGACGCGGCGGCCGCGGCGCTGATGGTGGCGTCGCCGCCGATGCCCACGAGATGCGCGAACTCGGGTGGGCACGTCTCGGCCCATTCGATGAGGCGCTCGAGATCCGTGAAGGTCTGGATGCGCGCCTCATAGCCACGCCGGCTGAGCGCCTTCTGGAGACGCCGGGCGGTGGCTCGCGCGCGCCCATCGCCCGACCCCGGGGTGAGAACGATCTGGACGATCTTGGAAGGCATACGAGAATAGCAGCGGGCGTGCCAATCGCCGGGTCGCCAAAACGATGCTCATAGCGTGGAAAGACGCGCTACGGAGCATCAGCGAACCGGTACTTTCGACCGGGTATGACGAAGTGACGCGATTCGGTGAAGTAATCACGTTCCGTGATCCGGAGATATACTCGGCTGCCATGCTGTACAGGGCCGCGGTGAGCCCGCTGTCGCTCCTGCCCGTCACATGCGGGGGCTCCTCGCGCTGGATCCTGATCCTCGCGTTGCTCACGGCCTTGATGGCGCCCGCGCCGGCCGTCGCCGGCTGCGCCTCGTCCGACGTGGATCCGGATGCGCCGATGGCCCTCGTGCTCTCCGGCGGCGGCGCCAAGGGCGCCTACGAAGCGGGCGTGGCCGCGGTCTTCGTGGAGCGCGGACTTCCTGTTCGCCTCGTCGCGGGCTCTTCAGCCGGCGCGTTGAATGCCGCTATGATCGCCAGTGGCCGGGCCGACCGGCTCGAGGCGCTGTGGCGAAGCGTTACCCGCGAGCAGGTCTACTCGCTCCGCCTGCCTCTCTTCTTCGCGGGCTTCCTGCCGGGCTGGCTCACCCTGTTCGTTCTCAACGAGACGAAGGCACTCTTTGATCCCGCGCCGCTGCGGGAGCTCATCAGCGCCTCGCTCGACTTCGAGAAGATCCAGGCCTCCCCGATCCGCCTGCTCGTGACCGCCACCGATCTCACACGGCGTGAGAAGCGCGTCTTCGACAATCGCACGGTGACGGTGGACGTGCTCATGGCCGCCTCCGCCGTGCCCGGCCTCTTCCCTCCGGTCGAGGTGGACGGAGCCATGCTGGTGGACGGCGGGATCACCGGCCGCGCGCCGGTCCTCGAGGCGCTGGAGGCGGACGCCTCGCTCGGCCGCGCGGTGGTGGTGATGAGCTATGCGCCGACGGAGCGGGGAGCCGAGCCCACCACCATGCGCCGGGCGCTCGAGGAAAGCTTCGAGCTGGTCATGATCCAGCAAATCCGTCGCGACACCGAGCTGGCGCAGTTCCGGCACCCCCGCGTGAATATCCAGCTCCTCACGCCTTCCGCGCCGCTCCTCCTCCGGCCGCTCGATTTCGACGCCGACGCGATGGCGCGTCTGCTCGCTCTGGGTCGGGCCGATGCTCTGGCCTGTATCGAGGCGTGGAAGCGTCGGTGATAGCCTAGTGCCGGACCAACTTGACTTCGCTATACTTCGTTCTCAGTCGGCCGCAGCCCTCACCGTACACCCACGTACGCCTCGGGCTGCGGCCTCCCTCGGGCCTCGTCTGGCTCGCAATTTGGCCCGGCACTCTGCGGGGCCACGCGGAGTGTGGGGAATACTCGTTGGAGGCGCACTAGCCGAGGGCGGATTGGAGCCATCGCTCCGCGTCGCGGGGCGCCCGGAAGTGGATGATCTCGATATGCGCATGCTCCGGCAGAGCGAAGAGGCTCGGGTACTCGCGCTTGTACCGCCAGTAGGTCTTGAGCAGCCAGTGAAACAAGGACCGCTCCGACCAGAGCAGTAGATGCTCCCGGAGATTCTCGCGATTGCCGCTCCAGAGCACTTCGCGCGTCACGGCCCGGCGCACCGTCCGCACGGTCAGCCGCCAGAAGACCAGAGGCAGCGGATAGTCGAGCCACACGACGGCCTCAGCGCGCGGCCAGACGATGTCGCGGACGTGGCGGTAGTTGCCCGCGAGCACCCACCCCGTCACGCGCGTAGCCTCGTCGGCGCGCGCACGGAAAACATCCGGAGACGTGGGTGTCCAGTCGGACTCCCAGAAGAGGGCATCGAGCTCCACGAACGTCACGCCGAGGGAGCCGGCCAGCCGCTGGGCGAAGGTAGACTTGCCCGAGCCCGTTGCTCCGATCACGACGATCCGACGATGCCGGCACGCCATGAAGGGGGGATCATAGCATCGGTTGACCCCTCGATGCCCCTCTGACAGGATCGGCGCGGGGTCGAAAGCGTATGACGAGACGAGGAAGGAGCGGCTATGGAAGGCACCACGTGGACGATCGGTGGATTCGGGGTGTGGAACATCGTCTGGCTGCTCGTGATTGCCGGCGTGTGCGGCGCCTTGGGTCAGGCCATCACCGGCGTGTCGCGCGGCGGGTGCCTGGTGTCGATCGCCCTCGGGTTCATCGGCGCCCTTGTGGGGATGTGGCTCGCGCGGGTGCTCGGCCTGCCGGAGCTCTTCACCATCAGCGTAGGTGGCGCGCGCTTTCCCATTCTGTGGTCGATCATCGGATCCGCTTTGTTCGTCGCTGTCATCAGTCTGATCACCCGCTCCCGCCCGTGACAGGGGGTGGCGTTGCGCGATATGTTCGATCTTTGGCCAGGGCAGGTTGATATTTACCGACCATGGGTAATTGCTTACCGACCCGGGACTCTCACCCGGCTTTCTCTGCTCTCTTTCCATCGAATCGACGCGTATCGTATGGTGGCACGCTCGTTGCGACGTTCAGCATTCGAGGAGTGAATCGAGCCATGCGCTATCTTGTCCTGGCCTGTGATTTCGACGGAACGGTAGCCACCGATGGAACAGTCCGCGACGAGACGCTCGCGGCCCTCCAGAGGCTGCGGGACTCTGGCCGGAAGCTCATCCTCGTCACGGGCAGGGAAATCGACGACCTGTTGAAGGTCTTCTCACGAATCGACATCTTCGATCGCGTGGTGGCCGAGAACGGCGCTCTCTTGTACCGCCCCGCGAACCGAGAGCACAAGACGCTCGGGGAGGCTCCCTCCCCGAAGCTCGTGGAGGCGCTTCGTGGCCGCGGGATCTCCCCGCTTTCCGTCGGCCACTGCATCGTGTCGACCTGGCAACCGCACGAGAGCAAGGTCCTCGAGACGATTCGCGACCTCGGGCTCGAGCTGCAGGTGATCTTCAACAAAGGGGCGGTCATGGTCCTCCCCTCGGGTGTGAACAAGGCCACTGGCCTCGAAGCCGCTCTCCTCGAGTTGGGCCTGTCGCCTCACAATTGCGTGGGCGTGGGTGACGCCGAGAACGATCATGCGCTGATACGGCTCTGCGAATGTGGCGTCGCGGTCGCCAACGCCCTTCCCCTCGTGCGGGAGCGGGCCGATTGGGTCACCCCGAGCAGGAACGGCGAGGGCGTGGTCGAGCTGATCGACAAGCTCATCGCCGATGACCTCGCGGATCTGGAGGGCCGGCTCTCGCGCCACTCCATACCCGTGGGGACTCGCGCGGAGGGTGACGAGGTTCGGCTCGATCCCTACGGCCTGGCCGTTCTGGTCGCCGGGTCCTCGGGAAGCGGGAAGTCGACGTTCGCCACGGGCTTCCTCGAGCGTCTCGCCGGCCAGGGCTATCAGTTCTGCATCGTGGATCCTGAAGGCGACTACGCACTGCTGGAAGGCAGCATCGTGCTCGGGGACAAGGAGCGTCCTCCGACGGTGGCGGGGGCGCTGGAAGTGCTGGAGCAGCCGAACCGCAACGTGGTCGTCAACCTCCTCGGCCTCGCCCTCGCCGAGCGTCCCGCGTTCTTCTCGCGGCTGCTCCCGGGTCTTCAGGACCTTCGATCGCGCACCGGTCGTCCTCACTGGATCCTGGTGGACGAGGCGCATCACCTCTTGCCCGCACCGTCGGATCTCGTCTCGGTGACCCTACCCCGGACGCTGTCAGGCATGATGCTCGTCACCGTGCATCCCGAGCACGTGTCGCCCGCCGTGCTCGGGTCCATCGACATCGTGCTCGCCATCGGCCGTTCGGCGGACGAGACGCTCCGCGCATTCGGCGAGGCGGCGGGCGCGCCACCCCCCGCGACTCTTCCCGGCACCGCGGGGCCGGGAGAGTCGCTCTTGTGGCGACGGCGCCCCGAAGCGCGCGATCCGGTCTGGCTTCGTACCCTCGGCCCCAAATCGGAGCATCGCCGCCACGTGCGCAAGTACGCCACGGGTGAGCTGGGCGAGGACAAGAGCTTCTACTTCCGTGGCCCGACCGGGCAGATGAATCTCCGCGCTCAGAACCTTGCCCTCTTTATCCAGCTGGCGGAGGGGGTCGACGACGAGACCTGGCTGCACCACCTGCGTATCCAGGACTATTCGCGCTGGTTTCGGGAAGCCATCAAGGACGAAGATCTCGCCTCCGAAGCCGCGGGAGTGGAAAGGCAGACCGGACTCGCGCCCGGGCAGAGCCGGGAGCTGATCAAGGCGGCCATCGAGCGTCGATACACGATGCCGTCGTAGACTCGGGGAGCGGCCAGCCCTCGGTCGAGCCTAGCTGAGAACGGCGATCTTCTTCCGCTCGACGAGGTCGAAGTCGATGGCCGCGCCGAGCCCCGGACCATTGAAGGCGTGGACGAGCCCGTGGCCGTCGATGTCGATGTCCTGGGCGAGGCCGTACTTCTGCGCGCCCGCTGGCAGCAACACCTCGAAGAACTCGCAGTTCTGTATGGCCATGGTCACGTGGAGATTGGCCACGTTGTTGAGCGAGTTGCCGCCGTGGTGGATCTCGAAGTTCATGTGAAAGGCCTCGGCGAGATGGGCGGCCTTCACGAGAGCGGTGATGCCGCCCTTCACCGCCACGTCGCCGCGGAGGAAGTCCGTGGCCTGATGGACGAGCCAGGGGGCGAACGCGGTGAGACCGCCCGGCGAGTACTCGGTGGCCAGGATGGGAATGGCCAGGTGCTGCTTGAGCTTCACGTAGTTCAGGATGTCGTCGTCGGCGAGCGGATCCTCGTACCAGTAGAAGCCCAGCTCCTCTACGACTTTGCCCACGCGCAGCGCCTCGGGATACTGGTAGGCCCAGGTCGAGTCGAGCATCACCCGGAAGTCGTCTCCGACCGCGCGCCGCACGGTGCGGCAGACGTCGATGTCGGCGACAGGGTCGGTGGGCGGATGGATCTTGTAGGCCGTCCAGCCTTCGGACTTGAAGCGGAGCGCTTCCTCCGCGTAGGCCTCCTTGGTCGGGAGGACGGCGGAGCTGGCATAGGCGGGTACGCTCTCGCGGTAGGAGCCGAGCAGCCGGTGAATGGGCAACCCCGCCGCCTTGCCCGCGATGTCCCAGAGCGCCACGTCCATGGCGCCGATGGCGCGAAAGGTCGTCTGGCGATTCTTGTGCCACATCCCCTGATAGAGCCGCTCGCGCGCCAGCGGATCCTGGCCGAGCACCACGGGCTTGAGGTATTGGATCAGCGACTGGCCGTCGATGTGACCGCCACGCATGGAGGAGCCGAGGAAGGCGTGCCCGTGGACGCCTTCGTCGGTCTCGATGGTGACGAGTCCGAGCTGGCTCTTGCCGCTGAATCGCCCGGTATGGCGGCCGTAGGTGGTGGGGGGAATGTCGTCCCAGCCGAAAAGCGTCAGGCGAACGTCAGTGATTTTCATGGCGGGGGGAGCCTATCACAGGCGGCGACTCTTCCTCCAGGAGCACGCAGTGGCGCGGATCCACGCTGAGGAATAGGTCGGTGCCCTCCGCCACCGGCTCCGAGGTCACGCAGCGAAGGACAAGCCGGCGGCCGTTCCAGTCGAGATGATACTGGGTGAAGTCACCCTGGAAGACGCGGCTCCGCACCCGGGCCGGCCACACGTTGTGCGCGGCGGACGGTCGCTCGCGCGAGAGCTGAAGGTGCACGGTGCGCGCGGAAAACACCGCCTCCTCGCCCGCGCGCCGGCCGTTGGCCACCCCGTGGACGAGCGCGCCGCCGGGAGTCTCGAGGACGACGAGGCCGTCCCCATCCAGCTCCGGGCGCCGGCGGCCGCGGATGAGATTGGCCGAGCCGACGAAGTCCGCCACGAAGGCATTGCGGGGAAGGTCGTAGATCTCGGCGGGCGTGCCGATCTGCTAGATAACGCCGTTGCGCATCACGATGATCCGGTCGGAGATGGCGAGCGCCTCTTCGAGATCGTGGGTGACGTAGACCGAGGTGATGCCGAGCTGCCGCTGGAGCTCCTTCAGCTCGATGCGCATCTCGGCCCGGAGCTTGGCGTCGAGATTGGACAGCGGCTCGTCGAAGAGGAGCACGGAAGGGGAAAAGACGAAGGCGCGCGCGAGGGCGACCCGCTGCTGCTGGCCCCCGGAGAGCTTCGACGCGCTCCGGCCGGCCAGCTCTCCCATCTGCACGAGGTCGAGAGCCCAGCCTACGCGCTCGGCTATCGCGGTCTCCGACTCGCGCCGGACCCTCAGCCCGTAGGCGACATTGTCGAAGACCGTCATGTGGGGCCAGATGGCATAGGACTGGAACACCATGGAGAGGCCACGGCGCTCCGGGGGGACCTGGACGCGCGAGCCGGCGCCGTACACCACGGTGCCGTCGATCCGGATCTCGCCCGCGGTCGGCTTCTCGAGCCCCGCGATGGCCCGCAGGGTGGTCGTCTTGCCGCATCCCGAAGGCCCGAGCAGGGTCAGGTGCTCGCCCGCCGCCACGGAGAAGCTCACGCCGCGCACGGCCGTCACCGCGCCGTAGCGGACCACGAGATCCTTCACGTCGATCGAGGCGGCGTGGCGCGTCTCCGGGGCGGGGCTCACGGTCATTCTCCGACGGGCCGCAGCGCCCGCCGGGCTACCGCGAAGAGGAGGGCGAGGGCGAGGGCCACGGGGAGGGTTTGCAGGAGGGCCATGGCCGCGGTCAGCTCGGTGCTCGTGGAGAACCACGATTCCACGATAGCGGGCGTGATCACCTTGGCTTTCGGGCCCATGAGGAGAATGGAGGCGCCGAGCTCGCGGACACTCGCGATGAAGAGAAGGAGCGCGGCGGCGATGAGGCCGGGCCGGAGCAGCGGCATGGTGACGGTGCGCAAACGATAGCCCCACGGCGCGCCACACATCTGTGCGCTTTCCTCGAGCGTCCGATCGATCTGGAGGATGACGCCGGAGATGGTCCGGATGCCCAGGGGCAGGAACACCGTGAGGTACGCGATGAGGAGGAGCCACAGCGTGCCGTAGATCGGGATGGGGAAGACGAGCCACGCCCACAGCATGCCGAAGGCGAAGACGAGACGGGGGACCGCTTGCGGGAACATGAGCAGATATTCGATGACGCCGGCGCCGGGGAGACGCGAGCGGTAGATCAGCCACGAGAGGAAGCTCATGAGGAGGACGCCCAGGATGGAGGTGGCGCAACCGAGAAGGAGGCTGTTCCAGAGCGCGGAGCGGACGGCGTCCAGCGAGAGGGCGGTGACATAGTTGGCGAGGGTGAAATTGTCGAGGCGCGGGAAGGCGGTGGCCAGCCGCTGGACGGAGGCGTAGAGGAGGGTGAGGACGGGCAGGAGCACCGCGACGGCAAGATAGACGAGACAGACGCCGAAGAGGATCCAGCGGAGGCGACCCACGTCCATGGCGCGCGGGCGGAAGGCCTTGCCGGTGATGGTCACGTAGCTCCCGCGGCTGATGATGCGGCGGTAGATGTAGACCATGGCGAACATGACGGCGAAGAGAGATACGCCCATGGCCGCCGCCTGGGGGAAGCGCGGCGGATACTGGGAGACGAGCTGGTACATGGCGGTGGTCACGACGTAAAAGCGATTGGGCAGCCCCAGCACGAGCGCGGCGGAGAAGGAGCCCAGCATTTCCGCGAAAACGAAGATGGCCGCACCGAGCACGCCGGGGAGGACGAGGGGCAGGGTGATCCTGAGCATGGTGCGCAGCCGGCCCGCCCCCAGGACCTGCGATGCTTCCTCGAGGGCGGGATCCATGGACTTCATGACCGCCCCGATCATGACGAAGGCGACCGACCCTTCGAAGAGGGCCATGACCCAGGCGATACCGTAGGGGGTCGTGATGTCGACGAGATGGCCTTCGCCCCCGAGGGCGCGCCAGACCTGATTGAGGAACCCGCCGCTCGGCGAGCCGATGAGACTCCAGGCGAGCGCGCCCATGAGCGGAGTCACGTAGTACGGCAAGGCCATGAGCTGCTCGAGCGCTTCCCGCCCGGGCACATTGGCGCGCGAGAGCATCCACCCCATGGCGAAGCCGAGGATGATGGCGAACACGGTCGCCACCACCGCGACGATCGCCGTGTTCCAGAAGATCTGGGCGAAACGGCTCAGGCCCGCGTAGTTGTCGAGGCCATAGGCCTCGGGCGGCCGCGCCTGCGGATCGCCGACGCTGAGCGAGGCCTGGATCAGGTAGACGATGGGATAGAAGACGAGGACGGCGGCGATGCCTCCGACGACCAGACTGACGAGGCGAGGGCCCGGCCGCCAGGGCGGGGCCCACTGAGAGCGGTCCAACGCGTCGGCCGCTCTCAGAGTCCCATGATGCCGTTCCACTCCTTGACGAACACGGCGTGACTCGCCTGGAAGTCGGCCCAGTCCGACGGGAAGAGCAGCTTGAAGTCCGCCAGCTTCTTCCCTGTCGCCATGGGCGGGGCATCGTTGCGGAGCGAGCCGTAGAGCAGCAGCGATTGGTTCTGATAGACGGCTTGGCCCCGATTCGACATCGCCCAGTCGACGAAGAGCTTGGAGGCTTCCGGATGAGGCGCGCGGTTGACGGCGCCGATGATGGCGGGCGTGGCGGGCAGGCCGTCCGGCGGAGATACGAACTCGATGTCCGCGCCCTTTTCCTTGAAGAGCGTGTAGCCGCCGTACTCGGCCAGCGCACAGACCCGGTCGTCGCCCTTGGCGAGCCGGTCGAAGAGCTGAGCGCGCGCGTCGAAACCGCGGGGGCGCAGCTTGGCGAACTCCGGCCAGAAGTCGTTGCCGTAGAGCTTGCGGAGCATGTACCACTGGGCGTGCTGCATGCCCGAGGAGGCAAGCTTCGCGCTGATGCCGTCCTTGAAGGCGGGGTTCAGGATGTCCTTCCACGTCTTGGGTGCCTGCTCCGCCTTGACCTTGCCCCGGTTGTAGGAGATGCCGGCGAAGGTCACTCCCACCCACGCGAACGAGCCCGCGGGAGAGCTGAGATAGGCCGGCTTGTACGCCGCGTACTCCGGGGACAAGTACGTCTCGTACCCGCCCTTCTTTTGGAAGTCGATGGCCGGCGAGATGTCGGAGAGCTGGAGCACGTCCACGAGGTAGCGGTTGGCCGAGCGCTCGGCGGTGATCTTCGCGTAGAGCGCTCCCGTCTGCAGCCGCACATAGCTCGTCTTGATCTTCGGGAAGTCCTTGCGAAACGCTTCGAGGAGCACGGCGATGGCCGCCTCGCCGTCGTGACCGTAGTAGATCACTTCACCTTCCTGCTCGGCCTTGGCGAGGTCGGCGCCTGTCGAGAAGTCCAGGACCTTGGTCACCTTCGCCGCCGTCTGGCTCGAAGCGGATCGAGTCGAGCCCAGAATGGGAAGGGCGGCCAGCGCCGCTCCGGCCTGGAGGAAGGTGCGTCGGGTAACCTGGGGCTTCGGAGAACCTGGCATGGCGTCGTTGCCTCCGTGAGTCATCGAGTGCGTTTCGGGTTTCGGGTCGTTCGCGGACGTCGCGGGCTCGGTGGCTTACGTGGCGCGGCCGCCGGCGCGGCATCCGCCACGGCGATCGCGCTGATCTCGATCTTGCAGTTGGCATGGGTCGCCAGCCGCGAGACCTCGACCGTCGTCGTCGTCGGCAGATGGCCGCCGAGCCACTCGGCCCAGACCCGGTTGAGGTCGTCCTGCTCCCGGACATCGGTGAGATAGCGCGTAGCGGAGACGAGGTCCTTCATCGAGCAGCCCGCAGCCTCGAGCGTCTTCTTGAGGTTGTCCATCGCGAGCGCGGCCTGCTCGCGCATGGTTCGCGGCAGGTCGAACTCCTCCGCGCGATGCGGATGGCTGTGGTAGACGGGCGCGGCGGTGACGCCGGAGAGAAAGAGAAGACTGCCGCGCCGGACGAGGAGCGCCGGCGCATACGGCATCATGACGTCGCGCCTGCGGTCGGCGTGGTGGACGGGGCGGACATCCTTGGCCATGACCACGGCATCATTCACTCTCCGCCGCCTCCCGTCAAGCGGGCGGGCACGCTAGAGACCGAGATAGGCCTCGCGCACCTGCGGGCTGGCCAGGAGCTCCGGTCCCGTGCCCCGGAGGGCTACGCGTCCCGACTCGAGCACGAAGCCGCGATGGGCGAGGGCCAGAGCGTGTTCGGTGTTCTGTTCGACCAGGAGCACCGTCACCCCGGTCCGGTTGATCTCGCCGATGACGCCGAACATCTCCTGCACCATGATCGGGGCGAGCCCGAGCGACGGCTCGTCGAGCATGAGGATGCGCGGGCCCGCCATCAGCCCGCGGCCGATGGCGACCATCTGCTGCTCGCCTCCCGAGAGCGTGCCCGCGAGCTGGCGGCGGCGCTCGGCGAGACGGGGGAACACGGTGAACACGTGCTCGAGCCGCTGCGGCCGCCGGGAGCGGGCGCCCGGCGGGTAGCCGCCGACGAGGAGGTTGTCGAGCACCGTCATCTCGGGGAAGAGCTTGCGTCCCTCGGGCACGTGAATGACGCCAAGCCCCACGATCTCCGCCGGGGAGAGGAGGTCGATCCGCCGGTCGTCCAGGGAGATCCGGCCCGCGGTCGGGCGGAGCAGGCCGGACACCGTCTTCAGCATGGTGGTCTTGCCCGCGCCGTTGGCCCCCACCACCGCCACGATCTCGCCCTCGGGAATCTCCACGCTGATTCCCCAGAGCGCCTGGATCTTGCCGTAGGCGACTTCCAGCGCCTCGACGCGCAGCACGGCTAGACCACCCGCGTGCCGAGATAGGCCGCGATGACACCGGGGTCATTCACCACGCGCTCCGGAGGCCCGTCGGCGATCTTCTCGCCGTGATGGATCACGACGATGCGGTTCGAGATCCGCATGATCGCCTTCATCACGTGCTCGACGAGGATGACGGACACTCCGTCGGCGCGGATCTGCTCCACGAGGGCGCACGCGGCGTTCACCTCGCGCGGGTTGAGCCCGCCCATCGGCTCGTCGAGGAGCAGGAGCCTGGGATCGGTCGCCAGCGCTCGCGCGATCTCGAGCCGCTTCTGCTCGCCGAGGGTCAGGTCGGCCGCCAGCGAGCCGAGCTTGTCCTGCAATCCCACGCGCTCGAGGATCTGGGCGGCGAGCGCCTCCGCGCGGCGCCGCGCCGCCTCGTGGCTGAAGGCGGCGAGGGTCACGTTCTCCAAGACGGAGAGCCTGGGGAAGGGCTTGACCACCTGGAAGGTCCTCGCGATGCCCCGGCGCGTGATGGCATGGGGGCGGAGCCCGACCACGCTCCGTCCCTCGAGCAGGATCCGCCCGGCGCTCGGACGGAGAAAGCCCGTGACCAGGTTGAAGACCGTCGTCTTGCCGGCGCCATTCGGTCCGATGAGTCCGAGGATCTCGCCCGGCTCGGCATCGAAGGAGAGGCGGGAGACGGCACGGAGCCCTCCGAAGTCCTTGGTTAGATCGGTGACGGTCAGCAAGGGCATGGGCGTTCCGTCAGGGCCGTTTCGCCCAGGCGCGGCGGGCGCCGCCCCAGATGCCCTCGGGCAGGTACCGGATGACCAGCATCATGAAGAGCCCGTAGAAGATCAGGTGGCCGACGAGGAAGTGCTCGCGGAACATCTCGCCGATGGTCGTGAGGAACACGGCACCGATCACCGGGCCGATCACGGTGGCGAGGCCGCCGACCACCGCGATGAACACCATCTCCACCGAGAGCGCAATGGGGAAGACGGCGTCCGGGTCCACGTAGCGGAAGTACAGACCGTAGAAGCCGCCACCCAGCCCGGTGAAGAAGGCGGAGAGCGCGAGGGTGAGGACCTTGGCACGCACGGTGTCGATGCCGACCGACTCAGCCGCGTCCTCGTCCTCGCGGATGGCGAGGAGATAGGCGCCGAGCCGCGCCCGGGACAGGCGATAGGTGGCGAGCATCGAGGCGAGGGCGAAGGTGGCGATCATGTAGTAGAAGGGCACCTTGCTCTCCCAGTCGAGTATCCGTCCGCCCCACGCCACGCGGGGCAGGGTGGTGATGAGCAGGCCCACCGGTCCATTGGTCAGCCCCTCCCAGTTCAGCGCCACTAGCCTCACGATCTCCGCCACCGCGAGCGTCGAGAGCGAGAAGTAGGGCCCCCGGAGCCGGAAGCAGATCAGGCCGATGGGCAGCGAGACCAGCACGGCCACGATGCCGCCCAGGGCCATGCCGTACCACGGCGCGAGCCCTCCCTTGAGATAGAGGATCATCGTCGTGTAGGCACCGACGCCGAAGAACGTCGAATGCCCGAACGAGACCTGTCCGGCGAACCCGCCGAGGAGATTCCACGCGGCGCCCAGCAGCGTCCAGAGGAGCACGGTGATGGCGAGGTGGAGGAGGAAGGGGTTCGACGTCAGGAGCGGGGGTACCAGGACCAACACGAGGACAGCGGCGCCAGCGGCCCCCCGCGTCATGACTTGCCCACGCCGAAGAGCCCCGACGGGCGGAAGAGCAAGACGAGGAGAAACATGATGAAGCCGATCGTGTCCTTGTAGGCGACGGAGACGTAGACGGCGCCGAGCGATTCGACGAGGCCCAGCAGGACGCCTCCGGCGATGGCGCCCGACACGGAGCCGAGCCCGCCCAGCACCACGATGACGAAGCACTTGGCGATGAGGATCTCTCCCACCGTCGGGTAGAGGTAGAGGGACGGGGCGAGGAGCCCGCCCGCCGCGCCGGCCAGCGCGCTGCCGAGGCCGAAGGTGAGCATGGAGATGCGCTCGACGTCGATGCCCATGAGCGCCGCCGCCTCTGGGTTCTGGCTCGTCGCGCGAATCGCGCGCCCCGGGTCAGTGCGGGCCAGGAAGAGATAGAGGGCGGCCGTGATGACGATGGCGAGGGCGAAGGCGATGGCGAGGGGGATCGGCACCGCGATGCCGAAGGGACGCAGCGGAGTGATCGCGTAGGGGAGCTTGATCGTCCGGTAGTCTCCCGTCCACGCGAAGAGCGCGAGATTGGCGATGAGCAGCGAGAGGCCGGCCGTGTAGAGAAGGGTGTTGAGCTCTCCCCCGGGAATGATCGGCCTCAACAAGAAGCGGTAGACGAGCATGCCGCCCAGAAACATCAGCGGCACCCAGAGCGCGATGGACAGGAAAGGGTCCAGCTTCCACAGCGCATGCGCCCAGAACGCGCCGTACATGCCGAGCATGACGAGCTCGCCGTGGGCGAGATTGATGATGCGCATGACGCCGAAGACCACGGTCAGCCCCACGCCGATCATGGCGTAGAGCGAGCCCGTCAGGACGCCGCTGACGACGCTCTGGACGAAGGTTTCCACGGGGCCGGGTTGTGCGCGGAGAGCCACCCACCCTCACCCTCCTTGGAGGGTGAGGGTGTCATCTCGATCCCCTCGCCCCCGCAGGGGGAGAGGGTCAGGGTGAGGGGAGGCCCGGGCGGAGTTACCGCTTCACCGTGTTGTCGGGGAAAACGTAGCTGGCCTCGGCGTTGGACTTGGGCCAGACGTTCTGCAGCTTGCCGTCGAGCCACTGCGCCAGCACCGAGTGGTCCGGCGAGTAGATGTTCTGGTTGGTGTACGGGTCTCCGAGTGGCCCGGCCCAGTTGCCGAACTTGAGCTTGCCGAACACCGTCGTCATGTCGGTCTTGAGCAGGGCCTGGCGGATGGCCTCGCGGTCGGCGTCCACGTTGCCGGTGAGCGGAGCGCGGCGCATGGCGTCGGCGATCACGTAGACGATCGCATAGCCTTCGACCTCGTGCTCCTTGGGCCAGATGCCGTACTTGTCGTGGAACTTCTTGTAGAACTCCTTCACCGCGGGGTCGTTGGGATTGCCCGACCACGCCGCCGACGAGAAGACGTTCTGGCTCTGCGGCCCCAGCTCCTTGGCGAAATCCTCCACCCCGAACCCGCCGCCGAAGCCGACGAAGGCCCGCGGGGCGACGCCGATCTCCTTGGCATGCTTGGTGAGGAGGATGGCGTCGGTGGTGGCGACGGCGACCATCAGGAGGTAGTCGGGGTTGTTCGACTTCACCTTGGTCATCACCGGCTTGAAGTCGAGGCTGTTGACCGGATAGGCCTCGTCGTTGACGATCGGCACGTTCTTGGACTTGAGGAAGGTCATGGCCGAGTTGGAGATGGTCTTGCCGAAGACGGAATTGTCGTAGACCACCGCGGCCGACTTCGGCATCGCCCCCGGCACCTCGCTGATGAACTTGTTGAAGGCCTGCGGGTAGATCGAGCCCGTGGGATTATTGCGGAACACCCACTCGAAGGCCTTGGCGGTGATGATGTCGGCCGAGGGATGGTCGACCACGTACGGGGTCTTCAGTCGCTGGGCGACGGAGGCGATCTCGACGGCCTGACCCGAGGCGCGGCCGCCCGTGAGCACGAGCACCTTGCCCTGGGTGATGAGCTTTTCCGCACCGTGGCGGCCATGGCGTTCTTGGCCTGGTGGTCGTCGATGATGACCTCGATCTTCTTGCCGTTGACGCCGCCCTTGGCATTGATCTCCTCGACCGCCATGCCGTAGGCCTTCTTGAACTTGTCGCCGAAGGGCGCGTCGGGGCCGGTCATGGGTTGCGGCGCCCCGATCTTGAGGGTGTCCTGCGCCGTGGCGGGTGCCGCCGCGCCCACGAGCAAGATTCCGAACACCAGTGCAAAGGCGAGGAGTCGTCGCATCGTTGCGTCCTCCGTGGGAGTTGACCGGCCAAGTAGAGTCGACCAGCTGGTCGGGCAGGCCGAATGTAGAGTCGCGCCGGACGCCTTGTCAAGGCGGCCCGGTATCTCGAGCGGCGGGTCAGCCGCCGAGATCGCGGCGGACGATCCGCGCGCCTTCGACAAGCGCGCGCAGCTTCGCCCGGGCCGCCTGATCTACGTGTACTACATCTACGAGCAGGCCTTTCAATACTTCATGCTCGGCGAGGCCTCGGCGGCGGTGGTGCTCTTCTTCGTCGTGATCGTGGGGCTTACGCTCGGGCAGTGGCTGGCCTTTCGCCCCCGGGTCCACTACACGACATGAGCGCGAGCGGCGCCCCGCTCCGTGCGCTCACCCTCTCCGCGCTCGCGCTGGTGGCGATCGCTGAAGTCTTCCCGTATGTGTGGATGGTCAGCACATCACTCAAGGACATGGCGGGCGTGACGCGGTTTCCGCCCGCGCTCTGGCCCGCTCCGCCGCACTGGGAGAACTACGCCAAGGCCTGGGCCTCGGGGCCGTTCCTGCGCTACGCGGTGAACAATGCCATTCAGACCGTGGGCATTCTCGTCTGCCAGCTCTTCTTCGGCTGCCTCGCGGGCTTCGCCTTCAGCAAGCTCCGCTGGCGCGGCCGGGACGTCTGCTTCCTCATCGTGATCGCCTGCCTCATCGTGCCGCCCCAGGTGCGCTTCGTGCCCCTCTACGTGCTGTTCAGCAAGCTCGGCCTGCTCAACACCTATGCCTCGCTCATCGTGCCTTACGCCGTCTCCGCGCTCGGAACCTTCCTGATCCGCGACGCCTTCCTGCAGGTGTCGGGTGACATCGTGGACGCCGCCCGCGTCGACGGCGCGGGCACCTTCACCATGATCTTCCGCGTCCTCGCGCCGATCGTGCGTCCCACGCTCGTGGCTTTTTCCCTTTTCAGCGTGGTCTGCCACTGGAACGACTTCTTCTTCTGGCCGCTCGTCATGACCACCAACGACGCGGTGCGCACGCTGCCCATCGGGGTGGCCATGCGGCGCGAGGAGGGCACCGGCGATCGCTGGCACGTCATCATGGCGGGCAGCATGTTCGTGGTCGCGCCGGTGCTCGTCGTCTTCGCCGTCGCCCAGCGCCACACGCGCCTCGGGACCTTGACACGATCAGGCAAGTTTGCTAAAAATAAGGCATATTTCGTGCTGACCCCGGTCCGCTTCCGGACCACCCATGGAGGATGCCGATGCCCACACTGCTGTGGAGTGCCGCAGGCGTCGGCGCGCTGGCCTTGCTGCTTGGCACGGCGCCCGCGGAGGCCCAGGCCCCCATCAAGATCGGCGCATCGCTGTCGCTGACGGGCACGTACGCCAAGCCCGGCACGTATCAGAAAGAAGGCTACGAGGTCTGCGCCGATGAGTTGAACGCCAAGGGCGGCCTCCTCGGGCGCAAGGTCGAGTTCGTGATGTACGACGACCAGTCCTCGACCCAGACGGCGCAGCGGCTGTACGAGAAGCTCATCACCGAGGACAAGGTGGACGCGGTGATGGGGCCCTATTCCTCGGGCATCACGGAGTCGGTGGCGGGCATCAGCGAGAAGTACAAGAAGGTCCTCGTCTCACCCCTCGCCGCCACCACCTCGATCTTCCGGCAAGGGCGCAAATACATCTTCATGGTGATCTCGCCCGCCGAGGTCTACCTCGAAGGGCTGGTGGACATGGCGGCCAAGCGCGGGCTCAAGACCATCGCGGTGGTCAACGAGGACACGTTGTTCCCCAAGGCCTCGACGGCGGGCACGGTGGAGATGGCGAAGAAGAAGGGGCTGCAGCTCGTGCTCCAGGAAGCCTATCCCAAGGGCAACACGGATTTCTCGGCCCTCCTCGTGAAGCTCAAGGCGGCCAACCCCGACATCATCGCGGCCGCCACCTACTTCGACGACGCGGTGGCCATCACGCGGCAGATGCGGGAGCTGAACGTGAATCCCAAGATGTTCGCAGTGACGGTGGGCGGCGACATCCCGGAGTTCTACACCCTGCTCAAGACGAACGGGGAGTACGTGTACGGCTCCACGCAGTGGGACGAAGCGCTCCCCTATCCGGGCCAGAAGGAGTTTCTTGCCGCCTACACGAAGAAGTTCAAGCGCGAGCCGTCTTACCATGCCGCAGCGGGCTACGCGGGCTGCCTCATCTACGCGGAGGGGGTGAAGCGCGCGAAGAGCCTCGACGCCGATCTCGTGCGCGCCGAACTCCTGAAGCTCAAGATCCGGACGGCCTTCGGCGACTATGCGGTGGACCAGGACGGTTTCCAGCTCGCGCACAAGATGGTCATGATCCAGTGGCAGGACGGCAAGCGGATCGTGGTGTGGCCGGACGACCTCGCCAACGGCAAGGTGCGCTTCCCCACTCCCCCGTGGAATCAGCGGTAGCCTGACCACATTGTTCGTCATCACGCCCGCCATGCTGGGCCAGGTGATCATCTCTGGCCTGCTGGCGGGCGCGCTCTATTCGATGGTGGCCTTGGGCTTGGGTCTCATCTTCGGTGTCATGCGCGTGCTCAACGTGTCCCACGGTCCCCTCCTCATGCTGGGTGCCTACACGACCTTCTGGCTCTTCCAGTCGTTCGGGCTCAACCCCTACCTCTCGCTCCTCGTCACCATGCCCGTCCTCTTCGTAGTGGGTATGGTGCTGCAGCGGCTCTTCGTGAGCCGGGTGGTCGATGCCCCCGAGCTCTCTTCATTGCTCCTGACCTTCGGCATCTCCATCGCCCTCGTGAACCTCGCCCAGCTCGCCTTCACCGCCGACCTGCGTTCGGTGGAGTACCTGACGGGCTCCTTCGTGCTCGGGCCTTTCGCCTTTTCCAAGTCGCGCGTCATCGCCTGCGCCTTCGCCATCGTCATCACCACCGGCGCCTTCCTCTTTCTCAAGATGACCCGCCTCGGCAAGGCCATTCGCGCGGTATCCCAGAGCCGCGAGGTGGCGCAGGTCTGCGGCGTCAACGTGGCGCGCATCCACATGATCGCCTTCGGCATCGGCTCCGCTCTCGCCGCGGCCGGGGGCACCCTCGTCGCGGTGATGGTCGCCATACAGCCCGAGATGGGGCAGGTGTACACCTTCAAGTCATTCCTCGTCATCGTGTTGGGCGGCGCGGGGAACTATCCGGGGGCGCTTCTCGGCGGCCTGCTCCTCGGCCTGATCGAGCAGGGCTCATCGCTTTTCCTCACCACCCAGGTGAACGAGGCGGTGGCGTATATCCTGCTCGTGCTCGTGCTTCTCGTGAGGCCGACCGGACTCTTGAAAGGCCGCGCCTAGTGAAGCGCCTGTTCCTGCCCGCGCTCTGCCTGATCCTCATCGTGCTCGCGATCTACCCGATCAAGGGCACGGGCTACGGCGTCCGCTTCATGCTGCAGCTTTTCATGTGGATCGCCCTCGCCCAGTCATGGAACCTCATCTCGGGTCTGACCGGCTACGTCTCCTTCGGCCACATCGCCTTTTTCGGCATGGGCGCCTATACCGCGGGCATCCTCATCGTGAAGCTCGCCTGGCCGTGGCTGTGGGCCTCCCTCGCGGGCGGGGTGGGCGCGGTGGTGCTCGCTCTCGTCATCGGCTGGCCGTGCCTGCGGCTCAAGGGTCCCTACTTCGCCATCGCCATGCTCGGGCTCAACGAAGTGCTGCGCGTGGCCGTGTCTTACTTCGAGGGGCTCACGGGCGGGGGGAGCGGACTGTCGCTTCCCGCTCTCTACGCGAGCGTACCCATCTACTACGCCATGGGTCTGATGGCCCTGGCCGTGACGGGGCTGGCCTACGTCATCGTGACGTCGCGCTTCGGCCTCCGGCTCATGACCATACGCGAGGACGAAGTCGCCGCCGAAGCCATGGGCATCGACACCTTTCGCTACAAGCTCTACGCCTTCCTCCTCTCCGCCGTGGGCCCCGGCATCGTGGGTGGGCTCGCCGCGCGTGATCAGAGCTACATCGAGCCCATTTCGGTCTTTCCCCTGATCATGACCATCACCATGATCGTCATGGTGCTCTTCGGCGGGAAAGGGACGATCTGGGGACCGGTGCTGGGCGCCGTGCTGCTCTTCACCCTGCAGGAGATGATCTGGGCGCGCTTCATCTATCTCCATCAGCTCCTCTTCGGCGCCATCATCATCACCGTGGTCCTCCTCATGCCGCGCGGCATCCTCGGCGTGCTGCAACAGAAGTACAACCTTCCGCGGACCATCTGATGGAGGCACTGCTGGAAGTGGACCGCGTGATCAAGCGCTTCGGCGGGGTCACGGCCGTGAGCGGGGTGTCGCTCTCTCTCGAAGCGGGGCATATCTACGGGCTGATCGGTCCCAACGGCTCGGGCAAGACCACCCTCTTCAACTGCATCACGGGGGTGGAGGCGATCGACGGGGGGGAAATCCGGTTCAAGGGGCGGCGCATCGACGGCCTCAAGCCCCACCAGGTCTTCCATCAGGGCATCGGGCGCACCTTCCAGGTCATTCGCGTTTTTCCAGAGCTCACCGCCCTCGAGAATCTCCTCGTGGTGACCACCAATGACTATGCCGCGGCGCGGGCGCGGGCGGAAGAGCTGCTCGGCTTCGTCAAGCTCACGGGGCTGGCCGGCGAATTCGCCGGCAATCTCTCCTACGGGCAGCAGAAGCTGGTGGAGTTCGTTCGTGTGCTCATGACCGACCCCGAGCTGATCCTCCTCGACGAGACGGCGGCGGGCGTCAACCGCACGCTGCTCAATGACCTCCTCGAGGCGGTGAGGACGCTGCGCGATCGCGGCAAGACCGTGCTGCTCGTGGAGCACGACATGAAGATGGTCATGGGCCTGTGCGAGACTGTCTTCGTCCTCGACCACGGCGAGAAGCTGGCCGAGGGGCCGCCCGGACTTATTCAGAACGACGAGCGAGTGATTGAAGCCTATTTTGGCCGTTAGCGCGGCCCTCGCCCTCTACCTCGGCTGGCGCTCGTGGGGCTGGGCCCTCGTGCACGATGCCCCCCTCATGCACTACGTGGCCTGGCTGGTCGCGCAGGGCTCCGTACCGTACCGCGACGTCTTCGACATGAACATGCCGGGAGTCTACCTCCTGCATCTGGGCGTGATCTCCACGCTGGGCGAGGGCGACCGGGCGTGGCGGCTCTTCGACCTCGCATGGCTCGGCCTCACCGCGGCGGCGCTCTTCGGCTTCTCGCGGCGCATGGGCGACACGTGGAGCGGTCTCGCGGCGGCGCTGCTCTTCGTGCTCTATCACCTCTCGGGGGGAGCCTGGCGGGCGGGCCAGCGCGATTTCCTCCTCGCCCTCTTTCTCGTGCTCGCGGCGTGGGGCGCCGCCCGCGTCTGGGAAACGGGCGGCGCGCGCGCACCTGTGGTGTGGGGCGGCCTGGCCGCGGGCGCCGGCGTCATGCTCAAGCCCCATGCCGCCCTCTTCTGGATTGCCTGCGCGGCCGCGGTCGCGCTCGGCTCGCGCCGCTCGTCCGTGACCCGCGCCCTTGCCCTCTGGTGCGCGGCCGGTCTGACCGTGCCCGTCCTCGTCATGGGCTGGCTCACGTGGCGCGGCGGCGCCGCGCCCTTCGCTTCCATACTCACCGGCTACGTGCTGCCGCTCTACGGCCACGTCGGGCGTGTCCCCGTGTGGGGGGCCGTCCGCGGGCATGTCCTCGGCTGGGAAATCTGGAGCTGTCTCGTCGGACTCGGTCTGCTCGGCTTCACGAGACCCCTCGAGCCGCCCTACGGCGTCCGCCGCTGGCTTGCCGTCCTCGGCGCCGTCTACGGCGTCCTCCACTTCGCCCTGCAGGGAAAGGGGTGGGAGTATCATCTCTATCCGTTCGCCGTCTTCATCTGCGCCCTCGCCTCCGTGCCTCTGGCCGCGCGCGCGAAGACGGCCGGGCCCTCTCGGTGGGACGCTGCGCCCGCCCTGTCCCGCGCCCTCACCCTCGCCGTGCTCGTGCTGACGGTGTCGCTCCTCGTCAGCAAGGGTGTGGACGCGGCCGATGCGCCGTGGATCGCCGACAAGGAGCGCCGCGTCGCCTCGCTCGTCCGCGATCTCCAGTCGCTGGCGGGGGAAGGCCCAGTGCAGGTGATGGACGTGACGGAGGGTGGGGTGCACGCGCTCCTGCAGCTCCATCTCCGCCAGCCCACACGCTTTCTCTACGACTTCCACTTCTTCCACGACGTGGCGGATGCGCGCATCGAGGCGCTCCGGGAGGAATTCGCGCGCGATCTGGAGCGCGGGCGGCCCACGGCCATCGTGGTCTTCAAGAACACGTGGCGCCGGCGCGGCTACGATCGCCTCGACGGGTTTCCCGCCGTGACCGAGCTTCTGGCCCGTGACTACAGGCTTGCCGTCGACGGCGAAGGCTATCGGATCTATGCGCGGCGCGCCCGTTCTTAACGTCATTCGCGCCTACGACGACTGGATCGTCCGCGGCTATTGCTGGGGGCGCTTCTGGATACTTCGCCAGCGCTTTCTCGACGAGATCGGCCAGTACCTGCCGGAGCGCGGCCGCGTCCTCGATCTTGGCTGCGGCTTCGGCCTGTTTTCGCTCTACTACGCGAGCGTCCGGCCCGGCCTGCGGCTCGAAGGCTTTGATCGCAATCCGCGCCGTATCGCCATGGCTCGGGCGGCCGCCCGGAAGCTCGGGCTCGGCAATGTCCGATACGAGGCGGGCGACGTCATGGACTTCCGCGGGGGCGAGGCCTTCGACGCGGCCTACATGCTCGACATCGTCCACCACATCCCCGAGGGGGCAGTCCGTCCGCTCCTCGAGCAGGTGGCGAAGATCCTGCCCGCGGGGGGGCGGCTTCTCATCAAGGACGTGGACCGCCGCCCCGCGTACAAGCGCTGGTTCACCCACGCCCTCGACAAGGTCATGGATCCGGGAACGCCCGTGCGGTACTGGGACGCGGAAGAGCTGACGCGGCTGCTCAACGAGGTGGGCTTCACCGTCCACCGCCATCTGATGGTGGATGTCCTGCCCTATCCGCACATCCTCTATATTTGCGCGCGGCGGCCGTGACCGAGCTCCTTCTGCGCGCGGAAGGGCTGACGGCGGGATACGGCAAGCTCCCCATCCTCCACGACGTCACGCTCCAGGTGTACACGGGCGAGATGGTCAGCGTCATCGGTCCCAACGGCGCGGGCAAGTCCACGGCGTTCAAGACCATCGTGGGCTTCGTCCACGCTTCGAGTGGACGGGTCACCTTCGACGGCCAGGAGATCACGGGCCTTCGTCCGGATCAGGTGCTGCCACGCGGCCTCGCCTATGTGCCCCAAGGTCGCATCGTCTTCCCCCAGATGACCGTGCTCGAGAACCTCGAGATGGGCGCCTATATCGAGCGGGCCAGCGAGCGCATTCGCGAAGCGCTCGAGCGCGTCTACGTGCTTTTCCCGGTCCTCGCCGAGCGCCGCGGGCAGAAGGCGGGCACCCTGTCCGGAGGGGAGCAGCAGATGCTCGCCATCGGCCGGGGCCTCATGACGAAGCCGAAGCTGATCCTCCTCGACGAGCCGTCGCTCGGGCTCTCGCCCAAGTTCGTGTCCCTCATCTTCGACACGCTCGTCGCCATGAAGCGGGCCGGCTATACCCTCATGGTCGTCGAGCAGAACGCGGCCAAGGCCCTCGCCGTCGCCGACCGGGGCTATGTGCTGGAGCTGGGTCGCAACCGCTTCGAGGGAACGGGGGCGACACTGCTCGCCGACCCCGACGTCAAACGCCTTTACCTTGGCGGCTGATTTCTGTATCGTGTACCGGGTTCAAAGGAGGCTAACGACCGAATGGATCGGTTCTTGCGGCCCAGCGGGGCCGTCTATCTCGTCGTAGCAGTCGCGTTCATCGGGTTGTTGGTCGGTCTGCCGAGCTGGGCAGCCAAGAGCTCCGCCAATAAGACTCAGACCGCGTCGGCCGCGGTGCCGGTAGCTCCCAAGGAGCCGGCGGCCGCGCACACGCACACCGCTCCCGCCTCCGCTCAACCGCCGGCCATCGATCACGCCGCCGGGGGGCATTCCGCCACGGCACACGCGGAGGTTCTCCAGCGCGGCCAGCACATGTATGTGCAGTACTGCGCCTCCTGCCACGGGGATGCGGGCAAGGGTGACGGGCCGGGCGGCGCGAACTTGGCCGTCAAGCCCCAGGACCTGACGCTGGGCGCGGTCATGAACCCACTCACCGACGAGTTCCTGCACCGGATCATCTCGGACGGTCCGCAGTCGGTCGGGCTCTCCTCGCTGATGCCGCCGTTCAAGCCGCAGCTGGGCGACCGCCAGATCGGAGAGATCGTCCAGTACGTCCGGACACTGGCCCAGCCTCCGTACGATCCGGCCAAGATTCTGCCCATCGCTACGACGCGGGAAGGGCCGGCACAGCCGATCTTCTTCAGCCACGTCATTCACACGGGCTCCTATCAGATCGCCTGCCAGTATTGCCACGCCAATGCGCGGCGCAGCAGCGATGCGGGGATTCCCTCGGTGGAAAAGTGCATGGGCTGCCACAAGATCGTGGCCGCCCAGGGCAACGAGCAGGTGCAGAAGCTCCACGGCTTCTGGGAAAAGCAGCAGCCCGTACCGTGGATCCGCGTGTTCAGGATTCCCGAGTACGCGCAGTTCCCGCACAAGAATCACGTCCAGGCCGGGCTCGTGTGCCAGACGTGCCACGGCCGCATCGAGGCCATGGAGCAGGTGCACGCGAAGACGGGACAGAACATCGTCAACGACGCGATGAACCTGGCCGCCATGCCGGTGCCGGGCCCGAAGCTGACCATGGGCTGGTGCGTGGAGTGCCACCGCGCCGTGAACGAAAAGGGCGTGCAGGCCGTGCAGCCGACGCCGGACGCGTGGGGCGCGGCGCCGCGGCCCGCGGGCGCGGACGACAAGAAGCCGCGCAATGCTCCGCTGGAGTGCGTCGCCTGCCATCATTGATCCTCAACATGCCGAAGGCATGTTGACCGTGGGTGAATCTGGTTAGGGCGTAACGTCTCCCGCGGTCAGAGCACCCCTCACCCTGCCCTCTCCCCTCCCGGGGAGAGGGTCTCCTGTCTTCCGCTCTCCCCTGGAGGGGAGAGGGTTCCTGTCTTCCCCTCTCCCCACAGGGGAGAGGGCAGGGTGAGGGGTGGTGTACGATACCCGCCATGTTCACACGCTCCTACCGCTTCGTGCAGGTCGATGTGTTCACCGATCGCGTGTTCGGCGGCAATCCGCTCGCGGTGTTCCTGGACGGGCGGGGGCTCGACGACGCGCTCATGCAGCAGATCGCGCGCGAGATGAATCTCTCCGAGACGGTGTTCCTCTTTCCCCCCTCACGTCCCGACTACGCGGCGGCGCTCCGGATCTTCACGCCGGCGCGTGAGGTGCCCTTCGCGGGCCATCCCACCATCGGCACCGCGTGGGTATTGGCCTCGCATGGCCTCGGCACCGGGGGCGCCTCGCGCTTCGTCCTCGAAGAGAGGATCGGCCCCGTTCCCGTCGAGCTCGAGGGGGACCCGGCGCGGCCCGAATTCATCTGGATGACGCAACAGGAGGCGATCTTCGACCCCGCCCTCGACGATCGCGATGCCATGGCGAGAGCCCTCGGCCTCCGCGAGGCCGATCTTCTGCCGGAGGCGCCGATCCAGCCGGGGTCGACGGGGAACAAGTTCCTCTTCGTGCCCCTTCGCGACCGGGCCACCGTGGACCGGGCCGTGCTCGATGTTCGCGCGATGCTCGCGGTCATGGGTGACCGGCCGCGTATCGGAATCTTCGTCTTCGCTCCCGACCCGGATCCGGGAGCGGGGCGGGTCTACTCACGCATGTTTGCCCCGCACACCTCCGGCATCCCGGAAGACCCGGCCACGGGCTCGGCCAGCGGCCCGCTCGGCGCCTATCTCGTGCGGCACGGCCTCGCGAAGAAGGCCGGCGAGGTGAAGATCGTCAGCGAGCAGGGGACCCGGATGGGGCGCCAAAGCTTCATCCACATCAGGCTCGCCATGCAGGGTGACGAGATCGCCGCCATTCGGGTGGGCGGCAGCGCGGTGCCCGTGCTCGACAGAGAGCTGAGGCTTCCCGGATCTTGAAACACGCCGGGGCGGGACGTCCGCCGGCTAGCTGAGGATCGCGGTGAGGCTGCGGAGGTCTGGACAGCCGTCGAGCTGCTCGACCATCTGGCGCACGGAGTCGGCACGGTCCTCCGGCAGGACGAGGCGCGCGCAGTCCATGAACTTCTCCCGCAGCTGATCCATCGAGAGGGGCAGCCCCGGATGTCCCGGCACGGGTCGCGGCGCGATGGCCACTTCCCGCCCGTCGTGGAGCCGCACGGTGACGCGCGTCCACATGTGGCGCTCGAGATCGCCGGGGATGGCCGGGTCCACCACGAGGCGCACGCGCTTCATGAGCGCCCGGATGGCCGGATCGTCCGTTTTGTCATCGCGAAAAGTCCCGATGCCCACGCGCCCCTCGCAGAGCGCGGCCGCGGCCGAGAACTCGCCCGAGAACTTGGCCTCGAGCCCGCTCCGGGGATTGGAGTGGATGAGAATGCGCGGGACGGCGGCGTTGACGCCCACCGTGACCTCCGCTACCTCCTCGGGCGTGATCTTGTGCGTGCGCTGGAGCTCGAGGGTGCTGTCGATGATGGAATGGGTGCAGGCGCATGAGGGATACGGCTTGACCGCCACCCCCGTCTCGAGGATCTTCCACGGTGCCCCGAGCGAATCGAGCATCCGCTCGTCTCGCTTGCCCGCGCTGAGCACCGCGAAATAACCCTGCGGCCCTTCGATCGCCTGCTCGGAGGCGGTGAAGCCGTCACGCGCGAGGAGGGCGGAGAGCACGCCACTCCGGGCGGCGTGCCCCGCATGGAAGGGCTTGGTCATGGTGCCGAAGTTTTCCTTGAGCCCCGAGGCCTGCGAGGCGGCCACGGCGAGGGCGGCCCGCGTCTGCGGCGCGTCGAGCCCAAGGAGACGCGCCGCCGCGGCGGCCGCGCCCATGGTCCCGAGCGTGCCCGTGGCGTGGAAGCCCTTCTCGTAATGCGGCGGATTCATCACGGCAGCCATGGAGGTCTCGACTTCGAAGCCGAGGAGGAACGCGTGGACGAGGGCGCGACCGTCCGCCATGGCGAGCTCGCCCGCGGCCAGCGCGGCCGAGAGCACGGGCGCCGACGGATGACCCATCATGGCGAAGTTGGTGTCGTCGAAGTCCAGCGCATGGGCCGCGGTGCCGTTGGCGAGGGCGGCCCAGACCGCCCCCGTCCGGAGCGGCGTGCCCACTACGGTGGCGAGCGGCGAGCCGCCCTCGGCGCGGGCCACGTCGGCCACGATGCGGGCGGCCGGCTCCACCGATCCCGCGAGCATGACGCCGAGGCAGTCGAGGATGGCCCGGCGGGCCGTCTCCACCGCTTCCGCGGGACAGTCCTCCCAGCGGCTCTTCGTCACGAATTCCGCGATGTGGGCGGTGGCGCGCACGGCGAGAGCCTATCACAGGTCTGTTATCATCTGCCGGTGACCCCGGCGCGCCGCTTCACGCTCCTTGTTGTCCTGCTCCTCGTGATCGCGCCCGCGCCGGCGAGCGCACAGGTCTTCATCGCCTCGGTGGCCGATCCTGCCTTCGCCATCGGGCCCCTCACCATACGCGCCACCGTCATGCCGTCGCTCACCCCCGTGGATCTCGAGGTGCGCTGGTCGCTCGACGTCGACGCGGGCAAGAGCCGCGCTGGTCTGGAGCAGGACCTCTACCTGCTCTGGCCGGGAGAGGTGACGAGCCCCCTCGGTGACGGCAAGGGCGACAAGACGCTCGAGAAATACGTGGAGGCGCGCGGGTTCGCCGTGATCGGCGGGGGGCGGCTCCCCCTCTATGTCCAGAACATCTACGCGGAAGGTGTGGAGGCGGCGCCCAAGACGGCAGGGGAGGCGCCCTTCGTCACCTTCGTCCAGGACAGCCACGCCCTCGGGCTCAGTCCCCCGGGAACCTGGATACGCATTCCGTGGACACCGCAGATGGCGAACGTCACGTTCATGATGAGCCTGCGCATGCGCGTGCGCGGGGTCATCAAGCCGCGCCAGGTTCATTGGTACGAGACCCTCTTCACGGGCGAGCGCTACCAGTTCTCCCTGTCCTTCAACGAGGTGCGCGACCGTCCGATATTCCCCATGTACGCGGAGCACCGCGACCGCGCGATTCGCCTCGCCGATGCGCCCGCCGAGCTGGTCGTACACTTCACCCAGGCCGAGCACCTGCGCATCGAGCAGGTCTACCCCCCGACGAGCGTCCGCCGACTCAGCGAGTCGTTGGAGAGCACGGAAGTTGTCTCGCTTTTCATGGGCTCGACGGAAGGCGTGGTGCCCCAGACCCTGGCCGTGCAGTTCGGCTATTTCTCCCCCCTGCAGGGCGTGATGATCGTGGTGATTCCCCTCCTCCTGCTCGCCGCCGGTCCCGCCCTGGGCCCCGTGATCGGGCGCTCGACGGTGGCCCTCATCGCCCGTCTCCGCGGTCGACTGCATCTGGGGGTGCCGGGGGCAACCGGGCGCACGCGCGAGCAGGGCGTGCTCCTCACCCCAGACCTCCTCGATCGCATCGTGCCCGGCCAGACCTCGCGCGAGGACGTCCTGCGCCTTTGCGGCACCGAGGTCGAGGAGGAGGAGCATCGCGGGGAGACCGGCCGCAGCGTGCTCGTCTACCGGGGCTGGCGGGCCGTGCCCGAGACGCGTCAGCGCATGAGATGGGTCGCCACGGTCGAGGCGTGGCGGGTGACCGCCCGGGAGGTGCGCATCGATGTGGAGCGCGGCCTCGTCAAGGACGTGCAGGTGCGCATCCGCCGCCGCCGGAGCTCCGGTCCAGATCTGCCGGAGTCGATGGCATGAGCGCGGAACGCGCGCAGCCGGAGCTCGATCCCCTCGAGGCGCTCTATGCCCGCGGCGTGACCGATGGCCTGCCCGTGGTGCCGGCCACCACGGCCCGAGTGGCGGCGGCGGTGGCGGCGAGTGGGCGGGCGCGCGACGAGCTGATCGCGCTGGTGGCGCCGCGGCTGGGCCGGGCCACCGTGGAGAAGATCGCGATCAATGCGGTGATGGCGGGCTGCCGCCCGGAATATCTGCCCGCGGTGATCGCCGGCGTCGAAGCGATCTGCGATCCCGACTTCGCGCTGGTGGGCGTCTCCGGTACCACCGACGCGGTGGCCCTGCTCCTCATCCTCAACGGCCCCGTACGGGCCGCCCTCGACGTCAACTCCGGCGCGGGCGCCTTCGGTCCCGGCTGGCGCGCCAACGCCACCATAGGACGCGCGGTGCGTCTGGTTTGGCAAAACATCGGCGGCGCCGCGCCGGGCGCGATCAGCATGTCCACGTTCTCCCAGTCCGGCCGCTACTCCTACTGCATCGGAGAGAACGAGGAAGCGAGCCCGTGGGAGCCCCTCCACGTCGAGCACGGGTTCGCCGCGGGGGAGAGCACGGTGGCCGCCGTCGCGGCGGAAGCGCCGCAGGTGGTGGCCAATACGCAGGGGCGCACGGGGCGCGACATCCTGTCCACCATCGCCCGCAGCGGCATCGTGATCGCCAGCGATGCGCACGCGGGCCTCGGCGATACCGTGCTGGTGATCGGGCCTGAGCACGCCCGCACCATCGCGGGCGACGGCTGGTCGAAGCCTGACGTTCGGCAGTTCCTGTGGGAGGAGATGCGGGTGAGGGTGGGGGGTCAGATGGTGGCGAAGCTTCGCGAGCCCGGCAATATCCGGCTGGTCGTAGCCGGGGGAACCGCGGGGCGCTTCTCCGCGTGGATTCCCGGCTGGCCGTTTCCCGGCTCGCCGTCGACGATGGTGATCAAGCCCATTCGCGGCTAGGTCTCGCGGTGACGCGCGATGCTCCCGTCTCGCGACGTCCACCAGCTCAGGAGAAAGACCACGCCCAGTAGTCCCGCCGTGCCGTTCACGAGCAGCGAGGTGCCGACGCCCCACTGCTCCGAAACGGCGCCTACGAGGAATGCGCCGATGGGAAAGACCCCGCCCCACACGAGGGTATAGAGGCTCATCACCCGTCCCCGGAGCTCGTCGGGCGCAGAGAGCTGCATGGCGGTATTGCAGCTGGCCACGAGCACGAGGCCGAAGAGGCCGGTGAGGAAAAGGAGCGCCGCGGCCAGCCACAACACGCGGACGGCGGAGAGGAGGACGAGGGTGCTGCAGGCGAGGGTCGCCGTTCCGAACATCACCGCGGCGGGAGGACGGCGAGCGCCCATCGCGCCCACGGTGAGCGCACCCGTGACCGCCCCCATGCCGAGACAGGCCATGAGCAGGCCGAATCCCTCGGCGCCCAGGTGCAGGACCGTGCGCACCACGAGCGGGACGTAGACGGTGAAGTTGAACACGAACAGGCTGACGAGGAAGAGCAGACCCAGGGTCAGCCGGATCTCCGGCGTGCCTAGCGCGTATTGAAGCCCCGTGCGCATGTCGGCGAGGACACCATCGCCCGATCTGGCGCGGGGCGGGCCTTCCGCGCGCAGCGTGACGAGGATGGCCACGGACACTGCGCAGCCCAGGCCGCTCACGATGAAGGCGGGGGTCACGCCGTAGCGCGCGATGAGCACCCCGCCGAGCCCGGGACCCACGATGCGCGCGGCGTTGAAGGACGCGGAGTTGAGGGCGACGGCGCTTCCCACATCGTTTCGTCCCACCATCTCCGCCACCAGCGACTGCCGGGCCGGCTGGTCGAGGACATTGATGAGCCCGGAGCAGAAGGCGAGCACGACCACGTGCCAGTACTCGACGTGGCCCGAGGCGACGAGGGCCGCCAGTCCCAGCGCCTGGCATCCCTGCGCCGTCTGGGCGAAGACGATGAGCCGTCGCCTGCGCACACGATCGGCGAGGGCGCCGGAGGCAAGGGAGAAGAGAAGAATGGGCGCGAACTGGAGCGATCCGATGAGCCCGAGCTTAAACGGCGACGAGGTGAGCTGGAGGACCAGCCACGACTGGGCCACGGTCTGCATCCACGCTCCCGTCTGCGCCACGAGCTGGGCCGTGAAGAATCGGCGGTAGTCGGAGTGATGGAACGCTCGGAGCCCGACGGGTAGGGACATCGGCGCGCCTAGCATAGCGCGAGCCGTCGCGGATCCGTCGGCTCTGCGGAGTGGCGCGATCAGGCCGGCGTGCCGGTCAGGCTGTAGGCGGCGACGCGCGCTTCCTTGCCCCTGAGGACGAGCTCCCCGCAGCGTGCGGCGATGATGCCCGCAGGGAGGGCCAGCCGTTCGAGGAGGGCACCGGACACGACGAGATCGAGGCTCGATCGCTTGGCGTACTCCTCGAGCCGCGCGGCGGTATTGAGAATGTCGCCGACGAAGACGATCTGCTGCCTCAGGTCGCCCAGCTCCCCGCCCGTCACCGTGCCCCCGTGCAGCCCGCCACGGAAGCGCGGGACGGTGCCGAAGTCACGCGCGTAGCGGTCGGCGTTTCGCGCCACGGTGGCGCGGATCCCGAAGAAGCAGCGCACGCAGTGGGCGCGACGCAGGCCCGCTTCGATGGGCCAGGTGATGACGACCTCGTCACCCGCGTACTGGTAGATCTCCCCCTCCGCTTCCAGGACGGGCTCCGTGAGGTCGTCCACGAAGCGGCGGAGGAGCTCGAAGTAGCGGGCGCTCCCCAGCTCCTCCGCGAGGCGCGTGGAGCCTTCGAGGTCCAGGAAGAGAAAGATGCGCTCCTCCGCCTTCGGCCACCGGTAGACACCGGCCGCGAAGTAGCCGAGGACGTTGGCGCCGATCATGCGGTTCATCTGGAGCAGGAACTGTATCGTGACCGCGGCCGCGGCGAAGAAAGGCAGGGCATAGAGGAGGTGCGGTTCGGTGAAGCTCGTCACGAATCGTCTCGGCTCGAGACTCGTCAGCACGTGCCCGGCGGCGCGGCCCACCAGGAACAGCGCGAGGGCGATCGCGCTGCTGAGCACCAGGTCGACCCAGAAGCCGAGCCGGCGGAACCACAGACGCAGCTCACCGTCGCGGACGAACAACAGGTAGCCGCCGACGAGCATGCTGATCAGAGTGGCGTCGACCTCGCCCTGGATCACCGCCCGGAGGGAAGCCTCGCCGGTGAGGATATTGAAGACGGGGGTGATGGCGCACACGACGAGTACGATCGCCGCGAGCTGCCGGCGTCGAATTCGCGCGCGCGCAGTCCCCATGCCGGGCCCAGCATAGCCCCGGGCCCTCGCGGTGCGCCAGCGTGCCGCAGGCTTGACCGTGCCCCCGCTCGCGGTCTACACTCCCGGCACGCTAGTAAGGGAGACTTGTGCAAATTTTGCAGGAGGTTACGAGTTGACCTGTCCGCGCTGCCAGGCCCAGAGCCGAGAAGGCGCACGGTTCTGCGAGCAATGCGGGGCGCGCCTCGCGCGGGCTTGCCCCTCGTGCGGTGGCGAGGTGGCGGCGGGGGCCCGCTTCTGTGGCGCGTGTGGCGCGGCGTTGGCGGCCAGCACCCCCGGGGCGGCACGCTTCGCCGATCCGCAGTCCTACACTCCCAAGCACCTCGCCGACAAGATTCTCACCGGCAAGGGAGCCCTCGAGGGCGAGCGCAAGCTTGTCACGGTGCTGTTCGCGGACGTGAAGGGCTCGATGGAGCTTCTGGCCGACCGTGACCCCGAGGAAGCCCGCCGCATTCTCGATCCTGTTCTCGAGCGCATGATGGAAGCCATCCACCGCTATGAAGGCACGGTCAATCAGGTGATGGGCGACGGCATCATGGCCCTCTTCGGCGCCCCCGTGGCCCACGAAGACCATGCGGTGCGCTCCTGTCACGCGGCGCTGCGCATGCAGGAAACGGTGGGCTGGTATGCGGATGAGCTCAGACGCAGCCAGGGCATCGACGTGCAGATCCGCGTGGGTCTCAATTCGGGCGAAGTCGTGGTGCGCGCCATCGACAGCGATCTGCACATGGACTACTCGGCGATCGGCCAGACGACGCATCTCGCCGCGCGCATGGAGCAGCTCGCGCGACCCGGCACCGCCCTCATGACCAAGGACACCCTCCGGCTGGCCGAAGGCTACATCGAAGTGCGCCCGCTCGGCCCCGTGCCTGTGCGTGGCCTCGCCGAAACCGTCGAAGTCTTCGAGATCGTCCGCGCGGGCGCCGTCCGCTCGAGGCTCCAGGCCGCCGCCGCGCGCGGGCTGACGCCCTTCGTGGGGCGCGACGGCGAGCTCACCCGCCTCCGCGAGACGCTCGAGCGGGCGCGGACGGGGCAGGGACAGATCGTGGCGGTGTCGGGCGAGCCCGGGGTGGGCAAGTCTCGGCTCTTCTGGGAGTTCACGCACTCCCACCGGACCCACGGCTGGCTCGTCCTCGAAAGCTCCCCCGTCTCCTACGGCAAGATGACCTCGTACCTGCCCGTGAGCGATCTGCTCAAGACCTATTTCGGCATCGAGGATCACGACGACGCCCGGCGGATCCGCGAAAAGGTCACGGGCAAGCTCCTCACCCTCGACGACAGTCTGCGCAGTACCATCCCGGTTTTCCTCTCGCTGCTCGACGTGCCGGTGGACGACGCCGACGGGCAGGAGACGGATCCGCGCGAGCGCCGGCGCCGGACCCTCGACGCTCTCAAGCGTCTGCTCCTGCGTGAGAGCCAGGTCCAGCCGCTCCTCGTCATCTTCGAGAATCTCAACTGGGTGGACGGCGAGACGCAGGCCTTCCTCGACAGCCTCGTGGAGAGCCTGCCCGCCGCGCGCATGCTGCTCATGGTCAACTACCGGCCCGAGTACACGCACGGGTGGGGGGGCAAGAGCTACTACACCCAGTTCCGCATCGACCCCCTCGAGCCCGAAAGCGCCGAGGAGCTCCTGCAGGCGATTCTGGGCGCCGACCCCGCCCTGCAGCAGCTCAAGCAGCTCCTCGTCCAGCAGACCGAGGGCAACCCCTTCTTCCTCGAGGAGTGCGTGCAGTCGCTCGTGGAGACGGGGGCCCTCACCGGCGTGCGCGGCCAGTACCGTCTGGTGACGGCCGTGGAAGCCCTACAGATGCCGCCGACGGTCCAGGCCGTGCTCGCTTCGCGCATCGACCGGCTCGAGCCGGAGGACAAGCGGCTGCTCCAGGCCGCCTCCGTCATCGGCAAGGACGTGCCCTTCGCCCTCCTCGAGGCCATCGTGGAGCTGCCCGAGGAGACGCTGCGCAGCGCCCTCATGCGGCTGCAGTCGGCGGAGTTCATCTACGAGACCACGCTCTTCCCTACTCTCGAGTACACGTTCAAGCACGCCCTGACCCACGACGTCGCCTACGGCAGCCTGCTCACGGGGCGGCGGCGGGCGCTCCACGGGCGCGCCATGGAATCACTCGAGCGGCTCAATGCCGATCGCTTGAGCGAGCAGGTGGAGCGGCTGGCCCACCACGCGGTGCGCGGCGAGATCTGGAGCAAGGCGATCGACTATCTCCGCCAGGCCGGCGTGAAGGCCGTGTCGCGCGCGGCCAATCAGGAGGCGGTCGCCCTCCTCGACCAGGCCCTCCAGGCCCTGACGCACATTCCGGAAGGGCGAGGCAAGCTCGAGCAGGCCATCGACATCCGGCTCGAGCTCCGTCCACCGCTCCTCCAGCTGGGCCGTTTGCGCGACGTGCTGCAGCTCTCCAAGGAGGCGGAGCATCTGGGCGCCGAGCTCGGCGACGAGTCCCGCCTGGGCCGCGTGTACAGCTATCTCGTCAACTACCACTATCTGAACGGCGAGCCGGACCTCGCCATCGAGTACGGCGAGCGCTGTCTCCGCATCGCCGACGCCACGCAGGACCTGGCCCTGCAGGCGCTGGCCCGCGGCTACCTCGGGCTTTCCTGTCACGCGCAGGGGCAGTACCGGCGCGCCGAGCTCATCCTGCGCCAGAACGTGGATGCGCTGGCCCTTGCGCGAGGAACGGCCGCCGACCAGTCCGCCATTTCCTATGTCACGTCGAGCGGGTGGCTGGCCTTCACCCTGGCCGAGCTCGGCGACTTCCATGCCGCGGATGCCTGCGTGGATCAGGCGCTGCGGGTGGCGGACGGCGCGGGGCACGCCTATGGCCAGACGATCGCGCGGACGCTGGCCGGGCTGGTGTGGCTCCGGCGCGGCCATATCGAGCGCGCGTACGGCTATCTGCAGCCGAGCCTCGAGGCTTGTCGGGAAAAGCATCTCGACGTCTGGCGGCCCATCCCCGCCTCCCTGCTCGGGCTGACGCAGGCCCTCTCGGGAAAGCTCGAGGAGGCGCTGCCCCTGCTCAGAGACGGCGTGCACCTCAGCGAGGTACTGGGCATCAACGCGTACCTGCCCCTCTGGACGCTCAACCTCGCGGAGGGACTGATGACGGCGGGGCAGATGACCGAGGCGCGCGAGACGGCGCGCCGCGCCCTCGATCTCGCCGTCTCCCACAAGGAGCGCGGCCACCAGGCCTGGGCGTGGCGGCTCCTCGGCGATCTCGACTCGCGCGGCGACGCGGAGAGCCTCGGCGAGGCCGAGGAGCACTACCGCCGTGCGCTCGGCATCGCGGAGGAGCTGCGCATGCAGCCGGTGATCGCCCACGCCAAGATGGGGCTGGGGCGGGTGATGCGGCTCCGCGGCGATCGCGAGCGGGCCGAGGAATACCTGGTGGCCTCCTTCATGCTGTTCCGCGGCATGGACGTGCCGTTCTGGGTGAGGCGGTGCGGGGAAGAGATGATGCAGATCGGCGAGATCTTCATCGTCGCGAGATACAACCCGCAGCTCTACGAATACCTGCAGCGCGAGTTCAGCAACGACGCGCGCATCCGCATCATCATGGACCGGCGCGTGGGGGAGCGGCGCCAGCGCGGTGAGGCGGCGCCGGGCGAGCGCCGGCAGAGCGACCGCCGGCAGCACATCGATGTGGATGCCCACCTGCGCGAGCGTGGAGTGGTGATCGTCCACGGCGGCAACGGGAACTCGTGATCTTCCTCCCCTACCTCCGGTGACGCCGGTCATCCGCGAGAAAGGACTCCATGGGCATTCCGCTGTCTGACGACGTCAAGGCTTTGGTCCGGGGCGCCAACTTCGCCCACCTGGCTACCCTCATGCCCGACGGCTCGCCGCAGGCGGCGCCGGTGTGGGTCGACCTCGAAGGCGACCGGATTCTCATCGGCACGGGTGAAGGCTCGCTCAAGGCGAAAAATACCAAGCGCGACGCCCGGGTCGCCCTGTCGCTCGTCGCCTTTGACAATCCCTACGTGGAGGCGCAGCTACGCGGGCGGGTGGCCGAGCGGTGGACGGACGCCGACTTCAAGATCATTGACCGCATTTCCCGCAAGTACGTGGGCAAGGAGTTTCCCATGCGGGACAATCCTGATCAGCGGGTGGTGCTCGTGATCGAAATCGAGCGCGCGCGCTTCGTCAAGCTCCCCTTCACCCACACTCCGGCCTGACGTGCGTCGCGGCGGCCTCACCTTCGACCACATCGAGCGCCGGTTGCCATGATGCGGACTGCCCCGCGGAAAGGCTCGGCGGCGGTGGAGCTCTGGGCCGGCACCATTCACTCGGAGATCGGGCCCCTCGTCATGGTGACGGACTCCGTGGCCCTCTGCGCCCTCGATTTCGGCAACTGCGAAGAGCGGATGAACCAACTCCTGTCACGCCGCTTCGAGCGCTTCGAGCTTCATCGCGAGGATCCGCTCCGCGCGGGGGGAAAGGTCGAGGCCTACCTCGCGGGCGATCTTCACGCTCTCGACGAGATCAAGGTGAATCCGGGTGGCACGGAGTTTCAGCAGACGGTCTGGAGCGCTCTCCGGGAGATCCCTGCCGGCACGACACGCACCTACGCTCAGCTCGCCGCTTCGATTGGACGGCCTTCCGCGGCGCGTGCGGTCGGTCTTGCCAATGGACGCAACCCGGTGGCCATCGTCATTCCCTGCCATCGCCTCGTCGGCAGTAACGGAACCCTCACGGGCTACGCGGGTGGGCTCGCGCGAAAGCGGTGGCTGCTCCACCACGAAGGGACCATGACGACCCCTTGACGCGGGGGCATGACGCCAATAGTCTGGTGGCGGCTGCGGTTGGTCGTGCACTCTTCCCTCAAACCGTTTGGTCTACAAGACTCCAGGAGGATCTCCATGGCGATCAAGGTTGGTGACAAGCTGCCGGACGGCACCCTGACAGAGATGATCGAGACGGAGACCGCCGGCTGCACGATTGGCCCGAATGCCTTTCAGGTCGCGGATCTTACCAAGGGAAAGCGCCTCGCCATCTTCGGGCTGCCCGGCGCGTTCACTCCCACGTGTTCGGCCAAGCATGTGCCCGGCTACACGGCCAATTACGACAAGCTGAAGGCGAAGAAGGTGGACGAGATCTGGTGCGTCTCGGTGAACGACGCGTTCGTCATGGGGGCATGGGCCAAGGATCAGAAGAGCGCGGGCAAGGTGCGCATGATGGCGGACGGCAGCGCCATGTTTACCAAGGCGCTCGGGCTCGAGTTCGACCTGACTGCCCGCGGCATGGGTGTGCGCTCGCAGCGCTACTCGATGGTGGTCGACGACGGGGTGGTCAAGGCCCTCAACGTGGAGCAACCGGGGAAGTTCGAGGTCAGCGACGCTGAGAATCTGCTGAAGCAGCTCTAGTCCGGGAAGCCGGACAGTCGCGGCGGGAAACCTGCGGGGTTACGGCGAGAGCCGTGACCCCGCTGCCGTTTCGAGGGTCACGTCGAAACCATTCGATTCCGCCCTGGAACGCGCGAGCTGCTCGCGAATGTCGTCGGTCGACGTCGCCCCCGTAGGTTGCTGCTCGTACTCCGCCGCGGGCGGCGTGGGCACCACGGGTATCCATCCCCCTGGGCAGTCCTGCACGTACGGATAGTACCCTTCTGGATCCTGACAATACGCCCAGTACTGGGACGGCGTGGATGACGGCGGCGGATAGTTGTACCAATACGGCCACGGCGCGAGGACGCCGCCCCGAACGAAGAAGATGCGATTCGTGGCGAACCCGGGCCAGAACGGGAATCTCCCCGACCGGGCAAAGCCGGACGGACGGGCGAAGGCCGGATTCCTGACAAACCCTGAATGGACGAAGCCTGGTTGATTGACGAAGCCCGGACGACGGGCGAAGCCCGGATGCAGGGAGGAGCCGGGCGCCTGCCCGGTCATGGACCGCCGTGCGGCCGCGGGCCGGCGGGGGGCCACTCTGATTCCGCCGGAGGAGCTCTGACCAGACATGGCCGTCTGGCTCTGGGCGATGCCGATGGAGAGTAGCACGAGGATCATCGACATCATCATGGCGGCCCATCGTTTCATGGCCGGTCTCCTCTTCGGGTTCGCCGCCCTCCGCGTCCACACGGCGCTCATGCTAGACCTCGGGCGACGCGGGCAGGGTGAGCGTCACCCGGCAGCCGCGCTCCGCTCCATTGATCGTCTCCGCGGGGCCGATGGTGATGATGCCGTGATGGACCTGGGCCACGCGGCTGGCCAGAGTGAGGCCGAGCCCGAAGCCGCGCGCGGGCCGCCCCGGTGATCTCGCGCGGTCCATCTGATAGAAGGGCGCGAGCACGCGCTCGCGCTCCTCGTGAGGGATGCCCGGTCCCTCGTCGCTGACCGAGAGCTCGACCGTGCCGTTGTGCCGCTGCGCCGAGAGGGCCACGGGGGGCGCGCCATACTTGGCCGCGTTGTCCACGAGATTCCACAAGGCGCGCCGGAGGAGGGCGGGATCGGCCTCGAGCTCCACCGGTCCGCCCGGCGTCATGCGCACGCGGTCCGGTCCGAGGCGCGGATCGAGGCGGGCGCGCTCGGCCAGATCTTCCAGGAGCCGCTGCGCCTCGACACGCTCGGGATGAGGCGGTAACCCCGTCGCCTCCAGGCGGGAGGCGGTCAAGACATCCTCGATCAGCCGCTCGAGCTCGTCCAGGTCGGCCTCCACATCGGTGAGCCGCGCCTGCGTCGCCCCGTTTCGCGGGAGGAGCTCGAGGGCCACGCGTATCCGCGTCAACGGTGAGCGGAGCTCGTGGGAGATATTGGCCATGAGCTCCTTCTGGCCGGCGATCAGTCGCTCGATGCGCTCAGCCATGTCGTTGAAGGCCCGCGTGAGGTCCGCGAGCTCGTCGCCGCCCGAGCCTCGTCGCCCCCACCACCGGCCGCTCTTGCCCGCAGGCACCCGCGCGGTGAGATCGCCTGCCCCGAGCCGGCGCGCCGCCTCGGTGAGCCGCTCCACAGGACGCGAGATGCGCCGGGCGAGAATGGCCGCGGTAAAAGCGAACATGACGAGGAGCAGACTCAGGATCAGCGCGGGGCGGCTGAGACCGCGTAAGCGCGAGCGCCGATGGGCGGATGTCTCGATGGTCCCGACCACGGCGCCCGTCTTCGAGTCCCGGATGGGTACGGCCACCGACCATTCGGGGTTCGGCTGGACCATGCGCAGGCCCGTGCGCACCTGGGCGAGCTGCTCGGCGGTGAAGATCGGCAGCTCGGTTCCCGCGGAAGCGAGCACACGGCCCTGGAGATCGCGCGCCACGAGGTCGAGCTCGAGCTCGTCGTGGAGCTGTTGCACCCGGCGGGCGAGGGTCGGTGGATCCCGAAAGACTTCGCCGGCCAAGGAGGCGATGTGGCGGGAGATCCGGCCCGACGATTCCTGCACGAAGGCCCCCCGCGCCGTCCACGCGAAGACAAGACTGGAGGCGACGGCAACCACGAGGAGCACGCCCAGGAAGTGGAGGTAGATCCGCGCGAAGAGTCGGCCCATGTCAGTCGGAGGTGCGCGCGAGGAGGTAGCCCACGCCGCGAACCGTCTTGATGAAACGCGGCTCCTTGGGATCGGGCTCGAGCTTGGCGCGGATCTTGGCGATGTGGACGTCGATCGAGCGGTCGAAGGCGTCGGCATGTCCCTTGAGCGCGTCGAGGATCTGCTCGCGCGAGAGGACGCGGCCGGCAGCCTGGGCGAGGGTGGCCAGCAGCTCGAACTCGTGGTGAGTCAATACGCGCCGCTTGCCCGCCACCGTGACCTCACGCGCGGAGAAGTCGAGCTCGATCTGGCCCACGCGGAGGCGGGCGGGAGCCTGCGCGGGGGCCGCGCGTCGGAGGAGGGCGCGAATCCGCGCGAGAAGCTCCCGGGGATTGAAAGGCTTGGCGAGATAGTCGTCCGCCCCCACTTCCAGTCCCACCACCTTGTCCACGTCCTCGCCTTTGGCCGTGAGCATGATCACGGGCAGGGTAGAACAGTCCGGAGTCGCGCGGATCTTCCGGCACACCTCGAGCCCGTCCATGCCCGGAAGCATGAGATCGAGGAGGACGATATCGGGACGCGCCTTGCGGAGGGTGGCGAGGCCGCGCGTCCCATCGCCCGCCACCACCACGTCGATGTCGTGCTTGCCGAGATACTCCGTCATGAGCGTACCCAGGCGCGCGTCGTCATCTATCAGGAGGGCGGCCGTTCGGAGTGGCATGAGCCTTAACCTATCATTCTCCCCGTCTATCCATTATGTGGGACTGGTAAAGAAGTGTAAACACCGGGCGACCCGCGAATCCTTGCGCGAAGCCGCAGGGCAAAGTACTATCTAACTGGTTACTTAAGGCATGACCGCCGTCGCCCTCCTCAGAACCCGTCCGCAGCATGTCGTGCGCCATCCCGCGCGCACGCGCGAGCGCATTCTCACCGCCGCCCTCCGGGAGTTCTCCGACAAGGGCTTCGCAGGAGCCCGCGTGGACCGCATCGCACGGCGGGCGCGCGTCAACAAGCGGATGCTCTATCACTACTTCGGCAACAAGGAGAGCCTGTTCCGCGAGATCCTCGCGCGCAAGGTGCGGGAGCGCGCGACCTGGTCGGTGACGGCGCCGGAGGACGCCGCGGAGAGCCTGGTGTTCTGGTTCGACACCGCGTGCCGGGACCGCGACTGGGTGCGCCTCATGGAATGGGAGGCGCTCGGCCGCGCCGAGGGTGGCGTGAACGGCGACTCGGAGCGACGGGCCGCTTTCCAGATGGGCGTGGGTCAAGTGCGCGAGCGCCAGGGGCGAGGGCTCCTGCGCGCCGACGTCGATCCCGGGCATCTCCTGCTCGCCATGATCGCCCTCACCACGTTCCCCGCGGCCTTTCCGCAGTTCACGCGGCTCCTGACCGGGCTCCGACCGACCGATCGCGCATTTGCCACCCGGCACACCGCGTTTCTCCGGCGGCTGGCCGACGGTCTCCGTCCGGTCCGTCAGCGGCACGTGGCCGAGGCGCGTCGATGACACGGCGACGTCGTCTCGTGCTCGCGCTGTCCCTGGCGGCGCTCGCTTCTGCCGCCTGCTCGCGCGGGGAGGGCGAACAGGCCCGCGCCAAGGCGGCGCGCCCTCCGGCGGTGGCGGTCACCGCCGCCCCGGTGGAGGCCCGCGACGTGCCGGTGGAGATCCAGGGCATCGGCAATGTCCAGGCTTCCGCCACGGTGTCGGTGTATTCGCTCTTGAGCGGGCAGATCTTCCAGGTTCGTTTCAAGGAGGGGGACGACGTCAAAGCGGGCGATCTCCTCTTCGTCATCGACCCGCGTCCGTTCGAAACGGCCCTCCAGCAAGCCGAGGCGACCATGGCCCAGCACCAGGCCGCCGTCTCCCAGGCCGAAGCCAACCTGGCGCGCGACCAGGCGCAGGCGGACAATGCCACCATCGAGGAGGAGCGCTACAAGAAGCTCGTCCAGGGCGGGCTGATCGCGCGCGAGCAGTACGACCAGATCATGACCGCCCACAAATCCGCGGTGGCCACGGTGGACGCCGACCGCGCCGCAGTGGCGAATGCCAAGGCCCTCGTTCAGGCGGATGCCGCCATGGTGGAGAATGCCAAGGTGCAGCTGAGCTACACGAGCATTCGCGCACCCATCGAGGGGCGCACGGGCAACCTCCTCATTCACCAGGGTAATGTGGTCAAAGCCAACGACATCGGCAATCCGCTGGTCGTGATCAATCGCATACACCCGATCAACGTGGTCTTCGCGGTGCCCGAGCGATTTCTCGAGCCGATCAAGGCCGAGCGCGCCAAGGAAGCTCTCGCGGTCGAGGCGACCCCGCAGGGGCAAACCACTACCGCGCGCGGCGCCCTCAGCTTCGTCAACAACACCGTGGATACGACCACCGGGACCATCCAGCTCAAGGCCACCTTCGAGAACATGAACAACGCGCTGTGGCCCGGCCAGTTCGCCACGGTCATGCTCAGGCTGCGCACCGAGGCCAATGCGACCGTGGTGCCCTCGCAGGCGATACAGAGCGGCCAGCAGGGGCAATACGTCTTCGTCGTCAAGCCCGACGCGACCGTCGAGTCGCGCCCCGTGGTGATCGCCTTCGCCAATGGACCGATCACGGTGATCCGGCAGGGAGTGAAGGCGGGTGAACGGGTGGTGACGGACGGTCAGCTTCGCCTGGTGCCGGGCGCCCGCGTGGACGTGAAGGCCGCAGGCCCGACACCGCCCGCGGCGGGATCCCGGAACCCGACGCCGGCGCCCACCGGCCCGGGGGGAGCGCCACGATGAGCACTGACGTCTTCATCCGGCGTCCCGTGATGACCACTCTCCTCATGGCGGGACTCCTGATCTTCGGACTCATGGCGTATCGGCAACTCGCGGTGAGCGATCTGCCCAATGTGGACTTCCCCGTCATCCAGGTGGCGGCGAGCCTGCCCGGCGCGAGCCCCGACACCATGGCGTCGGCCGTGGCCACGCCGCTCGAGCGGCAGTTTTCGACGATCGCGGGCATCGACTCGATGACGTCCACGAGCGCGCTCGGCCTGACCCAGATCACCGTGGTGTTCACCCTGGATCGCAATATCGATGCCGCGGCCCAGGACATCCAGGCGGCCCTCGCGGCGGCCGCGCCCCTGCTTCCGCCCGGCATGCCGACGCCGCCCTCGTACAAGAAGGTCAATCCGGCCGATCAGCCCATCCTCTACCTCGCCCTGAGCTCGCCGACGCTGCCCCTGTACACCGTGGACGAGTACGCGCAGACCATGCTTGCCCAGCGCATCTCGACCATCACGGGCGTGGCCCAGGTGCAGGTCTTCGGCTCGCAGAAGTACGCGGTGCGGGTCCAGGTCGACCCGCGCGCCATGGCCACCCTCGGCGTGGGCATCGACGAGGTGCAGAACGCCATCGCCCAGTCCAACGTCAATTTGCCTACGGGCACGATCTACGGCCAGTACCAGTCGTTCAACGTCCAGGCGACGGGCCAGCTCACGAATGCCCAGGCGTACAAGCCGCTGATCGTCGCCTACCGGAATGGCTCGCCGGTCAGGCTGGAGCAGCTCGGCAATGTCCTCGATAGCGTGCAGACCGACAAAGTCGCCTCGTGGTACAAGGACGAGCGCGCGGTCATCCTGGCCATCCAGCGCCAGCCCGGGACCAATACCATCGAGGTCGTCGACTCGATCAAGAAGATCCTGCCCACCTTCAAGGCCCAGCTGCCTGCTTCCGTCAGCCTCAACATCCTCTACGACCGGTCGGTGTCGATCCGCGATTCGGTGGGCGAGGTGCAGTTCACCTTGATGCTGGCCATTGCCCTCGTGGTCCTGGTCATCTTCCTCTTCCTTCGCAACGTGTCGGCCACCATCATCCCGAGCCTGGCCTTGCCCATGTCCATCGTGGGCACCTTCGCGGGCATGTACGCGCTGGGTTACACCATAGACAATCTGTCGCTGATGGCCCTGACCCTGGGCGTGGGCTTCGTGGTGGACGACGCCATCGTGGTGCTCGAGAACATCGTCCGGCACATGGAAGAAGGCATGGGGCGCATGGAGGCGGCGCTCCTCGGGGCGCGCGAGATCGGCTTCACCATCGTCTCCATGACCCTCTCCCTCGCCGCCGTCTTCATCCCCGTCTTGTTCATGGGGGGCGTGGTGGGCCGGCTCCTCCACGAGTTCGCGGCCGTCATCGCCACTGCCGTCATCGTCTCCGGCGTGGTCTCGCTCACCCTGACGCCCATGCTGTGCAGCCGCTTCCTCAAGCCCCCGGCGGAATCGCACGGCCGGCTCTATCGCGCCTCCGAGCGCGTCTTCGAGGCCATGCTCTCGGGCTATCGCCGGACGCTCCAGCTCGTCCTCCGGCATCCCCAGCTGACGTTCGTGGTCTTCGTGGCCACCTTGGTGGGGACGGCGGCACTGTTCATGGTGATCTCGAAGGGCTTCATTCCCGACGAGGACACCGGGCAGATCTTCGCCTTCACGGAGGGCGCCCAGGACATCTCCTTCGAGGGCATGATGGAGCATCAGCTGAAGGCGGCCGCGATCGTGCGGCAGCAGCCCTACGTGAAGCAGTT
>Ga0137360_10000116_pt1 | contig 44829 bp, 40 predicted proteins | sample Mad1_60_16metaG_FD_104924 | JGI IMG/M metagenome (GOLD analysis project Ga0137360, IMG submission 104924) | Vadose zone soil microbial communities from Angelo Coast Range Reserve, California, USA - Mad1_60_16 metaG | ecosystem: Environmental > Terrestrial > Soil > Vadose zone | place: USA... | reverse complement strand
TGGGAATCCAGCGCTATGGGCAAAGGCAGTCCTATTCGCCACCTACGACGAAAATGGCGGCTTCTTTGACCACGTCGCGCCCGTCACAGCGCCCCCGGGAACACCCGACGAATACATTACTGCGCCTGCGGTTCCGGACCCTACCGTGGTCGGCAATCCTCCCATTCTCGGCCCCATCGGATTGGGTTTTCGTGTGCCGATGCTCGTGATTTCTCCGTTCAGCCGGGGTGGATTTGTATCGTCGGCTCTATTCGATCACACCTCAGTGTTGCGCTTCCTCGAGACACGCTTTGGCGCGGAAGTGCCCAACCTGAGCGCATGGCGGCGCGCCACCGTTGGTGATCTCACCAGCGCACTTAATTTCAGAAAACCTGATCCGTCGATTCCCGCCCTGCCGTCCACGCTTCCAGCAATTCCGCAGATACTTGCCGAGTGTGCAATCAGCCTGGCCGGCACAGTGCCCTATCAAGTAGCGAACCCACAGAGTGCTCCCACGCAGGAAACTGGCACGGCGGCTCAACCAAGTGGTCCGTGCTAAGCATCCGCGAATTCCTAATGGCGAAAAACGCTCGCGTTCTCATTGCGTAGCAACTTTCACGGTATCGTTCCTTCCGATGTGCGTTGAGGGCGGCAACGCTTTAACATCCGGAGCGACGCGCTGGTGATTATCCGGCGCTCTTGAAATTTGGGTTCCGTCGCACGTAGGCTGGGGAAAACCGGGGAGCAGAGACCGGTGCATGCCACAGGCCAGACCAAGTCGTTTTACCTGCAATTATCGGCGCCAAGAAAGGGCTGGAGCTGTTTGAACAGGTCGGCCGTGCTATTTGCCATGTGCGCGCCGCCGATGTAGAGTACTGCGCTGTCCCGGGTAACCACGCAGGGAATAGCAGGTTCCGAGGTGCAAGAACCTGCAGCGCACCCAATGCTTCGGCACATCGCCGCTCCTCACTTGTGGTGCCCGGGCTTTCGTTTGCCCCACGCCCGACCGTTCAATAGCGCCAGCATCTTCCAAATGCTTGAATGCACCCGAGGGCGTTTCTTCGCATTCCGAAGCCACTTCAACCCTGAACGCCCACGCAGAATTCGAAGCCCCACTCCTCACGACAAACCCGCGACCCCAGCACCGCCTGAAATGCCGATGCCGTCAAACCACCCCGACCCGCTAACCGCGGTCTCTTTGTTCTCTCTTTGGAACATTGGAATGAAGGAGATTTTTCCGATCACGCCCATGATGAGTTGCAGTAGAATGCCCGTATCCAAACACCTCATTTGAAGCGTGGCCGTTGAAAAACGGCCCACTGGCCCGCGCTGTAGAGCACTCCCCCAGATCTAGGACTGGCTCCCGCGCGGGCCTTTCTCTGCCGAATGCCTTGTCTGGCGGCCCGATTGAGGGGTATCATCCGCACTGGCACGATTTGTTAAAAACATAGAACAGCCGCTCCTCCCCTACAAACAAAACCAACGTCGTTGGAGTGCCCATCCGCTCTACTTCTTGGCACAGGCGCTCGGCAACTTCGCTTCGAAAATTCATCTTGCCTTCCGAGCCTTGGTGCTTATCCAACTCCGTGAGCCGTGCCACCCAGCTGGCAAACATTTCTTGGTGAGGGACTCGTTGAGTTGGTCAAACGACATAGACAGAGTCTGTTCGCCTTGCTCAGCAGAATGGACATATCAAGGCGAAGCCCTGGCACTTAAGGTAGTTATGGTATGCCTATATTTCTCCACCCCCCAGATTCCCTTGCTCAGCAGATCTAGCTCGCAGGAGAAAAACATGTGGATGAGGTCATGCGCTGTTTGTAAAGCACTTTTGCGCAAGCTCCGGTTGTGTGATTCCGTGCGCTGTCATTGCGGATGGATATGGTAGGGCTATTGGAGTCGAAAACCGCTTGCAGCTCCGGCCACAGAAACTTATACGGAGGTGCAGGGAGCGAAAGACACCCCTCGTTTTGTAACAGCGTGCCGTGAGTAAGGGAAGAGTTGTGAATCGAGGATCGAATTCGGGGATGAGAGCAGCGTAAATCTACTGGTAATAACGAAATCGCTCGATAGGCAAGAGTCGAGGCGCTCGCGTCGGATCTTTTGCTTTGCCTGATACCCGGCGCGAAGCCCTTGGTTGACGGCTTGTACCGATTTCGGCGGCATGAAAAACCCGGCGTGCGGAGTATCAGCACCTCGTTCCCAGCCCATGATTCCAGCCCATGATCGGGCCGTGACACCAAGGGGGTATTCCTTTCTTTTGAGGGTTATACGGAGGAGTGTCTGAACAGCCTAAAAGGTCGAACGGATGAACGAGTCATCCTTATGGATGGGGCCGACGTGAGGCTTGTGTTGGATTGCAAGATTACCTTTGACGTGATGCTGGCAGAGAAGCAGATCGACGTTGTCCGCAACAAGTGTCCCTTCATCAGCGGCTTCGAGATCGTAGCGAAGGTGAAAGGGTAATCGGATAGCGAGCCACTACGCGATGAATTGTGTCAGTTTTGTTCCGTGTTGCGGAACCTCATAAATCTCCCAAGGTTCGCCCGATTTTTTCAGCCACTCAATAATGGATTTCCAGAATGACGGAAAATTCTGTGTTTCGCTCGTCAAGAATAGGATCGGGCGTTGCTGGTTTATATTTTCTTGGAGAGTCTTCTGTACCTTGGAAGGCAAATCTTGTCCTTTCGATCCCTCAAACTGTTCGGTTCCAAGGTCGAGATAAACGTCCCCGAGCTGTCGCCCCCGTCTTGAAAAGCTGCTGACCTTTGACTATCAAAAAATTCTCGGAAACCTGGTTGCGGTGCTCATCGGGGGAAGGCAGGACGCGGCAGTGCCGAGGTGTCGCCGTAGTACGCAATATTCAAAAGGAAGGCGGACGGCCCCGTCGAGTTCGTTCCGTCAAACTCGAAGTCGCATCCCCTTGAAAGCGGACTTCGTTGAGCTTGTTTGTAGAGATGTTCGTGGTCCAGTTTGCGATGAAGAAACGTTCGTGGGTCCCACCGCTGCCGTTCTGGCTGGCGCCGCCATTGCTGACGGTCTGCGCCGTATTGTAGCCATAGGGCTCGCGCCGGATTGAAATAGCGTATGGAACGTCCAAACCAGGTGTTCCACCTTCGGATCAAGACAAGGGCCAAGTGTGTATTGACACAGACGCAACCGTTGATATTCTCGAGATATAGGAAGGCTATGCCGGCGACGAACTCGGTCCCTTTCCCGAGCGTTCTGTAGCAGTTGCGAACGATGTTCTGGTCGCCGCCGAGCGGGTTCACCTTAATGCCCAAACTCTCGAGCCTCCAGATGAAGCAGTTCTGGACGATGTTCGCCCCGAGGTCTGCAACATTAAACATCAGGCATGAGCCCCGCGCGTACAGTCCAGACCTGATTCCCGACCGGGTGCAGGTTGATAGTCTTCGTAGGATCGGTGTTTTGGATGATCGCATGTCGCGCTTCACGTTAAACGTCGCGCTCTCGTCCGAAACCTTAGAGACGCCTGGCGGAAAGTAAAGCCTAGATTGCGCCGATCGTTTTCATGCCCATGACGCCATAACCGCACGCAAAAGCTTGGCGTCGGCCGCCGCGGTATTGATTGCCGAAGTGCTGTCGAGTATGCCGGTAGGGTCTGCACCATGGTCGGTCACGCTGACGCGATAGGGGTTGACTGCCGCGGAATGTGGCCATTCAGACCCGCTAGCCGTCGCGCGCCGTCCGTTGATAGCACCCACCCGTTCGGGTCTGCGAGTGGGGGAATCGGATTTCTGGCGAGTCCACACCTGTTCAGCTGTTCCCACAACGGTCTGGAGAGTTCACTATGCTGCGTATCCGCCGTCTGCTGTTACTCGTCGTTGCCGCTGGTTTCATTCTTTCCTCCACCTCTATTTGGTCACAGTGCGGAGTGGAGCGCTGGTCGGTCAAGACTGGAACCGATCCCGACGCCAGCAAAGTCAATCTCAATTCTCCTACCAGCACAACCATCGCCTCGATGCGGGCCTTCACCGCACCCAATCCTATCCCGGCAAATAACCGAGTGTCGCCGGCGGAAACCACCGTGTGGGTGATTAACGCGACTCTGACAGAATACAAGCTGGAGAGTGACTCGGACTACCATCTGGTCATTCAGGACGCGTCCGGCAACACCATGATCACAGAAATTCCGATGCCTCCCTGCGTCGGCTCCAGCAGCCCGTTCTTGCCAGGCATAACCAATGCGCGTTCGGAATTCGATGCAAAACTGACGGCCACCACCAGTTTTCAAACGGCAAACATTCCCGTGCGGATACAAGGCGTAGGTATGTTTGACTTCCTGCATGGTCAGACCGGGGTTGCGCCTAACGGAATTGAAATACATCCTATATTGGACATCATTTTCAATCCTGGCACACCGACACCTGACTTCAGTTTGAGCGTCTCTCCCGCTAGCCTCTCCGTGGCTCAGGGCGGCTCCGGGAACGGCACGATTTCAACCAGTGTATCAGGTGGATTTAATTCCGCGCTTTCGCTCTCGGTATCCGGTCTGCCGTCAGGGGTGACGGCCAGCTTCAATCCAACCTCCATTGCCGCTCCAGGTAATGGCAACTCAACCCTCACCTTCTCGGCCAGCAGCACGGCCACCACTGGGTCTTCTATTGTAACCGTGACGGCGAGTGGAGGAGGCGTCACTCACACTACCACGATAACATTGACCGTAACGGCGGCGGCCACGCCTGACTTTACTTTGAGCGCCTCGCCCGGCAGCCTGTCGGTGGCCCAGGGAAGCGGCGGCAGCAGCACGATTTCGACCACCGTGTTCGGAGGATTCAACTCGGCGATTTCGCTTTCTGCCTCCGGCCTGCCATCCGGGGTGGCCGCCAGCTTCAATCCCAGTTCTATCGCCGCGCCCGGCAGTGGCAACTCGACTCTCACCTTCTCGGCCAGCAATACGGCGACTACCGGGACCACGAACGTTACAGTCGCTGCAACTGGAGGCGGTGTGACTCACACGGCAACCGTAGCGCTGACCGTTACGGCACCGGGTGGAGGCGGCACCACCCAGTTGCTGGGTAATCCAGGATTTGAGAACGGCGCATCCAACCCTTCCCCGTGGACAGCAAGCACAACGGCCTCAAGTAACAGGATCATTAACAGCAGCAGCACAGAGCCGCCGCACTCCGGGACTTTCGATGCCTGGCTGGACGGCCACGGTTCCACTACGACGGAGTCAATCCTGCAACAGGTAACAATCCCTGCCAATGCGACAGCAGCCACGCTGACCTTCTGGCTGCATATTGATACGGCGGAAACCACTACCACCACGGCGTTTGATACCCTGACGGTCCAAGTGCGCAATAGCTCGGGTTCGGTATTGTCCACGCTTGCCATGTTCTCCAATTTGAACCATGCGGCGGGCTATCAGCAGAAGAGCTTTGACCTGACTTCCTTCAAGGGCCAGACCATTCAGATCTTCCTGCAAGGCAAAGAGGACTACACCTTGCAAACCTCATTTGTGGTAGATGACTTTGTCCTGAACGTCACTACTCCCGGAGGCGATACCACACCGCCCACCACTTCCATAACCTCGCCGGCGAATGGCGCGATTGTCTCCGGTACTGTCATGGTTACGGCAACGGCCTCAGACAATGTGGGCGTGACGCAGATGCAGATACTGATTGACGGAACCGAGGTGACTTCCAACACCAACTCCACCTCGCTTTCATTCAGATTCGGCACGACCAACGTGGCCAATGGTCCGCACACGATCGTCTCTAAAGCTTTCGATGCGGCCGGCAACGTAGGCACTTCGCCGACAGTGACTGTAACCGTTTCCAACGGCAGTACTACGAGCGAACCTATCAGCAATGGCGGATTCGAGAACGGCTCATCCAATCCGGCGCCATGGGTACTGACTTCGTCGTCGTCGCCCGTGGACATCATCAACAACACCAGTAGCGAACCGCCGCACACGGGGAGTTGGGACGCGTGGCTGGATGGTTTTGGTTCGAGTCATACGGACACGGTCACGCAGCAGGTGTCCATACCATCCAATGCAACCGCAGCCACGCTCAGCTTCTGGCTGCACATTGATACCGTTGAGACCACTACCACTACGGCATACGACAAACTCACGGTACAGGTCCGGGATTCTGCGGGCAACGTTCTCTCCACTCTCGCGACCTACTCCAATCTGAATCATGCCAGCGGCTATCAGCAACACACCTTTGATCTGAGTTCCTTCAAGGGGCAGACGATACAGATTTTCTTCCAGGGGGCAGAAGATTTCGAACTGCAGACTTCATTTGTGATTGACGATGTTTCACTGCAGGTGACGCAATAGGGAGAGGCTTATGAAAAGATTTTCATGCTCAGTTCTGCTGCTGGCAAGTTTCACAACCCAAGCGCTGATGGCCCAAAGCCGCGTCAAGTTCGGGGACACACCGGCTACCCCTCTTTTCGTGTTTGATGACGATGGCGGCAGAGTGCAAATTGTGCCTCCCGATTTTGCAACCACGGAAAAAAAGACGTTCCACCGGGGAGCCGTCATGAAATCGGTGGAGCAGGTAAGTATCTTTATCGGCCCGGGATGGGCAGATGCCACGACTCGCTCCCGTGAGACCGCGTTGTCTGATTTAGCGGCAAATGGCGGCGTCCAATTTGCGGATTTGCAGAACCATGACATCAGCCTCTTACCCCATGGCACCAGCCTAGAAGACTTTGACGATTTTGGCGGGAACCGGGTCAACGATTTGCACATTCAGCAAAAGTTGGCGGAAATGCTGCAAAACGAGGCCGTGCCTGCACCTGCTGCCAGCACGGTCTACGTGGTTTATCTGGCGCCCGATGTCAATTCGTTACTAGGCGCCCACAAGCCCGGCAAAGATTACCTGGCCTACCACAATTTTGTTCATGTGGTTTCCGTAGAACTGCGTTACGTCGTTGTCCCGTTCGACGCGAACGCGGACCACCAGCGTGCAGCAGCTTCCCGGGCGTTGGTTGAAACCGCTTTGAATCCGAGCGGGAATGGCTGGTATTGAAAAGAGCAATTAGCTCTTGGCCCTCTCTGGAGGGCCTTCGGATGGCCGACCCCATGCTTGTCCAGGGAGCGCGCTATCCGTTGATCCATGTTGGTCTCCCCCGCAAATGTGAAACCTTCTTGAGATCATGGCGCGTGGGGCGCTTTCGTTTTTGTGGAAAGAGTTGCCTTTCGACACCGATGAATCAAAACCCCATGTTCTTGGACCCTAGCAGCCAGTCGAATAAAGGCAGGAAAATGTTGAAGTTCTTTTGCGGCCTAAGATGATGTGACAAATGATGCGCCCTCCATGCATGCGGCACCCACCTTCCGTCGTGTATGCGTAGGTGGACCTCTATCCCGACCACGATGTAGGCGAGGAAAGTAGCAGCTACGCCTGTCAGTATCCGCAGGTGGAGCAGTTGGTCGGGAACAGCAAAGAACAGAACGTTGGTGATAAAGATAGCAGTCCAGAATCCAAATGTCATCGTGATGTGCTGGGGATTGGAGGGCGCAGAATGATGCAGCGCGTGACGCATGGCAGCAGCCTGGTACACGCTAGGCCAGTGCATCGCCCAGCGATGATATGCATACTCGATCCAGTTCGACCATATCAACCCGGCCAAGAAACCCACTAGGAATCTCATTTGACCACCACCACTTGCTCGCAGCCCTTGCGATAAGTGTCGGCGGCGGTGCGGCAGTGCGGCGGGCTAAAGGACAAGTCGCAGCCGACGAGACGAATGCTGGTAGTGCATTCTAGTGGGATGCTCATGCTTGGCAGGAAAGGCTTGGGTCGGGATCGCGAGGCGCAGCCGGTCAGAGTAGCTATCAGTAGCACGCAAACCCAGGCTCGGCCCAACATGAAACGCGTCTCCCCATGTGGGAGGGCTTGCTGCTGGGACGCCCGTCGAACCAGCGTCCCCCAGAACTGTTCATCATCAGCATAGATTCGTTAGAGCGGCCAGTAAATGACCTGCGTGTGCCACTCTGCACAGCACTTCCAGGCCATTCGAATTTTCGAGTGATCCTCGCTGATGCTGTCAATGACATAGGGATCAACTCAGAGCTGCAGGTCGACTTCGGGACTCATTTCTGACGATGTCGCTCAGTATCGGACTCGCTGTCGTTCTTGGAATTGTCCTGCTGATGGCGGCAAAACGTGGATGGGCAGAGTCGCTAATTGTCGTCGGGGTCTCCCTGAAAGTCAGATCTTTCGGGCGTCAGTCCTGGTCGCAGACGCTCAGTACTTTCACGTCCAAGACCGAACTGGGAGGACGGCTAGGGCCAGCGGTGCGCATTTGCCACCTTCTGGCTCCCGGTGGTCAGCGATCTTGTATCGTCCCCCATATGGTCTTACCGGTTGAGGCACGCGGCACACTGGGCATGAGGTAGTGTTGCGAACGCTGACGCTCCACTTGCCGACGAACATGCCACCGCCTTTGCATTCGGAGGTCATATATACACTCTTTCAGGGTGCGAAAAATCGACATCGCTCGACCGTGCACCTGCCCAGGCTTTTCTACATGGCAGAGCTTGTGTCGGCCGAGTATCGATGGCTGACAGACTCCCGCCGCCCTTAAACAATCTTGGCCCCAAGCGACCCGACCATGCCGCTTCAGAATCTACCACTGCTTCAATAAGAGACCCGCCAGCAGGATGAGGCACAGGCTTGGGAGCAACCAGGAATACCAATCTCTACCTTTGTCGGCCATCTTCGTTCGTTTGCTCGATCGCACGCTATCCGTTCCCCCAGTCGCCGATCAGTGTGAGACAAAGCTCACGGCTGGACAATGGCTCTGAGGTGGTGTTACTGAGGTGTAACGAACGCTAAAGGCGTGAGGTTATCTGCCAATGCCGCACCGCGAGCAGCCGACAAAGATTCGTCACTTTTTCACATCCATTGTAGAGCTGCGAGTCGATGAGTAGTGCCGTCAGCGTTGGTGGCGGCAGGGGCCTGTCGTCACGGAACGGCTATCGTCGCCAGTTCGTCGGAGAGCGGAGCTATGCGGACGTGTTCCTGCTCGCTGCTCGAGGGGCGGGCAGCGCTTCGAGCGCTGTATGCGCCCGGTGCCACGCCGCGTCAAGGTCGCGCCGATCAATCGCGACCAGCGCGCTCGCGGTTTCGAGGATCGCGTCCGCTTGATCCGACAGAGCTCGACGGCAGGCGTCCGGAAGTCGCGGTGCCAGCCGGCGAATCGCGTCGAGCTGGCGGATCAGTACGGCGGGCGTCGTCGCCGAGGCCTGACGGATCTGATCGAACGCGAGCTTGGCGAGGCGCTCTAGTCGCACTGGCGGCATCCACACGCGGAGCTGGCTGCCGGTGTCGTACCAGTTCCCTTCGAGCGGCGGCCGCTCGGCCAGTGTGAGCAGCGCGTCGGCGAGCCAATCGACGCACGCAACGCCGGTGAAAGTGTCGTTGACCGCAGGCGACAGCGCGCGGATGGCGATCTCAACGACCTGCGCGATGCCAAACTCGCTATCTTGGGTGAGCGTGCGATGACTGCCGATGTGAATTGCACGACTAATCACGGCCTTGAACGCGCCGGCGTTGTCCGCTGGGACGATTGCCGCGAGCGGCTCGCCGCGGAGCACGAACTGGCCCGGGCGGAACCTCAGCACGAGCAGTGCATCCGTCGCGCGGGCGGCCGCGACCGAGGAAGGAAGCATACGTAAAAGCACTTGGCGAGGGGTTGTCTCTGCCATTGGACAGTTTCGACGTAGCATTCGAACCCGGTGCTCCGGCAGCTCTGCTGCGTGCACAAGGGTTTCCTCAGGAACCGCTGCGTTGGAGCATCTATAACCTTATTGCTCACCCGGGATATGCCGCGGCCCTTGTCGTCGAAGGCAAGAAGCATCGATTGCGGCAGATGCAATGGAAGCCGGAATTTTGAGCAGGGGGTAATACGTATTGCCCCGTGTAGTAATCCGCGCCATAAAAGAAGGCGAAGCCTAACTTCAGGATTAATGACGAAATTGACGAAATCAATTACGCCCATTGAGCCAGTTGCGAGTGAAATGATTCCATAAACAATGACGGCTCCGATGCCCCGATAAGCTTTGGTGGCGCCAACCAACCAAAGGCTCGGGAGAAAGGAGCCGCACATCATCCAAGGCTGTGACGATCACGCGGGCTTCGAACGAACTCAAACCCCTCAATCACCCGTGCGGCAAGGATTTGTATTCATCACCCTCCGAAAATCATTGAATCGGAAGGTGGGAACTCCACCCACGGCCGGATATGCAAGAGGCACCAAGCCTCCGAACTCGGTGGTCGAACTCCCTCCGAAGGTGTTGGTGGTCCCGGGGATATGGGCACCCCCCAACTGCCACATGCAGTTCTCATTTCCGTCGCTCGCCGTGGTGGTATACAAGGGATAGAAATTGGCCCCGACCGGCGGGTTCACGCAGTCCTGGCCTGGATTTGGGTCTGCAGGATTGGAAATGTGACGCTGACAGGGCGGATTCGTAGCGAATTCAATTCTGGGCAGGTTCGTTTCAAAGGCAACGCGGCGATAGTCTCTCTTTTCGCCTTCCCTGTCCCGGAAAAGAGGACTTGTAAATTGTACGGGCTGAGCATGCAGCGACCTGTCCAGCTTCTTGTTCGTGAATGTTCCTGGCCACACTAGCTGATACTGTACACCGTCAAAGTCGTCGTCTTCGCCGAAGCACCCGCCGATCGGAACTAATCCAAGAGCGGCGTTGAAGGCTGCATCGAAACAGCCCCGGTCATCCACATCTAGGCCTCCTGGGTCGTTGATGCCGGCTTGAGTGCAATGTCCGCCCTGGGCGCTGACCGCGTCGCAATACTCGAAGTGCCCAATTTCGTCGGAGAAGGCGATGTTGAAGGAATGGGCTGCCCACGGCACCCGCGTGTGTTCACTCGAGGTGGCGTACATGGGGTGAAAATCATAAGTGATATTGTGGGTCACGAAGTCACAGTTGTTCCCATTCGGGTCAAACAGGATCTCGGCGAAGCCATTGGCGGCGCTCGACACCATGAACCCGCTTTGGCCAGTGGTCCGATCATCCACGGTGACTTTCAGTCCGTGTGCCGTATCTTCAAGCGTCACGACCAGTTCATCGCCAGAGTTCATGAACAGGGTTTTGGAGTTGGTCGCGACAAACGGACCCAGTGGGCTGGGTGACCCGGGCGGGAAGGGAATACCGTCGGTCTGGATGTACGCAAAATTGACATACTCAACGGCCCCTCCACAAGCCGCGTTGTTGCCCTGGCCGGTGTTGTAGTTTTGCGAAAGGCTGTCGATGTTCAGAGCGGCGCACCAGCGGGTGGGATCACAACTGATGACGGCGCCCGGTGGGTAAAACTGCATCTCCATGAACGCTGTTCCCGGGTGCTTGCCGATGTAATTTGGCTTGGTTGGATCGGAGCCATCGAAGATGTTGCTATCGCTGTCGGGCGTACAGACGATGTTTGGACCCACCAAAGACCCTCCCGGATTGGGCGCAGACTGATCGTCGCACATTGCCATACCAACCCAGAAGGCCGGGTGAAGCTGGAAATTGAAGGTTCCGCCGGTGCCGTCCTGTTTAGGAAGAGTGGGCGGATCCTTGGGCAGGCGCAACCGGTAAATGTTGCTGTTTCCCGAGCCACGAACATTCGAGTAGAAGAGAACCGCAGGCTCGTCGTGCCCGGTATACGCGCCCTCATATCCGATAGGGTCAAACACCTCAGTACAGAGAATTCCGGTGCGGTCGCTGCAGTCGAGAGCGGTTCTCGGGAAGGATGGGGTGGTGGTGCTCTGGGCTGGGGCCAGGCAGCTCAGGAGCAAAAGAAAGAAGTACGGGAGAAGGCAAGCGAATTTGGGCATAGGCACCTCTTTGTCGGAATTGAAAGTGGGAACAACGCGGCCCCGAGTCCTCTCCGCCAAGGCTGGGAACGGGGAATAGCGGACGGAGCGAAGGTCGAGGCCCCGGACTTTAACTCCAAACAGTCCCGTCCGTCAAGACGAAGGTGATCGGGTGATTCTCACAGGACCTGCCAGCGCTGCCGTCGATACCGTGCGAGGCTCTGCGATGTCTTGTCCTTGATCGTTTACCAAAAGTTCGGCAAGGATGGTCATAGGTCCCCTCCTTCTTGCTTGGCAGATTCTTTGGATCAAGCGATCAAGCCAAGGTCAACAAAGTGCTGTCCCCCCGGAGGGATTGCGAAGAGGGATATTAGGAAGGGCGAGTGTGCCTCGTAAATACAGAGAGTAATGTAATACGAGCTACATGTTTCACCCGATTTTCAGGGCTACGATGGTCTTCTAGGTATGAATTGAGCTTATCTCGCGCCGATCGTTGCCGATATATGTTACGAGTAGTACGCCACGTTCGCCCGCTCCTCATACTCCCAAACGACCGTCTCCGGCACGTGCAAATCATCACGCGTAAGCGGCAGGATTCGGGGGTTGCTTCACCTGGGAGGCCGGAGACTCCTTTGCAGCTTTTCTTCGTCGAACTTGGCAAGGAGTTCGTGAACCAGTTCCATCATCTTTTCCGAATCGTTTTCGTTTTGGATTCGTCGCGCTAGTTCGCGCCAGTCTTCGTGTGTTCGTGCGGGCGCTTCGGACTGCATAAATTCCTCCAAGTAGCTCCACTCTGACGCGCCCAGCGGTCACTGAGCAAGGTTACGAGGGTAATGGAGGCTGGTGCTAGAATTACGACATGCCCAACCTAACCTCGGGAGCAGAGTGGGTATCGGTGCACCTACAGGAAAACCCCCTAGAAATCTACGGGAAACCCTGTATTTGAGCGCGTCGACGGTTGACCTACGGTTTCCCTCAAATACGAGTTTTCTCCCCCGTGCCGGAATGCCCCTCGTGCTTGGGTTCTCTTGTCCAGATGGCTCGAATGCGAACCGGTGCGGGGTTCCTTTGTCCAGAGCGCTCGCAGAAGCGCCTGACGCTGTCATTTAAGGTTGGCATCATGGTGATCCGGTCCACAAATCCTGAAGATTGTGTCCGTGAACTGTGCGCCAGAGCTGCGGCCACGGACGATCCCGACGAACTAAAGAAGATCTCCTCCCAGCTGCGAGCCGAGTTGAATGAGCAAATAACCAACCTAAGGGATCTGGTCGTCATGTATCAGAGCCGCGCTGGATGAACTCCATCAAACACTTTTCTGACGAGAGGTTGTCCATGTACATCTTCATCCCCAAGAGCCACGGAATGTTTGCGGCTGAACTGAGGACTGCACATTCGGCCAGGGACAAACGGAAGGTGTGTCAGCTAATTGAATCCATCCCTTTTGACAGATGGATTTATACGGACAGCCCGGAGGCGGTGGCTTCTTATGATGGAGTGAGAATAGCCGCGCAATCGTATGGTGGCAGTGGCATAAACACCTACGACAGGATCTACGTCAACGTCTTGTGGCCGGACCAGAGTCTCGATTTTTTGGGCGAGTACACGGCAGAAGAGTTGCAATTGCCGAACTATATATCGCCTTCGCTGCGGACCAGGCGAATCGCAAACTGAAAAGGTTAGGCCGCCGTCTGCAACGGGCCTTCGTGTCTGCTCCGCTGACGGCGGGTCGTGCGAGTAACACGAGTGGATCGTACGCTCCAAACGACAAGCGGGCCACCTTCCTCTGCTCGTTCCGATTTCGTAACGCGTATCGGAGGGACCGTCGCTGCGGACCACGGCCCTTGCTAAACTACAGCGGCTCGCCTGAAACTCAGTTGAGGAGGTTCGCCAGCGTCTCTGTAAGTAAGCCTCCCTCTCTGGTGCTCACAAACGCCGACCCTAAGACAGACCCGCTCCGATAAAGCCAATGCGCGAGCAGGCGAAGGCCGAACTGGAGGGCGAGGCAATTCCCGGTGACGAGCAGCCTGAGAAACTACGGGAAGCTATCAAATCAGAACTGGAGAAACCTGATCGACGCACCAAATAATGGTCGCGCGCGTGCGCTCGGAAACTTAATGAACAAATTCTACTATTTTTGACGTTTTCTTGCGGTCACGACTTCTTCATGGATCGTGAATCGGTTGGTATGGACCCGTCTCTCGGCGTGTGCAATTCGTGTCAGCCTTACCATGCTCGAATCACCGTGAATCATCCGTGTGGACTATGCGGCGGTTCTTTCAGGTTCTTCAAGGATGCTCCGCAGACGATTGTCGAGGACTGCACTGCGGAACAGAACATCCGAGAGGGAACTCCGTTGTTGGGCAATGATCGTCGGGGTGAGAATCCTCCGCCGAAGATTAGACTGGTCGAAGTCTAGCAGTCGTGGCACACGACGAGCTTGCCGTTTATAGCTTGCCAGTCCTGGTGCGGGTATTCATCAAGACTGACGGAGTGGCCCCGCGCCCGGACTTTTTCAGCTAGAAACAGTCCGTGGTTGTGGCCGCATGTAACAACGATGGTGCCTTTCGTGATCTGAAGTTCGCGGCACTCTTCTTCAATCCGGTCGAGCCAAAAGTTTTCACGGATGCCTTCGGCATGACGACAGTATCTGTTGACCCGGCAAAATGCTCCCGTCTCGGGGTCGGGCTCAGGTCCGCCGTATCGGAGGGCTTCGAATACGCGATGTTCCTTGCGCTGTCGGGCGTCCATGTCAATCGACACCCACTTGTCCTCGCCGATCAGTTCGCGGCCAAAAGTCCAAACGTCTTCGTCGGCGTTCACCTCTTCCGCGACAAGAACGACAGGGTTCGCACTAATGATGGATTCCAGCTTGTCCCTCAAACCCGTGTCCGAGCAATCCGCTTTCTGCAAATTGTGGGCGGTCAGAACGAGGATGAAGTTCACGCCGATTTCTTTTCGCGCTTCCATTTCGCCCAGCGAGCTTTCTGTGCAGCCGCGATCTTTCTCCGGGCAGCTGGTGACATCGTTCTCTTGCGGGCGGTGATGGAAACGACCTTCTGCCCCTTTATCTTTGCCCAGCGAGCCCGTTGAGCGGCGGCGATCCGCGCCCGACCCGCAGCCGAGATCGTTCTGCCGCTTCCGTGACTGACTGTCCCGTTCAGCGCGGAGAGTGCATTGATGAGATTTTCAAGTTGAGATGTAAGGAGGGTGCGTTCTTGTTCCAGGGTTTTGAGTGCCGAGGTTAGATTTGACATGGAGTAATTCTAGCACCAGCCTCTATTACCCTCGTAACCCTGCTCAGTGACCGCTGGGCGCGTCAGAGTGGAGCTACTTGGAGGAATTTATGCAGTCCGAAGCGCCCGCACGAACACACGAAGACTGGCGCGAACTAGCGCGGCGAGTCCAACAAGAAAACGATCCGGAAAAGATGATGGAACTGGTTTACGAACTCCTTGCCAAGCTCGACGAAGAAAAGCTGTGGAGGAGTCCTCGGCTTCCCAACCGATGCACAATAGCGTTACTTCTTCGTGCTTTCCTTTAAAGCCGTTTCCGCCCCTATTCGGGCCAATCCCAGCACAATACTCCAACGGGTCAGAACCGCCTTCGGCCGCGCCAGCCGCTGCACCCAAAAGCGATGCTGTCCACGATCTCAATGCTAAGCAGAAAAAAGGCAGAGCCCAGCAGGTAGCCGCCCACAGCTCCCCAGAGGTTATCTGCAATCAGTGCTCTGCCTGTTGCGTTCAGCCCAAGGGGAAGAGTGAAGAGGAGAAGGAAAAGGACAAATCGCTCGACCTTCTCTATCGTCGCTCTTGGTGGGCAACCACCATCGGCGTGCCGGTTGCCATCGGGGGCATCGCGCTGCTTGTCGTTCAATCCCTAACTGCCAGCAGAAGCGCGAAGGCGGCCCAGGTGAGCGCTGAGGCTGTCATTAGTTCGGAGCGTCCGTGGATCGCGTCGGTCATGGGAACACTGCCAGAGCCGAAACCGATTCTCGCAGGCGGGCCGCTTGAAGTGGTCCATTTCGGCCCTTCGTTTGAACATTTCGGGAAGACTCCGCCCTGATGACCGAAATCGCCGTAAGGCATCTACTGCTGCCGGTCGGGCAGGAACTTCCTCCTCGACCGGACTGGCGCAACATCGTCAACGGAAGAGTGCTGCTCCCTCCAAGTCGCGAGTGCCGCTTCGTATTGCTCCGGCCCCGTGCGCAAGACAAAGTCCTTAAAAGTCCTTGTTAACTATCCCACATATGACCGTTCACCATGAACGCGAGTCCGCCGACCTTTTCCGAGTTTGGTCCGCTCTCGCATTTTGGTAATATTGCAGCCTTACGTTCGTAACTTGTCGGGCAAGGACCTCTTCGCCAACATAGGGACACTTGACCCACTGGATTCAGGGATGCCCGAGCCCCCACTCTCGTGACCAGTCCTTTGGGGCAGAGTTGTCCGACTCTCTCCCCTACAGTCAGGCGCAACGTACTTCAGTTGGACGTCGTAATGTCCGACTGCGATGGCTGGTTTGTGCTCCGCAGGCTGAAAGCAGACTCCGAATTGTCCAAGATCCCGGTGATCATGGTTACGATCGTGGACAACGAAGCAATGGGACTGGACTTGGGCGCTGCGAACTATCTCATCAAGCCGGTGGACCGCGACCGTCTTGCAGTCCTGATAGAAAAGCACCGGATTGCACGTTCGTCGATTACCACTGAAATCATGACGACCCCCGTTTCCCGTTCGCACGACCAGAAACATAACGCGGAAGTCGAATGCTGGAGTTCCCCTGGAGACGTTAATCATGCCGAGACTCTTACTAGTCGAAGACAATGTAATGAACCGGGACATGCTGTCCAGACGGCTCCAGCGCAAAGGATATTCCGTCGTCATAGCTCACGATGGTGAACAGGGACTCGCGCTCGCATGTTCGGAAATACCTGACCTCATTTTGATGGATATTAGTCTTCCGTTCATGGACGGCTGTGCAGTCACCCGTCGATTGAAGGCCAACTCAAGAACCCGTCACATTCCGGTCATCGCACTGACTGCCCGTGCGCTCGTGACCGATCGTGAAAAGGCATTTGACGCCGGCTGCGATGACTATGACACCAAACCCATAGAATTTGGCCGCCTGAGTGAAAAGATCGAGAAATTGCTCGTTGAGAAGAAGGTGTTATGAACTCGAAAGCGAATCGGTTGCCCTCGCACCCGAAGAATTTATCTCGGTCGCAGAAGAGACCGGTCTCATCCGCGAGTTGGGTTGGTGGAACCTGCGCGAGGCGTGCCGGCAGATGAGCGAGTGGAGAGCGCGTGCTGGCAACTATTCCCATCTCACCATCAGTGTCAACCTTTCTCCTAAGCAGTTTCTGCAACCTAGTCCTGGCCGCAAAGGATTGCTACGCTACCGCGTAAGCGAAATTGAAAAGTTCATTTCGGAATTGGAGCGATTGAGCACTTCCGGGCGCGGGTACAATAGGAGTACCCCGCCCATAGCAGCTCCCAAATGGGAGAACGATGGCAAAGAGGTCGTATCAAAAGGGCTGGATTCGCCCCAAAGGTAAGAAGTGGTACGGGTATTACGAGGTAAAGAGGTTCAATCCTGAAACGGGACAGGAAGAGTGGAGGACGGCAGCACCGATTGCTCTCGGCCTTCGCTCTCAAATGAACAAGTTTCAGGCTCGTGATGCTCTGGCGAGTGAGATTGCGAAGCGGACGGGAACTACTCCCAAGCCGCAAGCTGATATGAAGGTAATCACCTTCGGTTGGTTCATTCGCAATCGCTGGCTGCCACTCAAGGAAGCAAACTGGAAGGAAGAAACAGCGCGAGATAAGAAGTGCATTATCCAAAAGGATTTGATCGATAAATTCGAGAGCGTTCCTCTGGAGCACTTCGACAAATTCACGTTGCAGGTTCACTTGAACGATTTGGCAAAAACCCGTTCGCGCGACCGAGTGCTTCAGATTCGCGAGTATCTGCGGGACATTTTCGCCGAAGCGGTGGATCAGGACTTCCTTCCCAAAGACCCAGCGCGGAAAGTGGAAGTGCCCAAACAGTTAGCGGACACCGACACCACGACTTTGAGTTGGGATCAATTAAGAAACGTGCTGGCAAAGTTAACCTTGAAAGATAGGTTGATTCTCGAATTGGACATGACCGACGCTCTGCGTCCAAGTGAACTGTTCGGACTTCGCTGGCGAGATTTTCATCATGACGAGTGCCTGCTGGAACTGCGGGAGACGGTGTACCGGGGCAAACTTCGCACCTGGGGCAAAACCCGGAAGGCGCTGCGCCCGGTGCATATCCCGAAGGAACTAGCAGACGATCTTTGGTTGTGGCGGCAGAAATGCAAGAACCCCGCGCCCGAAGGCCTCATCTTCCCAAACCGGTTGGGCGGATTCATCGATCCGCAGAATTATCGGAAGAAGATGCGGAAGTTGGGCGAGCACTTGGGACTGCCGAAGCTGACCTTTCAGGTGATCCGGCGCACGATTGCAACGTTGGCTCAAAAGAAAGGAACGCCCAAGGACATTCAAAGCGTGTTGCGGCACTCGCGCCTCGCAACCACCACTGATGTTTACATGCAAAAGATTCCCGAAAGCGTGAAAGCAACGGTCGAAGCGATCAACAAAGAACTGAGGCTGACGCCACAACTGGCGGAAGCTTCTTGAAATTTCCGGCCAAACGCCTCGAGGTGGGTCCGCTAAGTTATTGAAGAATTGGTGGACCTGGTCGGGTTCGAACCGACGACCTCTTCCATGCCATGGAAGCGCGCTCCCAACTGCGCCACAGGCCCACACCGCACGCAAAGAAATCCGCGCTCGTTGAGTCGATAGACTTGTCTTCATTCTCCCGCAGCTCTTGCGGATAGTCAAACCTGGGTGCGGCGTTTTGAGAAATGTGCGGAAACTTAGTATTCTTGACCAGAAGCGCCCTGTCCACACAATGACCCTAAACTCGATTCAAGCCTCCGCCCTGCTTTCCCTCATTTTCTCAGCATGTTGGCTTAGTGCCCAGATAACACTGGCCGCGCCGCCGCCCGTGCCGTATGCGTCGGTGAGTGAACTGAACAACATGCTTGCTCAACTCGAACAGGCTTCCCAAACCGCGCAGGCGGACCTGGGACGGTTGCGCATCGAGAAATGGAAGATGGACTCCGGCTACAAGAAGCAGACCCTTTCCAACGTGGATTCGGTCAAACGGAATCTGCAATCGGCTCTTCCGGAAATCACCGCCCAGCTGCGCAATTCTCCCGAAGACCTGGGGGCGAGCTTCAAGCTCTACCGCAATCTGGATGCGTTGTATGACGTGCTGGGGAGTGTAGCGGAGTCGGCTGGAGCATTCGGTTCGAAGGATGAATTTCAGTCCTTGTCCAACGACTTGAATGCCTTCGAAAGAAGCCGGCGAGCCTTCGCGGATCGGATGGAGGGACTGACCTCCTCCAAAGAGGCAGAACTGGCCCAGTTGCGCACGCAGGTGAAAACGCTGCAGGCATCAGCTCCGCCTCCGCCCCCAAAGAAGGTTGTGATCGACGACAATGAACCGAAGAAGCCGGCGCCCAAGAAAAAGAAGCCGGTTCCGAAGCCGCCCACAGCGGCCGTTCCCGTACCGGCGGCCGGCCAGCCGCAAACCCAGCCGCAACCAAAGTAGAGGCCTGTTTTCTTCCCGACTGAGAACCCGCGTGGGGGGGCGGCAGGCAACCGGAGACCCCCGGTTTTGAGGAGCGGGGTGCCGATTGTGGACAACCCGGTGTGTCTATTTCGTATCTATTGAAAACAAACCCCTTACTTTGGGAACTCCTGACAGCGCTCCGGGGTCTATGTAAAGCAGGTGTCGATGTCTGCTTTCGGACTGGGCCTGATGGGCGCGCAGCGGAACGGTTTTCGGTCGGATCTGCGGCACGAAAATCCTATAATACGGGGTGCGCCGTGTGAGTCATGGCGGGAGCAGCCACCTTGGGTGATTTAGCAAGTGCGATCGGTGCCCGCGAGCAGGAAGCGGCGATCGTCGCGGAATTGAAGGCCGGGTCCGAGGAAGCGTACGGATGGTTGATCGGCGAATTCCATCAACCGATCTACGGGCTGGTCTATCGCATCCTGACCGATCCCGCCGACGCCGCCGACACGACCCAGGAAGTGTTTCTGAAAGTGTTTCGCGGCATGAAGCACTTCCACGGCGAATCGACCTTGAAGACCTGGATCTACCGCATCGCCCTGCATGAGGCATCGAATCGCAGGCGCTGGTGGTTCCGGCATAAGGCACAAGAGACGTCCATCGAGCCTCTGGACAACGATGCGCTCGGCAGTGGTTTGGCCGTGAAAGAGACTCTGGTCGATGAGTCAGAGTCACCCTTCGACAACGCCGCGCACGAAGAAGTGCGCGCCCGAGTCGAACAGGAATTGCGGAAGGTGCCCGAGCCCTATCGCAGCACTCTGATTCTTCGCGACCTGGAAGAAATGTCCTACGAAGAGATTGCTGACATTACCCAGGTGTCGCTTGGAACGGTGAAGTCCCGCCTCACGCGTGGTCGCGAGGCACTAAAGCGCCGGCTCACCGGATATATCCGGGAAGTCGGTGACGAACTGGGGCTGCGCCGTCCGGAAAAACCGGCGGACGCTTCAAACTGCCGGGCAGTTGGTGGGGGAGAGGAAATCGAGGTGACGTCATGAAGTGCGCCGAGGCGAAGTCGATGTTCTCGCCGTACCTTGACGGAGCTGTCACCGGAACCCAGATGCACGCCTTGGGCCAGCATCTGGAAGCCTGTGTTGATTGCAACCGGGAGTATGCGCTGCTCCGTCGGGCACAAGAATTGCTGGCCGGTGTGGGTCGCCGCAAGGCGCCTGCGGATCTGCCGTTGAAGCTTCGCCTCGCCATTTCGCGCGAGGTGGCGGAAGCGCGTCGGCCACGCTTCCAGGGCTTGCTGGTTCGCCTGGAGAATGCACTGCACGCCTTCATGGTGCCGGCGACGGCCGGCCTGGTCGCCGCCGTGGTGATCTTCGCTTTCGTGATCGGCGTGACCATGCCGGAACTACAGGCGCGCAATATCAATGATGTGCCCCTGATGCTGTACACGGGACCGGAACTTGAAGAATCGTCATTCGCCACTACGGTGAGCACGGTGAACGAAGACTCGCTGGTGATTGAGGCGCTGGTGGACGCGAATGGACGCGTGCAGGACTACCGTATTCTCTCGGATTCTGACAATGCGCAGAGACTGCTGCCCGAAGTGAAAAGAATGCTGATTTTCACGACCTTCCGGCCGGCGATGTCGATGGGCCGCCCGACCGCGAGCCACGCTGTTCTTTCGTTTTCCAAGATCAACGTGCGCGGCTAATGGGTGCAGAACCGACAGGCGAGGACAGGCCTCGCCAGGGATGGAAGCCGCCGGGCAAAGCGGCCTAAACCGAGTATTGCCTTACGTTTGACCCACCGCGCGGAACCTCTTAAACTAGCCTGGTATCTCCCACAGTTCACCGTCCTGCTGGAGGCTTTCCTGGGGTTCTGTTCGCGACGTTCGACATGGGTCGCATGGTTTGCGCTGGCGGCATCGATCGGTCGCGCGCAGAACACTCCCAGAGTCTCTCTCGACTCCAGTGAGACGGTTTTCACGGTTCTGGCATCCATCAACGCTTGCGGATACGATGACGAATTGAGCAACTCCGATCCCTTGCGCAGGCAGATTCGTGCCGAGGTCGCAAAGGCCGCGCGCGACTCCGATGAGGCTTTCGCTGCGTCCAATCTGATGTGCCAGTTCTACCGGGACCACACCCGGCCGGACCCCGGCCGGAACCTGGCGCAATACATCTCCCTGAGCCTGTACCTGGACGGTCCACCGAACTTCGTGCCCCGCGTGACCGAAGCCGAACTGGCGCCCGATGCCATGAACGTGGTCGGATTTGCGAAACTCGCAGCCGCTTTCTACGACAAGGCAGGATTGCACGGCATCTGGCAGAGACATCGCGAAGGCTATGGCAAGCTGGCAGAGCGGTATCACGAACCGCTATCGAAGATGCTGTTCAACACCGAGGTCTACCTCAAGTTGCCCTCCGGTTACCTGGGCCGCGGGTTCACGGTCTATCTTGAGCCGATGGGCGCGCCCGGCCAGGTGAACGCTCGCAACTACGGCAATGATTACTACGTGGTCATCTCTCCCGGCGGTTCCGAGCTGAAGACGGATCAGATCCGGCACACCTATCTGCACTATCTCCTCGACCCGCTGGCGCTCAAATATCCGGCCACCATCAAGCGCCTGGAGCCCTTGCTGGAATCTGTGAAGAGGGCACCCATGGATGAAGCCTTCAAGACTGACATATCGTTGCTGGTCAACGAATGCCTGATTCGGGCAATCGAAATTCGCACCGAGGGCACGAGCAAGACGCCGGAAGCAGTGCGGGCCGAAGACGTCCAGAGGTCGATGGATCAGGGCTTCATTCTCACCCGCTATTTTTACGACACCCTGCTTCCGTTTGAGAAGGACCCGGCCGGTATTGGCAGCGACTATCCGGACTGGCTGACCAACATCGATCTCGGCAAGGAAGCCAAGTTGGCCTCCAACACGCACTTTGCCAGCGACGCTGCGCCGGAACTGCTGCACCTCTCCCGCCCCCATGAGCAGCGCCTGCTGATCACGGCCGAGCATCGTCTGGCGGCCGGCGATCTGAAATCGGCCCAGGAACTTGCGCAGCAGGCCCTGAACGAGAATCACGAGGATCGGGGACGGGCTTTGTTTATCATGGCGGAAATCGCTTCCCGGAATAAAGACATGGCGGGAGCCATGGGCTATTTTGAGGAGGCCATCAAAGTAGCGCAGGAACCCAAAGTGGTCGCCTGGTCTCATATTTATCTGGGCCGGATCTATGACTTGAAGGAGCAGCGCGGGGCCGCGGTGGATCATTACCGGGCGGCGCTGAATGCCGGCGCTACGCTCCCGGAAGTCAAGGCGGCTGCCGAACGCGGCTTGCAGCAGGCCTATGAGCCTCCGGCTCCGCAGTAACAGGTTCGATCGTTCAAATGAAACACGATTCTCCGCAGCGAGAATCGGAAACTCCAAGGAGAGAGCATGAAGCAACTAGTAATGATCGGCGCGGTATTGGCAGTTGCGACGTGGAGTGCGGCGCAGGCCACTAAACCCGCCACTCAGACCCCTCCCGCTCCCGCGCAGGGAACGGCGGCCCCGGCAGCACCTCAAGGCAAGCGTCCCCCGCAGGCAAAGACCCAGGCTGAGTTCGAGGCCTATAAGACTGCCAATGCTCTCACCGATGCCGCCGCGCAGGAAAAGGCGGCCGACGATTTCGCCACCAAGTTCCCGGACAGCGAACTGCGGGTGGTGCTCTGGAAGGCCGTCATGCACAGCTACCAACGGGCCGGAAACTCCGACAAGATCGTGGAAACCGGACGCAAGGGACTCGCGCTCGATGGCGACGACCCCGAACTGCTGGCCACCGTCGCCGGCGAACTGGCCGAGAAGACGCGCGACACCGACCTCGACAAGGATCAGCGTCTCGATGAGGCCATGAAAATGGCTCAGAAGGCGATCGAGACCGTGGACACCGACGTCTCGATTCCGCCCAACACACCGCAGGAGCAGATCGACGCCTACAAGGGACAACTGCGTTCTTTCGCCTATTCCATCATTGGCACGCTCGAATTCAAGAGGGATAATTTCGCGGGTGCCGAGGCCGATCTGCGCAAGTCGATCGATGCCTTCCCGGCCCAGCCCGATCCGGTCGTGGTGCTGCGGCTGGCCATCTCCCTGGATCGGCAGAACAAGTATCCCGAAGCGCTCAAGGAGGCGAATCGGGCAGTCGAGTTGACGCAAGACGGCACCGGCGCCGGCAAGCTGGCCCGGCAGGAACGCGACCGGCTGACACAGCTGATTCCGGGCGCGGCCAAGCCAGCGGATCAGCCCAAAAACTGACCCGCCTGATTTGCCGACCTGCCTGATCTGGCGAGCGGGCGGCTTGGGTCCGGTTTTTCGCCCGGGCCGCTGCGCTTGGCTCGAAAGCGGCTGGGCAGTTTGCAGCCTGCCACCGATCCCCATGAAAGCCAGAGAAATCGCGGCGCTGGAAGGACTGTTGGGATACCACTTCCAACGCCCCGAACTCATCGATCAGGCCCTCACCCACAGCTCGCAAGCGCGGGAAATTGAAGCCCTGCAGCCGCCCAAGGACGGCGCGAAGGCGGGCGATAACGAACAACTGGAGTTTTTGGGCGATACCGTCCTTGCCCTGGTCACCAGCGAGGAACTGTTCCGGCGCTTCCCAAACTTCCAGGAAGGAGAACTTTCCAAGCTGCGCGCTCACCTGGTCAGCGAGAAACATCTGATCCTGGTCGCCCAGGCTTTGGAACTCGGCCACTACCTCCGCCTGGGACGCGGGGAAGAGAAAAGCGGCGGGCGCGGCAAGACAGCGCTGCTGGTGGACGCCCTGGAAGCTGTGCTGGCTGCGATGTATCTGGACGGCGGCCTGGAAACTGCCCGCAAGTTCATTCTCCAGACAGTGGTCATCCCGGAACTGGAGCGCATGAATCCGGGAACCGGCGGTGTGCCGGTGATGGATTTCAAGTCTGCGCTGCAGGAATCATTGCAGGCGAGCGGCCGCCCGCAAGCATCTTACGTGCTGGTGAAGGAAGCGGGCCCGGAGCATAACAAGACATTTACTGTGGAGGCGAGACTGCATTCCGCGACGGGACATGGAAAACTGGAGTTCACGGGCCGGGCCGAGGGCTCGACCAAGAAGAAAGCCGAGCAAGACGCCGCCCGCCAGGTGCTTGATTACCTCGCATCGGCGGCTGCGCTTCCCGACGCCAAGACCGCCGAAAAAAATCCGGCGGCCCGCCACTCGCAATGAGTTTTGTCGCCAACCCGAAGGACGCGAACAGCGATACGGTGACCTCGCTCCAATCCCTGCTGGCAACCGTCGTGATTGCGGTCTTCGTGATCACCTTCGTCGTGCAGGCTTTCCAAATCCCGTCGGAGTCGATGGAGAATACCTTGCTCATCGGCGACTACCTGCTGGTCGACAAGCTCTGCTACGGAGGAGGCGGAGTGGGCGACCACGTCATTCCGTATCGCCAGATCCATCGCGGCGACATCATCGTGTTCCACTATCCCGTCAATCCCGCGCAGCATTTCGTGAAGCGCGTGATCGCCGTGCCCGGTGACCGGATTCGACTGGTCAGGAAAAGGGTCTTCATCAACGGAGTGCCGCTGGCCGAACCCTACGTGCGATTCTTCAAGCCCGAGTCCAACCCGTTCCGGGACGATTTTCCGCGGCTGGACTTCCTGGACCCGGGAATCAACTCCGAGTGGTGGCTGGAGATGCCAAAACTGGTCGAGGATGGTCAGTTGATCGTGCCCGAAGATCACTACTTTGCCATGGGCGATAACCGGGATGACAGTCTGGACAGCCGCTATTGGGGGTTTGTGCCGCGGGAGAACATCATCGGCCGCCCGTTGCTGATCTATTGGTCGATTCGCAGTCCCGACAATGACCTGACGGGCTCGCCATCGCTGGGTGATAGACTTTATCATTTCGCCTATGCGGTGACTCACTTCTTCCAGATCACCCGCTGGGACCGCACATTTCGGCGGGTCAGCTGAGCTTGAAAATGACCTCACCCATCATGGAACCGAAGCAAGTGGACAAGAAACAAAACATCCCGGAAGAAAAACAGCGCGAGACCACGGTTGAGTTCCTGGCCTCGCTGGCAGCGGTACTGGTCACGGGCCTGTTCATCATCACGTTCGTCCTCCAGGCCTTCGAGATCCCGTCCAGTTCGATGGAGGATACGCTGCTGATCGGGGACCACGTCTTCGTCAATCGCGAGCAGTTTGCTCCCCGGACGCAGTGGCTGGGGCCGCTGCTTCCTTATCGCGACATCAAGCGTGGCGACATCGTGGTGTTTCTGTCTCCGGCCGAGCCCGGCCTGTACGTGGTGAAAAGAATCATCGGGATTCCCGGCGACCGTATCCACCTGCGCGACGGTGCCGTCTACCGCAACGGCGAGAAACTGAACGAGCCCTATGTCATGCACAAGGGGAACAACTACGACCCCTACCGGGACAACTTCCCGGCAGTCGCTCCCTCGGAGGCCTATAACGTTTCCCCCGAGTGGCAGCTGCTGCTGCACACCCACATTGAGGGCGACGACATCGTCGTTCCCAAAGACAGTTATTTCGGCATGGGCGACAACCGGGACGTCAGTCTCGACAGCCGTTACTGGGGCTTTATCCCCAAGGAAAACGTGATTGGGCGGCCCATGTTTATCTACTGGTCGTTCAACACGCCGCCCGACCAGTACCGCCACACTGACTTCAGCGAGCGCATTGGCTTTCTGGCACATGTCGTGTTTCACTTCTTCGACCAGACGCGCTGGAAGCGCACCTTCCGGGTCGTGCAATGAGTTTTCTTCGCTCCCGACGCGGCTTGGGGATCGTGGGTGGCGCGCTGTTGCTCGCCCTGTTTCTGATAAGGCCTGGAGCCTCGCGACTCAAGACCCGGATCGCCCACTCGATTGGCGTGGCATTGCAGCGCCAGGTGGAGATCGGCAGCGTCCACCTGCGCCTGCTTCCCCGCCCCGGTTTTGACCTGGAAAATTTCGTGGTTCATGACGACCCCGGTTTCGGCGCGGAGCCGGTCCTGAGGGCACAGGAAGTGTCGGCCGCGCTCCGCTTGAGTTCCCTGCTGCGGGGTCGCATCGAGATCTCACGACTCAGCCTGACCGAGCCCAGCCTCAATCTGACCCGCAACAGTGAAAGTCGCTGGAATATCGAGAAACTCCTGGAGCGCACCGCGCAAACGACGGTCGCCCCGACCGGCAAGGCCCCGTCGGAGTCCCGGCCCGGGTTTCCCTACATCGAGGCAGAGCACGGACGAATCAACTTCAAGTTCGGTCCGGAGAAAAAACCGTTCGCGCTCACCGAGGCTGACTACGCGCTCTGGCAGGATTCGGAGAATGCCTGGGGCGTGCGCCTGAAAGCCCGGCCTTTCCGTACCGACTTCAATCTGAGCGACACCGGCCAATTCAAAGCGAGTGGAACCTGGCAACGCGCGGCCACGCTCCGCGATACGCCCGTGCAGTTCGATCTGCAGTGGAACGGAGCACAGTTAGGCCAGGTGACCAAACTCTTCTCTGGCCAGGACCGGGGCTGGCGCGGCACGCTCCTGGTGTCTGCCAGCCTTACTGGCACGCCAGCTGATCTGTCGGTTGGCAGCGACGCTTCCTTGGAGGATTTCCGCCGCTACGACATCCTGGGCGGCGGTCTTCTCGTTCTCCACACTCGCTGCGACGCACACTACAGCAGCGTGGACCGGGGAATTCATCAGATTCTCTGCCAGGCTCCTGCCGGCGATGGTGCGCTCGCCGTGCAGGGTGAGATTGCCAACCTGCTCGGCCCACGCCACTACGAACTGAATCTTGTCGCAGAAAGGTTTCCCGCCCAGTCGTTGCTGGCCCTGCTTCGCCACCTCAAAAAAGATCTGCCGGACGACCTGCGTGCCAGCGGGACCGTGGCAGCAGAGTTCAACCTGCGCGCGGGCGCCCGGGTGCCAGATCTTATCGAACTGACGGGCGGCGGCACGACCAGCGACTTCCGCCTGCGTTCCCAGTCGACCAAGACCGAATTGTCTCCGGGAGACGTGCCCTTCTCGTTTGCCAGCACCGCATCCCAGCCCCCGAAACATCGTGGCCCACGCCCGTCGAGTCCAGGGAACGCGCCGGACGGGCCGCGGTTGATCATCGGCCCCGTTCCGCTTAAACTTGGCCGTCCGACCCAGGCAATCGCACATGCCTGGGTCACGCGCTCGGGCTACAACTTCGCGCTGGAAGGAGAAGCCGATCTCCAGCGACTGATCGGGACCGCCCGCACCCTCGGAATTCCGGCAGCCCATCCCGTGACCGAGGGTTGGACGAAGGTGGCATTGCAGGTTGCCGGAGAGTGGTCCGGGTTTGCGGGCCCGAAAACAATCGGGACAGCCCAACTTCATGCGGTTCGCGCCGAGCTGCGCGGCCTGCATGGCCCCTTGGAAATCAGCTCTACGGTTGTGAACCTGGGAGCCAATGCCATCCGGGCGGATGCGATTTCTGCGACGGTTGCGGGCGCGCATTGGAGCGGGTCACTCTCCTATCCGCGGCTCTGCATTTCCATCCCATCGTGTCCGGTGGAATTCGATCTCCGGGCCGATGAAATTGCGACCGACAAGCTGAACGAGTGGTTCAGTCCCAACCCTCCCCAGCGACGCTGGTACGGGTTCCTGACAGCGGAGGCCCAGACCGGTCAGTCATTTCTTGCCAAAGCCCATGCGACCGGAAAGCTGTCTGTGAATCGGGTTGTGATTCGATCCCTGGTGGCGTCCCACGTCACTGCGAATGTGAACCTGGACAAAGCGCAACTGCGTCTCTCCGACCTTCGTGGAGAGCTCATGGGCGGAAAACATCGGGGAGAGTGGCAAGCTGATTTCACGTTGAAGCCACCGCAATATTCTGGTGCTGGGACGTTGGAAGCAATATCGCTGGCACAACTGTCGGAAGCAATGAATGACGACTGGATTAGCGGGACAGCCAGCGCTAGGTACCGGATCGAAATGGCCGGGCGCTCGTCGGCCGAGCTGGCACAGTCCGCCAGCGGCACGGTCGCGTTCAACATGCGCGACGGCGCCCTTCCGCACATCGAGTTGGCGAATGGCCCGCTCAAGGTCCGACGATTTGCCGGGACAGTCAGCATTCGCGACGGCGAGCTGGAGATGCAGGAAGCTGCGCTCGATAGCTTCTCTGCGACCTTCGCGGTGAGCGGCCACGCCTCGCTGCGTCGCACGCTCGACTTCAGGCTGTCGCAGGAGGGTTCCGCCGCAATCAATATCACCGGCACAATCGCCGAGCCCCGGGTGCTGTCTGCGCCTCACCCGGAAACCCGGGCCGCACTGAAACCTTAGGCGTTGCCGGCTTGCCAGGTCCTGTAGCGTCGGTTTTTCTTCCCCTGTTCGGCGCCCGGTGAGCGCGGGTTTTCTGTCATAATCAGGCCCTGAAGCGTGAATCTTTCCTACCTATATTTGCGGAACCTGTTGGTCCGGCTGGGGTTGTGGCCTGCCGGTCGCGTCGCGTGGGGCGCATGCTATGCGCTCACCCTGGCTATCCTGCTCTCTATTCTGCAACGCTTGCTCGGGTGGCTGAGACTCTCATGGGGACAGAGTCTCGGAGGCTGGGTCAGCTTCCTCAGTTTCCTCGCGACTCTGCTGTTTGCATGGTTGGCGTTCCGGTGGCTCAAGGCCAAGATTCTCTGGCGCCTTCGCAACCGGCTGATTGTCACTTACATCTTCATCGGCGTCGTGCCCGCCCTTCTGCTGATCTCGATGGCGTTCGCCACGCTCTACCTGTTTGCCGGACAGTTCGCAAATTTTATTGTGACGTCGGAGATCCACCTGCAACTGCACGGCGTGGAAGCCGTCAATTCGGCGTTTGCCCATGAACTGGCGGCGCGCCTGGAGCGGGGCGACAACAGTCCGAATGTCGAGCTGCTCGAGCGTCTGCGAAAGAGCGAAGCCATCTGGAAAGAGCGCCACGTCTGTGGCTGGTATGGAACCCGGCCCTTGCCGGTCTGTGGCGACGGCAAGAGCACCCCCCCATTTGCGTTTCCTGCCTTCATTCACGAGCCCTTTCGCGAGATCGTCCGTGACCACGGGCAACTCTACCTGCGCGCCGCCACCGTGCTTCCCGTGCGCTCCGAGAAACTGACGGTGGTCTCCAGTGAAGCGCTGGACCAGGACCTTGTGCATGAAATCGCTGCGAGCCTGGGAGAAATCACGCTGTACACCAGTGGTCTGCAATTCCAGCAACCGGCGAATGATCCGAGAAGCGGAGCCCCCTCGCGCGGGAAATCTGACAGTCCGGGCATCGTCATCCAGGAAGACAGCAGCGGTGCCACGATCAAAAGCGGAGGAGAGAATCCGGTCGCGACCTTCACGACTGGAGCGGTCCCGCCGCAGGCGAGCATGGTCGATCGCGAGATCACCTTCGGGACACCGCTTCCGGTGATCGACTGGGACACCGGAGACCACGACCAGCGTTCGCCCCTGGTCCGGGTGCAAACCCGTCCGTCGGTGCTCTACAGTCGCTTGTTCGCAGCGCTCGGTGACTTTGCCAAAGGCGCGGAACTGATCCTGCTGGCGATCGCGGTCGTGCTGGCCATCATTGAACTGTTGGCTCTGGTAATCGGCGCGAGTCTCACGCGCTCCATTACCGGCGCTGTCGCGCAACTGTATCGAGCCACGCAGCACGTGGATCAGGGGGACTTCAGCCACCGCATTCCCGTGAAATCGAGCGATCAGCTGGCCGAGCTCGCGAACTCGTTCAACTCGATGACCGCCTCCATCGAAAAACTGGTTCTCGAACAGAAGGAAAAACAGCGCCTGGAGAACGAACTGGTCATCGCGCAGGAAGTGCAATCCCAGCTCTTCCCTCGGGAAATCTCCCAGCTTGAGTCGCTGGAGGTGCACGGATACTGCCGTCCGGCGCGGACGGTCAGCGGCGACTACTATGACTTCCTGGCCGTCAGTTCTGACCGAGTCATACTGGCGGCCGGAGATGTGAGCGGCAAAGGCATCTCCGCGGCCCTGTTGATGGCGACCATCCACTCCGCGGTGCGCGCCTACAGCATGGAGCGGATCCCGATTCTTCGCGAAGCGGTCGCCGTCGGCGCCGTCGTCGGATCCGGGGTCATGCTGGCTTCGGGAATCGAGGGTGGCGAGGTCTCACCGGCCGTGCTGTTGTCGCTGTTGAATCACCAGCTCTACGAGAGCACTCCCCAGGAAAAATATGCCACCCTGTTTCTGGGCCTGTATGACGGCCACTCGCGCAAACTCACTTACAGCAACGGCGGCCACTTGCCACCCATCATCATCAGTGAGGACGGCTCGCTCCGGCGACTGGACCAGGGCGGAACGGTCGTTGGACTGTTCGATAATCTTTCCTTCGACCAAGCGTCGGTGTACCTCAAGGCCGGCGACATCCTGCTCGCCTACAGTGATGGCGTCACCGAGCCCGAGAATGATTTCGGAGAGTTCGGCGAGGCGCGCCTGGTGGACCTGGTTCGCGACCATCGCGAACTGGCGCTCATTCAGATCACGGAACTGGTAACCGCTGCCGTGGATGACTGGATCGGAGACCAGGAGCAACCCGACGACATCACGCTGGTCCTCGCTCGCGCCCGCTAGTAAACCCTGAAGGATGGGGCAGGAGGGCGGTTTTGAACCGCCCTCTCCAGGATGGTCTCCGGGCGCATTCCCGAAGCTCAAGCCAGGCCGGCGTCGGGTGCCTCGCCAGAGGGCCGACCAACTGCCCCGCGCTGCCTGGCTTGCTTGCCCACTTGCGTTGCCAGGCTCGCCCACGTTTCCGGAGCGGCGATGTCACGGCGGGACGCCGTTCCCGGCACAAATCAAGTTTCACGCAAAACAGCCAGCAGGAGAAAACGGCTGGCACAGCAGGAGCCCTTGTCCCCCGCCCGCCCAAAGTTGGGATTGTGAGTGAGCTCACCAGCGCGGTTGGCTCGAATCACTGCCGGGTCTTCGCCGCCATTGTCTAATGACCGATGGGCTGGCCTTCCACGATGTCCGCCCAAGGGCTCCCAAAGTCCTGGCGAGGAACCGATTTCATGGCTGACAATCATGCCCTGGAAGTGCGGGCATGGAGAAGTCCGTCTTCGGGCGGTTCTCCAGCTCCTTCGCGATCAAAACCCTGGAAAGAAAGGATCCAGGCCTGACGGTCCGGGAGCGCAGCGGGCACCCGCCCGAGCTTCGGCTCGGAGGAACCAGTGGTCCGCGCCAGGTGCGCTTGAAAGGTGTAGAGTTACTGACCGTAGCCCCTAATGGATTGAGGAGGTTATTGATATGAGTGCAGGTACGCTGGCACCGTCGGAGACCCGAATTTCGGGCGATTACATGGAACAAGTCCTGACACTGGTGAAAACCAAAAACCCCGCCGAGCCTGAATTCCACCAAGCTGTGCAGGAAGTTTTCGAATCACTGCGACTGGTTCTTGAGCGGCATCCCGAGTATCGCGAAGCCCGGATCCTCGAGCGCATGGTCGAGCCCGAGCGCGTCATCATGTTCCGCGTGCCGTGGTTTGACGATCAGGGAAAGATCCAGGTCAACCGCGGATTCCGCATTGAGATGAACAGTGCGATTGGGCCTTACAAGGGCGGACTGCGTTTCCATCCGTCGGTCACTCTGGGCATCCTGAAGTTCCTGGCATTCGAACAGGTCTTCAAGAACTCCTTGACCACGCTGCCCATGGGTGGCGGCAAGGGCGGCTCCGACTTCGATCCCAAGGGCAAGAGTGACAACGAAGTCATGCGGTTCTGCCAGAGCTTCATGACCGAGCTGTTTCGCCACATCGGGCCTGACACTGACGTTCCGGCCGGCGACATCGGCGTGGGTGGACGTGAGATCGGTTTCCTGTTCGGCCAGTACAAGCGGCTCGCCAATCGGTTCACCGGCGTGCTTACTGGCAAGGGCCTGAATTGGGGCGGATCGCTGATTCGTCCCGAAGCAACTGGCTACGGTTCGGTCTACTTCGCGGCCGAGATGCTCAAGACCCGCAAAGACTCTCTCGAAGGGAAGCTCTGCCTGGTTTCGGGCAGCGGCAACGTCTCCCAATACACGGTCGAAAAGTTGCTCGATCTGGGCGCGAAGCCGATCACGTTGTCTGACTCGAACGGCGTGATCTGCGATCCGGATGGCATCGACCGCGAGAAGCTGGCTTATGTCCTGGATCTCAAGAACAATCGCCGCGGACGCATCCGGGAATATACCGAGAAGTTCAAAAAGGCGTTGTTTATGCCGACCGATGTCAAGGCGGACCACAACCCCCTCTGGAACATCAAGGCAGATTGCGCGTTCCCGAGCGCCACGCAGAACGAGATCAACGCCAAGGATGCCACCAATCTGATCAACAACGGTGTCAAGGCTGTCGCGGAAGGAGCCAACATGCCGAGCACCCTCGAGGCCACCAAGCTGTTCCTGGAAGCCGGGATCCTGTATGGCCCGGCGAAGGCTGCCAACGCTGGCGGCGTCGCTACTTCTGGCCTGGAAATGGCGCAGAACAGCGCACGTTTGAGCTGGACTCGCGAAGAAGTCGATGATCGGCTGCACAAGATCATGATCGCGATCCACCAGAACTGCTTCGAGACGGCCGAGAACTACGGCACCCCCGGCAATCTCGTGAATGGCGCCAACATCGGTGGCTTCCTGAAAGTCGCAAATTCCATGCTGGACCAGGGACTCGTCTAAGTCTCCCGCCGCAGCGTCTTGTCGGGCGGGGTGGACGAATTCCTCCCCGCCTGTTTTCCTACGGTGACCACCTGGCTGGATCGGCCATGACGCTGAAGTACGCACCCGACGCCGAAATCGACGCGCAGAGGCTTTTCGAGGGCTTCGAGAACCTTATGCCCTTTCGGGTGCGCGACATCCTGCTCGTCTCCAGCCTCTACGATTCATTCATTCTCCGCGAAGACGGACGGCTGAACGAACTGCTCATCGGCGAATCGCTGGAGCTCAATCTGCAGCAGATCCCCGGCATCACGCAGGTCTCGACCGGAGCCGAGGCTCTGGCGATCGCACGCTCCAGCCGGCGTTTCAACCTGATCGTTACCAACCTCGAGGTCGGCGACATGGATGCCGCCCGCCTGGCCCGCGAAGTCAGAAAGGCCGGGCTCGACATCCCGGTCGTGGTCCTCGCCTACGATTATCGGGAACTCAAAAACTTCGTTGCGCGCAATAACGTCAGCGACATCGAGCGCGTGTTCCTCTGGCAGGGCAACGTTCGCATGCTCATCGCGATCGTCAAATACATCGAGGACAAACGGAACGCGCAGCACGATTCGGCCGCGATCGGCGTCCCCGTCATCCTGGTCGTCGAGGACAACATCCGCTACTACTCTTCCTTCCTGCCTGTGATCTACACCGAGTTGATCACCCAGTCCCGGAGAGTCATCCGCGAAGGCATCAACGTTGCGCACAAGCTCCTGCGCATGCGGGCGCGGCCCAAGATACTGCTCTCATCGACCTATGAGGAGGCCGCCGAGATCGTCGTGAAATATCAGGACTACCTGCTGGGGGTTGTCTCCGACGTGGAGTTTCCCCGAGGCGGCCAACTCAGTGCGGACGCCGGATTCGAGCTTGCCCACATGATCCGGGACGCCGTGCCGGACGTGCCCATCGTCCTGCAATCCAGCCGGACGCAATTCCGGGAACGCGCGCATGCCCAGGGCCTGTCATTCCTGCGCAAGCGCTCGCCCACGCTGTTGCGGGACCTGCGTCGGTTCCTGACCGAACAGTTTGGTTTTGGCGACTTCGTGTTCCGACTCCCGGACCTGTCCGAGGTCGGGCGCGCCAGCGACCTGGGCTCGCTCGAAACCGCGCTCCAGCAAGTACCCGCCGAGAGCATCGCCTATCATGCGCAGAGCAATCATTTCTCACACTGGCTCATGGCGAGAACCGAGTTCGCGTTGGCACAGAAGCTCCGCCCCCGCAAAGTCTCGGATTTCAACGGCACCGAGCACCTGCGACGAGACTTGATCCAGTCCATCGCGGACTACCGCAGCGAGCAAAGCGAGGTCTTGATCGGAGACTTCAGTCCTGCCGCGCTCACTTCCACCAATGCCTTCTTCCTGCGTATCGGTGGCGGCTCCCTCGGCGGCAAGGCGCGCGGCCTCGCGTTCATGCGCCACCTGCTGCGCAAGCACCGTTTGCCTTGCCAGTTTCCGGGTGTGCGGGTCACCGTGCCCCCGGCGGTCGTGCTGGCCACCGACGTCTTCGACCGCTTCCTCAGCGAAAACAACCTGGCCGATTTCGCCCTGCACTGCGCGGACGACCATGCCATCCAGCAGCGCTTCCTCGCGGCCTCGTTGCCCTCCCAGGTTCGCGACAGCCTGCTCGAGTTTCTCGGCGAGATCCGTTATCCACTGGCGGTGCGTTCCTCCAGCCTACTGGAGGACTCGCAGTACCAACCCTTCACGGGCGTCTACGAGACCTTCATGCTTTCCAATCAGGCCTCCGATCTCTCCTCGCGGCTTGAAGACCTGACCGAGGCGATCAAGCGCGTCTACGCCTCCACCTTCAGCCAGCATGCCAAGGCCTACGTGCGTGCCACACCCTACCGCCTGGAGGAAGAGAAGATGGCGGTGATCCTCCAGCGGGTCGTGGGCAGCGTTCATGGCCAGCGCTTTTACCCCGACTTCTCGGGAGTCGTGCGCTCCTACAACTTTTATCCGGTCCCCCCCATGACCTATCGTGACGGCGTCGCGGCGGTCGCCTTAGGCCTGGGTCGCGCGGTCGTCGATGGCGGCAACTGTCTTACCTTCTGTCCGCGCTATCCCCGGCACATCCTTCAGTTTTCGTCGGTGGAAGATATCCTCGCCAATTCCCAAACCCACTTCTGGGCACTTGAACTCAACCACGCCGGCCAGCGCGAGCCGCACTCAGTGGCCGCGCTCCGCGAAGTCCGCTTTGGACTGGACGCTGCTGAGTCCGATGGAACCCTGTACCCGGTCTGCTCCACCTATTCCGCGGACAACCATGCGGTCTATGACGGCCTCAGCCGCCCGGGCGTTCGCGTGGTCAGCTTTGCTCCGGTCCTCAAGCACGAAGTCTTCCCGCTGGCACCGATGCTCGATCAACTGACCAGGATCGGCGAAGACGCCTTCGGCCGGCCCGTGGAAATCGAGTTCGCGGTGCGTTTGCCCCAAGCCCCAGGCGAACCCGCGGATTTCGGGTTCCTCCAGATCCGGCCGCTGGTGCTTTCAGGCGAGGGGGACCAACTGCGCATAGACGAAGTGGACCCCAGCCGCCTCGTTTGTCACAGTTCCAAGGTCCTCGGAAACGGCCGGATCAGCGACTTGTGCGACGTTGTTGTCGTCGATTTCCATCGCTTCGAGCGGACCCGTAGTCAAGAGGTCGCCAAGGGTGTTGCCCATTTCAATGCGAAGCTCAACGAGCAGGGCCGCCCGTATCTTTTGATCGGCGTCGGGCGCTGGGGGTCGACCGAACCATGGCTGGGCATCCCCGTCGAATGGGACGAGATCTCCGGAGCCCGCGTGATTGTCGAAGCCGGCTTCCGCGACTTCCGCGTGACCCCTTCCCAAGGCAGTCACTTCTTCCAGAACCTGACTGCCTTCCAGGTGGGCTATTTCACGGTGAACCCCGACGCGTGCGAGGGTTTCGTGGACTGGCAATGGCTGGCCTCGGCCCCGCAAGCAGAAGAGGAGGGCTGCGTGCGCCATCTGCGTTTCGACGCGCCCCTGAACGTCATAATGAACGCCCGCACCAGCCAGGGTCTGATCTTCAAGCCCGAAGCAGCCTCCTAGGCCCAGACGCCCCTGTCCGGACAACCGGGCGTCACCCCCCCAGGTTTTCCAACCGAAGATCGAGCTCGCGCGTTTGCCCGGCCCGCGGCCGACCAGGGAGTCGGTCCCCCCCGACGAACGTCCCTGATCCCACTCGGCCTTGCCTGTGACCCGTGGGACGCCGCCGTTTATTGCCCCAGGAATCAAACGGTTCGTCGGTGAACCTCCACGCGTCGACCGGAAGCTTCCGCAACAGATCACTCAGGGTCGCGCCTGGAGTCTCTCCAGTTCACCTGCGTGGAACCACCTGTACCCTGGCGGTCACCTGTTGCCCCTTCTCCATGCCGCCGATCATCACCAGGCCATCGTGAATCGCCAGCAGACCGCGGTGGTCCATCGTCCCGGAAGAATCTTCGGGAACCGTTTCCCACTGCCCTTCCTTCAGATCAAAATCAAACGTATTGGCCGCCGGTTCCGACGGCCGCCCGTCGTATCCGATTCCGTTGTAGTTGTGAGGATTGTCGGTTCCACCCGAAAAGTAGATCCGGTGATCTTTCTCCGACGCGCCCGCTGCAATGCGATAGCGCGCCCCGCCCGGATGCTCGATCATTTTGGTCCATTGAATCTTGGTGACATCCTTGTGATTGATCTTCCCCATCCAACACTCGTCGGACGCAACGTAGCCCAGGGTATCCGCAGCGCTTTTGTGCGCCCCATCGACGTAGATGATCGTATCGTCGAGCAAAGCTCCGGCGTGTCCGAAGACCGGCGTTCCAGTCAGGGGTGTCGCCTGTTCCCAATGGTTGTTCTGGACGTCATAGGCCTGCACGTTGGCAATGGCGTCCTTGCCCGATCTGCCGCCGATCACGTAGATGTAACGGTCGCGATAAGCCACGACCACAGCATCGCTGACGGGAACCGGCAGATCCGAGCCTCGAAACCAGTGATGGGTTGCGGGCGCATACACCGACACGTCGCGCACGGTGATCTCGCCACCCTGTCCGTCGACCGTGACGCCGCCCATCAGAAACACCTGGCCGCGCACGCCCACCGCCGAAGCGGCAATTCGGCCAGCGGGTCCGGGCACCGGACGGAGCGCGGTCCACTGCTTGCTGCCCAAATCCAGGGAGTACGCTTCGTTCGTGATCGCGTCCCAGGTCTTCTTCGGACCGATCCCCATAAAGGAGAACAGCAACTCGTGCCTGCCCGTCCTCAGACTGGCCACGGCGTTGTTGGAGACAGGCGAGGGAAGCGGGGTGAGCGTCGTTTGAGCCGACGATGCCAGGTGAATGCACAAAACAATCGCAGGAATCAGGAGGCGCTGGTTCATATGGGTCATAGGCAAACTGCGAAGCTTACACCTGCAGCCAGCCAATCGGAAAGCGGCTAGTGTGGATCAGAACCACGTCTGACTACGGTAGGTCCGGTATTCATCTCCGAATTTCGCTTCCAGGATCTGGGACTCCTTGCCGGCCCGGACAATCTGCAGCACCAGCAGAACCACAAACAGGACCCACAAGCCGGGCCTCTGGAGGATGAGAAACAGGCCCGCCATCGCTGCCGCGCCAAACACGTAGATCGGGTTCCGGATGCGCGAGTACAAACCATGCGTGACCAGTTTTTTGGCCTGCGCTGTCACTGAAAACGACCGTCCCAACTGGAAGCGCGCCAGCGACAACAACCCGACGCCCACCACCAGCAGCACGGACCCGACGACGCGCGGAAGATTCCAGGACCCGGGCCAGAGGCCGATGAAAGCAAGCAATACCGCGCTCATCACCACCTGCGAAACGATGTACAGCGAAAACTTCCAATCGCTCATCGCACCACCTATTCCACCAGCCCTTGCCGCACGCCGTGAATAAAGTCGGTGTAAGCCGGCACAAAACCAGCCTGCCGGAGGTCCGCGGCAATCTGGCCCCGATGATAGGCCGAGTGCATGAAGACATGGGTCAGCACATCCCGCACCCGACTGGCCCAGGCTTCCCCCTTGCTGTTCTTGTACTGGATCTCCTGCTCCAGAAAGTTTTCGCCCCGCTGCGCAAGATAGCCCTTCCACGCAGCCGACAGTTGCCTCGCCTCGTCCTCACATTGCTCCAGGCTGAGTTCCGGCCATACCGGATAGCGCGGCTGCTGTGGCAAGAGGCGCGCCAGCCACAGATGTTCCGCCGCTACGATGTGTGCCATCCATCTTTGAGAGCGTGCCGGTGGCGTCCCTGTAGCGCGCAAGAACGATACCGCCTCGCGATTCGCCCAGCTGTCATAGCTTGCCAGTTGCAGGTAATGTTGCAGCAGATCCATGAGGGTCCCCGGAGTAAATTCTAATCTGAACCATGGCCGAAGGTCTCAAGGTCAGCAAGCGCTACCCTCGAGCAAGATTCGCACCGCTGCGGAAAGGAATTGGTGACACCCACGCCAGCCAAATCGATGATGATCCTGATTGCCGGTCCCTACCGCTCCGGCACGAATGACGATCCCGCCTTGATCAAGAAGAACGTCCAGGAAATGGAGGGCTATGCGCTGCCCCTGTTTCGCGCCGGGCACGTCCCGATTCTCGGTGAGTGGCTGGCGCTCCCGCTGGTTGATTTGGCGGGCTCCAGAGCCATCGGCGATGCAGCATTCAACGAGATCTTCCATCCCATTGCCGCTCGTCTCCTCCAAAACTGCGACGCTGTGCTCCGCGTCGGGGGCCCGTCGGCTGGAGCCGATGAAAGGGTCCGGGTCGCCCGGAACCTTGGCCTGAATATCTACAGCAGTCTGGCAGAGATCCCGAAGCCGGACTGATGCGTGTCGGTGCGGTAGCCCGTCAACGCTGGGACGATACAATCGCCGCTCCCCGCTATGCTAGCCTAAGACCCGATGAAGCCGATCCTGACTGTGGCAGCGACCACGCTTCTGGGTGTCGCCGCGATTGCAACGGACAGCCCCAAAGCCGCCCCTCCAGACGTGTATCTGGTGACGGTCGACACGCTGCGGGCCGACCACGTGCACTGCTACGGCGATGAAAAGATCGCAACCCCGGCCATCGACAGTCTCGCCGAAGCGGGCATCCGCTTCTCCCAGGCTTTCACGCCGAGCCCGATCACCAATACCTCCCACACCACGATCCTCACCGGCCTGCTGCCCGGCGTGCACGGGGTCACCGATTTCGGTATCCCGCTCGCGGCATCCCATCCCACCTGGGCGGAACTCCTCTCCAAGCGGGGATATCACAGCGCGGCCTTCATCGGTGCCGTCATTCTCGACAGCAAGTCGCTTGCTCCCGGACTCGATCGCGGATTCGACTTCTATGACAATTTTCCCCAGCATCCCCGGACGAAACAACGCTGGGGGCGGGTCGAACGTCGCGGCACCGAAGTTGTGCAACACGCCGAGTCTTGGCTGACTGCCCATCCCCACGGACCGCATTTCCTTTGGGTGCATCTCTACGATCCGCACGACCCGTATGAACCGCCCGCGCCTTATTCGGCGACCTACAAAGGCCGTCTCTACGATGGTGAGATCGCCTATGCGGACTCGGCACTCGGAAATTTCCTCTCGTACCTGAAAACCCGGGGCTGGTATCAGAACGCGCTCATCATCGTGGTAGGAGATCATGGCGAAGGGCTCGGCGAACATCACGAAGAGACCCATGGAATCTTTCTCTACGACTCGACCACCCATGTTCCCCTGATCGTGAAATTGCCGGGGCAGGCCACCACCAAAAAATTGGTCGAAGCCCAGGTCCGCACCACCGACATCCTGCCGACTGTGCTCGATCTGCTCGGCGTGCCCCCTCCGGCACGCTTGGACGGTGAATCGCTGAAGCCCTACTTCGCCGGCACCGAAACCGCCAGTCGCACCGCTTTGGGAGAAACCGACTACCCTCTGCGCTTTGGCTGGTCCCCCCTGCGATCGGTACGCAGAGGCGGCTTTAAATTCATCGAAGCCCCCCGGCCCGAGCTCTACGACCTGCACGCAGACCCGAGCGAGTCGAACAACGCCTACGCTCCGTGGAACGATCACGTCCAGCAGTCGCGCGCGCTGCTGGCAGACCTGCGCGCGAAGTTGCCGCCGAAGGGAGCTTCCAACGCCACCGTGGGCCAAGGCACGCTCTCCGAACTCCGCGCTCTAGGCTACCTGGGCCCGGCGGACGCCGGCAGTTCCACCCCGGTTCCCGAACCCTCCCTCCTGCCCGATCCGAAGGACAAGATCGAGGAACAGAATCTGCTGCATCGCGCCATGATGGCCACCGACTCCGGGGACACGACCCGGGCCCGAGCGGCCCTGCAAAGCGTTCTTGCGCTGAATCCAAAGTCGCCCGTGGCTCTGCGACAGCTGGGCGAGTTGGAGTTGCAGGCAGGCGAGTATCCCAAGGCGGCCGATCATCTGAAAGCGGCTCGCCAGAGTCGCCCGGACGACGCGACGGTGGCCTACGATCTCGGCCAGGCGCTCGAAAAGACGGGCGACTACGCCGGCGCGCGCGACGCGCTCGAAGCCAGCCTGAAGCTCACGACCGGGCAACTGGCGGCCCGCATCCTGCTGGGTAACGTGTATTTTCAGCTGAACAATCTGGGTGCTGCGGAAGATCAGTTCGAGGCGGCCTTGCTGCTCGAGCCCAAAAACGCCGAGGCCAAAGCTGGCCTGGCCCGTGCGCAAGCGGCAAAGTGAGAGACCAATCCTATCCTCGGGACGCGTTCACGATCTTCTCCACCTGCTGCAAATGGTTCAGATCGTGCCCGGCAAACATCTGCACGATTCGTGCAATGGTCTCCTTGCCGCGCTCCGAGTGCATGCCGTGGTTTTCCCATAGCTTGCGCGGCACGGATTTGAGTAGCGACAGATTGTTTTCCCGAAGCACCCGGAACACCTTCAGCGATCCTTTCGGGTCCCGATCCCGGTACGCAAAGGTTTTCGCCCAGACATCCTGATCAAATCCCAGGATCGGCGTTCCATCACTTCCCAGAATCAACCGCATCCGCCAGCTGGCAACGATTTCCGTGTCCGCAAGATGCGCCAGGATCTCGGCAACCGACCATTTTCCCGGCGCCGGCCGGCGCTTCATGTCCTTCCTGCTCAACTGTTTGATCAGCTTCTGCAGCTTCTTCGCGGTACTTTTCTGGACTCGCAGGGGATCCTTGCCCTCGACGTATCCCTGAATCCGCTTGAAGTACTGCTGCGTCGTTTCCTTCATCGGCAAAACCGCTCCTCATCCTGTCACGGCGTTCGAGTGAACTTCGATTCCGGCCGGGGATGCCCGCCACCAGCCTATTTCTGCGCGACTTTTTCGGCCGAAGTCTCGAAGATCTCGGTCAACACGTGCCCCCGCATCTGTTTGGGCTGCTCGATCCCGTAGAGGTGCAGGATGGTCGGCGTGATGTCGTACACGCTGGCTTCGAAGCCCATCAGCCGCTGGTCATGCTTGATCCCCGGCCCCATGGCAACAAACGATCCCGGTACGTCGTCGCCATCGGCGAAATCATGCTTGGCGATCACCGGGGTTGTTTTTTCGTGGTCCATGTGCGCGTGCGGATCGGTTTCCTCGAATTCGCGCAGAGGCTTGATGCCGTGATCCGAAACGACGAACAGATAGGTGTTTTCGTCAATGTGTTTCAGAACCGATCCCAGCACACCATCGAACGCAATGTACTGGTTGGGAAAAGCGTCGGTGCGCACGGCATTGATCTTCGGGTTGTAGCCGGCGTTGTAGGGAGCGATCGGATAGAGCCAGTGGCCAGTCCGGTCTTCGCAGGATTGCACCACCCACGTAAAGTCGGTCGGGTGGTTCGTCAGAAGATAGTCAAACAGCTTGGTCTGGTCCGCCCGGATGACATCCACCTTCTTCAGCCACGTGTCGATGACTTCCGACTCGTGCCCGCGCAGCTGTTCGGCAGAAGGCATGCGTTCGCAGTCGATGTGGAAGTCGCCCACGTTCTTCAGGAGCTCCGCCTTCAGGGTTGCGGGGTAGACCGCATCCCCGCCCTGCACTTCCGAGAGTTTCGGAGCGCATAACACTCCGTCCTCGCAATCCTTGCCGCGCGTCAACATGCCGCTGATCATGTAACCATTCACCGGCATCACGGGAAAAGTCGCCGGAACATTCGCCATGCCGACCGTCACCCCGTTCTTTGAAAGGTACGACCAGATCGGTTCTTCCTTCAGCATGTTGGTATTGGCGGTGATGCCTCCGACGATAAAACCTGTCACTCCATGCTCTTCCGGTTTGGTACTCGTGAAGATCGTCGAGTAAACGCGCGGGCAGTTGGGCGCCGACACGGTCCGCAGCTTGCCGTAGGTGCCGTTCTTGATGACTTTGGCCAGATTGGGCAGTCTGCCCTGTACCAGGAGCGGACGAAGAACGTCCCACTCCATGCCATTGACGCCGATCACAACCACTTTCGGCTTGGGCTTCGCGCTGCTTTGCCCCTGGCCAAAAACAGACACGGCCATCGTCGAGACCAACGCGAAAACTGCGAGCAACCTGCGACTCACCATGGGAAACCTCAGCGGGAAGATCGCCAAAATTATACACGGGCCGCGGCTTACAGCTTAGGCACGACCCGCTTCAACCCACCTTCGAAAACTGGGTTCGGGCGCGAGCCAAGGATCGACAGCCCTTGGACCACCGACAAAAGCTTTTAACCGTTTATTCACACAAAGTGTTTACAATCTTCAGTTAGCCTTCATGCAACTGCGCTGCCGTAGCTGGCCGCCGGACGTAATATGCCACGAAAAGCCGCTGATCCCGAAAAACTCGCGGGCGCGAGCGCAACGCGCAAGCCGTCTGCGGGCGCAACCTCTGCGAAACCCATACGCCATGCCCCTGGCAAAGCCGACGGCACCCAGGCCGAATTAATGCGCATGACCCTGCGCGCTTGCCTGATCGCTCGGGATGCCACCTTCAACATCCAGGATCTGCTGACCAACTCTTCCCGCATGGCCTTCCTGGCCATCCGCGATTGCGAGAAAGAACTGGACCAGATCGAGCGCACGATCGACGAACAACTTCCCGGCGCCATTACACGGGTCAACGAACGAAAGGCCCGCCAGCTGCTGGCCTGCCTGAAATGCATCACGGATCTCGAACGTATCGGAGATCTGGTGATGGGCGTCGCGCACCGCGTCCAGGCGCGCAGCGGGCAACTCCCTGAAAGCGACGTCCGCTATCTCGTCCAGATGTCCGCCATCGTGCGCAACATGCTGGATGACCTGCATCGCGGCTTCGTTTCTCTCGATTTGGAAACCGCGCGCAAGGTGCTGCGCACCGACGCGGAACTTGATCGAATCTGCCATGCCCTGTTCCAGAGGCACTTGGCCGACAATGTACGCGAGCGGGATTCGCTCGGCTTTGATGTCCTGCTCATGGCCCAGGCCCTCGAACGCGCCGGCGACCATGCCAAAAACCTTGCCGAAGAACTCTACGGCCTCATCGAAGGGCATACCTTGCGTCATTCGCCCAAAAGGACTGCAGCCCAGTAGCTGAATCACCGCGCTCAAAAACGCTTACCGCAAAATCCGGGGACGCGGGCTCGGCCCCGTGGCCCCCGGATTGCACTGCGCGTATCTCGCCCAGAAATTAACCATTCGTTAACAAGCGGGCAACAATCGCGAAACATTCCTCACCTACATTGCATGGTGAGGGTCTGCTGCCGCCGGCTACAGGCTCATCCGCGCGGGTTGGAGAATCAGCGGCGAACGATGCAGACGTCAATCGACATTCCCGAGTTCCCCGTTCTTCCGGGCGCGAGTCGGCACCGCATTTTCATCGTTGAAGACGACGAAGACATCGCCCGTCTGATCCGCCACAATTTGCTGGCCGCCGGCTACGAAGTGCAAGCCTTCCTGAGCGGAGCTACCGTCGTCCCCAGTGCGCTGCGAGAGCCACCCTCCCTGTTCCTGCTCGACGTGATGCTTCCCGGCACCGATGGCTTCGACCTCTGCCGCCAGATTCGCCAAAACGAGAAGTTGGCAAAAACCCCTATCATCTTCCTTACCGCCAAGAGCGACGAATCCGACCGGGTCAAGGGTCTGGAACTGGGCGGAGACGACTACATCACCAAACCATTCAGTCCACGCGAACTGGTCGCCCGCGTGCGAACCGTGTTGCGCACCATCCGGGAAATGCCTCCACCGGAAACCCTCAAGCTCGGGGACCTCGAGATCGATGCCTCCTCGATGACGGTCAAGGTCGAGGGCCGTACTGTCCTGACGACCGTGCGCGAATTTCGTTTGCTGGAGTACATGGCCACCCATCGAGGACGCGTCTTCACACGCGACCAGTTACTCGATGCTGTGTGGAAAGAAACCGCCTTCGTGACCCCGCGTTCGGTTGACGTCTACGTTCGGCGCTTGCGCGAAAAGATCGAGAGCGACCCCCGCCACCCTCGCTACTTGAAAACGTTGCGCGGCATCGGCTACCGCCTGGAAAGCCCGAAGTAGAGCCCGGTTGTGAATCCTGATGACTGAGCGAGCTTTGCTATAATTTCCTTTGCCCAGGGGCGCTATCGTCTAGGGGTTAGGACGGAAGATTCTCAATCAGTCGAAATGACACGAAATGACAGTGATTTGTAGTGTTTTCAATAGTTTGATGTTAGGCTAGATTAGGCAAAGGAGCCCAACTTAGGTCTCCATGGTGACAATCATGGTGACAATTTGAGGGCCCCAGCTCATGGGCCAGAACAAGCTGTTGGTCGAGACATCGGTTGCCTGCAAGGTCGGCACTTGGGACCTGCCGGAATCGGAATGGGATGCCGTTG
>Ga0137360_10000112_pt1 | contig 46277 bp, 45 predicted proteins | sample Mad1_60_16metaG_FD_104924 | JGI IMG/M metagenome (GOLD analysis project Ga0137360, IMG submission 104924) | Vadose zone soil microbial communities from Angelo Coast Range Reserve, California, USA - Mad1_60_16 metaG | ecosystem: Environmental > Terrestrial > Soil > Vadose zone | place: USA... | reverse complement strand
TCGACGAGCTCGGTGTCGAGCAGGCGGTGATCGTGGGACATGACTGGGGCGCTCCGGTGGCGTGGACGTCCGCGCTTCTGCGCCCGGACCGCTTCAAGGCGGTCGCCGCGCTCAGCGTGCCCTATCTGCCTCGGGGTGAGGTCCGGCCCACGGAGGCACTCCGATTCCTCGCCGGCGACACCTTCATGTACATGCTCTACTTCCAGACTCCGGGGGTCGCGGAGGCGGAGCTCGAACAGGATGTGCGGTCCACCATCCGGCGGGTGCTCTACTGGGCGTCGGGAGACGCGCCCGGCCGGCCCACCAAGCCGAAGACGGCCAAGTTTCTCGATCTGATGGACAACCCGCAGACCCTCCCGCCCTGGCTGAGCGAAGCCGACGTGGATGTCTACGCCCGCGAGTTCGCGCGCACCGGCTTCACCGGTGGTCTCAATTGGTACCGCAATCTCGACCGCACCTGGGAGCTCATGGGCGCGCACGCGAAGGCGAAGATCACCCAGCCCGCTCTCTTCATCGGCGGCGACCGTGACCTCGTCGTCGTCTCACGGAAGGCGGCCGTCGATCATCTGTCCCAGAGCGTGCCGAATCTCCGGAAGCTCGTCATCCTGCCCGGTTGCGGGCACTGGACACAGCAGGAGCGGCCCGAGGCGGTCAACACGGAGCTGATCACGTTCCTGCAGAGCCTGGAGGGGCACTGACATGGAGAGCATTGCGCGCAGGGATTTTCTGGGCGGCGCCGTCGGCCTGATGGCCGCGGCGGCCGCAGGGGGGTGCACGGCCATGGCCGGTTCCACGATGAGCTCGCCCACCGCGTCCGTGCCGAAGTTCGCGTATGTCGGCTCCTACACGAGCAAGGAGCGCAACGGCCACGGCGAGGGGATCAACGTCTACCAGATCGACGCGGGCACGGGCAACTGGACCCACGTGCAGCTCCTGAAGGGCGTCGTGAATCCCTCGTTCCTCACCTTCGATCGCCAGAAGCGCACGCTCTACTCTGCGCACGGGGATGGAGGGGAGGCGACGTCGTATCGCGTCGACACGGCCACCGGCCAGATCACCCCGCTGAACGCGCAGGCGACCAATGGCAAGAACGGCGTCAGCCTCGCCGTCGACGCCACCAACCGCTTCCTCGTCCTCGCGAACTACAGCTCGGGCACGGTGAGTGTGCTGCCCATCAACCCGGATGGCTCGCTCGCGCCCCTCACCGATCTGTACACCCTGCCGGGCAAGCCCGGGCCGCATCGGGCCGAGCAGGCGAGCTCGCATCCCCACGACGTCGTGTTCGATCCGCGCCTCCGCTTCATCGTCGTTCCCGACAAGGGCCTCGACGCGGACTTCGTGTTCAGGCTCGACACGGCCACGGGCAAGCTCGTGGCGGCCGAGACAGCTTCAGTGCTCAGCCGGCCGGGAGCGGGGCCGCGCCATGCCGCATTCCACCCGACGGCGCCGTACGCCTATGTCATCAACGAGCTCGATTCCACCATCACCACGTTCCGCTACGATCCGGAGCGCGGCGGGCTCACCCCGCTCCAGGTGATCACCACTTTGCCCCCCGCCTTCACGGGGAACAGCACGACCTCGGAGATCGCGGTCAGCTCGTCCGGGCGCTTCGTCTACGGATCGAACCGTGGCCACGACAGCCTCGCCATATTCGCGATCGACGGGGCCACCGGCGTGCTTTCGACCGTGGGCTGGGAGTCGACGCAGGGCAAGACGCCCCGCTTCTTCGCCATCGAGCCGTCCGGGACGTTTCTCTACGCGGCGAACCAGGACAGCGACACCATCGTCACCTTCCGTGTGGACCAGGCGACGGGCAAGCTCGTTCCCACCGGCCAAGTGGTGAAGGCGGGGAGTCCCTGTACCATCGTCTTCCGGTGAGGCGCCCGATGTCTCTTCGCTCGCTGATGGAGGAACGGCTCCCCGTCACCGCGCCTCTCGTCCTGAACCCGCTGATGGCCAAGATGGTGGAGGCGATGGGTTTCCCCGCCGGCTATCTCGGGGGCGGCGCCACCGGCTACCAGAAGGTCTCCCTCGAGGCCAATCTCAACGTGACGGAGATGTGCCAGGCCGCGGTGGACATTCACGCCGTCTCGTCGCTGCCCCTGATCCTGGACGGTGCCTGCGGCTACGGCGATCCCATGCACATGCACCGCACCATCGGCATGAGCGAGGCGGCCGGCTTCGAAGCCATCGAGATCGAGGACCAGCTCGTCCCGAAGCGGGCCCACCACCACATCGGCATCGAGCACATGATTCCCCTGAAACTGATGGTGGCCAAAGTGAGGGAGGCGGTGGCGGCCCGCCGCCACCCGGACTTCCTCATCATCGCGCGCACCAATGCCATGCGGGCGAGCACCATGGACGATGCGCTCCGCCGCGGCGAAGCCTACAAGAAGGCCGGGGCCGACGTCGTGCTGCTCTCGATGGCGCACAAGCCCGAACAGCTCCGAGCCATTGCCGACCGGCTGGGCGGGCCGCTCATGTATCTCACGGGCCGCAACGGGCTGGCCGGCCTCGGCATGAGCCTGGCCAATCTGGGCGGGCTGGGCTTCAAGATCGTGGCCGATCCGTCCACCCCGCTCCTCGCCGCCTTCGCGGCCTGGCAGAAGGTCTACGCGCATCTTGCCGACGGCTTCGGCATCAAGAGCAAAGGGGCGCCCGACTGGGCTCCCACGGAGAAGGCGATGCTGTCGGCCATCGACCTGGAGAAGCTCCTCGCCGTCGAGCGCGCGACTGTCGAGAAGGGGAAGAGATAGCTCGCGGATCGTTCCCTCACCAGAACGTCATCGTCGACTCGAGCGACACGGTGGCGCTGACGCCCCTCGATTCTTCTCCTGCGCACTCGGAGCTCGGCGGAGTGCGCCTCATCATTTGATGCCACGCTCAGAGCCGGAGAGCTGGCAGCGCAATGTGTGGGCGCTCTCCCTCATTGTCTTTACCGCGTTCGTGGGCTTCCAGTTCTTCTCTCCGTTCCTGCCCCTCTATGTGAAGGAGCTGGGCGTTACCGATCCTGGCGAGATCGCCGTGTGGTCCGGCGTGCTCATGGCGGTCACCCCGGGCCTGGCGGGACTGCTGGGACCGTTGTGGGGCAGGCTGGCCGACCGCGTCGGCCGCAAGCTCATGATGGTGCGGTCGCTGGCCGGGTTCATCGTGACCATCGCGGCCATGGGGCTCGTCACTTCCGTCCCGCAGCTGTTGGTGGCGCGCCTGGTCCAGGGGATCTTCGCGGGCTTCTCCGTGATGGCCATGGCGCTGGCCAGCGTGTCGTGTCCCCGCGACAAGGTGCCGGTGGCGGTGGGAAGAGTCCAGGCGGCCCAGCTCTTGAGCGCAGCCGTGGGGCCCGCGGCGGGCGGCTACGTCGCCTCGCACTTCGGGATACGCTACGCCTTTTTCGTCACCGCGGGACTCTGCGCGGTGTCGCTCATCGGACTCATGGTGCTCTTCAAGGAGGAGCGGCCGGGGGAGGCGACCCAGCGTGCGTCGCCCCTGCATTTCCGTGAAGTCTTCCGCCTGCCCCACTTCGCGATGGTCTTGGGCCTGCTCCTGATCGCCCAGTTCATCGACCGCGGGCTCGCCCTGCTCGTGCCGCTCAAGGTCGCGCATCTGCCCGGCGTGGAGCGCATAGCCGCGGTCTCCGGCATCATCATCTCGGTCTCGGCCGTGTGCGGCACGATCTCGGCGAGCGTGGCCGGGCGCCTCGCCCAAACGTGGCCGATCGGCCGGCTGCTCCTCATCAGCTGCTTCGTTGGCGGCGTTCCGTGCGCGCTCATGGCCGCGACCAACTCGTGGGTCTGGCTGCTCGTCCTGCGCTGTCTCGTCGGCTTCTCCCTGGGCGGCGCCTTGACCCTGGCGTATTCGCTCGGCGGTCACCTGGCGCCCAGCGACAATCGCGGCGCCGCCTTCGGCTGGCTCGCCCTCGGCGTCCAGTTCGCGTCGGCGGCGAGCCCGGTGGCCACGGGCGGCCTGGCTGCCCTGAGCCTTTCCGGCGCCTTTCTCTTCGACGGCGCCCTCGCGTGGGCCGCCGCCGCGCTCCTGCTCTTGGCGGCCCGCGATCTGGTCCACCGTCGCCTCTAGCATGTCGCGCGCCTTCGCCGTCCTCGCCCTTGTGATGTTCCTGGCCGCGCCGGCTCCCGCCGGAACGGAGCCAAAAGGGAACGTCTATCGCATCGGCTACCTGACTCTCTGGTACAGCACCTCGGATCCGGCCCAGCGTCTGGCCCTCGTCGAGGGACTGCGCGTGCGCGGATACCGGGAAGGGGACCGGATCGTGTTCGAGAGCCGCTACGCGGAGGGCAAGATCGAGCGGCTCCCGGAGCTGGCGGGCGAGTTGGTGCGGCGCGGAGTCGATGTCATCGTTGCCGTGTCCACGCCCGCGGGACTGGCTGCCCGGCAGGCCACCTCGACCATCCCCATCGTGGTCGCGGGGAGCGGTGACATGGTCGACTCCGGCCTCGTCGCCAATACGAACCGGCCGGGTGGCAATGTCACGGGCGTCCAGTTTCTCAGGCGCGAGCTGGCCACGAGGCAGCTGGAGATTCTCAGGCAGATCGCGCCCGGCGCGACGCGGTTCGCCTATCTCGGCAATCCCGACATTCCGTCCGACGTGTCCTTCTTCCGCGTCCTCGAGGGGCGGGCCCAATCGTCGGGCGCGACCATTCGCTTCGTCCACGCGAAGGTCGAGTACGACTACAAGCTCGCCTTCGCCACCATGATCGAGGGTCATGTGGAGGCCCTCATCGTCGGAGCCAGCGTGACCCAGTTCGACGCGTCCAAGAACGTGGTGCGCGTGGTGTCGCAGAATCGGCTTCCCGCCATGTATCCGGGGCGCCAGTTCGTGGAAGCGGGCGGCCTCGTCTCGTATTTCGCGAATCCGTCCGATCAGGGGCGTCACGTGGCCGCCTACGTGGACAAGATTCTCAAGGGCGCCAAGGCCGGCGATCTGCCCGTCGAGCAGTACACGAGGTACGAGCTCGCCATCAACCTCCGGGTCGCCAAGGCGCTCTTCCTGACCGTCCCCTCGGCGCTCCTGAAGGAGGCGGCCGACGTGTTTCGGTAGATTGCGCCCGCCTCCGCTGCTAAGCTAGCCGCGTCATGGACGGTGAACGCGGGCCGGCTGTGTCGGAGGTCCCGTCTGGCGCGGCGGGGCGCCTGACCCATTTCGTCCGCACCCACCTCACCCTGCCCCGCACCCACTCGATCATCGGCATCATCGCCGGCTGCATCTCGATCAGTCTCGGCCTCTATTCCTATCTCCACCTCGCCAAGCCCGCGGTGCCCGTGGTGGGCGACCTCGTCGCCGTCGTGCAGGACGCGCGAACGGGCAAACCGGTCACCGATGCGACGGTGGAGATCCTGACCCTGAAGGACGCGGTGGTGACCACGCTTGCCCCGGGTACCGGTGGACAGGCGCGGGGCAAGCTCAAGGAAGGGACCTACCGCCTGCCCGTGACCCATCCGCGCTTCATTGCCGAAACGCGTCAGGTCCAGGTGGTGGCGGGTCAGACGTCAGAAGTGCACCTGCGGCTCGTCCCCCCCCCCCGCCGTCCAGGGCCGGCCCCGTCGACGAGGCGGTGGGTGCGGTCAAGAAGATCTTCAAGTAACGAGGTCGAACGCCTCCGCGAAGCGCCGATAGGCCTCCAGCGGGTCGCCGTACTTCCGGTGGCCGGCGGTGTGCTTGGCTGACGCGAGGAGCAGCCGGTCGCGGTCCTCGGCCGTACTGTGGGCGTAGTCCTCGAGCAGACAGACCCCCAGCTCCTGATTGTGCGGATCATTCCCCATCTTGGCCGCGGCGGTCGCCAGCTCCTCCACGAGAGCCCCGCGATCGTGCCCGGCCTTCAGGTAGGCGGCGGTCCAGTTGACCGCCTCGCCCGCCCGCAGAGCGAGGAGCGCCTCGTCGAGCTGGCTGAGCATCTGATCCTGCGACATGGTCTCGGCGCCTTTCGGCGTCGCGATCTTGTCCGCGCCGTTGTCCGGCGTGTGCCGCTGGTGATGAGAGGCGCGCGTGACGAAGGCGGCGGCCACGAAGAGGAGCTTGAGCCGGTGGGAATGCTGGAAGGTGTCGAAGAACCACCGGACGTTGTTGCAGTACTCGTAGCTGTGCTGGGCCATGGAGAAGTTGTTGGGCTCGCCCGTCTCGAGGATGACCTGGGCCGAGGCGACCTGTACGGTGTCGATGATCTGGCGCAGCCCCTTGCCCGCTTTCACGAGGGCCACGATCAGATCGATATACGCCGGCTCCTCGCCGCTCAGGATGGCCTCGATCAGGGCGAGCGACTCCACGGGACTGAGCGCACCCTCGTTGCCGAGGAAATCCTCATCGCGTCCGTCAAGGAGATTCTGCACGACCAGACAGCCCATCTCGTAGGTCGAGTGCCACCGGGGCCCCACCGCCATGTCGGGAACGCCCGCGTAGAGGATGCTCCGCGCATTCGGCCAGCCCACGGCCTGGGCGAGCTGCACGGTGGCGCGGGCGCGGTAGGACTTGTGACCCGTGGTGTAGGAGCGGTTGTGGAGCATGCGATCCTGCACGTCGATCAGTCCGGCGAAGACGAGATGAGCGAGGAGCTGGGTGCGCCGGATGGGGTCGGCGAGCGCTTCCTCCCACAGGCCCAGGAAGACGCGATAGGCGTTCACCACTTCGCCGCGCTGCACGAGGGTGAGCCACGCGTTGAGCTTTTCCGGAAATGTTCCCAGGATGGCCAGAGGCTCTTGATCGGCCCAGTGGACTTCCGGGAGCGGCGGCTTGCCTTCGAACTTGAGCTCGTAGAGCCGCACGTAGTGACCCGGCATCTTGCCCAGCAGCTGGTTCCAGGGATCGAGGCCGGTGGGGAGATACCAGATGGTCTGCGCCAGGGGCAGATAGGCGAGCTCGGGTCGGATCATCTTCATCAGGTCCATGCTCGCGCGGGAGCTGAGCAGGCAATGGTCGTTGTTCACGAAGCGGACGATGCCGTCGTCGAGGCGCTGATGGTAGGGCACGTGCGTGTACGGAGCGTGGATGCGCACGATCTCGCCGAGGAGCTCCGGGAGCGGCCGTCCCGCGCGCACGAGGTCATAGAAGATCTGGCTGGATGCCCGCTGGTCTCGCTCCAGGATCTTTTCTTCCAGCCGGGCATAGGAGCCTGCAATCTCGGGCTTGCTATCGACGGAGATGGCCATGTTGGATCCCCTCTTTGGGGTGCGCCGCGTCTCTACCCACTTCTCGGTGGCGAGACTGTGTCACGGCCCTCCTGCCGTGTCAAACGCGGCGCGGCCGCTCAGCGATGGAAAAACTGCCGCATCCTGTTGTTCCGTCCTTCGCGGTCGATGTCCGGATCGGCCCACGAAATGACGGCCCGGTAACTGGTGGGCTGATCGCCCTGTTGCACGACGAGGTACACGAGATCGGGGTTCAGGGCATTGGGGCTGAGCCCGACCACCGCGCCGATGCCCTGGCCGAGATCGAGGCCCTTGCCTACCCACTTGTCCCAGGTGTTGCCCTGCGTCTCGGAGAACGAGATGAGCGGCTGAGGCATTTGCATGACGGCGAGGCGGCCGCTCCCCCCCGTGAAGACATAGGGCGGATAGAGACGGACGGGCCGGACGCCGCTTTCGAGCGTCACATATTGAACGGATTGCGGGCGATTGTTGCCGGTGGCCTTGATGAGCCAGATACTCCGCTCGCCGGGCTTGCCCTCCCAGCGCACCTCGTCCCAGCGTCCCGCGTCGACCCCGCCGCGGAGAATGTCCGCGTGAATTCCCACGCCCGACCAGGCGCGGGCGATGCTGTCCGGCACGCCGGTGAGCGGACGTCCCACAGGCATATCTCCCCACCCTATGCCGCCCGTGCTGATCGCCGTCTCCAGTCTCTGCAGGCCCTGGCCTGACGCGCCGTAGGTCAGCTCATTGGCGGCGATGAAGGAGGTCAGGGACGTGTCGAAGACGCTGGCCACGAGGAGCCGGTACTCCACGGCTTGAGCCGGATGACCGAGGAGCAACAGGCCAATCAACCCTGTCCCGATCCATGCGAAGCGATTCCGGCGCCTCATGTCTGGCCTCCCGAATGACGATGGTGGCTTCGGACTGCATCGTAACGCCATCGGCACGAAAGCGGTAGTCTTGACCCCTTGTGGGCGGCCGACTAAGCTCACAGGACAGAAAAGAGGAGGGGGCATGAAGTGCTCGTCGTGTCAGCTGGACAATCCGCCCGGGGCGAGATTCTGCGCTGAATGCGCCACCCCCCTCACCTCCGTGTGCGTAGCCTGCGGGGCAGCGAATCCGGCGGACAACAAGTTCTGCGGGCAGTGCGCCGCTTCCCTCCGCGCCACTCCGCCCGCGAGGTTCTCCGCGCCCAACACCTACACGCCGAAGCATCTGGCCGAGAAGATCCTCACCTCGCAGGGCGTGCGGGAAGGGGAGCGCAAGACGGTCACCGTCCTCTTCGCCGATCACAAGGGCTCCATGGAGCGCCTGCTCGAGCGCGATCCGGAAGAGACGCGCGAGCTCCTCGACCCCGTGCTCGAGCTCATGATGGAGGCCGTGCATCGCTACGAGGGGACCGTCAATCAAGTGATGGGCGACGGCATCATGGCGCTCTTCGGCGCGCCCCTCGCCCACGAGGATCATGCGGTGCGGGCGTCCTACGCCGCGCTCAGAATGCACGAGGCGGTGGCCCAATACGCGGAAGGGTTGCGGCGGGTTCATGGGGCGGACGTGCAGATCCGCGTCGGCATGAACTCCGGGGAAGTGGTGGTGCGGTCGATCGGACGAGATCTCCACATGGATTACTCCGCGGTCGGGCACACCACGCACCTGGCCGGCCGCATGCAGCAGCTCGCCCGTCCCGGAACCACTCTCTTGACCGAGGCGACCCTGACGAGCGCCGAAGGCTACATCGAGGTGAAGGCGCTCGGGCCCACGCCGATCAGAGGGCTGGCCGAGCCCATTCCGATCTTCGAGATGGTGGGCGCCCGCTCCGCCCGCACGAGGCTTCACGCCTCGATGGCGCGCGGCCTCACCCGCTTCGTCGGTCGCGCCGCCGAGCTCGATGAGCTGCGCCGGGCGTGCGATCAGGCGGGGGCCGGTCGCGGCCAGCTCGTGGCGGTGGTGGGGGAGCCGGGCGTCGGCAAGTCCCGGCTCTTCTACGAGTTCATCCGCTCGCATCGGACGGCGGGCTGGCTCATCCTCGAGGCGACGTCGGTCTCCTACGGCAAGACCTCCCCCTACCTTCCCCTCGTCGATCTTCTCAAGAGCTACTTCAAGCTCTCCGACCGGGAGGAGACGCGTGACATACGCGCCAAGGTCACCGGCGTCGTCATCACGCTCGACGAAGGGCTCAAGGACACCATCCCGCCGCTCCTGTGGCTCCTCGACGCGCTTCCCGCGGGGCACGAGTTCATGACGCTCGATCTCGGCCGGCGGCGCGAGCAGGCGGCCGACGCCGTCCGCCTCGTGCTGCTCCGGGAAAGCCGCGATCAACCCCTCCTCCTCGTCTTCGAGGACCTGCACTGGATCGACGCGGAGACGCAGACGCTCCTCGACGTCCTCGTGGAGAGCCTTCCCACCGCCTCTGCCCTCCTCGCCGTGAACTATCGCCCCGAGTACCAGCACAGCTGGGCGGGCAAGACCTACTACCGGCAGCTCCGCATCGACGCGCTCCCGCGCGCCTCCGCGGAAGCGCTGCTCGCGCCCCTCCTCGGCGATCACGAAGAGCTCCGGCCTCTCCAGCGCCTGCTCATCGAGCGCACGGAAGGCAACCCCCTGTTCCTCGAGGAGAGCGTGCGGTCGCTCGTGGAGACCGAGGTGCTGGTAGGGGAGCCCGGCGCGTATCGCCTCGGCAAGGATCCCATCGCCATACAGGTGCCCGCCACCGTGCAGGCGATCCTCGCCGCCCGGATCGACCGCCTCGCCCCCGAGGACAAGCAGCTTCTCCAGATGGCGTCGGTCATCGGGAAGGACATGCCGTGGGCCGTGCTCCTCGAGATCACCGGACAGCCGGAGGACGAGCTCCGGCATGGCCTCGCGCGCCTGCAGGCCGCCGAGTTCGTCTACGAGGCCCGACTCTTCCCGGCCCCCGAGTACACCTTCAAGCACGCGCTCACCCATGAAGTCGCCTACGGCAGCATGCTCCAGGAGCGGCGGCGCGCCATTCACGCCCGGCTCGTCCGCGTCATCGAGCGACTGTACGCGGATCGGCTATGGGAGCACGTCGATCGCCTTGCCCATCACGCTTTCCGCGGCGAAGTGTGGGAGAAGGCGCTGCACTATCTCCGCCAGACGGGGATGACCACCTCTCCCGCGAACATCGATGCCCTGTTCGGCGGACCCGAGAGTCCGGGGTATCTCTGGATTCGCGGGGAGCACGACCGCGCTCTCACCGTGGCCCTCCGCGATCGGGCGGTGGCGGCGAGCTTCGGGAGCTTCGGTGACACGGTGCGGACGAACTACCGCCTCGGGCAGATCTACTACTCGCTCGGCGACTACTCGAGCGCGGCGGAAGCCCTCAAGCGCAACGTGGAGCTGCTCGAAGGCGATCTCCGGCGCGAGCACTTCGGACTGGCGGGCCTCCCCGCGGTGCTGTCCGGCTCGTGGCTGGCCCTCTGTCTGGCCGAGCTGGGCCGCTTCGACGAGGCGGACCCGTATGCGCAGGAAGCGGCCGACTTTGCCCAGGCCGAGGATCATGCCTTCAGCCTGGTCGTGGCCAATGTGGGGACGGCCATGGTCGACATGCTGCGAGGCGATCACGTGAAGGCGACCGCTCCGCTCGAGCGCGGCCTCGTCATCGAACGGCTCTCTGATATCCCCTTGCTCTTTCCCGCCGTCGCCGCGCCCCTGGGCCTCGCCTATGCGCTCGCCGGGCGCCACGCCGAGGCCATTCGCCTGCTCGAGGAAGCCGTCGAGCGGACGGAAGCCATGGAGCTCGCGGCCAACCACGCGCTCCGGCTCGCCTGGCTTGGCCGGGCCCATGCCCTCGCGGGGAATCCGGATATCGGACGGCGACGCGGCCTGAAAGCGCTCGAGACGGCGAGGCGACGCGGGGAGCGGGGGCACGAGGCTTATGCCTTGCAGCTGCTCGGAGACCTCGCCGTCCTTGGCCCGGCCCCCGACCTCGAGATGGCCACCGAGTATTACCGCGCGGGCTTGACCCTCGCCGAGACGCTCGGGATGCGGCCGCTGGCCAGCGCGCTGTCTACGTCCCTTCCTTCACCTCGATGATCTCGTCGGCCATCATGCCGTGCGCCTCGCGATGTACGGCCTCCGCCGCCTCCCGGCTTGGGGCCTCCACGAGACAGAAGACCTTGCCGTTGCCCTCGTCGAACCAGTAGCGCAGATACTTGACGCCGTGCTTTTGCTGAATCTCCAGGTCCTTCCTATGGGTGTCCGCAGCGACGTCGGCCGTCAAGCCTTCGATCTTGGTGTGCACGTCGAGATAGAGCGGCATGTCTCAAAGCTCCTTTCGAGCCATCGAGCGCGTGAGGGCGAGCGAGGTCCCCTTCTTCACGCCGGCGGCGGCCCCGTCGCGCGCGAGTGATTACTGTGCCCGTCCCCGCGTCATCGTGTCAAGGGGTGGCCCCCGAGACTTCTCGCCAGACGCGGCGCGCGATTTTGCGCTAGGCTGTCCGCAGGAGGTGACCCATGAAGAACGTGGAGATGACCATCACAGGAAACATCCTGACCATCACCGTGGACCTGACGAAGGAATTCGGACCATCGTCGTCCGGCAAGACCACCATCATCGCCTCGACCGAAGGAAACGTCACCGTACCCGACCGTGAGGAAAAAGTCGGGCTCAACGTCTACCGCAAGAAGTAGACAGGGAGGACATGACCCCATGGCTACCGCCACCAAGGTTGCACTGGTCACCGGCGCGGGAACGGGCATCGGCAAGCATTCCGCGCTTGCCCTCATGCGCGAAGGCTACGCCGTCGTTCTCGCCGGGCGCCGCAAGGATCTCCTCGAGGCCACGGCGGCCGAAGGCAAAGCCACCGGTTCTCCCTCGCTCGTAGTGCCCACGGACGTGGGCGACCCGGAGTCCATTCGCGCCCTCTTTGCCAAGACCAAGGACACCTTCGGCCGGCTCGATCTCCTCTTCAATAACGCGGGCATCGGCGCGCCTCCCGTGCCCATGGAAGAGCTGCCCTTCGAGAAGTGGAAGGCGGTGGTGGACACCAATCTGACCGGCTCCTTCGTCTGCACCCAGGAAGCGATCAAGATCATGAAGAGCCAGCAGCCGCGCGGCGGGCGCATCATCAACAATGGCTCCATCTCGGCGCACGCACCGCGTCCCTATTCCGTCGCCTACACGGCGACCAAGCACGCCATCACCGGGCTGACCAAGTCCACCTCGCTCGACGGGCGGAAATACGACATCGCGTGCGGCCAGATCGACGTGGGCAATGCCGCCACGGAGATGACGGAGCGGATGAAGAAGGGCGTGCCGCAGGCGAACGGAACAGTGGAGGTGGAGCCGACCATGGACGTGCAGAACGTCGCGCGGGCCGTCGTCTACATGGCCAGCCTTCCTCTCGACGCCAACGTGCAGTTCCTCACCGTCATGGCGACCAAGATGCCGTTCGTCGGCCGCGGGTAGCGGTCGGGACGTCGCGAGGCAGGAGAAGCGCTCCCTGAGCATGCCGCCCCTTTGGGCGCATGCTCAGCGAGAGGGCAGTCGCGCGAATTCGCGCGCACGCAAGTGGTCAAGTCTTCACGCATGTTGCATGGCACACCTGTTGCACCGGTCCCCCTGAGTGCCTTCCACGCATTGCCGTCGCTGACCGCCGTCACGGCAATTTCATCACCACGCAATGAGAGGGAGCGCACGATGTAGGCAGCTGCACCGTACTCACGAGGGGAGGACTCGCGATGATCGACTGGTGGTCCGAGACCGAGCACGCCGTCGTCGAGTGTCTGGCTACTGCCGGACCGATGAGCCCACAGGATCTCGCGCGCCGCGTCGGCATCTCCGAAGGGGAGGCGATCGCTTTCGTGTGCATGCTCGTGCGCGAGCAGAAGGTCGCCATACAGCTCGTGGGATTGACCGCGGCGCCACCGAGCCGCCCCGCCCGCGGCGCGGGGCGTCAGCGCGAGAAGACCCCCGCGGTGCCCGCGCCCGCCTACGCGGGCGGGCACTGACGCGTGGCGCGGCGGCTCGCGCTCATCGCCCATGACAACAAGAAGGTAGATCTCGTAGCATGGGCGACCTTCAACCGGACGACGCTGGCCGAGTTCGATCTGATGGCCACCCGGCACACCGCCCGGCTCGTGCGGGACAAGGTGGGTCTGGAGGCCGAGGAGCTCTTGAGCGGGCCGGAGGGGGGCGACGCGCAGATCGCGGCGCGGGTGGCCACGGGGGCTGTCGACGTCGTCTTCTTCTTCGTGGATCCCCTGTGGTCGCAGCCCCACGACCCGGACATCCGGGCCCTCCTGCGTGTCTGCAACGTCCACAACGTCCTGCTCGCCACGAATCTCAAGACGGCGGATCTGATCATCACCGCCCTCGCCCCACGCGTGGCGTTGGGCGACGGCGCGGAGGAAGCCGCCTGAGATCGGGGCTCAGCTCCGCTCGGCGATCTCCCGCATCTTCATGAACGCGATGATGCGCCGCCGATTCGCCTCCGGCATGGTGGCGAAATCGACCTGGGCGATCGAGGAGCCGAACGCCTCGTAGGCCGGGATGTCGGCGTCGGCGAGGGGATCGAGGTACTTCTTCCGCGTGAACGCCGCCTCGATGTAGGGCGCCAGCTCTTCCGCCTTCTCGGCGAGCCGCTTGGCCTCGTGCTCTTTGAACTCCGGCATGACGTCCTTGGCGAAGAGCTCGAGGGACTCGCAGATGTGCTCGTGCTGATTCTTCCCGCCCTGCTGGATGAACACCGTCTGGTCGACCCCGGAGGCCTGGAACTTCAGGAGCGACTCCCGGAGCTGGGCGGGAGTGCCGATGCAGCCGGTGCCGCCGCCCAGCACGTCCAGATCCAGCTCCGCGCGCACCGCCTCGAACTTCTTCCAGATATTGGTGCGGCCGGGCGTGTGCTTGCCGAAGGCGTAGTGGTGACCCAGCGCGAACTGGAAGAAGCGGAAGCCGTCGATGCCACGGCGCATGGCTTCCTCGGCGTCCTGGTGGCACGAGAAACCCGTGACCATGGCGATGTTGGGGTTGACGGCGTGTCCGATAGGCACGCATTCCCTCTTGAACGTCTCGTAGTAGTCGGAGACCCAGTGGCGCGCCTCGTCGGGATCGATGAAGGCGAAGGTCAGCGCACCGATGCCGAGCTGGGCGGCGAGGTGAATGGTCTCGCGATTCGAGCAGGCCACCCACAGCGGCGGGTGCGGCTTCTGCACCGGCTTGGGCATGACGTTGCGGACGGGCATGGAGAAGTATTTGCCCTGGAAGCCGGGGTAGGGGTCCATCACCATCATGTTCGCGACCTGCTCGACGGTTTCCCGCCACATGGCCCGGCGCTCCGCGGGCGTGATCCCGAAGCCTTCCAGCTCGGCGCGTGAGGCCGACTCGCCCGTGCCGAAATCCACGCGTCCCTTGGAGACGAGGTCCAGGGTGGCGATGCGCTCGGCGATTCGCGCGGGGTGGTTGTAGCCCGGCGGCATGAGCACGATGCCGTGGCCGAGCCTGATCTGCTTGGTGCGCTGGGAGGCCGCGGCGAGGAACACCTCGGGCGCGGATGAGTGCGAATATTCCTCGAGGAAGTGATGCTCGACTTCCCAGGCATGGTCGATGCCCAGCCGATCGGCTAGCTCGACCTGGTCGAGCGCTTCCTGGAACAGCTTGAGCTCCCCGCCTTCGTCCCACGGCCGCGGGAACTGATGCTCGTAGAAGATGCCGAATCTCATGTCTCCCCCTCTGGCTCGCCCGTTCTGACCTCAGGATGTTGGCCGGGCCAGCCTACCAGAGCGCGCCTCCCGAGGGAATACATCAACCGTCGAGCCAGACCTCCGGCATGCGGCCCCAGTTGTGCTCGACCTGATGGGGCAGGAGGTTCCGTACAGAGGGTGCCGGCACGAAATTGTCGAGGCGCCAGCTCAGAATGGGGCGCGCGGCATCGCGTTCGAGGATTCGCTGGATCTCCTGCTATGATTCCCGCGTGAAATTCGACCTGGGCATCCTCGCCACCCAGCCCGTCGCGGAAATCGTCAAGCAGGTCCAGCTCGCGGAGGACCTGGGCTTCGAGACGGTGTGGATGACGGACACGCATCTCGTCTGCCGCGAGCTCTGGGTCACCCTGACCGCCTGCGTGCTCGGGACCAAGCGGATCAAGCTCGGTCCCGGCGTGACGGTACCGCATTCGCGCCACGCCTCGGTGACGGCCAGCGCCATCCTCACCCTGGAGGAACTGGCCCCCGGCCGCATCGTGCTCGGCATGGGCACGGGCGGCAGCTCCGCCCAGACGATGGGGCTGCGCCTGGAGGAGGTCGGCCGGGTCGGCGCGCTCGAGACGATGGCCACCAACATCCGCCGCCTCACCCGCGGCGAAACCATGCGCTTCGAGAGCGGCACGGAGGGCAAGATCGTCTGGCTCGAGGCGCCGCGCGACATCCAACTCTATCTCGCGGGCTCCGGTCCCCGCATGCTCGAGGCCGCGGGAAGGCTCGGCGACGGCGTGATGATGTACGTCGGCACGGCGCCGGACCTACTCCGCGCCGGTCTCGATTGTGTCGGCCGGGGCGCGGCCACGGGGGGCCGCGGGATCGACGACCTCGACGTGGTCCTGTGGACGCCCACGTCCATATCGCGCGACGCCGCCCAGGCGCGCGACCACGTGCGCGGGCGCGTCGCCTCCGCCCTGCGCCATCCCTTGCCCTTGGAATTGCCGCCCGAGGATCAGGCGGCGATCAAGCGGTTGCGAGCCTCCTATGATGCCTTCCAGCATGCCACCGCGGACTCGCGCCACCGGACGCTGGTTTCCGATCGCCTCGTGGACCTCATGGCTCTCGCGGGGACACCCGAGGAAGTGCGAGCGCAGGTGGAGCGGGTGGCGAGCGTGAAGGGCATCGACAGGGTCGCCATTCTTCCTCAAGTGCCGGGGGAGGGCTTCCAGCAGCGCGAGTCCATCCTCAGGATGTTCGCCGAGGACGTGATGGCGCGGGTACGCTAGCGGCCGTGACGGGATCGGGCCCGAGGGTGTGTGTGGTCGGCGCGGGGGCGATCGGGACATTCATCGGTGCGCGCCTGTCCCTCGACGGATGCCGCGTGACGGCGCTCGCCCGGGGAGCGACGGCGGTGTCGCTCCGGGCCCATGGATTCAGGCTCGTGCAGGCGGGCGCGCTCGTCACCGCGCCCGTGAGCGTCGTGGAGGACACGGGCGGACTCGGCGAGCAGGATCTCGTCGTGCTCTCCGTCAAGGGCCCGTCCCTGGCGCAGGTCGCGGAGAAGATCCCGCCCGTGCTCGGATCCGCAACCGTGGTCCTGACGGCGATGAACGGCGTGCCCTGGTGGTTCTTTCAGGATGCGGCGGGCCCCTGTAGCGGCCTGAGGCTCACGTCGATAGATCCGGAAGGCAGGATCGCGGCCGCGATACCCGCGCGGCACATCGTCGGTTGCGTGGTGCATGCGACCTGCTCGGTGACGGAGCCGGGGCTGGTGCGCCACGGCTTCGGCAACGGCCTGATCATCGGAGAGCCGTCCGGCACGGCCTCGGCCCGCGTGGAGGCGCTCGCCGCTCGGCTCACCGCCGCCGGCTTCGACACTACGGTGTCCGCGCGCATCCAGGCCGATATCTGGTACAAGCTGTGGGGCAATATGACGATGAATCCGATATCGGCCCTGACGGGGGCGACCTGCGACCGGATCCTCGACGATCCGCTGCTGAACCGCTACACGCTGGCCATCATGGCCGAGGCCGCGGCCATCGGCGCCAAGATCGGCTGCCCGATCAGCCAGAGCGGCGAGGATCGGAATGCGGTGACGCGAAAGCTCGGCGCCTTCAAGACCTCCATGCTCCAGGACGTCGAGGCGGGCCGACCGCTCGAGATCGACGCGCTGCTCACCGCGGTGAGGGAGATCGGCGAGCGGGTCGGCGTGCCCACCCCCAGTACCGACGCGCTGCTCGGACTCGTCCGCGTCTTCTCGGAGGCCCGCCGTGGCTGAGTCGCGACCTCCTTTCCGCGCCGATCACGTGGGAAGCCTGTTGCGTCCGGCCTCGCTCAAGACGCTGCGCCTCGAGAGGGAAGCCGGCAAGGCGAGCGCCGCCCAGCTCGCCGCGGCCGAGGACGCGGCGATCCGCGAGGGGGTGACGCTCCAGGAGGAGGCGGGGCTGCAGGGGATCACCGACGGCGAGATGCGGCGGAAGTCCTGGCACATGGACTTCCTGATGCAGCTGTCGGGCCTCACCAGCGAGGGCAAGGCGCTGCCCGTCACCTTTCACGGGCGAGAGGGCGACCGTTTCTTCACGCGCCCCGATCTCCGGCTGGCCAGCCGGGTGACACGGCCCCGGCCCATCTTCGTCGACGCCTTCAAGTTCCTGAAGTCGGCGACCACGCGCACGCCCAAGCTCACCATGCCGTCGCCCTCCATGTTCTACACCCAGGTCGGGCGCGCCAACATCGATCGCACCGTCTATCCCGACCTCGACGCCTTCGTGGAGGACCTGGCCGCGGCGTATCGGGCGGAGATCGCCGATCTCTACGCGGCCGGTTGCCGGTATCTCCAGCTCGACGACGTCAGCCTCGCCTATCTCTGCGATGAAGAGATGCGGGCTCGCGGGCGGGAGCAGGGCGACGACCCGGAGGCCCAGCTCGCCCTCTCCGTGAAGCTCATCCAGGCGACTCTGCGCGATCGGCCCCGGGATCTCACTGTCTGCACCCATCTCTGCCGCGGCAATTTCCGGTCCTCGTGGCGGGCCCAGGGCGGCTACGCCACGGTGGCCGAGACCATATTCACCCAGTTGCCCTACGACGGTTTCTTCCTCGAGTTCGACGATGCGCGCTCGGGGGACTTCTCCCCCCTCCGGCACGTGCCCAAGCACGTGCGTGTCGTCCTGGGGCTTGTCAGCTCCAAGGTGGGCGCCCTCGAGAAGATGGACGACCTCAAGCGGCGGCTCGACGAAGCGTCCCGGCACATCTCGCTCGACCAGCTCTGCGTCAGCCCCCAGTGCGGCTTCTCCTCGACCGTGGAGGGCAACGACGTGGCGGTGTCCCAGGAGCGGGCCAAGCTCGGCCTGTGCGTGGATCTCGCGAGGGAGGTGTGGGGCGGCGTCTAGCGCTCGCGGAAGCGCGATCTGGGTTAGACTGCTAGCCAATCCTATGAGCAGCCACGTTGAGTAGACGATCCCGGCATCGGCGCGGCCCGGGCGGGCGGCCGCCCCAGGGCGGACCACCACGCGGGCCGGGGCAGCAACATGGCGGCGGGCCATCGCGGCTGCCGCCTCCGCCGTCCGCAACCTCCGGGTTCGAGAGCCTCACCGCGGTGCAGCCGCACGAGCGCCTCCGGCTCGAGACCACCGCCGACGAGCTGTCCATGCGCGCGATGGACCTCATCACGCCCATCGGCCGGGGGCAGCGCGGGCTCATCGTGGCCCCGCCGCGCACGGGCAAGACCATCCTCCTCCAGCAGATCGCCAAAGCGGTGCTCAAGAATCACCCGGAGGTGGCCGTCATCGTGCTCCTCGTGGACGAGCGTCCCGAGGAGGTGACGGACTTCCGCATGACCATCGGCAAGTCGGCGGAGATCGTCGCCTCGAGCAATGACAATCCGTACCGGCGGCATATCGAGGTGACGGAACAGGTCCTCGACAAGGCCAAGCGCATGGTGCTCGAGAAGCGCGACGTGCTCGTCCTCTTCGATTCGCTGACGCGGATGACCCGCGCCTACAATAACGAGCTGAGCTCGCGCGGGCGCACCATGTCCGGAGGCATCGACAGCCGCGCCTTCCAGATGCCCCGCGCCTTCTTCGGGGCCGCGCGCAAGGTCGAGGAGGGCGGCTCGCTCACCATCGTGGGTACGGTGCTGGTGGACACGGGCTCGCGGATGGACGACATCATCTTCGAGGAGTTCAAAGGCACCGGCAACATGGAGCTGCATCTCTCCCGGGAGCTCGCGGACAAACGCGTGTTTCCGTCCTTCGACATCCTCAAGTCGGGCACGCGGCGCGAGGAGCTGCTCTTCACGGAGGAGGAGCTCAAGCGGATCCATCTCCTCCGGCGGGCCCTCTCCGGCACCAAGCCGCCTCAGGCCATGGAAGCCATGCTCGAGCGACTCCGCCTCACCGCCACCAACGTGGAGTTCCTCAAGTCCCTCGGATAGGAGTGGTCGGGAGCAGCGACCTACGGCGAGCTCAGCAGCCTGCGGACCAGCTCGATCAGCTCGACGACGTTGAAGGGTTTCAGCAATATCGGCACTCCGCTTTCCTGCACGAGCCGATGCTCCTCGGATACGCCGGTGGTGCCCGTGAGAAAGATGATTCGCTTCAACGAATGCACTTTCCGCTGGCTCAGCTCCCGGTAGAAGCCAGAGCCGTCCAGCTTCGGCATGTGGAGATCGGTGATGATGAGATCGTAGCGCTGAGTCTCGAGCTTCCGCAGGGCCTCGATACCGTTGGTCGCCGTGTCGACGTCGTATCCCTCCATGCCGAGCATGTCGACAACGAGCTCCGTGATCATGGGATCGTCGTCGACGAGCAGAATGCGCGCGGGTGCCGGCGGGGCGGGCGAAGGGTCATCGGGATTAGACATCGCATGCATCTCCTGCACTAGCAGGAGAGCAAGCCTCGGGCCACTGTCTCTCAGCGCATGGGAATCACGTACTTAGCCCCTGGCATCCTCACGATGCCGACTGAAATTGTCAGGGGGTGGCCCCCAAACGGGTAGCGTACTCGCTTACGACTCCATTCGACGAGGCGCCGCCGATTTCGTGGGACCGATGAACTCGACCATGTTGCCGTCGGGGTCCTTGATGAAGATCTGCCGGAGTCCCGTGGGCCCGGACACCACGTCGCGGACGGGCAGGCCCAGCTCGGCGATCTTGCTCGCGCACTGATCGGCGTCTTCCGTCCACAGGGCGAAGTGCGCATACCGCGCGAGGATCTTTTCGCGCTCGACCGCGGGCCGCACGAGCTCGTCGTTGAGGATGATATGCAGGGACAGCCCATTGCCGAGGCTGTACCAGATACCGGGGAAGTTGAAGGCCGGTCGTGGAATCTCCTCGAGGCCGAGGAGGCCCGTGTAGAATTCCCTCGCCTTGGCCACGTCGGTGACGGTGATGCTCACGTGATTCAGCTCCTTGAACAGGCCCATGTCGATCTCCTCCTCGCGTGTCGAGTGTGGCCGGATCGCCGCCTCCCCCGCATGATACCCCGCCGGCTTCATGCCGCGGCATCCTAGCACGGATGAATTCTCCTCGCGTCCTCACGGCATTCGTGGAAGGCGGGAAGGCCGGCGATCACCATCGGCTCGCGCCCCCCGTGCCGTGGTGGAGCTTGACGAAGACGGCGCTCGCCGCGGGAGCGCTGGTGCTGGTGGCGCAGGGCCGCCTCGCTCTCGACGCATACCTCCGCCCCAGACCCTACACGCTGCGCCAGCTTCTCCAGCACACGGCGGGCGTGCCGAGCTATGGCGATCTTGTCGAGTATCACCAAGCCGTAGAGCGCGGGGAGGAGCCGTGGAGCCGCGAGGATCTGCTCCGCCGGGTCGGCGCGGATCGCCTCCTCTTCCCACCCGGCCACGGTTGGGCCTATTCGAATGTCGGCTACCTCCTCGTACGCGGTCTCGTCGAGGAGGTGACAGGGGAGGAGCTCGGCGCCGCGCTTCGCCAGCTCGTCTTCGAGCCGCTCGGCGTGCCCGACGTGAAGATCGCGCGTGAGCGGAGCGATCTGGACGGCACGGCCTGGGGAAATGCCGTGGGCTATCATCCGGGCTGGGTCTATCACGGCCTCGCCGTCGGCACCCCAGCCGAAGCTGCGCTCTTCCTGCATCGATTGATGATCGGGCGGCTCGTGCCCGGCGAGCTCCTCGCCGCCATGCGCGCGCCCTATACTCTCGGCGGGCCGGTGGAGGGGCGGCCGTGGCGGACGGCGGGTTATGGGCTCGGCCTCATGGTGGACCTTGCTTCGCCGCGCGGGCGATGCCTCGGCCATACGGGGCAGGGGCCGGGCAGCGTCGCGGCCGCCTATCACTTCCCCGATCTCGACCCGCCCCGGACGACCGCGGCCTTCGCGCCCGTCGAGGACCAGGCGGTGGTCGAGCGCGCGGTACTCGCGCTCTGATACGCTGAACCTTCGTACTACTTTACACTCGGCACATACGCTCTTGACACGCTCGCCGCAAGGTGGAAATCGAGCGGGGCAGGATGGCCCGCGTAATCGAGACGACAACAGGAGGAACGTGATGAGAACGATGGGGGCGCTTGGAGCATTGGCATTGGTGCTTGGCCTGACGCTGCCGGCGGCGGCGCAGTCGCCGGCGATGACAGATGCCGTACAGGTCCAGATGGGGCCGGGCGGAGGTGGGCCCGGCATGGGTGGGCCGGGCAGGGGTGGGCCCGGGATGCAGAATGAACGGGGACGCGGGGGTTGGCAGAAGCACCTCGGCCACCGCCACATGCGCCGGGGACGCTCGATCGTCTTCATGGCGCTCCGGAACCAGAAAGAGCTGGGGTTGTCGCCCCAGCAGGTGACCTCGCTTCAGCAGCTGGGCATGGACGCCGGGCGCGCGTCGATCAAGCGTCGGTCCGACGGCCAGCTCGCCAAGCTCGATCTCTTCGGCCTGCTGAGGGCCGAGCCCGTTGACATGGCGAAGGTGGAAGCCAAGATCCGCGATATCGAGCGGCTCAAGGCCGACGGAGCCATTGCCCGCATTCGGACCAACGAGGCGGCCAAGGCGCAGCTCACCCCCGATCAGCGGGAGAAGCTCAAGACGCTTCGCGCGGCGCGGTGGCAGCGCAGGGGCGGAGGCGAAGGTGGAGACGATGGTGGCAGCGAAACGCCATCTGCCCTGCACGATCGCTCGTAGCGATTCACGGCCCACGGTTGCCTATCAACTGAGGGCTCTCTATGATGTGGCGCGCGCGGGGTCAGGATACCGGCCCCGCGCGCGACGACGTTCTCACACGTAGAGGAGGCGGCCATGGCCAGGTGGGCGGAGCAGACTGAAGGGTTTGCGGCGACACTGATCGATCACGTTCCGGGCTACCGGGGATGCGTTCGGCCGATCCCCGGGCTGACGTAGCCTGTGGCGATGCCTACCTCCGGGACGAGCAAGGACGAGCTGCGGCGGCGCGTCTACGAGGCCATCGATCGGCGGGCCGAGGAGATCGTCGGTCTCGGCGAGCGCATCGCCTCCCACGCCGAGATGGGATTCAAAGAGGTCAAGACGGCGCGGCTGGTGCGCGAGACACTCCAAGGGCTGGGCCTCGAGGCGCGCGCGGGTCTCGCGATGACCGGCGTGCGGGCCGACGCGCGCGGGCGAGGGGGCGAGGGACCGACCTTCGCGCTCATCGGCGAGCTCGACGGGCTGCGGGTGACCGGCCATCCGAAGGCCGACCCCGAGACGGGCGCCGCCCACGCCTGCGGCCACAATGCCCAGGTCGCCGGTATGCTGGGCGCGGCCATGGGGCTTCTCGACGCCAAAGCCTTTGACCATCTCGCCGGGTGCATCGTGTTCTTCGCCGTCCCCGCCGAGGAGGGCGGTGACATCGAGTGGCGCCAGGGGCAGATCCAGGCAGGCGCGCTCGAGTTCCCGTGTGGAAAGCAGGAGCTGATCCGCCTCGGCCACTTCGACGACGTGGACCTCGCCATGATGATCCACACCAACTGGCGCCGCGAGGACGGCAAGGCGGGGGTGCCCGCCTCCAACAACGGCCGCGTGGGCAAAACCGCCCGCTTCATCGGGCGCGCCTCGCATGCGGGCGGGGCACCCCACCTCGGGATCAACGCACTGTACGCCGCGCAAGTGGCACTGGCGGGGATCAACGCGGTGAGAGAGACCTTCCGCGACGAGGATTCCATTCGCGTCCACCCCATCCTGACGCACGGCGGGTCCCAAGTGAATGTGATCCCCGGGGAAGCGCGCCTCGAGATGTACGTGCGTGGCAAGAGCGCGGAGGGGGTGGCCGACGCGAGCGCCAGGGTGGACCGCGCGCTTCGCGCGGGAGCGCTCGCCCTGGGGGCCCAGGTGGAAATCGAGACCCTGCCAGGGCCGATGCCGCTCCTCTGCGATCCCACGATGGCGAAGCTCTTCGAGACGGCGGCCCGCGAGCTGGTGGGAGACGAGCACTATCGCAACATCCCGCACCGTTCGGGCTCCACGGACATGGGCGACCTGAGCCAGATCATGCCCATCCTGCACCCCTACATGGGCGGGGCCACCGGCGCGGGGCATTCCGCGGAGTTCAGGATCGTGGACAAGCAGCTCGGATACATCCAGCCCGCCAAGGCGCTGGCCTCCATGGCCATCGACCTGCTCGCCGACGGCGGCACCGGGGCGCGCGAAGTCATCAAGACGGCCAAACCCCCGATGACGCGCGAAGGCTATCTCGTTTACCAGCGCGGTATCGCCCGCCGCGAACATTTCGACGGCGCCACCTGACCCGATAGACCCTTAACCCCGAAGCCGTACGAACGCCACTCGTGCAATCGGTCGGGTGGCGTCGGGGAAGGCGGGTGCGCGGCCGGCGGAGTGGGCCCTTCGCGAGTGCGCGCAGCCCGAAGGGCTGCGATTCACGAAGCGTAGGGTGGCGAAGCCGGTTGCGCACCCGCCTTCCCCGACGACAGGCTCCGACCGCCTCGCGCACGCCGTACGCTCAAGACGCGCGCGCCCTGGGCTCGTGAAGATCTCAGGCTAAGCGCTATGAGCGAGCGGACCCCGAAGTAAGCGCCCGGGCAAGGCGCCCGTGTGCTTGCCGTCGCGGAGCAGGACCTCACCGTTCACCACCGTCGCCGCGATACCGCGACAGCGCTGGGTGAGACGCTTCGCGCCGGCAGGCAGATCGTTGACCACCTCGGGCATCTCCGGAGCGATGGTCTCGGGATCGAAGACGACGAGGTCGGCGGCGAAGCCCTCGCGCACCAGCCCGCGATCAGCGAAGCCCCAGTGGGTCGCCGTGTCGAAAGTCAGCATGCGGACAGCCGCCTCGAGGGTGAGCGCCTGCTTCGCGCGCACCCAGTGGCTCAGGAGATGCGTCTGGAGCGAGGCGTCCATGAGCTGCGAGACGTGGGCCCCCGAGTCCGAGAAGGTCACCACGGTGCGCGGGTGCTTGATCAGCTCGAGCGCGTGGTCCTGGTTCTCGTTGGCGATGGGCTGGAGGAAGAGGAGGTCGAGGTCCTTCTCGAGGGCCACGTCGATCATGGCCTCCACGGGGTCCACGCCGCGCTGCTTGGCTATCTCCGCCACCGAGCGGTGCGGTCCCTCCACGGTGTCCATGACGAAGATCCAGTCGTAAATGGGCGGCCGCGCTTCCGTGCCGACGGCTTTGCGATTGTCGCGCTCGCGTGCGGCCTCGATGAGTCGGCGGCGTAGCTCGGGATCGCGGAGGCGCTGCTTCTGCTCGGCGAGGGGGAGGGCGCGCAAGTCCTTCCACACGGGCAGCCGATCGAAGGGGAGCTGGGTCTTGAACGAGAGGATCGCGGAGAGCCAGCGGCTGTGCACCTGGGCGAACATGCGCCCGCCCGCCGCCGCCGTCTCGTCGAGGAGCTCCGCGTACGTCCGCCAGATATCGGGCGCGTCCCTGCGGCTGAAGAGGCCGAAGGTGACGGGGCGTCCGGTTTCCACCGCGAGCTCGCGCAGCCGGCGCTGATAGTCGGCGAGGCCGGGATGGCCCAGCTCACGGTCCACGCTCTCCCCCGCGATCTCGAAGATACCCGCGTTCATCTCGCCCATGGCGCCCACGAGGCGGCGCACTTCCTCCCACGGGGCCACCCGGCTCGCCACGGGGCGGCGGTCGGGCGTCTCGTGGCTGGTCGAGCGCGAGGTGGTGAAGCCCATGGCTCCTGCCGTGAGGGCGCTCCGGAGCTCCTTCTCCATCGCCTTGAGATCGTCCTCGGTGGCCACCTGGTCGAAGGCGCGCTCGCCCATGACATAGGTGCGCAGGGCGGAGTGGCCCATGTAGCCGGAGTAGTTGATGCCCTTGGGCAGCGCTTCGAGCGCGTCGAGGAACTGGGCATAGGTCGTCCACGTCCACTCGATGCCCGCTTCCATCGCCTCGGCCGAGATGTCCTCGGCGCGCTGGAGGTTGCGGATGACGAGACTCCTGTCCTCTTTCGCGCACGGCGCGAGCGTGAAGCCGCAATTGCCCATCACCACGCTGGTGATGCCGTGCCAGCAGGAGGAAGTACCGAGCGGGTCCCAGAAGACCTGGGCGTCCATGTGGGTGTGGCCGTCCACGAAGCCTGGCGATACCACCCGCCCCTCGGCGTCGATGACCTCGCGTGCGGATTCACGAATGCGGCCGATGGTGGCGATGCGGCCGTCTCTCACGCCGACGTCAGCGCGATACCGCGGCAGCCCGGAGCCATCCACCACCCAACCGTTCTTGATCACGAGGTCGTAGGACATTTAATCGTTCCTCCCTGTCCAGAGCCTGGGTCACTGCAGCCTTCGCGGTTGCGCCTATGGTACTCCACCTGCGGGCGTACTCAAGGGGTCCGGAATCGGCTTTGACATGGCCCCGGGGCGCGCCTAGACTCCGTGAGCGCCGACATGGACATCGGGATCTTCGACCATCTCGACCGACGGGACGTGCCGCTCGACGAGTTCTACGAGAGCCGCCTGCGCTTGCTCGAGCGATACGACGCGGCCGGATTCTACTCCTACCACTTGGCCGAGCATCACGCCACGCCGCTCGGGCTCGCCCCCTCCCCCGGCATCTTCCTCGCCGCGGCCACCCAGCGCACCCGTCACATCCGTCTGGGCCCCTGCGTCTACTGCCTGCCCCTCTATGATCCGCTCCGGCTCATCGAGGAAGTGTGCATGCTCGATCAGCTCTCGCGCGGGCGCTTCGACTTCGGGGTGGGGCGGGGCATCGTCCCCTACGAGATGGCGTACTTCAACCTCCATCACCTCGAGACGGAGGAGATATACAAGGAAGGGCTCGAGGTGATCCTCCAGGGGCTGCAGAACGAGGTGCTCGAGCATCGCGGCCCGCGCTACACCTACCGCAAGGTGCCCATGATCCTGCGCCCGTACCAGAAGCCGCACCCGCCCCTCTGGTATGGACTGAGCCATATGGCGGGCGCGGAATGGGCTGCGGCCAACAAGGTGCACGTCCTCGCCAACGGTCCGTGTGACGCCACCCTGCCCCTCTTCCACCGCTATCGCGACACGTGGCAGCGCACGCACGGCGGCGCGCCCATGCCCAAGCTCGGTATCGGCCGCCACGTGGTGGTGGCGTCGTCGGACGCGGAGGCGGAAGCGCTCGCCCGGCCCGCCTATGCCGCGTGGTACGCGAACCTGACCAAGCTCTGGCGCGATTTCGGCGCCCTGCCCATCCGCTTTGCCCGCGACTTCGACGAGGCGCGCGCGCGTGGCGTCGCCGTGGCGGGGACGCCCCGTCGCGTGCGCGAAGAGCTGGAGAGCCAGATCCCGGCGAGTGGCTGCACCTATCTGGTCTGCCGTCTCATGTTCGGCGGCATGAGCGAGGCGGAGGCCGCCGCGTCGATCGATCTCTTCACGGCGGACGTCATGCCGTACCTCGCCAAGCTCGCCCCGCGCTGACGCCGCCGAGTGATCGACATCGACGGGGCGTACGATCTCCACGTCCATTCCGCGCCCGATCTCTTTCCCCGCATCGCCGATGACCGGCAGGTGGTGGCGGATGCCGCGGCCCACGGCTTCGCGGGCGTGGTCCTGAAGAATCACTTCGAGGGCACCGCCTCGCGCGCGAAGCTCGCCGCCCGGGAGGGGGGCGGGCTCAAGGTCTATGGATCGCTCGTGCTCAACCGCTACGTGGGCGGAGTCAACCCGTACGCGGTCGAGGCCGCCCTCCGGCTGGGCGCGCGCATCATCTGGATGCCCACCCTCGACGCGGCCTGCCACCGGCGCGCCTTCGGCTTCGGCGGCGGCTTCGCCGCGCAGTCGAGCGGGCTCGAGACGCAGTCGGAAGGCCTGAGCATTCTGAGGGAGGGGCGCCTGATTCCGGAAGCGCGCGAGGTGATGGCGCTGGCCAGGCAGCATGGAGCGGCCCTCGCCACCGGCCACCTCTCCTTCGATGAGATCGCCGCTCTCGTGGCCGAGGCGGCAGGGCAGGGATTCAGGAAGCTAATCCTCACGCACCCGTATGACAAGGCCCCGGGACTCGACCTCGAGCAGGTGCGGGCCCTCGCCATGCCGCACGTGAGAGTGGAGTTCGTCTTCTGCTCGATCACGCCCAACTGGGCCTTCACGGATGCAGCCACCATCGCCCACTGCATCAAGACGATCGGCCCGGCGCGATTCGTCATCTCTTCTGCCGGCGGGCAGGCCCACAATCCCATGCCCGCCGAGGGCTATCGGCGCTTCGTGGATCTCCTGCACGCGGAGGGGATCGCCGGCGCCGATTTCCGCGTGATGTGCCGAGAGAACGGCGACGATCTTCTTCACGGCTGAGGCACGGCGGCGGGTGCCCAGCCGTGCTTGCAAGGTCTGCGGGCGTCGGGTACCTTCGGGACTTCATGAAGCGAGCCATTGTCCTCGCCGGGGCCCTCCTCCTCTCCTGTCTCGCGTATCGGCCCCCGGTCCACGCCCAGTCGCTGGCCCCCGTGCCGCGCATCGGCGTCCTCCGCTTCACGGAGCTGAAGGGAGGCGATCAGTTCATGGAGGCTTTTCGTCTGGGCCTGCGCGAGCTCGGCTATATCGAGGGCAAGAATCTCGCCATCGAGTGGCGGTCCGCTGACGCAAATAGCGATCGGGCCGGCGAGCTCGCGGCGGACCTGGTGCGCCTGAAGGTGAGCATCATCGTGGCCTCGGGCACGCTGGCGGCCGAGGCGGCCCAGCATGCCACGAGGAAAATACCCATTGTGTTGGCGAGCGTCGCGGACGCGCGGGGGTCGGGCTTCGTCCGCAACCTCGCACGCCCAGGCGGGAACATTACCGGTGTCTCTCTCAATTACCCCGAGACCACCGGCAAGCAGCTCGAGCTGCTGCGCCAGGCCATCCCGGGCCTCAGCCGCGTGGCGTTTCTCGGCTCGGCGGCGGATTCCGCCTCCCGGCTCTTCGTCGAGGCGACCGAGCGGGCGGGGCAGCGCCTAGGGATTCAGACGCAGGTGTTTCTCGTGGGCGGCTCCGATGAATTCGAGGGCGCTTTCGCGGCCATGCGGCGGGAGCAGGCAGGCGCGTTGATCGTTCAGCCGGTCTTCCTCGACTCTATCCGTCGGATCGTGGAGCTGGCCAACCGGAATCATCTCCCCACCGTGTCCTTTCGACGCTCCTTCGCCGAGGCAGGCCTCCTCTTCAGCTACGGAGCGGATCAGCGCGAGAGCTGGCGGCGCGCCGCCATCTACGTCGACAAGATCCTCAAGGGCGCCAAGCCCGGCAACCTTTCCGTCGCCGAGCCGTCCAAGTACGAGCTCGTGGTGAACCTCAAGACCGCCAAGACGCTCGGCCTCACCATTCCCCAGGCCGTGGCCGGGCGCGCGGACAGCGTGATCCAATGATCTCGCGCCGCCACTTCATGGGGGCGGCGGGCCTGGCTGTCCTCGCGATGCCGCGCGCGACCCGGGCGCAGAAGCCGTCGAAGCCCGCTCGGATCGGTTTTCTCGGTCTCGGTTCGGCGGAGGGTACGGCGAGTCGGCTGGAGGCGTTTCGGGGGGGCCTGCGTGATCTCGGTTATGTGGAGGGGAAGGGCTTCGTCATGGAGTACCGCTGGGCCGGGGGAAGCGTCTCGCGCCTTCCCGATCTGGCCGATGAGCTCGTGCAGCTTCCGCTCGACGTCTTGGTGACCCAAGGGACGGCGGGCACGCGCGCGGCCAAGAGGGCAACGAGCACGATTCCCATCGTCATGACGGCGTCCCTCGATGCGGTGGGCGCGCGTCTCGTGTCGAGCATGGCACGTCCGGGCGGGAACCTCACGGGCACCACCCTCTTCAGCCTGGAGACCAGCGCGAACCGGCTCGAAGTCCTTAAGGACGCCCTGCCGCGCGTGACGCAGCTCGGCGTCCTCCTGAATCCGGAGAACCCTGAAGTCGAGATCATGCGCCAGTCGTCGGAGCTCGCGGCCCAAGCGCTGAAGATGGGGGTCCAGGGCTTCGAAGCCCGCAAGCCCGAGCGAATCGACGGCGCGTTTGCCGCCATGGCGAGGAGCCGCGTCGACTCGGTGGCCATCCAGCAGGACCCCATGTTCGCCGCGCATGCCGCCGAGATCGCGAGGCTGGCCGTGAAGCAGCGGTATCCGTCGATCGGGGACAAGGAGTTCGCCCAGGCGGGAGGTCTCATCGGTCACGAGATGAGCGTGGTCGAGGTCTGGCGCCGCTCCGCGTATTTCGTGGACAAGATTCTGAAGGGCACCCGGCCCGCCGAGCTGCCCGTGGAGCGGATACGGAAGTTCGAGGTGGTCCTGAACCTCAAGACGGCCAAGGCGCTTCGCGTCACCCTGGCCCCGCAGGCGGTGGCGCAGGCGACCGAGGTCATCCAGTGAAGGGCAAGACGGCGAGGCCGCTTGGTGTTACCATTCACCCCGTCCGCGCAGGTCGCGCGGATCACGTGAACCAACCCCCAGCACCTTACGAGGAGAGGACGACATGGCCCAGTTGACGATTCCCCTGGATTCGGCTCGTTTCGCGAAGGGCATGACCTGGAAGGACTACATGGCCCAGATGGGCGACACCCGTGCCCGGACGGAAGAGAACTACAGCAAGGCCTCCCTCACCGAGGACGAGCGCAAGTTCTTCAGCGGTCTCACCCAGGTCAAGTACGTGCTGATGCTCGGGGAGAACTGGTGCGGCGACGTCCACCGCAACTCGCCCATGATCGCCCGCATCGTCGAGGCGATGCCCAACGCCGAGATGCGCATGTTCCTTCGGGACCAGAACGTGGACCTGACGGACTGCTTCCTGAACAACGGCTATCGGTCCATCCCCATCGTCGTCTTCTTCGACAAGGACTGGAACGAGGTCGGGCGATGGATCGAGCGGGCGGGCGCGGCGACCCAGAAGTCCTTCGCGATCCGGGCCGTCACCATCGACGTGGCGACGGAGGACAAGAAGGACGCGGCCATGGCCGAAATGCGGAAGCAGGTCCAGGCGACCTACGAAGGACCGTCCGACAAGAGCATGTGGCGCGAGACGGCGAAAGAAGTCCGCTCGGTGCTGGAGCAGCGGCTCGGCCTCGTCGGCAAGAAGTAGCCGGAGACTGCTGAAAAGGGCCCATCTGCTTCGTTGACGCCCTCGGCCGCACGCTCAACGTAGAGAGACTACGCCTCGCGTGCGGCCGTCGGGCGTCGCCTAGCTCACCATCGCGTAGGTGCGCTGGATGTTGAGGGCGAGGCCCGCGCGCCAGGGCCGTTAGTCACCGTAGGCCGAGAAGGGCTTTTCGTAGGCGGGAGCGAGTCGGTCCGTGACGCGGCGCTGGACCTCTTCCAGCGTCGCGCCGCGGGCCGCTTCCTCCCGGACGGCCTCCACCATGTCGTGGACGTAGGCGCGGAAGGTGCCGAGCCACTCGCGCCCCGTGGGAGCGCCGTGGCCCATGATGATGTGGGTGAAGTCGAGCTCGGCCAGCCGATCCAGCGTTCCCGCCCAGTCCTCCGGATAGCCGTCGCCCATGTACGGCGTCCACCCGATCAGGGCATCTCCGGTGATCACCACCTTTTCCTTGGGCAGGTAGACGAAGACGTCGCCCTCGGTGTGGGCGCGGCCGAGAAACAGGAGATGGATCTCCCGGTCGCGCCGGTAGATCTTCATCGTCCGCTCGAAGGCCATGGTCGGCAGCGCGGGCTTGAGCGCCGTCACTTCGGCCAGATAAGACTCGGCCATGCGCAGGTCGTCACGAAGCCGCTCGCGCTCGCCGTCGCCCGTGGCCTTCGCGATGGCGGCCTTGAGCTGGGCGACCTCCGCGGGCATCTGGCGGACATGGTCCTGTATGCGCTTGAGGCCTTTGCGGACCATCGCCTCGCGCGTGAGCTGGTTGCTAATGATCTCCGCGCCGGGGTAGACGGCGGGATAGACCTCGTTGCCATGCCAATGGTCCCAGTGAAAATGGGTGTTGACCACGTAGCGCACCGGCTGCGTGGTCATGTCACGCAGGTGCGCCACGATGACCCGCGCCGCCGAGGGCTTGGAGTGGGTATCCACGATCATCACCCCGTCGTCGCTTTCGATGATGGCGGTGTTGGAGTTGACCTTGTAGGCGGGGGCGGCCACCGCCGCGTACACACCGTCGGCGACCTTCTGGATGTCGAACTTCGCGTCGCCCTTGGTCGGGCCTTCGTGACTGCAGCAGTCCATGACGGGAGCTTTCTCCTTAGGGCTTGAGGCCGTAGAGACGGCGGGTGTTGTCCGCGAGGATCTTGCGCTTCTGCACGTCGGTGATGTCGCCCCGCTCCACGATCTCGTCGATGGAGCCGGGGAAGCTGTGATCCCAGTGGGGGAAGTCCGAGGCGTAGACGATCTGGTTCTCGCCCACCAGCTTCACCGCCTGGGGCAGCAGCCACTCGTCGGCCTCGCAGGAGAAGTAGATGGAGCCGCTCCGGATGTAGTCGCTCGGCTTCTTGCGGAGGGCGGGCGCCTCCTCCGCGCGCTTGGCGTACTCGTCGTCCATGCGCTCCATCCAGTACGGCGCCCAGCCGCAGCCCGCCTCGAGGAAAGCCAGGCGCAGGCGCGGAAAGCGCTCGGGAATGCCCTCGTAGACCACGGAGGTGATCTGGCGCATCTGACCGAAGGCGTGCGAGCAGGTGTGCGCTTGGATGAAGCGGGGGAAGAGATCCACGCCCGCTCCGCCCAAGTGCGAGCCCGAGGCGTGTATGCCCAGCATCACGCCGAGCCGGTCGGCCTCCTCGAAGACGGGGAGGAAGCGCTCGTCGCCCAGGAGGTGATTGCCGTCGGCGGCGAGCATCCCGCCCACGTGACCCAGCTCGCTCACCGCGCGACGCAGCTCGAGGGCGGCCGCCTTGGGGTCCTGCACGGGCAGGAGGGCCACCGCCTGGAGGCGGGGGCTCACCTTGATGAACTCCTCGTGCATGAGCGTGTTGTAGGCGCGGCAGAGCCGCACCGCCCACTCGCGGTCCTTGAGGAAGCTCATGAAGAGGCCGAGGGTCGGGTAGAGGACGGTCAGCTCCATGCCGCCCTTGTCGAGGGCGCGCAGCCATTCCTCGGCGTTGCCCGCCCAGTCGTGGAATTTGTCGACGAGCCGGCGGTCCCACCCGTCGGCGGTATAGAGCGGGAAGGTGAGAGGGCGTCGGCGATAGGGCTCGTCGAGATATTTCGCGAGCTGCTCGTACGACTCGGTCACGTGGCCGTCGGCATCGAGAACGGCGTAGGTGGACTGGCTCATGGCTTGCCCCTCCAGTGCGGGATCGCGTCGGGGTTCACGCAGTGGGCGGGCGCTTCGCCCCGGGTCGCGGCGAGGATCTGCTCGAGGGCGAGGCGGAGATTGGCGCGCCGCCCCGCCTCGCTGTGACTCACATTGTGCGGAGTGAGGATGAGGCGCTCAGGATCCACGCCCCGCATCGGGTTGACGGGCGGCAGCGGCTCCTTGACGAACGCGTCCACGGCCGCCCCCGCGATCCACCCTTCGCCGAGGGCCCGCGCGAGCGCTTCCTCGTCGGCCATCTCGCCGCGCGCCGTGTTGACGAGCAGCGCGGTGGGCTTCATGCGCCGGAGCTGCTTCTCCCCGATGAGTCCGCGCGTCTCGTCGGTGAGCGAGGCGTGCAGCGATACGATGTCGGACTCGGCGAGGAGCGTGTCGAGATTGACGAGGGTGACGTCGAGAGCCTCCGCCCGGGGCATGGAGACATAGGGATCGGACGCGAGCAGCCGCACCTCCCAGTTGACGAGGCGGCGCGCGACGTGAGAGCCCACGCGGCCGAGGCCGATCAGGCCCACCGTCTTGCCGAAGAGAAAGTCGCCGCGGTCCTGGCGCTGCGCCCATTCGCCGCGACGGAGCTTGGCCTCGTTGTGCTTGATGCGCTTGAGCAGCATGAGCATGAGGCCCACCGTCGCCTCGGCCACCGCGATGAAGTTCTCCGGGGTGGGGCTGTTGGCCACGAGGACGCCGAGCCGGGTGGCCGCGCCGAGATCGATCTTGTCCGTCCCGATGAACGGCACGATGACGAGCCGGAGCCGGGGCGCGGCCTCGAGCACGCCGCGGCTGATGGTCTCGAGGTGCGAGGCGAGGATCACGTCGACGTCGCGGGCCGCCTCCCTCAGGTCGGCTTCCGTGTAGGCCACGCGCCCCGGCTGATCGAGCGGCCTTCCGATGACGATCTCGTGCCCTGCCTCGCGGAGCGGCTGGAGCTCGTCCGGCGTGCCGCTGGGTCCGGTGGCGAGGATCTTCATCACGGCTTCCTGCAGATGACGTTGAGGAGGACCTGGCGCTTCTCTTCCTTGACGATGCGCAGGCCGCGCGCGAGGGCGTCGGGGAGCTGGGCGGGATCCTCGACCCGCTCGCCGTGGCCGCCCGAGGCGCGGCACACCATCTCGTAGTCCGGCGCCGGCTCGAGCGCGGTGAGGGGCATGGAGTCCGTCTTCACCGCCCAGCCGTCCCGCGCGTGGGACTGCACGGCGCGCTTGACCGCGTTCCAGGTGCGATTGTTGAAGATGACGAAGAGGGCAGGCAGGTTGTAGGCGCGCGACACGAAGTGGGCCGCGGTGGGCGCGCCGAAGATATACGCGCCGTCGCCCACGCAGCAGATGACCGTCTTGTCCGGGGCGGCCAGCTTGGCCCCCAGGGCGGCTCCGAGGCCCCAGCCGAGCCCGCCCGACGACGGCGCGGCGAAGTAGCTCCCCGGTCGCGTGAAGCAGGCCTGGGTCGCATCGAGATCGTACTCGTTGACCACGATGGTCTGGTCGTCCACGAGGTCGCCCACGCAGCGCGACACCCAGGCCATGTCCATGGGAGTATCCGACTGGACGGCGCGCGCCCGCTTCGCGGCCGCCGCCCCGGAGCTCGCGTGCTCGGCGTCCCAGCGCGACCGGCGCTCCGCGACCGCCCCCGCGTCGGCGCGACGGGCCACCGCCTCCGCGAGGGCCTGGAGGGCAAGCCGCGGCGTTCCCGCAAGCGCGAGGTCGGTGGGAAAGCCGCGAATCGGATAGCGGGAGAAGAGCGGATCGACGCCCACGTGCACGATGCGCGCTTCGGGACGCGGGTGCGTGAGCCCGGGGAACCAGGGCACGTCGGACTCGACCACCAGCACCGCGTCGGCCGCTTCGAGATGCGGCGCGGCGTCGAAGCCTCCGTGGAGTGGGTGATCCTGGGGGAAGTTGACGTAGGTGTGGAACTGATCGAAGACGGGCGCGCCGAGCGCCTCGGCCAGCGCCACCAGAGCGGGGACGGCGCCGGGATCGCGGCCGGCCGCCTTGACGATGATGATCGGATTCCGCGCGGAAGCCAGGATCTGCGCGGCTTCGCTCACGCTCTCGGGCGCCGGCACGAGCGGGCCGGGCTTCACCATGCGCGCCGGATCGGCGTATTCGATGGCCTCCTGCCGCTCGGCCAGCACCTCGCGCGGCAGGGTGAGATACACGGGGCCCTGCGGCTCGGCATCGGCGAGGGTGAGGGCGCGATCCACTACCGTCTCGAGGTCCGAGGCGCTGCGGAGCTCGTAGTCCCACTTCACGAATTCACGCACCATGGCCGCCTGGTCGAAGGATTCCTGCGCCCAGTGAATGGGGCGATCGCGGCTGCCCGAGTGTCCCGCCTCCGAGATGGGATTGCGTCCCGCACTGAAGAGCATGGGCACATTGGCGCGGGCGGCGTTGATGATGCCGCCCACGGCATTGCCCGCGCCGACGATGACGTGGACCATGACGGCCTGGGCCCGCCCCGTGATCATCGCGTAGCCGTGGGCCATGGCGACGGCGGGGATTTCGTGAGGCACGGTGATGGGTCTCGGCGCCGCCTGGCCCTGGGCGCCGCGCTTGGCATAGGCCTCGATGAGGGGTGCGAAGTCCGTTCCCGCATTGGCGAAGAGATACTCGACGCCGCGTGCCGCGAGGAGCTCGAGGTACGCTTCGGCAGTGCTCTCGACGGCGGCTCGCTTGAGCATGGCGGACTCTCCTTTGAGCGAAGACGGTGAGGGAAAAAGCGCGCCGAGCTTAGCGCCCGGCGGAGGGATGGTCAAGGGCGCTGATCCGAAAGGGGGAGGAGACTAGCGCGTGGCGGGCGCGGTCCCCTTTGGAGCCTTGCCGTCCTTTTCGTTCAGGGCCTCCACCCGGGCCTGGAGCCGCTTGACGAGCTCGGGGTAGCCGGAGGTGCGAATCACCCGATCGAACTGCGAGCGATAGTTGGAGATCAGGCTCAGGTTCTCGATGAGGATGTCGTAGATGAGCCAGCGGTCTCCCTTGTGGAGCAGCCGGGATTCCACCGGCACCTCGGTCCCCTTGGCGGTCACTATGCGGGCCCGCACGACCGCCCTGTCACCGTCGACCTGCTCGCTCGTATAGGTCAGCCGCTCTCCCCCGTACTCGTCGATCCGCGAGATATACGTTTGCTCGAGGAGATTCGCGAAGAGCTTGGCGAAGTCCTCGCGCTCGGCGGGAGTGCGCTGCTGCCAGTGCTGGCCGAGCACGCGCTGGGCCGTTTCCATCGTGTCGAAGACCTCGCTGGCGATCTTGCGCACCGTCGCACGCTTTTCCGGCAGCGAGAGCCCGGGATTCTCCAGAACCTTCAGGATCTGATCGGTATAGGTGCGGAGCTGATCCGTGGGGGCACCCGCCCAGCTGTTTGTCCCGAGGCCGATCACGAGCGCCACGACGAGAAGGGTCTTCCCGTACCAGTTCATGCGGTCTCCTGACTGCTGCCTTGGATTGTCGGTCCCTTCGCCGCTCATTGTACCCTCAGTCGCCCGCCTTGACATCCAGCGGGGCGCGGTCTTGAATTCACGCATGCCGGCCCAGCCTCCCGCTCCGCGTGACGGTGTCGAGGTGGCCGACCCGTGGGCCGCCATCGAGGCGTGTTACGCGAAGGGGTGGACGGATGGGCTGCCGGTGGTGCCGCCCACCGAGCTGCTCGTCGACGCCATGCTCGCGGCCGGTCCGTGGAAGCCCGACGACGTCTTGCTTCACGAGCCCGTGCGGGACCGGGCCGTCACCGCGGAGAAGGCGGCCATCAATGCGGTCATGGCCGGCTGCCTGCCTGCGTATTTCCCCGTGGTGGGCGCGGCCCTTCAGGCGATCGGCGACTCCTCCTTCATGCTCCACGGGCCGGCCACGAGCACGGGCGGCGCGGCCTTGATGGTCGTGGTCAACGGTCCGATCCGCGAGCGCCTCGGTCTCAACGCCAAGACGAATCTCTTCGGGCCCGGCTCCCGCGCCAACGCCACCATCGGACGATCGCTGCGCCTGGTCCTCCTCAACTGTCTCGACTGCCGCCCCGGTATCCTCGACAAGTCCACGCAGGGCTGGGCGGGCAAGTACTCGCTGTGCTTCGCCGAGGACGAGGCGGCGAGCCCGTGGGAGCCGCTCCACGTCTCGCGTGGGTTCGCGGCCGGGCAGTCGACGGTCACCGTCTTCGCGGCGGAGTCCGGCCACAATGTCCTGAGCCACGGCACGGCGGATCCCGAGCAGCTGCTCACCTGTTTCGCGGACGCCATGGCCGGTCTCGGGAGCCTGAGCCCGGGGCGCACGGTGATCGTCTTTGCCCCCGAGCATGCCGGACATCTCCGCCGTGCCGGGTGGACGCGGCCGCGCACCCAGCAATGGCTCTACGACCATGCGTGGCGCTCGCTCGCCGATCTCAAGCGCGGCGGCAAAGTCGAGCCCGCCTTCTATGCGAGCCCGGCCCTCGTCGACTGGCTCTTCATGGACGCGCCGGCTGGCCGGCCCGCCATGCTGCCCGGGCCCGGCGAGGCCGGGCGCGTCCTCGACGGCGACGAGACGGTTCGCGTTCACCGCGGCCTCGGGCCCGAGGACATTCTGCTCACCGTGGGCGGCGGCGATGCGGGCGGGCATTCCGCCTTCTTTCCTTCGTGGAGCCGCGGCCGCTCTGTTTCCTTCGTCACCAAGGAGATCCCCGCATGACGCGAATACTCGACCCGACGGCTCGTTCCCCGGCGGCGGAAGCGGCGGTCGCCCGCGCGCCCCGCAAGGCAAGTCTCGACGGCGCGACCATCGGGCTCCTCGCCAACGGCAAGTCCAACGGCATGGCGCTCCTCGATCGGATCGTCGAGCGTCTCCGCGAGCGCCACCGGATCGGCGATGTCGTCCGCGTGGCCAAGACCAATGCGAGCGCTCCCGTCATCGAGGGCGACGCCGAGATGCTCGCCGGGCGCTGCGCCGCCGTCATCACGGCGATCGGGGACTGAGGGTCGTGCTCGTCGGGCAGTGTGCTCGACGCCATCACCTTCGAGAAGCGTGGGATCCCGGCGGCCGCGGTGATCACCGAGCCCTTCCAGTCCACCGCGGAGGCCATGGCGAGGCTGGCCGGCATGACCGGCTATCCGGTGGCCGCCGTGCCGCACCCGTTCGGAAGCCTGAGCCCGGCGGAGGTGCGAGCACGGGCCGATACCATCGTCGACTCCATCGAGCGGCTTCTGCTCGAACGCTAGCGACCACACACCCTGAGAGGAGAATGTCATGGCACTAGGATTCGCATTGTTCGCGGGAACCTCAGCCGAGATCATTCGCGCCTCGGCGCGCGAAGCCGAGCAGCTCGGCTACAGCTCCTTCTGGGTCAATCATCCGGGCTCCATCGATGGGCTGGCCTCGCTCGCCCATGCCGCGGGCGACACCAAGCGCATCGCGCTCGGCATCGGGGTAATTCCGCTGCACACGCGCGGACCGGAGAGCATCGTCCAGGGCGTACGCGGTCACAAGCTGCCGCTCGATCGCCTGCTCCTCGGTGTGGGCAGCCCGAATCCCAATTCCCTCGGTCGCGTGCGCGACGGCGTGGCGGCGTTGCGGTCCCAGCTCGAGACGCGGCTCGTCGTGGCCGCGCTGGGTCCCAGGATGTGCCGGCTCGCGGGGGAGATCGCCGACGGCGTGCTCTTCAACTGGCTCACCCCCGAGCACGCCAAAGTCTCCGCGGAATGGGTGCGCGCGGGCGCGGCGGCGGCCGGGCGAAAAGCGCCCACGCTCTACGCCTATGTGCGCCTCGCCCTCGGAGAGAAGGGTTGCGAGAAGCTCGCGGAAGAGGGAGGCCGCTACGCGGCGATCCCCGCGTACGGTGCGCACTTCGCCCGCATGGGCATGAAGCCTATCGAGACGTGCATTGCCGCGCACAATCCTGCCGATGTCACGATGGGGCTTGCCAAGTGGAAGGGCGTGGTGGACGAGGTCATCCTTCGCGCCATCACGGGCGAGGACACCGTCGAGGAAAACCGCAAGCTACTCCACGCCGCCAAGCCTTCGTAGCGCGGGTTCAGCGTGAGTGGCTCGGCGCGAGTCGGGCGGGGCCCGTCGTCGGGGGTGGCGGCTGCGCATCCAGCTTCGCCACCCTACGCCGCGTGAATCGCAGCCCTACGGGCTGCGCGCACTTGCGAAGGGCCCACTCTGCCGGCTGCGCAGCCGCCGCCCCCGACGCCACCCGCCCGGTTACCGTCGGCGCGGTGTCAGACGTGTTTTGGACTCGCGCGAGAGGACCCGCCCGCCGCGCGTCGAGCCACCGCGCGCGATTGGGACGATGGTCTCAGCTGACCTGATAGCGCTTGAGCGCGGCCTGGTCGAAGGCGAGGCCGAGGCCTGGCTTTTTCGGCACCACGAGGTGGCCCTTTTCCAGGGCGGGGGTTTCTTCGTAGAGGCGGAGCGTCCACGGCATGTATTCCACGGTGAGACCGTTGGGGATGGCGGCCACGAGGTGGACGTGGATCTCCGGGATGAGGTGGCTCACCACGGGCAGGTTGAAGGCCTCGGCCATGCCGGCCACCTTCATCCACTTGGTGATGCCGCCCACGCGGAGGAGATCGATCATCACGATGTCGATGGAGCGCGCCTCGAGCAGGTGCCGAAAGGGCACGATGCCGTAGTGATACTCGCCGGCGGCGATGGGCGTGACCAGCGCGTCGGCCACGCGTGCGAGCCCGGCATAGTCGTCGTGCGCCGTGGGATCTTCCAGCCAGTAGAGCTGGTAGGGCAGAATGCGATGCCCCACCTCGATGGCGTGGTGCACGCTCCAGAGCTGGTTGATGTCGCACATGAGGTCGATGTCGGGGCCGATGGCCTCGCGCATGACGCGTACGCGCTCGATCGATGCCGCCAGGGTCGGCTCGCTCCCGCACTGCATCTTCATCTGCTTGAAGCCCATCTTCGCCAGCCGCGGTCCCGCCTTGGCGAGATAGTCCACGGGGTGCTGGCGCAGAAGGGCGCCGCTGGCATAGGTGGGGACGCGATCGCGCAGGTCTCCCAGCAGGGCGCACACGGACTTGCCCGCCGCCTTGCCCTTGAGATCCCAGCACGCGATGTCTACGGCGGAGAGAGCGAGGGCGAAGATGCCGCCGGGACCCGAGCCGCCCGCGGCGCGGCGGATCTTGGCCACGATGGCTTCGGTCTGGGTCGGGTCGTCGCCGACGATGAGATTCGCGAAGGCGTCGACGGCCGCCTTGAGGGCCGGCGTGAGGGCGCCCCCGAAAAAGGTAAGGCCGAGGCCCACCAGACCTTGATCCGTGCCGAGCTCGAGGGTGACGAACTCGCGCGTGTCGGTGGGCTCGGGCAGACCGACCACGAGGGGGTTGTCGGCGGACGTGCGTAGCACTCGTGTGGTGACGTGGGTGACTTTCATCTCAGGGAACCTCGGGGGGACCTCGCTGGGCGCGGCAGGGTCAGAAGGCCAGGAAATCTTTGAGGGCGGCGAGGACGGCCTCCGGATTGTCTTCGTGGAGCGTGTGCACGGCCCGCGGAATCTCCACGAAGCGGCCGTGGGGCAGCTCGCGCGCCATGCGCTCGGCCACGTCCCGATCGAGGATGGGGCTCGATTCTCCACGCAGCACCAGCGTGGGCGGCGTGATCGAGCGCACGATGCCCCACCAGTCGAGTTCCGGCGCCGAGCGCCGCTCCTTCACGCTCGGATGCCACTTCCACACGAGGGCGCCATCGGGACGCTGCCGCAGACTGTTCGAGGCGACCCAGCGGTAGTAGTGGATGCCGGGATAGGCGTTGCCGCGATAGAGATGCTGGGCCGCCTGCTCGATGCTCTCCCACGTGTCCGGCTCGGGCGGCCCCGCGGGAGCCTGGGTGGCCCGCTTGCTGATCTCGGGCCCGATGTCGACGATGACCAGCTTCTGCACGCGGTCGGGCCGCTTCGAGGTGAAGTACATGCCGTTGCGGCCGCCCATGGAGAGCCCGACGAGCACGAACGGAGCCAGAGCGAGCTCATCCGCCACGCCCGAGATGTCGGCGAAGGAGGCGATGGCGTTGTAGACCTCGGCGGGGTCACTGTCGCCATGACCGCGCTGGTCCATCGCGTAGACGTGGAAGTGGGGCTGGAGCGCGATGCTCAGGGTGTCCCACGCGTGCGCATGGCCCGTGAAGCCGTGCAGGAGCAGGAGCGAGGTGCGGTTGCCTCCGCCCCAATCGAGTACGTGCAGCTTCAAGCCATTGACGACCACCTCGCGGTCCACCGGACGAAGGAGATTCATGGGGGGCCGCATGATAACAGGATTGACGGCCGGTCTCCATCGCTTGACGCGGACCCGAGGCCGGAGGAACATTGGCGCGCGCGCACCCGGCGGGCCACGCTGCAGTTCGAAAGGGGGGAAAGACGATGGATATCGGCTGTCATCTTCCAACGCAAGGACCGCTGGCCACGCGCGAGGCGTTGGTCACCTTCGCGCAGGAGGCGGAGAAGCGCAAGGTCGCGTCGCTCTGGATCAGCGATCACGTCATCTTTCCCCGGCAGGCCACGGGCAGCTATCCGGGCGGGCGCTTCCCGCATCCACCCGACAGGGCCTATCTCGAGCCCGTCGTGGCGCTCACCGCGGCCGCCGTCTGCACCACGCGCGCGCGCCTCGGCTCTTCGGTGTTCATCCTGGGCCACCGCCATCCCGTGGTCATGGCCAAGATGCTCACGAGCATCGACGCGCTGTCCAACGGTCGGCTGATCTGCGGCGTCGGCGTGGGCTGGTGGAAGGAGGAGCTCGAGATCCTCGGCGCGCCTTTTCACGCGCGCGGCCGTCACGCCGACGAGATCCTGCGCATCTTCAAGGCCCTGTGGACCGAGGAGAACCCGTCCTTCGCGGGGGAGTTCTTCCACTTCCGGGATATCGGCTTCGCGCCCAAGCCCGTCCAGAAGCCGTATCCGCCCATCTGGGTCGGCGGTGACAGCCCGGGCGCTTTCCGCCGCGTGGTCACGCTGGGTGACGGCTGGCACGCCACGTCAAAGACGCCGGCCGAGCTCGAGGAAGCCCTCGGGCGCCTCCGCGCCGCCGCCGACGCGGGGCGCCGACCCTTCGAGGGCATCGAGCTGTCCCTTCGCCTTGCCCTCAACGACAAGCTACTCGCCGAGGGGCCTCAGGCCATCGTGAATCTCCTCGGCGAATACAAGCGGCTCGGCTTGAGCCATGTGCTGATCGACTTCCGCCGCGACGACCTTACCAAGATGCTCGAGCTTCTCGACCTCGTTACGGGGACCGTTCGGCCGGCCGTCGACCGCGCCTGACCGCGCGCGGTTTGGCGGGTGCTTCGGGTGCGCGGTGACGGACCTGCCCGCGACGGCGAGCCGGTCAGGGGGTGCTGAGTCTTCGCATGTTCGCGGTCAGAAGCGGATGGCGAGGCCGCCCATGACGGTGCGGGGATTGCCCGGCCTGATGTCCTCCTTTACTTGTCCAGCCAGACGTCCTGCATGCGGCCATAGTTGTACAGCGAGTTGTGCGCCACGAGATTCTTGACGTACGGCCACTGGGCGAAGTACTCCTTCCGCCACGACAGCATGGGCCGGGCCACGTCGGCCTCGATCTTGCGCTGGATCTGCCACACGATCTTGAGGCGCTTGGCCCGGTCCAGCTCCTGCGACTGCTGGTCGATGAGGCGGTCCGTCTCCTCGTTGCAGTAGTCGGTGTAGTTGCGGGAGGCCCCGCACTTGTAGTTCTCGAAGAAGTACGCGTCCGGATCGTCGAAGCCGCCCGCGGTGAGGTTGGCGCCGATCTGGTAGTCGCGACGCGCGAGGGCGGGGAACCAGGCCGCGGTGTCCATCTGCTTGAGCGAGGCCTCGACGTCGACCTGACGCAGCTGGTCGGCGACGAAGGATCCCACGTCGAGATAGATCGAGATGGTCCGGGTGACCAGCTCCACCTTCAACGGCTTGCCGGGTCCATAGCCGGCGGAAGCGAGGAGACGCTTCGCTTCCGCCTTGTCCACCGCCGAGCCGCGATAGCCCGGCAGCGTCTTGAAATCCTGTTCCGGCAGCCCCCAGATTCCGAACGGCTTGGGCATCATGGACGCGCCCACCACCGCGCCGCCGTGGCGCACGCCCTGCACGAAGGCGTGGCGATCCATGGCGAGACTGATCGCCCGGCGCACGGCCGGGTTGTCGAAGGGCGGGCGCTTGTGGTTGATGACCACGTTGTCGCTGCCGTTCTGTCCTACCTCCTGGATCACGAGCGACGGCACGGCCTGTTTCACCGAGTCCGCCATGGTCTTGGTCATCTCGAGCGGGACGAAGGCGTCGACCCGGCCCGTCTGGAGGGCGGCGAGCCGGGTGCCGCGCTCACTGATGATCGTGTAGCGGATGCCGTCGAGGTAGGGCCGGCCCGGCACGAAGTAGTCGGGGTTCCGCTCGAGCTCGATGAGCTGGCCGCGGGCGTACTGCTTCATGCGAAAGGGCCCCGTGCCGACGCAGTGCTGGCGCAGCTCGGCGAGGGGGACGTGGGTCGGGTACACGGGGGAATAGCCGGAGGCGAGCATGAGGAGGAACGAGGGCTGAGGTCGCTTGAGCTTGAACACCACCGTATAGGGATCGGGCGTCTCGATGCCTTCGACGTTGGCGTACCAGTCTTTTCGCGCGCTCAGTCTCAACTTGGCCGGCGCGTCCGGCGCCTCGCGGACGACGTCGAAGGTGTACTTGACGTCGCGGGAGGTGAAGGGACGACCGTCGTGCCACTTCACGTTCTTCTTGAGGAAGAAGACGAGGTTGCGATAGTTGTCCTGCCACGACCACCGGTCCGCCAGCTCCGGGATGACCGTGTCCACGCTCTCCTGCGGCTTGGCGGGATCGAAGAGGACGAGGCCTGAGTAGCACGACGACATCGGCCAGACGTTGGAGACGGTCGCCGACTCGTGGATCAGGAGCCCGGGCGGCTCCTCGATGAGGAGCGTGTTGAGGATGCCGCCGCGCTTCGGGGTCTGGCCCTGCGCCTGCACGCGGGCGGCGACGGCCGTTCCGACGATGATGACGAAGACGAAGACGAGCAAGAGCGACAGTGTCGTGCGTCGTGTCATGGCGTCCTCTCGGTGGGTGAGCTCCGCGGATCTCGATCGTTCGGCATGAGGTGTAGGGCGGCAACACCTTACTACAAGAGGGCGCTCAGAGGGGCCTCGACGCGGGGCCCTCGGGGCAGTATCCTTGCGGGCGCGAGTCCATAACGACAAGGAGGTCATACGCATGCCGGACGCAAAGGGAAAGTTCAAGGTCGTGGTCCAGAGGCCCTCGGGAGGAATCACCTTCGATCTCGCCGACGGCGCCTACGCCATCGAGAGAGAAGCGCTCGATCCCATCGGCGCCGAGATCGTCGAGCTGCCCGCCAAGACGGAGGAGGAGTTCATCGCCCTCGCCCAGGACGCCGACGCCGTCATCGCCCGCAACCGTCGCATCACCGCCGCCATCATCAAGGGCCTGAAGAACTGCAAGGTGATCGGGCTGGGGAGCGTGGGCGCCGACACCGTGGACGTGGACGCGGCCACCGAGGCCGGCATCGTGGTCACCAACGTCCCCGACGTCTTCATCGACGAGGTGGCGGACCACACCATGGCCATGTTCCTCGCCGCCCACCGGCGCCTGCGCCTCATGCACCAGCTCACCGTGGATGCCAAGTGGACGGAGGGCCGGCCCTACTTCAAGGACATCCCACGACTCTACGGCCAGACCATCGGCCTCATCTCCTTCGGCAATGTGGCCAAGGCGGTGGCGCGGCGCTGTTATGCTTTCGGCCTGCACGTCCTCGCCTATGATCCCTACCTCGCGGAACTCGAGATGACGGCAGTGGGCGTCGAGCCCGTGACCAGCCTCATCGAGCTGAGCCAGCGGTCGGACTTCCTGTCCATGCACGCGCCGCTCAATGCCGAGACGCATCACCTGATGAGCGACAAGCAGTTCAAGGCCATGAAGACGTCGGCCATCTTCATCAACAACGGCCGCGGCCCCACCGTGGACGAGAAGGCGCTGATCGAGGCCCTGAAGCAGAAAGAGATCGCGGGCGCCGCCCTCGACGTGTTCGAGCAGGAGCCCGTGGACCCCATGAACCCGCTGCTCCACATGGACAATGTCATCGTCACGCCGCACATCGCCTCGGCCACCGCGCGCATGGCGCCCGAGACGCGGCGCCGGCTCGGCCGCGAGATCGCCACCGTCCTCCAGGGCAAGTGGCCGCGCTCGGCCGTCAATCCCGGCGTGCTTCCGAAAACAAGCCTGATCCGCTGGCAGCCCTACCCGATGGGAAGAGGTCCGAACCGCTAGCACGCGGCTGGAATACGGCGCCACCCTCACCCTGCCCTCTCCCTCGGAGAGGGAGAGGGTTCTCGATCCCTCGCCCCCACAGGGGGAGAGGGCAGGGTGAGGGGGAGTCCAGAAGCCTCGCGCTTCGTCCCTCGCTAGTCCGCCAAGTCGGCGAAGAGCGGCGTGCTCAGATAGCGTTCGCCGAAAGACGGGATGATGACCACGATGAGCTTGCCCGCGCTCTCCGGCCGGCGCGCGACTTCGATGGCGGCCCAGAGGGCCGCGCCGGAGGAGATGCCGACGAGGAGGCCTTCTTCGCGCGCGGAGCGGCGGGCCATGGCGAAGGCGTCGTCGTTCTTCACCCGGATGACCTCGTCGTAAATCTTGGTGTTGAGCACGTCGGGGACGAAGCCCGCGCCGATGCCCTGAATGGGATGCGGGCCCTTCTGGCCGCCCGAGAGCACCGGCGAGGCATCGGGCTCGACGGCCACGCAACGGAAGGTGGGCTTGCGCGCCTTGAGAACTTCTCCGACCCCCGTGATGGTGCCGCCGGTGCCGATGCCCGCCACGAGGATGTCCGCCGTGCCGTCCGTATCGCGCCAGATCTCCTCGGCCGTCGTCTTCCGGTGGATCTCGGGATTGGCGGGATTCTTGAACTGCTGGGGGATGAAGTAGCGCGGATCGGTCGCGGCCAGATCCTCCGTCCGTTTGATGCAGCCGGCCATGCCCTCGCTCGCCGGAGTCAGGATCAGCTCGGCGCCGTAGGCCCGCAGGAGCATCCGGCGCTCCTTGCTCATGGAATCCGGCATGGTCAGCACGAGCTTGTAGCCCCGCGCCGCGCACACGAATGCCAGCCCGATGCCGGTGTTGCCGCTCGTCGGCTCGAGGATGATGGTGTCCGGCTTGATCCGGCCCGCCTTCTCCGCGGCATCGAGCATGGCCACGCCGATGCGGTCCTTCACGCTATGGGCGGGGCTGTAGAACTCGAGCTTGGCCACCACGTCGGCCTTGGCGCCTTCCGTCAAGCGCCGGATCCGTACCAGCGGAGTGTTGCCGACCAGCTCGGTGACGTCGCTGGCGATGCGCATGGGACTCTCCTTGGATTACTTGGTAGTGGCCAGCTCGCTCCAGAGGCCGCGAAGGCGGTCGAGGGCGGGGACGGGCAGCGGGCCCTTGGCGACCGCGGCGGCAGCGAACTCGAGCTGGGCGAGGTCCGAGGTGCCGATGAGCACGGTGGACATGGCGTCCGTGCTCAGGGCGAAGCGGAAGGCCGCCTCGAGCACGCTCGTCGCGAATCCTTCCGTGACGAGCGGCTCGAAGACGCGCGCGTGCGCGGCATCGGTCGCATAGTCCGGTCCTGAGGCGATGGGGTCGACGGCCGGAATCGCCACGGGATGCCGGGCGATCTCCCCACTGAGCGCTCCCCCTGCGAGCACGCGGATGCCGATGGTGCCCACGCCATGCTCGTGCCCCAGCCCCGCGAGCTGATCGAAGTCCTGCGCGGGAAAACCCGAGGGCACCGCGTGGACGGCCGTGGGATTCAGCAGGTTCAAGCAGACCTGCGCGGTGTCGATGGCGCCGCTTGCGAGCGCGCGGTGGAGCGCGCCCGTCTCACCGAGCGCCGTCACCCCGAAGAAGCGGATCTTGCCCTGCTCCTG